>Ga0073928_10006846_pt1 | contig 15119 bp, 11 predicted proteins | sample PaiPotPPA55metaG_FD_76969 | JGI IMG/M metagenome (GOLD analysis project Ga0073928, IMG submission 76969) | Iron sulfur acid spring bacterial and archeal communities from Banff, Canada, to study Microbial Dark Matter (Phase II) - Paint Pots PPA... ... | reverse complement strand
TGCTAGCGATCTTGTTCCGTATCGCTGTAATGACTCTATCCCAGTCCGCATACTCTAATGGGCATTGCTTGCGACGGTCTGTGATAGTCACTCGCAATTGCCGAGCTAACTTACGCAAGCCATACTCCGCGACGCGCATGCAGTGGAATACGCAAGCGGTTCCACGGGCGGCGGCGAAGCACTTTCCAGCCTCTAGCAGCTCCATCGATGCCTTCTCCGGGAAGGAATGAACAAAATGCTTCCCAAAGATTTCGAGATTGTTCCAATACGAGGCTTCTTGTGGCGGCATGAACATGAACTTGCGCGCATTTAGATTGTTCTCGATACCCTTGGTGATCGCATCCACCCGCGCATGCAAAACGCCCTCCCTCTTGTCTGTGTTGCCTGTTTTCAGTTCCTCTTCCAGTGTTTGGATTTGGTCGAGTAGCGAAGGGTCAGCTTTGAAATTCCTGCACAGAATGCCCAAACCGTTAAGCATTAGCGATAGGTCGCGACAAAAGTCATCCGTGCAAATTGGTTGCTTCAAGTTATCTGATGTTGCCAGGTCGCGATTAACATTTGCCAGAGCACCTAACATCAGCGCTAGGTCGCCTATTTTGTATTCATACATAAGTCCGTGCCTGCGTTGTGTCGCTCAGGTAGCGGTCCTAGGCTGGGCCGTCAATTCCCAGCTCTTTTCGCAGGGCTGATCTCGCCGCAACGAGCCTTCCAACTAGTTCCGCATGCGACCTGCGATATATTTCTGTGTCCTTCTTGGTAAGACCGGCTGCAATTTCGTAAGTGAATGAGGCCAAGGCGTCGAGCGCCTCATTCAAGCTGTGGCCGCATATGATATCACTGAGAAGCCGCGTTTCTTCAAAATCAGTCGCCGCCTTGCTCCACTGTTTTTTCCTTTCCAGCCCTTGCGGCCACTCCGGCTCATCGAATTTGCGGTTGAGTTTCTCGGTTTCGACAAACACTCTGAAGTTACTCAGTGCGTCGTCGAGTGCCGCGATCCGTGTTATTCCCTGAAGGAGAACGTCGCGCTTCAATTCCCATTGCTTCTGTCGGTCCCACGTCTCGTTTGATATCTTCGCTTCGATTCGTTTCGTTGTTTCTGTGAGCCTTTCAATGTCTTCTTGGATGGCACGATCCTCGCCCTTCTTTTTGAAATAGGCGCCAAAAAACGAGCCCCAAAAGCCGACCAGAACAGCGAAGACCCAATAAATCCACTGCATTGCTGCCTCCAATTCGTCTAACGCTACGCACAGCGGGCCTTGTTGCCTTTTACTGTCCGGATTCTATACCCATTGGGAAAGCGGGTGTTTATTCCTTGACAAGCCCCTGGGTTGGGGCCGACATTGCCATCGTTATTCGGGAGGGGCGGATGGATAGGATTAGTCTCTATTACTTTCACCAGTTCGGGGTTTCACTTGGGGGGTTGCGGTCTGTCGCGACTGGTGACGACAAGCTGAGCCATTGGCGGTGGTCCAATCAACTGCAAAACACGCGTATGTGGTTGGAGAGTTTTTCCGGTGCCGAGCCCAGGCTACTACCAAAAACTGAGCAGGCCGCACGGACGTTAAGCGCAGTTATTGATGATTTCCAACCGCTACTTAAAGAAGATAGGGACGCAACTATTAGCGAATGGAAACAGATAGTCGAAGCAATAGACCATCTTTCGATTGTCTACGAGCAAGAAGTTGAGGACGTTTACACGTTCTTCATTACGTCGATTGGGGCCTATTCTCTAGTGGCTCTCGTTGAGAAGGCATACCTCCATTTGTCTAAGAAAGCGCAGGATGGCCTTAACGCAGAGGTGAAAAGGGATTTTTCTTTGGCTGGTTCATGCTTAGCCTTTGACCTTTACACCGCAAGCGGGTTCCATGCTATGCGGGCGTTGGAAGCGCAAGCCCGGAGTTACCACAAAATAGTTACGGCAATTCCGGAACAGCTATCCGAGACTCCGCTTGGGCCAGTGATTAACGGTGTGAAGGGAGAGTTTCCTGGCCTTCGCGACCAATGGACAACAGAAGGCAGCAAGAACGACAGTAGCCTTGGTCTGATCATCTCGATGTTGTCGCTCATCAATAAGATTTATCGCTGTCCAATTATGCATCCCGAGATGACTCTCGATCGTGAGGAAGCCAAGCAAGTATTCGATGTTTCGGCAATCGCTATATCGGCGATGGTGACTGACGGGGAGAAGCGCGGCCCAGTGGGGCCTGTGCGAGTGTCCGGATGAGAGACAGGGATTTTCCGGAAGCGGGCAATGCGTAAGGAAGCGCGAGGCGGCGGCGGGGCGTAAACTCCTTCCTCTGTTGTGACTGCAAAAAGCATGGCGGGGCAATCCGGTTGCAGTGGCTTTGGCATGAGCTGGTTCATACTTTTCCTTCTGATGTGGGCGCCGCTGGGCGAGGGCATTCCGGAGCAACCGGCGGGCGTGACGCTTCAGGGCACCTCCTTCGATGTGCGGGACGTTACGTTTGAGAGTTCCGGGGTGTCGCTTTCCGGGCGGCTGTTCGCTCCGCGCGGGACTTCTCACGGGGCTTCTTCCGGGGCGGGGTCGAATTATCCGGTGGCGGTCTACGTTACGGGTTCAGGCAATGGGGACGTCGTCGAGGACGACTATCCGCGCGCGCTTGCGAAAGTGTTTGCGGCATCGGGAATCGGGCTGTTTGTCTACAACAAGCGGGGAGTGGGGAAATCGCGGGGGAGCTATTCGAACTCGGATTTTGCCGAGCGCGCGCAGGATACGCTGGCGGCGGTTCGTTACGTGCGGAGCCTGCCCGGAGTGGATTCGCGACACGTGGGATTGTGGGGGATCAGCCAGGGGGGCTGGGTGATTGGGATGGCGGCGGTGCAGTCGAGCGACGTGAGCTTTGTGATTCTGGTGAGCCCGGCGGGCGTGAATCCAAAGCGCCAGATGGACTTCTATTTGCGGAATGAATGGCGCCGCGTGGGAATGAACGACGAGGAAATCAAGAAGGCAGCCGCGCTGCACGACGTTCTTTTCGAGTATTACGCGCACGGGAAGAATTACCAGCGGGCGCAGGCGGCGGTGGACGAGGCGAAGAAAGCGGGATGGCTCGAGAAGTACCGGCAGGCGAATTTCCGGCAAGAGGTGCCGCAGACGGGCAGGCTGATCAGCCCGGCGGAGCTGGCGGCGTTGAACCAGAAGGACCCGGGCGAGTTGGACTTTTATCATGCGCCGTCGATTGTGGCCGACTATCATCCGGATTACTTGCGGTTGACGATGCCGACGCTCGTGATTTACGGCGGGCGGGATATTTACGTGCCGGTTGCGGATTCGATGGCGGCGTTCAAGAGGGCGTTTGCGGAGAATCATAACCAGCGGGCGGAATTCAAAGTGTTTGAGGAAGGCGATCATGGGATGCAGGCGCCGGGAACAGGGTCGTTTGTGGCTGGGTATGCCGAGTTCATGCGGGACTGGATGTGGAAGGCAGTGCAGAAAGGAAAAGACGGGCGGTAGGGGCGCCGGGAGGTGGGATTGTGGCAGGAGGGATCCCTCGACTGATCCCCCAGGCTCGACTCGACTGATCCCCCACGCTCCCCTGGCCGGGGACGTGGGCGGCCCCTTTTTCGACCTGGGGGTCCCATCTGAGGGCTAAAGCCCCACGCTTTTTGCGCCGGTTTATGTCGGAGCAAATCAAAGAGAAAAGCAGATTATGGGTGTCCGGATGAGAGACAGGGAGTCCCGGAAGCGGGCAACTTATATTGGACGGGGAAGCGGCGGCGGGGCGTAAATTCTTTCTTCTGTTTAGTCTGCAAGAAGCGCGGTGGGGCAATTCATTTGCAGGTAGGCAAAAGAGGAGCAGTCAGGGTGTACCTACGGAGGCGCCATGGCAAAGAGAGAGCACGTTCGCGAGACGGTGAAAGAGACGCCGGGCGGAGAATACTGGAAGGAGCGGGCGGAGGCGGGATGGCGGCTGGTGGCGGTGGAGTGGGAACGGGAGACGCGGACGGGCGAGGGGGAAGCGGGGCGGCGGTTTGAAGTGCCGTTTGGGCTGAAGGTGGCGGCGGACTGCATGCACCTGGAGGAGAATGAAGCGGAGATGCAGGTGCTGCTGTTTATGATGGAGCTGGTGGTGAGGGATGTGTCGCTGTCGAGGATGGCGGACGAGCTGAACCAGCGAGGCTACCGGACGCGGCAGGGGATGCAATGGACGCCGGTGGAGGTGTTTAACATGCTGCCGCGGCTGGTGGAGGTGGGGCCGTGGATTTTTTCGGACGAGGAGTGGATGACGCGGCGGAAGGCGGTGGGCGCGGTGGCGTGGAATTCGTGAGGGGAAGTGGCGAGTGGCGAGTGGCGAGGAAGTGCTGGCGCGTAATTAGGAGGGATCCCTCGACTCGCTGCGCTCGCTCGGGATGACAACGGATCCCCAAAAGGCAGATCAAAAGCAAAAGCAGATTCCTCGGGCCGAAAGAAAGGGCGCCGGCCCTCGGAATGACAACCAGGAGGGGGGGGCGGAGGAGAAGAAATGAAGGCGCGTTGGATAAAAAGCGTGGTGTGTGCGCTGCTTTGCGCTGCCTGTTTTGGCGGGGCGGCGCGGGCGGAGGGCGATGGAGCGCGGGAGAAGGTGGTCACGATTGTGGCGCAGATTCAAAGGGCGGACTATGAAGGCGACCGCCCGGCGCTGGCGCGGCTTTATGAGGAGCTGACGCCGTTTGTCGAGGAGAAGGAGCTTGCGTCGCGCGTGCGCTATTGGCGCGGATTTGCGTTGTGGCGAAGGGCGCTGAACGGATTCAACGAATCTGCGGACCCGAAGGAGCTGGAACAGGAGCTGAAGCAGGCGATGGACGAGTTTGACGCGGCGACGGCGAGTGATCCCGGCTTTGTGGATGCGAAGGTGGGAGCGATATCGTGTCTGAGTAATATTCTATTTCTGGACCACAGTGATCCAGTGCGAACGCAGGAACAGCTTGCGAAGGGGAAGGCGCTGGCACAGGAAGCGAGAGCGGCGGCGCCGGAGAACCCGCGGCTGCTTTGGGTGCTGGGCGCAAATCTCTGGTACACACCGGCGGAGCGCGGAGGCGGGCAAGCAAAGGCGATGGAAACGTATGAGAAGGGGTTGGAGTTTGCGCGCAAGCAGAAAGGCAGCGTGACGGATGCGCTGGAGCCGTCGTGGGGAGAGCCGGAGCTGATGATGAATCTGGCGTGGGCCAACATGCACAAGGCGCAGCCGGACCTGGGCTCGTCCGAGAAGTATGCGCGTTCGGCGCTGGAGATCGTGCCCTATTGGCATTACGTCCGCGACATTCTGCTGCCGCAGATTCTTCAGGCGAAGGAGAAGGCTGCTGGCGGAGCGCACTGATCCCCCAGGCTCCCCTTGCCGGGGACACTGGGGGCCCCTTTAATTCACTATGAGGGTGAGTTTGAGGGGGCGAGAGACGCCCTGAACGGTGGCGGTGACGGTGGGGTGGTAGGTGCCGGGCGTGGTGCCGTTGCCGCCGCCTCCGCCACCTCCGCCAGAGCCGGTGGCGCCGCAACCGGCGAGCGAGAGAAGCAGGAGCATCGCAAGAGCAGTTCCCCAGGCAAGTCTGCGGGGCGGCGCCGCGAGTCCAAGTAAGGAAAATCCCAAAAGCATCGAGAGAAGCAGGACGGGCCAGAGCCGGTAGGGCGCGAGCTTTTTTGGCGGGGCGAACCGGCTGAGTGGAGCGAGGTGCGCGTTGGACATGGTGGTGACCATGACGGTGAAGGGAGCGGCGGCGCCGTTGACGTTGAGCGAAGAGGGCATGACGGAGCAGGTGGAGTGGGGGACAGAGGAAGAATCGCAGGTGAGGCCGACGGTGTCGCTGAAGCCGTCCACGGGATTTACTTGCAAGCTGTAATTGGCGGTCATGCCGGCGGTGACGGTGGCGCTGGTGGAACCGGACGGCGAAGCGCCGAGATTGAGGTCGTTGGCGGAGCCGGTGAGTGTGGAGGTCTGCGGATTGCCCTGGGCGTCGTCGCTGACGCTGAGGGACGCGGACTTTGAGCCCGCCGATTGAGGAGCCAGGGCGACGTTGATGATGCACTGGGCGCCCACGTTGAGCGTGCCGCCGGTGACGGGGCAGGTGGTGCCCTGCGAGGGAATGGCGAAATCGAGCGGGTTCGCGCCCGTAAAGCCGATGCTAGTGATGTTGACGGTGGCGCTGCCGGTATTCATCAGCGTGAAGGGCTGGGGCGCGCTTTGCGTGCCGGCAAGTTGGACGCCGTAGGTGGCGCTTGCGGGAGTGAGCTTGACCATTTTGGGAGGCGGGGGAGGGCCGCCGAGAGAGATGCCGGGAAGCTGCCAAGTGGCGAGCTGGTCGGTGGAGGGCGGGAAGAGGTCGACGAAGATGTAGACGTCGTCGGCGGGGTCGTAGACGAGGTTTTCTTCGGCGTGATTGTGCTGGAAGGCGCCCGAGCCGGCCTGGCTATAAGGCGGGGGCGGCTGAGTGGCGCCGTTGGCGCCGATATTGGTGATGGTCCAGTTGGCGGTTTTCATGGAGAGATTGATGGTGAGGGAGTAGGTTCCCGACTCGTATTGGCCGGAGGGAGGCGGGACGGAGCAGCAGGTGGTGGGGCCCTGCCACATGGTCAACTGGTGGCGAAAGGAATCGTAGGCGATGGCCGGGCGGCGCGTGGGAGCGGGAATGTTGCCGGAGTTGGAGAGCTGCGTCCAGGTGCGCGAGGGCACGTCGTAGACCCAGGTGTCGTTTGGCTCGGAGGGGCAGTTGGTACCGTTCCAGGGCGGAGCGTTTGTGCCGGGACAGCCGTCGTTGCTGCTGTTGGTGCCGCCGAAAAGGATGAAGGCGTGGTCGAAAGAATCGTAGGTGAGCGAGAGGGTATTGCGGCCGCCGGGGCCGGGGTTGTCGTCACTGTTGCAGGCGGAGCCGTCCCAGCGCGTGCCGGAGCAGGAGGTGGAGACGAGAAACCACTGATTGGCGGTGGTGCAGCCATAGGAGGGATTGGCGAAGCCGATGCAGAAGATGTAGGTGGTGTCGGTTTCGACGCCGCCGTTGGTGCCGCCGTAGAGCAGGAGGACGTCGTGATCGGAGTCGTATTCGACGGCGCTATCGGTGCGCGGAGGGGCGTTGGAGGCGACAACGCGCGTATAGGCGGGGGCGGTGGGACAGAAAGAGTTGACGTTGGGGCAATAGAACCAGGTGTCGCGAAAGGTGCCGTTCTCGGGCTTGCCGGTGGCCTGCCACCAGCGTTCGCGCTTGCTGTCGAAGGCCATGTTGCGCCAGGGGTGGCGGGAGTTTGCGTGGTCGGTGATGGAAGTGAGAGCGTCGCCAAGCAGGCCCATAGGATTGGGGCAGCCCTGGAAGACGTCGGTGGAGATGGAATGGGCGGCAGGGGAAGTTCCGCGGATTCCGCGAGCGGAGAGAGTGACCTGGCCGAAATGCGGGTCGGAGGTGGTTTCATTCACGGAGGAATACTGCATTTCCTCATCGTCGATCCACATGGCGGGAATCTCGCCGGGATTGAAGAGGCTCTGCTCGGGCCACAAGCAAGCTTGGCAATTCATGTTGCAGGGATCGCCGCAGGCGCAGGAAGTGCTGCAGGCGGATGTGTCCAACTGAAAGGTGAGGTCGCTTTGCGTGAGGGAGGCGCCGGTGAGGCCATGATGGTTGTAGACGGCGATGGAGCCGCGGTCGCCACAGGTGGCTTCCTCGCGCCAGGGCGTGCCGGTGGAAGGGACGACGGGCTGATAGGGATAGGAGTACCAGGCGGTGGAGAAGGTGACGACGCCGGTATCGGGCTCTTCCTGCCAAGCCACGGCGCGGCCCATGACCGTGTCGAAGAGAAGGCGATTCCAACCGGCAGATTGCGGAGGGAAGCCGGGTAGGCCGGTGACGGGCCAAGTCTGGCACCAGCCGGTGGAGGGGCAGGTCATCCCGCCGGTGCCCTGGGCCATCGCGCCGCTGGCCAGAGACAGAAGAAGCACGGCCGAGATTAGAGCGAGGAAAAAAATCCGCATTCAATGAACCCCGATTCAGAAGTGCGGGCGCCAGGGAGGGGATGGGCGACCCTGCTGGTTTTCGATGCCGATCCCGGGGAAAGCGATGCCAAGCACGGCCCGAGACGCCACTATCTTACCATTGTCCGATTGCGAGTGATGCGGGGAAGGGCTACTTGGAGGAGCCGCCGGGGACGGGGCGGTTGCCAAGCTTTTTGGGCAATTCCGACATCAGCTGGCCGATGCCTTCGAGGTAGCTGCGGCCGAAGCTGTCGATTTCGCCGGCGAATTCGCGGGAGACTTCGGCGGCGCGGGTTTCAAGGCCACGCGTGGATTCCTCGAGAAGCTGCTGGAGAACGGCGTGCAGGCTGCCCTGCGTTTTTTCGGCGTAGCCTTCGGCGGCGCGGCGGAGATTCTCGTAGCAGGACTGGGTGGCGGCAGAGGATTTCTTTTCGAGCTCGACGAGTGCTTCGCGGAGGCGGCGCGTAACGGCCTCCTCGAATTTCTTTTCCATGAGACTGCTGGTCTCCGCCATCCCGGAGGTGGTCTGGATGAAGGATTCCTGGAGGCTCCTTTCCAAGGCATCGCGATGGACGCCGGAGGCGCGTTCGGCCTCTTGATGATGAGCGGCGAGCGTCTTGGAGACTTCCTGGGCCTGTCCGATGAGCGGGGAAAGCTGCTGCTGGACGCGGGCAACGAGCTTGTCGGCCCAGTCGCGCCGGGAGGCTTCGAGATTGCGCTCCATGCGGTCGACGGCGGTGGCGGTCAAGCTGCTGGCACGCTCGCTGAGCTCGGCGCCCTGGCTGGCGAGACGCTCGCTGGCCTGCTGATAATCGAGTTTGAGCTTGCGCGTCCACTCCTCGTGGAGTTCTTTGCCCAGAGACTGCTGGACGGTTTTCACCTGGTCGAGCATCTGCTGGGCAAACTTGTCGGCGCGCTTGGCGGCCATGACTTCGAAAGTTTTGCGGGCTTCCTCGACGAGCTGAGCGCGCAGGTCGGCGAAGAGAAGGCGAGCCTGCTCGGCGGCGGCCGAGGAGGCGGCCTTGGTCACCATGGCCTCGAGCTGCTCGCTGAAGTCGCCGAGAACGGGACGGGCGGCGGGCGGCGCGGGAACGTTTGCGGTGCGAGGAAGCGCAATCTCGCGCTCGACGTCGGGAGGCGGCGGAGCGGGCTTCGGCACGGCGAACGGCTTTGTGGAGGGCGGAGCGGCGTCGGCGGCCTTGCGTTCTGGAAAGGTAATCCAGTCGGGCGGAGCCATCTCGAGGCCCCAGATGTTTCCGGGGTTCTCCATCTCGACGGCGACCTGGAAGTGATCGTGGGGATACTCGGGACGCTCGACCCAGCGAACGCGAGCGCGGGCTGTAATCGAAGGCTGGCCGGGCTCGGGGCGGCTGACCTGCAGGGTGACCAGGGCGCCGATCAAAACGTGAAAACGGGAGTTGTAGCGGCAGCCGTGGCAACTGATGTTGACGGTGGAAACCTCCTCCTGATAGGGCCCACGGCCCGCGTCCACACCGGTGACCGTGACAGGCACGGAATGTTCGAGGCGCGTGCTGCGGCGCTTACGTGCGGCGGCGGTGCTGGTGATGGGTGCGACGTCAAACACTGGAAGCTCTCCAAGGCCCGAGGGCAATTACAGAGGATAGCGCAGAGAAGGCGCGCGGGCGGGGCCGTGAAGAGGGAGAGCGCGAAAGAGTAAATCCGCGGGATAACGCGGGGGAAGGCGGAAGAAGGCTAACGCGTCTCGACCGGGAAGTGCGCGGCATCCTCGGGCCGGGCGTCCTGCTCGAGCACGGCGGGCAGCTCGATGCGGAAAGTGGCGCCGCCCTCGGGACGATTGAAACAATCGATGCGCCCTCCGTGTTCCTGGATGATGCCGTAGCAGATGCTCAAGCCCAAGCCGGTGCCTTTGCCAACGGGCTTGGTGGTGAAGAACGGATCGAAAACAAGGTGGGGAGCAGCGACGCCGGGACCGGTGTCGCTGAATTCGATGACGGCATTGTCTTCCACTTGGGCGATGCGGATGGTCAGTGTGCCGCCGCCGACCTCCTCCATGGCATCCACGGCGTTGTTCATCACGTTGAAGAAGACTTGCAAGAGCTGGTTGGCGTCGCCATGAACGCGCGGGAGTGCGGCGCCGTTTTCGACTTTCACCTGGATGTGTTTGCCGCGCATATCGAGGGTGCCGAGATGCAGGGCGCTGGAAAGAACCTGGGTGAGATCGAGGAGGCTTTTCTCCGTGGGGACCTGACGAGAAAAGCTCAAAAGACTCGCGACAAGAGTCTTTATGCGGCGGGCCAGGGTGCGGATTTTTTCGGCGACGACGCGGGATTTATCGTCGAGCACGTCATTGTCGACGAGCAGATCGGAATAGCCGAGAATCCCGGTGAGGGGATTGTTGATTTCGTGGGCGGCGCCGGCAGCCAACTGGCCCAGGGAGGCGAGCTTCTCGGTTTGCACGAGCTGCGTTTGCAGGCGGGTGAGATTCTCGACGGATTCCTGGGCGGCGCGGAGGAGGCGGATGCGATCCATATCCACGAGACGCTGGCGAAGAAAGATGAGCATGGCTACGACGAGGATGGCGATCAAGGTGACCGCGACCCGGAATTTGCGCACTTCGGGCGGCGCGGCGCTCCCGGTCAGACTCCAAAGCGCGAGCAGAGGCATCGAGAGGACCGCAACGATGGCGAAACGGCCCGGCCACAGGCTGGAGTCGCGCATGGGCGCCGATGCGGCCGCGGCGGGAGGAGCCAGCCTTAGGGCACGAATGCCAGTGGTGCCGAGCCAGACGAAAGCGGCAACCATTGGAATGTCGTAGGCGCTTCCGGTGTGATAGGTGTGGCGGTCGATGGCCTCGTTGATGACGTAGACGCCGACGGCGAACAGAGTGGCGGCGCCGCAAAGATGGCCGTAGACGTTGCGCCACGCGTCGCGGGAGCGGACGAAGAGCACCGCAAGGCCGATCGCCAGGAGCAGGTTTTCGACGCCTTCGAGCTGGTCATAGCTGTAGCCGTAGCGAGCTACGTCCGGAGCGATGTATTGCCAGGGAATGACAATAAAGAAGTAGAGGTAGACCCACCAAACCAGAAGCAGAGCGAAATCCAAGTAGCCCAGGTGGACATTCAGGTCGGCACGCGTGTCGTGCGGCTGCACGGCCACGGCGGCCATCATGGGCACGGCGTGAACAAAGAGGATGACGTCGCCGATGAAGGGATTCGGGACCGGCTGGCGCAGGACAACTTCGAAATAGGTCCAGCCAAACTGGCCGAGCATCCACAGGGAGCAGCCGAAACCCATGAGCGCCCAAAATGCCTTGGTGCGCGGCTGGGACGCGGAGGCGTTCAAGAGTAGGCAAAAAGCGGCGAACAGAGCGGCGACGCACTGTGCAACGTCGCCGAAGGCGGTGAGGCCGGGGCCGGGGCGGGCCACAAGGGCCATCACGGCGTAGCTGCCTACGAGCAGGGCCCAAGCCGCGGGAATGGTGATCCGTGAAGGCCAGGAGGGGATTCCCGCAGCGGGTGCGTATTCCGAGTTGTTCGGCGTCCCGTTCATGCGAGGGAAGGACTGAGCCCAAGCCAACAGAGTAATTCCCGAAGGGGAAGCTGGCGAGAGGCAATCGGCAGGAGGTTCCTGCCATGCAACACAGCTGAATGGGAAAAGGCGGCGGCGAGGGCCGGCTGGGCGGCGGGAGTGGCGCGGGCTCAGGGCCGGGCGGTTTGCGGGGAGGGGCTACGATGTTCCGCCGTAATCCTGCGCGCGTTTTCGTAAAGGGCGCGGGCCTGGGGCATCAGCTCAATGGCTTTCTGGACCTGAGGGTCTTGCTGCAATTCGATCTTGTAGCCTTCGTCGAGGCCGAAAACCGAGGTGATGACTTCGCGCTTGATCTTCCACTGGATCCAGGAAAGATTTTCCTGGATTTGGGGCTCGGTGTAGCGAATGTGCTCCTTCGCAAGGTAGCGGCGGAAGAGATCGAGGACGGCGTCGCCAGGCGCGAAATCGGCGGTGACGTCAGGCTTCTGGGCGAGGAAGTAGCGAGTGAAATCGCCGACGCCCGCCTCGATGGGGAAAAAAACGCCGCGCCGGAGCAGCAGCTCCTGAAAAGGCGAGGGTTTGGGCATGGGCGCGACAACGTCCGGAGTGATACCGCCGCCGCCAAAAACCTGACGGCCGCTATCGGTCAGCTTTACCTCAGGGCGGCTGGGCGGCTTGGGGTTGTAGTGGTAGTCGTAGAGGGAGACGGTCTTGTAATCGCGCTGAATGAGCCGCCCGCTGGGGGTGTAATACTTCGCGGTGGTGAGCAAGAGGGCGGTGTCTTCGCTGAGCTGGTACTGCGTCTGGACGAGGGCCTTGCCAAAACTGGTTTCACCGACGATGAGCCCGCGATCGTGGTCCTGAAGCGCGCCGGCGACGATCTCCGAGGCGGAGGCGCTCTCTCCATTGATGAGGACGACGAGCGGCACGTGAAGCTTGCTCTGGGCGCGCGAGGAGTAATAGGGGCGGTTCGAGGAGGCGCGGCCGCGATGGCTGACGACGAGCTCGTTTTTGTCGAGGAAAACGTCGGCGACGCCGACGCCCTGGTTCAGCAAGCCGCCGGGATTATTGCGCAGGTCGAGGATGAAGCCGTCGAGACGCGATGCGTCGAGGCGGTCGAGAGCCTGGGCGAGCTCGCTATCGGTGGTTTCATTGAACGAGGCGACGTGAACGTAACCGATGCCGGGACGGGCCAGCGAATAGAAATCCACACCGGGCCGGCTGATCTCGCCGCGCTCAATGGTGACCTCGATGGGCTGGTCCCATCCCTCGCGGCCCAGGCTGACGTGGACGGTGGTGCCCTGGGGACCCTTGAGGAGGCTGGCGACATCAATGGTGGTGAGACCGTCGCAGGGCTTGCCGTCCACCTTGAGGATGATGTCGCCGGGACGGATGCCGGCCTTGTAAGCGGGGGAGCCAACGAAGGGAGCAACGATCACGGTGTGGTTCTCACGCGAAGCCACCGACGCCCCGATGCCGTAGTAGCGGCCCTGCTGTTCTTCTTTGAGCAGGGCGTACTGATGAGGGTCGAAGAAATTGGAGTGCGGGTCGAGAACGCGGAGCATGGAGGGGATCGCGCCGTCGTAGACGGCTTTCTCCGTGTCCACCGGCGTGGCGTAGTTGCGCTGGACGATGGCGAGGACGCGGGCGAGGCTCTTGACGGATTCCTGAGCCTCTCCTGAGCGAGCGCCGGTGGCGCGCAGCGCTGGGCCGTACAGGCCGCCGAGAAGGGCGGAGGCGACGAGGAGGGCCGCCAGGAGGAAAGGGCCGCGGCGAGACGATGGACGCGAGCCGCTTTTCATTTGCATCACGCTTCGAGTATAGCATAGCGAATTGAGGCGGTTTGACAGGGCTGGCGGGGTCTTCTATGATGCGCGAGAAGCGAGTGAAGCTCCGCAAATGCTCAGCATCCCCCATCTCATCGTGATCTTCATCGTCGCATTGGTTGTTTTCGGGCCAGAAAAGCTGCCGGAACTGGCGCGCATGCTGGGGAAGGCGATGGGCGAGGTGAGGAAGGTGACGGCGGAGATGCGCGGGACGTTCGAGGATCACATGCGCGAACTGGAGCGGGAAACGGCGCAGCGGGCGCAGGAATCGCCTGCAGCAAAGGCCGCGGCCGTGACGCAGGCGTCCGTGCCGCAAGCGAGCCAGGCCCTCGCCGCGGACGTCGCTCCGCCTGAAGCCGCGAGAGACGACGCCGCGCCCGCGACACAGGCTTCCGTCCCGCCCGGGAACGATCCGCCCACGGCGATATCCGCTTCCGCTGAACCCGAGAAAACAAAAGATGGCGACAACCGACCAGCCTAATCTTCCAGTCCGTGCGACGGGCGAGGAAGAGGGCGACGCCCGGATGTCTTTTTTCGAGCACCTGGTGGAGCTGCGGAAGCGGCTGGTCTATTCGCTGCTGGGAATCGCGGCGGGGATGGCGGTAGGAATATCGGTTTCGCTGAAGGTGTTCGATTACGTGGCGCGGCCGATGCTGAAGGTGCTGCGGGACGCGCACCTTGAAGATAAGCTGATCTACACAAGCCCGACCGGAGTGGTGAATCTGTGGATCACGCTGGGATTGTATTTAGGTGTCGTGATCGCGTCGCCGTGGGTGCTGTATCAAGTGTGGCAGTTTATCGCGCCGGGGCTGTACCGGCACGAGCGACGCGGGGTGGTGACGTTTGTGCTGTCGTCGGTGTTTCTGTTTTTGGCGGGGATCTCGTTCGGGTATTTCATAATGCTGCCGTACATCCTGAAGTTCCTGATCGGATTTCAGGGGCCGTTCAAACCGCTGATCAGCATCAACGAATACTTCGATTTGATCCTGGTGGTGCTGATGGGGCTGGGCGTGATTTTCGAACTGCCGATCCTGATATTCTTTCTGGCACTTTTCGGCATCGTGACGCCGCGATTCCTGTGGAAGAACTTCCGCTATGCGATGCTGATCATCGCCATCGTTGCGGCGATTGTGACGCCGACTCCGGACGCGACGACAATGCTGGTTTTCATGGCACCTATGATTGTGCTCTACTTTATCGGGATCGGCGTTTCCTATCTGGTGGTGCGAAAGAAACGCGAGCGCGCGGCGGCAGAAGGAGCACGGTGAAAATGAATCCGTTGGCGGCGGTTCTGGGGCTGTGTCTGACCGTGGGGACGCAGATCTCCTGCGGCGGGAGCAAAAGCGTGGAGACGGTCCAGAAGAAGGCGGAAGAGAAGCCCAGCCTGGTGGGGCCGCCGGCGCCACCGCCGTCCGAGACGGACGGGTTCGACGGGCAGAAGGCGTACGAGCACGTGGCCAAACTCGTGGCGATCGGGCCGCGGACGCCGGATTCAGAAGGCATCCACCGGGCGCAGGAATATATCAAGGAGCAGTTGCACGCGGACGGATGCCCGTTCGAGGAGGATGATTTTCACGCGTCGACGCCGATCGGGGTGGTGGCGATGAAAAATATTTTGGTGAAGGCGCCGGGGGATGGCGACCGTCCCGTTCTGCTGCTGACGCATTACGACACGCTGCGCAAGGAAGGGTTTGTGGGGGCGGTGGATGGCGGGTCGTCGACGGGGCTGATGCTGGAAATGGCGCGGGTGGTGTGCGGGCGGAAGAACGCAGAGCCGGTGTGGATCGCGTTTCTCGGCGGCGAGGAAGCGGTCGTTGAATGGAGCGGTGCGGAT
>Ga0073928_10006844_pt1 | contig 15120 bp, 15 predicted proteins | sample PaiPotPPA55metaG_FD_76969 | JGI IMG/M metagenome (GOLD analysis project Ga0073928, IMG submission 76969) | Iron sulfur acid spring bacterial and archeal communities from Banff, Canada, to study Microbial Dark Matter (Phase II) - Paint Pots PPA... ... | reverse complement strand
GCATATTTTTTGCGACCGCTCAAACGTCGGCCCGTGTGCCGTCGGCGCACTGAGGGCATTTTTTGGGGAAAGGCACATGGCACTCACACCATCACCACAGTGGCTGGATACCGGCAATAATGCATGGCAGCTGGCGGCGGCGACCTTCGTCGGGCTGCAGAGCATTCCGGGTCTGACCGTCCTCTACGGCGGCATCGTTAAAAAGAAGTGGGCGATCAATTCCGCCTTCATGTCGATGTACGCATTTGCATCGGTCTTAGTCGTCTGGGTCTTGTTCGATTACAACATGGCGTTCGGGCCGGCATGGCTATCGATAGCCGGACAAAGCTTTCTTGGCACACCTGGTCTAGGAACATCAGCGGCGTTCACGCTCGGCCAGGCGATCGTACCAGAAGCCGCATCGGGGATGCCGGCACTCACTTTTCCCATGGCGACCCTCATGTACTTCCAGTTCGTGTTCGCCGCGATAACTGTCATCATTCTTGCCGGTTCACTGCTAGGCCGTATGAATTTCACGGCCTGGATGATCTTCTGCCCGGTATGGATGACGCTGGTCTACACCGTAGGGGCGTTTAGCCTCTGGGGCGGCGGCTGGCTCGCCGGCCTGGGCGTGGCAGACTTCTCGGGCGGCTACGTGATCCATCTCGCTGCCGGAACGTCTGGCTTTGTCGCCGCGGCGGTGATCGGCCCGCGGCTTCAGGCCGACCGTGACAATTTCCCGCCGAACAGCCTCTTGATCACGTTGGTCGGCGCCGGAATCCTTTGGATCGGCTGGAACGGCTTCAACGGCGGCGACCCGTACTTCGCCAATGCTGATGCCGGCGCGGCGGTGCTCAACACCAATACCGCGACCGCGGTCGGCCTCCTGGTTTGGACGCTGATGGACAAGATGGCCTACGGCAAGCCATCGGTGCTTGGCGCCGTCAACGGCATGATCGCAGGCCTGGTGGCGATCACACCGGCCGCCGGTTACGTCGACGGCTGGGGCGCGATCATCATCGGCATCGCCGCGGGCATCATTCCCTGGCTCAGCATGAACAAACTGCAGAAGACCCGGTTGATGATGAAAGTGGACGATACGCTTAGCGTGTTTTCCACCCACGGCGTCGCCGGCCTCACCGGCGGGCTGCTGGTTGGCATACTGGCGAACCCGGACATGCTGATGTACATCGGCACGGACAAAGAGGCGCCAGGCGTCAGCATTACCGGCCTGCTTTACGGCGATCACAGCCTTTCTCAGCTTTGGCTTCAGGTAGCGGGCGCGGCGTTCGTTATCGTCTACAACGCGATCGCCACCTACATCATCCTCAAGGTGATCGGCATGATCGTGCCGTTGCGCATGGACGAAGCCACCCTGAAGGTCGGCGACGACGCGGTGCACGGCGAGACCGCCTACGCGATCGGCGCCGAAGGCGAGTAATCGCTTCCTTGCTCTGGCTTGCGGGCGCAGCATCGCCCGCAAGTCAGTCCTCCCGCCGCGTAGTTGCGCGGAAACTTTGGCGGCCCGGTTCGGGCCGCCTTTTTATTCAGGATCAGTTCCGGAAAGACCTTCACGCTGCAAAATAGCGGCGTCACACGAGTGTCACCTGGCCTCGTCACAACAGCGCATTCCCTGCTTTTACACGGAGCTCCGTGATGCGCTGGCCGCTTCTCCTCGGTACCGCAATCCTGCAGATGATCCTCGCACAAACCACGCTGGATGCGCCCGCTCTCGCTCAAACACAGACCGCACGGCCGCACAATGTCGTGCTGTTTATCGCCGATGGCCTGCGTGCCCGCATGGTCGATGACCATCTCACCCCTACTATGGCGGCGATCGCGCGCGACGGCGTGAACTTGCGCAACAGCCATGCGCTGTTTCCAACTTTTACTATGGCCAATGCATCCGGCATGGCGACCGGCCACCTGCTGGGAGACACTGGCACTTTTTCGAACACGATCTACACCGGATTCGAGGTGCCGGGCGCCGGCAATAGCCTCACGCCGTTCTTGGAAAGCGACGTTGTGCTCGGCGACGTCGACGAGCATTTCGCCGGCAATTACCTTGATGAAGCGACCATTCTCAAGCTCGCGCGCGACAAAGGCTACGGCACTGCCTCGGTCGGAAAAATCGGCCCCGCTTTGGTCTTCGATCCAACCGAACGCTCCGGCGAACAGACCATCCTAATCGATGATGCGACCGGCACGCCCAAAGGCATCCCACTCTCGGCCGAAGTGATCGAACGGCTGAAAGCGGTCAGCCTGCCGCCCGCTTCGCCGACCCGCGGCCCGAACGGTGTCCCCGGTAACGTAGGCAAACCTGGCACGTTGAGCGCCAACCTCGTACAGCAAGATTATTTCGCTTCGGTCACGACGCGCGTCATCCTACCGATGTTCAAAGAGCGAAATAGACCCTTTCTTGTAGTGTTCTGGTCACGCGATCCGGACGGCACTCAACATAATCAGGGCGATAGCTTGAATACGCTCATGCCCGGGATCAACGGCCCGACATCGCTTGCTGCAATTCGCAATGCCGATGATGACCTAGCGCGCATCCGCTCAACCCTTGATGAGCTCGGGCTACTCGACACGACTGACATCATTGTAACCTCAGATCACGGCTTTTCGACCATTTCCAAGGAAAGCCGCACCAGTTCAACGATCAAAAACAAATTCGCCGACACATTGCCGAGCCACCTGCCATACGGTTTTGTCGCACTCGATCTGGCGCGGGCGCTCAATCTCCCGCTCATCGACCCGGATGATGGTTACCGGACCATCGCGCCGGAAGGCGAGCACACCAAAAACGGTAACGGACTGATCGGCGGCGATCGCAACAAGCCGAAAGTCGTCGTTGCTGCGAACGGCGGCTCCGATCTGATCTACATTCCCGATGGCGACAAAGCGATGGCCAAACGGATCGTCGACGCGCTGCTGACGCAGGATTATGTCAGCGGAATCTTTGTCGATACAAAGCTCGGTAAATTTTCCGGCACGCTATCGCTGGACGACATCGCGCTCGAAGGCTCCGCGATTACGCCGCACCCGGCGATCGCGATCAGCTTCCGCTCGTTCGACACGGTCTGCGGCGAGCCGGTGCGCTGCACGGTGGAGGTTGCCGACACGGTCCTGCAGCAAGGCCAGGGCATGCACGGTTCGTTCAGCCGCGGCGACACCTGGAATTACATGGCGATGCAGGGACCGGACTTTAAATCGCAATTCACCGATCCGGCGCCGGCGAGCAACGCCGACGTCGGCCGTACCATCGCGCACCTGATGCATCTCGATGTGAGCGATAATGGCAAGCTTGTTGGGCGCGTCCTGTCTGAGGCGCTGCCAGGCGGCGCGCTTCCGGAAGTGACAAGCCGCGTTATCGCGTCCGAGCCCGCAGCCAACGGGCTGGCCACGGTCCTCAACATGCAGCAGGTCGGACAGACGCGCTATTTCGACGCCGCGGGCTTTCCTGGCCGGACGGTAGGCTTGTCGACGACCGTGTTGCCGAGCGCGTCGACGCAGTAACGATCGCGTAGCCTTAAGACTATAGCGGCAGGTAATTGCGGCGGGCGCGCAACGCCTCCGCCGCGATCCAGTCGAGAACGAGGATGTCGGCCGGTTCGTAGCCGGCGGGAAGGTCGCGCAGCCCATAAGGGCGCGTAGCGGGGCGCTTGACGTGTCGCGTGACCATGATCGGCGAGCGCTCGATCGCGCTAGCGATCAAAGCCAAACCGGCACTTTTGCGAGGTAACGCCGCCATTATGTGACCCGTGCTGGTGTTTAAACTCACGCCCTGGCCCACTCGTTCCCTTTAACCGTGCGAATTAGCTACGTGGAGGCGTGAATTCTCATGCAAGGGTGGCCTGCCCAGGGCGGCTGTGCGGCAAAGTCACGGCGTTCCATCAACTTCCTCAAAGCCCAACCGCAGGTTTGACGGCCCGCTATCTGTAATCACAGGCTCTGGTATTGGCGACATGTGCGCCGTACATATGCGTCAGGCCAGCACATCGGATGATCCCAGAGGGAGGTTTTTATGGCTCTTCAGATTGGCGACACCGCCCCGGATTTCGAAGCCGAAACCACGGAAGGCAGAATTCGTTTTCACGACTGGAGCGGAAACAATTGGGTAGTGCTGTTTTCGCACCCAAAGGATTTCACCCCGGTCTGCACGACCGAGCTCGGGACCATGGCCCGGCTCAAGCCGGAATTCGACAAACGCGGCGTGAAGATTGTCGGGCTATCGGTTGACCCAGTCGATAATCACAAAAAATGGTCGAGCGACATCAAGGATGTCGTCGGCTTCGCCCCTAACTATCCGATGATCGGCGATACCGATCTGAAAATCTCAAAGCTCTACGGCATGTTGCCGGCGAGCACGACCGGTACATCCGAGGGCCGCACGCCTGCCGACAATCAGACAGTGCGTAATGTGTTCGTCATCGGTCCAGATAAAAAAATCAAACTTGTTCTCGTCTATCCGATGACAACGGGCCGCAACTTCGACGAGGTATTGCGCGTCATCGACTCACTGCAACTCACCGCGAAACACCGCGTCGCGACGCCGGCAAACTGGAAGCAGGGCGAAGACGTCATCCTTACCGGCGCGGTAACCGACGACGAGGCAAAGAAGCTTTACCCCAATGGTTGGAAGACGCCGAAACCTTACATGCGCGTCGTGCCACAACCGCGATAGTCGGCGTCCCAAAATCCACGCCCATTTAGGTCGCCCCTGCTGCGTTTGCGGCGGGGGTGCCCGTCCTGCCATGCTCTGCTATTAAAGCCGCCACGCGCGATGGGACGCGGCTATGGCGGGGAACGCAGTATGAATTTCACGATGAATCCGGAAGCTGAAAACCAACCGCCGTTCGCCGCGTTGATCGGCATGAAATTGACTCATGTTTCACCGGACAAAGTGATTGCCGAACTTCCGGTCCGCGAGGAGCTCAATAACCGGTTTGGCGCGCTGCACGGCGGCGCCGTCATGGCACTGGCCGATAATCTCGGCGGCACCGCGACTATCGCCAATCTGCCGAAGGGCGGCCGCACGGCAACGATTGAAAGCAAAACCAATTTCTTCGCCAGCGTCCCCGTCGGCGACGTGGCGCGCGCCGAGTGCACGCCATTGCATCGCGGCCGCACTACGATGGTTTGGCAGACACGCATTACGCGTGGCGATGGCAAGTTATGCGCCCTGGTCATTCAGACCCAGATCGTGATCCCGCCAGGACAGAGCTAATCAGCTCTAATAAGTCTAGCCGTTACTATTCGCGGCGGTGTGCAGGCTAACGCGAAGCTGTTGAGCAGCCGTATCATTGCCCTTATCAGTAGAAGCCGATCTTAGTTTTAAACACGCAAGGATGTTCGCATGGATGTTCGCGCTGCCGTCGCCTTTGCTCCCGGCAAACCGCTTGAGGTCACGACCGTTGCCCTCGACGGCCCGCGTGCCGGCGAGGTCCTGATCGAGATCAAGGCCACCGGCATCTGTCATACCGACGAATTCACTTTATCGGGCGCCGATCCCGAAGGGCTGTTCCCGAGCATTCTCGGCCACGAGGGTGCGGGCATCGTGGTCGATACCGGTCCCGGCGTGACTTCGGTCAAAAAAGGCGACCACGTCATTCCGCTTTACACGCCGGAATGCCGAAATTGTCCGTCCTGTCTGTCGCGCAAGACCAATCTGTGCACCGCCATTCGCGCGACACAGGGTCAGGGCGTCATGCCTGACGGGACCTCGCGCTTCTCGATCGGCAGCAACAAAGTCCATCACTATATGGGCTGCTCCACGTTCGCCAATTTTACCGTCTTGCCGGAAATCGCGGTGGCAAAAATCCGCGAGGACGCGCCCTTCGACAAGGTCTGCTACATCGGCTGCGGGGTGACGACCGGCATTGGCGCGGTGATCAATACCGCCAAGGTCGAGGCCGGCGCCAAATGCATCGTGTTCGGTCTCGGCGGGATCGGATTAAACGTCATTCAGGGCCTCCGCCTAGTCGGCGCGGACATGATTATCGGCGTCGATGTGAACCCGGAAAAGAAGGCTTGGGGCGAACGCTTCGGCATGACGCATTTCGTCAATGCGGCCGAACTCGGCGGCGATCTCGTCGCCCATCTCGTCAACATGACCAAGAGCGGCGCCGATCACATCGGCGGCGCCGACTACACCTTTGAATGCGTCGGTAATGTCAATCTCATGCGCGCCGCGCTCGAAAGCTGCCATCGCGGTTGGGGCCAGAGCATCATTATCGGTGTTGCCGGAGCCGGCCAGGAAATTGCAACACGTCCATTCCAGCTAGTGACCGGCCGCGTGTGGCGCGGCACCGCCTTTGGCGGCGCCCGTGGTCGCACCGACGTGCCTAGGATTGTCGATTGGTACATGAACGGGCGGATCGAGATCGATCCGATGATCACGCATACGATGCCGCTGAGCGACATTAACAAGGCTTTCGCGCTCATGCGCGAAGGCAAATCCATCCGCAGCGCAGTGGTTTACTGACGCTACGAGCGGAAAACCCGTATGCGACATTTCCGACTTAAATCATGAATTCTGTCGGCGCAGCGAAACCAAACGCCTTGGTACTCGTTTTGACCGTGGGGCTGTCCAGAAAGGAGTGAGCCCCATGTGCGATTATAGTTTGACCAATGTCCGGTCACGACCGGCCCGGATCGGTGACAAGCTGACGGTGCGCGATTTCGGCACCGGAACCCGCGGGTTTTGCGCCCCGGAGGATCCTAGCACCGCCGTGTGCCTGCTTCCCGGAACGGAATTGTCGTTTGTTGGCGAGGTGATGTGTCTCGCGACTGGCCTATTTCCATGGCGCGAGCGCGCGCTCGATTACAACACGGCCATTTTCCGGCAAATTAATAAAGACAAGGTGGCGGCTCACCACGACGCGTTGGAATTTCCCGACGGCCGGCAGATGCTGCTGACGCTTTTGTGCGAAGGCCAGCAGGCTACTGTGCTGCAAATGCCGGCGCAGCCGAAGACCACCGAAGAAGCCGCGAAGCTGCGCCGGGTCGATTACGTCGGCTGATCGCAGCGAGTAGGTCTCAGGGAAGGCGTGTCCGCGTTGGCGGAGCGGCCTTCCTTGATGACATTTTTTTGAGGAACTGCACTTTGCGCCGGGCGATTGGGAGGGACGAGGCCCTAGCGGAAGACGAGCTGTCCCTACCCAATCGAACCGATGACCGCAAAAACCCATAGAAAATCGCGCCTTCACGGCGCCGTTGCGCGCTATCGCGACGCCAGAAGATCGCTCCACACACCAGCTTCGCCACAGAGCCGCTACGGGCTCGACTGGATGAATTTCTTCGTCGCCGACGTGCAGACCGGCTTCGGTGCATTTGTTGCCTTTTACCTCGCGCATCGCGACTGGTCAGTACGCGACGTCGGCTTCGTCTTGACGATTGGCAGTCTTGCATCGGTACTCAGCCAAATACCGGGCGGCGCGCTCGCAGACGCGATGCGGTGGAAACGCGGCTTGATTGCGGCTGGCATCGCCATGATCGGCGTCGCGGCGCTCATACTGGCCCTTACGCCGTCCTATATCCCGGTCCTAATCGCGTCTTTGGTCCAGGGCGTCAGCGGCGGCCTCATTACGCCGGCCATCGGCGCGATCAGTTTGGGGTTGGTCGGCCGCCACGGGATGTCGCTGCGGACCGGGCGAAATTATCGTTACGCGGCGGCCGGCCATGCCGTAACCGCCGCACTCATGGGCTTCGTCGGCGCATATTTCGCGCTCGGCATGATCTTTGCCGCCGCAGCTGCGCTATGCATTCCGGCGCTGATCGCGCTCGCGTTCATCCGGCCCGAGGAGATCGACTACGCCCGTGCACGCAATGCCAGGACCCGAGATCAAGCGCCGGAAATCGGACGCATTCTCGATCTGGGCAAGAACCATGGCCTTGTTCTCTTTACCGCGGCCATAGTGCTGTTCCAGCTCGCCGACGCCTCGATGCTGCCGCTGATCGGGGAGGACTTGGCAAGAACGCAAGCGACCGGATCGTCGATTTGGATGTCCGGACTTATCATCATTCCGCAAATCGTCGTCGCCATTCTGGCGCCCTGGGTCGGCTATCACTCTGAGAAACGCGGACGTAGGCCGCTGTTATTGATTGGCTTCGCAGTCGAGCCGTTGCGGGCGGCATTGCTTGCCTTCAGTCACGACTACGCCTTCCTCGTCATCGGCCAGCTATTGTCAGGCATTACCGGGGCCGTCATTGGCGTGTTGACCGTCCTTGTCGTCACCGATCTGACCGCCGGCACCGGACGATTCAACTTGGCGCAGGGCACCGTTGGCGCGATTAGCGGCATCGCCGCCTCGATAAGCACACTCGCCACCGGTTTCCTGTTTCAAGGACTTGGTACGACGGCCGGATTCCTCGTGATCGCGGCCGTCGCCGCCGCCGCAACGGTCCTGATTGCGATGTTTGTTTCCGAGACCAAGCCCGCCGATTATGGCGGATGAGCCTTATTGTTTGAGCATGATCTTTTCCGAAAACCGGTTTCCACTTTTCGGGATCGTGCTTTAGCCACCGCCGCGCGATGATCATTCGACCTTTATGTTGGCGGCTTTGATGATCGGCCACCATTTCTCGGCTTCTGATTTTTGAAACGCACCGAACACCTCGGGCGCCTGTAGTTCGCGCGGCGCGATCTGCTGTCCGAGCTTAGCCAGCCTGACTTTCACATTATCATCGGCCAGCGCGGTGATGACCGCGGCGTTGAGCTTGGCGAGCACGTTCTTCGGCGTGTTCTTCGGCGCCCATAGGCCGAACCATATGGAGGCGTAGTATCCAGGCAGGCCGGCCTCGTCGGTGGTCGGCACGTCCGGCAGAGTGGCCAGGCGAGTCTTCGCCGGAACGGCGATCGCTCTGATCGTACCGGCCTGCACTTGCGCGGGGAAAGTTGACGATGGCTCGATCATCATGTCGATCTGCCCAGCCATCATGTCTTGCATGGCCGGGTTGTCTCCACGATACGGCACGAATTGAAAAGTCGTGCCGGTCATGTTCTGGAACGAAATACCGGCGAGATTGCCGGTCGATCCGACCCCTGGAATACCGACACTCGCCTTGCCGGGATTGGCTTTGAGCCAAGCGATCAGCTCCTGCAGATTGTGAACCGGCAAGGCATTTTTGACGCAGATCAGCAGAGGTTCATAGGCCAATTCGGCGATCGGGGTCAGATCGGTGAGCAAATCGAAATCCAATTTGTAAAGACCGCCGATCAACACGTGCGTCGTCAAGGTGCCGATGCTGAGCGTATAGCCGTCGGCTGACGAGCGCACCACGCGAGCGACACCAATGCTGCCGGCCGCGCCGGTCACGTTTTCAACGATGATCGTCTGGCCGAGCGACTTGCCCATCGGATCGGCTATAACTCGCGCCAGCACGTCGGTTGCTCCGCCGGCTGCGAACGGACACACAATAGTGATCGGCCGTGTCGGATAATCTTGGGCAAAGCTCAAGCCCGGATAGCTCGTCGCGGCCGCCGCGCCCGATGCCAGACGCAAAAATTTCCTGCGCGCCAGTCTCATGACGTTCCCTCCCCCTGTCGGTCGCGTTTGCCGCTCATTCCGGCTTGAGACTGGCAAACTTTACGACCTTGATCCACTTCTCGGTGTCGCCGGCGATAAACTTTGCGAAATCGGCCGGCGAGTTCGGCGGCATGACAAGACCGCCGAGATCGAGCAATCGCGACTTTATCGTTGGTTCGGCAATCGCCTCATTGATCGACTTGTTGAGCGCCTCGACGATCGCGGTCGGCGTTTTCCTTGGCGCGCCGAAACCGATCCAGCCGAACGCTTCATAGCCGGGCAGGAATTCGGCCATGGCCGGCACGCCCGGCAACATGTCCAAGCGTTCGGGCGTGGTGACCGCCAGCGCGCGCAGCTTGCCCGACCTGACCTGCGGCAAGGCGGTCGGCGTGACGTCGAACATGACCTGGACCTGCCCACCAAGCATATCGGTGATTGCCGGAGTGGAGCCGTGATAGGGCACATGCACGAGATCGAGGCCGGCCATGAACTTGAACAATTCGCCGGCGACATGCTGCGGACCGCCGACGCCGGCCGAGGCCATATTGATCTTGCCCGGATTGGCTTTGGCATACGCGATGAATTCCGGCACGGTCTGGGCCGGAAAGCTCGGCAACACTTCCATGATCAGTGGAACGCGGAATATTCCGGCAATCGGCGCAATATCGCGCACGAAGTCGAACGGGAGATTGGGAAACAGCGCGGCATTGATCGTGTTCTGCGAATTGACCAGAAGGAGCGTGTAGCCATCCGGCGTCGCGCGCACTACCAGCTCGGTCGCGATATTGCCGGTCGCGCCCGGGCGCACCTCGACGACAAATTGCTGTCCGAGATGCTGTGAAAGATATTGCGAGATGAGCCGCGCGGTGATGTCGGAAGAACTCGCTGCCGCCTGGCCGACGATCACCTGGACCGGGCGGGTCGGATAATCGAGCGCCATCGCGCCGCGCTGCGCGAAAGGCACCGCGGCGAGTGCTGCACTTAATTTTAGAAAATTTCGGCGTTCCACAATTGAACCCTCATGTTGGCCGTCCTAGTGTGGTGGATTTGAAGTTCCTACGATTAAGCGGCTGGCTCGGCTAGGAACTTCAAATCCAAAACCCACACTAGAGTCATAATTTGCTAGTGTCCCTTTGATTCCGAAGTTCGCGTCAGAGGCGCCGCAAACACTTGCGAACTCCGGAATCGGGACACTAGTGCCCCGGCGCTTAAGCTTAGCATCTTGCCGCAAGCTCGATATCGGGCAGATCAGCGCGGCGCAAGCCGCCGCTGCAGCCGGGCTTCCCGCAAGAACAAAAACAGTCCGGTCATCACGACAATCGCCGACCCGACAAGCAGGCTTGCTGAAGGAACGTCACCCCAGATGAAAAATCCAAACATCAGCGCCCATACCAGCATGAGATAATAGAATGGCGTTACCGCGGGCGCCGGGGCCAATTGCAGGGCCTTGGTCCAGAACCATTGGCCGATTGCATTGATCAACCCGCTGCCGAACAGCATTGCCGCGTCGATCACGCTCGGCCAGCGCCAGCCAAACAGCAGAAGAAAGCTATGAAAGAAGGCGAGCACCGCCAATTGCCAGAGCACGAGCGTGTTGGCGGACTCCGTTCGCGTCATGCCGCGCACCGCGACGGTTACCGTGCCATACATGACGGCATTGGTGAGCGCGAATAGCGCGCCGAGGGTGAGCGAATTGCTGCCGGGATTGGTCACGATCAGCACGCCGAGAAAGCCGATCACCAAGGCAGCACCTCTGACGTAACCGGCCGGCTCGCGCAGCCAGATGATTGAGACTAAGGCGGCAAACAGCGGCGCCGAGAAGTTGATGGCAACCGCGCCGGCGAGCGGCATCAGGCTGAACGCCAGGAGCAGGCAAAGTTGCGAGATCGATTGCGACAGGCCGCGCGCCAAGTGGTCGCGTGGACGATGGGTGGCAAACGCCGAGAGCCCGCTGACCGGCAAGATCACCGCCGCGCCGGCGGCAAGCGATGCGAACGAGCGCAGGCATAGCACCTCGCCGACCGGATAAAGTCCCACCAGCCATTTGCTTGCCGCCGAGGCCGCGGCAAATAACATCGTGGCGACGACCATGCAGATTATGCCGCGCGGCACATCGTCATTGCGGCCTTTGCCGTATTTGCGATCGATAGTGCCGGCCGCTGCTGCGGTTTGCCGCTTTTCGGCCGTTCGATCGTCCATTCCGTAAGACCGCGCTCTGTCAGCTTTGCCTAGTGCGGCGGGACACTGGGGGATGATGCCATATGTCCCGTCCGTGACATACTTTTTCGGGGAAAACCGGCGTGACCTTGGCCCGGCATGATAGCGCGTGCAGGCGGGACGACCTCACAGGAACAATTGCTCAAGAGCAGGGTTCAGGAAAAGAGAGCCGGAACACGGCCCTTGAGAGGAGTGCCTTTCCCATGTGCGACTATAGTCTGCATCTCATCGCGTCGCGGCCTGCCAAGGTCGCGGACAAGCTCGTCGCCACCGATTTCGTTAAGTCGATTACACGCGGCTTTACCGAAGTCGGTCATCCCGATGTAGCGGTCTGCTTGCTCCCAGGCACCGAAGTCGCTTTCGATGATGACGTCCAATATGACCGTGCTTTCAGCATGTTCGGCAAAGCGCGCGTCGAACATCGCGTGGCCCGTTTTCGCCAAGTGAACATGGACGATCCTCATGTGCATCACGATGCGCTGGAATTTCCTAATGGCCAAATCGTGATGGTGACGCGGCTGGTTCCCGGCCAGACCGCGACGGTGCTGCAATTGCCGGCGGCTCCGCATGATCACAGCGGCGTGAAGCAGCCGCAAATTGCGCAAGCGCGTGATCCCGCGCTCACACGCTAGAGGCAGCGAGTTCGCTAGTGTGCGGGATTTGATCGGGCGGCGGAGCATTGCCCGCCGCCCGAAACGTGTCGGTACTTCAGGCATCGAGGGCCGAGAACTGTCAGAAAATCCGCCCGGAATGTTGCGTCGCGACCTATCTCGGCTCGGCTATGCCGGCCATTGCGGCCCAGGATTCTTGCCTTCCAAATAGTCTTTGAGGCGATACATCAACTCGCCCCAGGTCGAGTTGCACGTCGCGCAGTATTCGCTGGCGGACTTCCATCCGCTGTGCGCGAACCGAAGCACGCTCGTGCGGTCCCCGGGCGCAATGTCCCAAGTCAGTGTCGTTCCCTTCCATTCCGGGTGGTCGCCATGACAGCTCCAGACGAGCTGCTTGCCCGGCTCCCGCTTCTCGATCTTCATCCGGAAGATCATCTGCCGCTTGTCGAAGCCGAATTCCGCCTTGCCGCCCACCTTCTCGTCCGCCATGGCGTCAGCGGTCCACCAGCTGCACAATCCAGCTTGAGTGGCGAGGGCCGCAAAGACTTTCGAGGGTGTCGTATCGATCGGTACCTGGTGCTTGAGCTCAGTCATAAGCGCCTCCATGGTTTACGTCCGCTTCTATTTCGTGAGCTGGTCCATCAAATTCTGATAGCTCCATTCCGACCACATCTCCTGGATCAAACCGTCCTCGACTCGATAGAAATGGTTTTCCGTCCAGTGGATCTTTTTTCCCGTGGCGGCAACGCCCATGAATTCGCCCTTGTGCGTGCCCCGCGCGGTGTGACGCTCTGCGACGAAATTGCCTTCGGCCGTGACATTGTCGATTGTCACATGAACATCGGGGAACGCTGCAAAGATGGCTCGCCCAACGTCCTTTTGGCCATCAGGACCGACAACCTGCTCTCCAAGCGGCAAGTGTAGTGAAGCCCGTGGAGAAAAGAGTTCATCCACGGAGTCGACAATGTGCTTGTTTTTGAACTGTTCCGTAAAGCGCCCTGTAACTGCCTTATTGGCGTCCAACCTTCTGCTGTCGGGCGTCATGCTGATCTCCCATTTGTTCGCGTTGTGTTGATTGTGCCTTCACGTGGGCTACGATTGCACCGCGCCGACGCTAAAACTGATCCAAAGCGCTCACAATTGAAAAAACATCAGGGCCTGCACGCAGACCGGTGGAAGCTCGATAGCGGACGTCGGCGCTGCGATCAGGTTTAACCGGAATGCTTAGTCCATCGCGCTCTGTAGCCGTGGACAGCCAAAGACTTGAACTTCGTTTTTCGTTGCAATCTTTTGCACACGGACAACTGGTGCCAAGGGAAATTTGTCTTTGGCCGCTTTGCTAAGTGTTGATGATTTGGCGCGCTCGGAGAGATTCGAACTCCCGACCCTCAGATTCGAAGTCTGATGCTCTATCCAGCTGAGCTACGAGCGCAAAGGCGAAGAGAAGCGCGCGCACAATAACGGCTTTGCCGCAAAAGTCACTTTCGCCGCGGCCTCACTGCGGCGCGTGAATGTTTTGCCCGGATTTGCGTTCCCGCGAATGCAAATCACCTGGCAATCTCCTGCGCCCAGTGCTGCGACGCGAAAAAGTTCCGCCGTCATGACGTAACAGCGCAGGCGGTATTCGCGAAGCGCGGCGGAACGGCCCTGCTCGCGCGGCCGTTGACTTCCAGCGCAACGATGGACGGAGACCCGTCATGTCAGACTATGACTATCGCAACCCGGAAGATCCGTTCCGGCGAGATGCTGCCTATGACCCGAATGTCCGCAGCGGTAACTCGGCGTGGGGCTGGGTCGCGGCCGCGGTGTTCGTGGCCATTGTCCTAGCGGTCGTGTTCGGCATGGGCCATCAGCCTGGGCAGAACGGAACCAACACCGCAACCAACGAGATGCGGCCGTCCGCCACGCAAATGGCGCCGCCGGCCTCGACAACCCCGTCGCCGACAATTACACCGGCGCCGACCAGTCCAGCGTCCCCTATTACGCCGGCGCCGAATAAGCCGGCGGGGCAGGAATAACGGATCACTCTCAAAGGCCAAGGCAATGCGGCTCCGGCGTTCACGCCGGAGCCGTTTTTTATGGCCAAGATCTATCCGAACATTCTATTCGAACGCCGGATCGATCGGCACGCGATAGCCGTTAGCCAAGCGATTAGTTTCGTTCGCCATGCCGACAACCGCCATAAGCTCGCCGAACATCGCGTCGCTCATTCCCGCTTTGCGCGCCGCTGCGCTGTGACTGGCGATGCAATAAGGACAGCCATTGGTGACGCTCACCGCAAGATAGATCATCTCCTTGGTTAGCGGATCGAGCGCGCCGGCCGCCATGACCTCCTTGACGCTCTGCCAGGTCCGCGCCAGCACCGCCGGATCGTGCGCCAAATATTTCCAAAAATTGTTCACGTCATCGACTTGCCGCGTGCGCTTGATGTCGTCGAATACGGCGCGGACCCCCGCACTGGCATCGCGGTATTCGATCGGTGTTCGCGGCATGGTTCTCTCCTTTGCGATTATCTTCGCGCCACGCGGATTGTCGCAGCCGCGCCAAGCGGGCACAATCGGCCACGTAACAATGGCAGCGCCGAAGCGGGAGGGAGTATGCCGAAGACGCCGGATTACTTCGCCGGAAAATCGATCATCATCACCGGCGCCACAAGCGGTATCGGCCGCGCCACCGCGCTGATCTTCGCGCGCGAGGGCGCCAATGTCGTCTGCGCTGATCTCAACGAGCAAGGTGCGCGCGACACCGCCGCCGCAGTCAATGCCGCCGGCAGCCAGGCGCTT
>Ga0073928_10006843_pt1 | contig 15123 bp, 14 predicted proteins | sample PaiPotPPA55metaG_FD_76969 | JGI IMG/M metagenome (GOLD analysis project Ga0073928, IMG submission 76969) | Iron sulfur acid spring bacterial and archeal communities from Banff, Canada, to study Microbial Dark Matter (Phase II) - Paint Pots PPA... ... | reverse complement strand
GCTCTACGCGGCCATGTACGGAGTCTTCGGCCAGGACCCTGACACGAGTGAGACGCTGGCCGTGCTGCCGGTGCCGCTCGCCGACGGCCGGACCGTGCGCGGCGCGCGCGGCAGCCTGCTCCCCGTCGCGGAGCTCGACGCGTCGTTCGCCGCCGCGCTGCGGCCGCTCGGCCTGCGGATCGTGCATCCTAACGCGCTATCTGGAAGCAGTGGCGCGGAGTCGCTCCTCGAACGGCTCGGCGCCCGGCCCGCGCACCCGCGCGTGCTGCTCGACGACCCGTCGGTGCGCGGCGCGATCGCGGCGTCCCGCGATCCGCTGCGCCAGCAGGACGTCAACGACGGCCCCGGCGACGGCTCGCGTGATGACCCTGCCACGCTCGCCGAAGCGGTGCTCTCGCTGGTGCGTGCCGCCGAGCCCGGCCCGCGTGAGCGTTTCGACCTCGCCGACCTGCTGCTGCCGAACGATCGCGGCGGCTACAGCCCAGCTGGCGAGTTGCTCCTGCCGTCCTCGCCGCTCGCCGAAGTGGTCGATCCCGAGGCATTCGGGTTCGTCGACGAGGGCTGGGTAGGTCGCTGGGGCACCGAGGTACTGCGCGCGGTCGGCGTGCTCGACTCGCTCGCGCTCGTGCGCGCGGAGAACGTGCTGCTCGACATCGACGCCCTGGACGAGGACCTCCTCGACCTGGACGGCATCGAAGAGTGGATCGGCATGGCAAGATCCGCCATCGACCGGTCCGGCCAGGGCGCGGCACCGGTGACGACCGAGTTCGTCGGCGTGCGCGACCTCGACCTGATCACCCGCTGGCCGCGTGCGCTGGAGCTGCTCGCTGGCCCGGGACTGCGCGCGGCCATCGCCAGGCCGGTCAGGGTGCTGACGGACGACGGACGTCCGGTGGATCTGCCCTCGTACACGTCCTGGTGGCTCAGCCGGCATCCGGTGCTCGACGGCCGCCGCCCGGCCGACCTGTCCACCACCGGCGGAGGGCTGCTCGCCGGCCTCTACGAGCAGGCCCCGGCCGATAAGGACCCGGAGTTCCAGGTCAGGCTCGGCGTGCGCACCACGCTCGACGCGCTGCTGGCCGCCCCGGGCGGTCCTGATGAGCTGCTCGAACGACTCGCCGATCCCGAGCGCCCGGTCGGCGCGTCCCAGCTCGCCGCGCTCTACGACGCGCTGAGCGAGGTCTCGCCCGAGCACCTAGACCCGCCGACCACGCTGCGCGCCTGGCAGGACGGCGAGCTCGTGGTGATCGAGGCCGCCGAGGTCGTCGTGATCGACGCCCCGGACCTGCTGCCGCTGCTCGACGGACGTCCGTACCTCGTGGTCCGGGCGCACAATGCGGCGCCGCTGGCCGACCTGCTCGAGATCGACCTCGTCTCCGAGGCGATCCCCGGCGCGGTCACCTCCGAAGGGCAGCCGGAGACGGTCCCCGAGGAGATCAGGGCACTGCTCCCGTCGTGTCCGGACACGTATATCGAGCACGACGAGCTGATCCTGGACGACGAGTACGAGGTCGCCTGGCGGGTGATCGACGGCGTGCCGCACGCCTCCACCTTCGACGGCATGGCCCGCGCGCTGGCCTGGGTCTCCGGACGCTGGGACCGCAGGCACCTCATCGCCGCCCTGCTCGCCGAACCCGAGCGCGCCGAGGAGCTGACCGAGGAGACCCGGTTCGAATAGCCGTATGCGGTGGCGGCATCGAGTCTTGATATCAGGATTCGATGCCGCCGCCTCGGGACGCGGTTCACTCGAAGGTCGGGATACTCCCGGTACGCGACGCCACGCCCTCGAGCGCGGCCATGGCGGCCTCGTCGAGCTCGATCGCCGCGACGGCCATGTTCTCTTCGAGGTGGTCGATGCTCGCGGTGCCCGGGATGAGCAGCACGTTCGGCGCGTGCCGCAGCAGCCAGGCGAGGCCGACCTGCGCGGGCGTGACGTCGAGGGACTTCGCGATGTCGATCACGGTCGGGTCGTCGGCCACCTTCGGCATGGTGGGGAACGCGCCGCCGAGCGGGAAGAACGGCATCCAGGCGATCTGCTCCTCGACGCAGAGCCGCAGCATGTCCTCGTCGACCCGGGAGACCAGGCTGTACAGGTTCTGGATGCAGACGATCCCGGCGCGGCGGGCGCGGCGGACTCCGTCCAGGGTGACGGCGCTCAGGCCGATCGCGCCGATCTTGCCCTCGTCCCGCAGCGCGGTCATCTCAGCGAGCTGATCGTCGAGGTCCACGATCTGATCGCCGCTGGCTTGAATGCCCGGACTGGTGTCCAGGCGGCGCAGGTTCACGACGGGGATCTGCTCGAGGCCGAGGGACCGGAGGTTGGCTTCTACGCTCGCCCGCAGTTGCCCGGGCCGCTGGGCCGGACGCAGCGGGATCGGTCCTGCCGGGTTCGGCTCCGCCCCGACCTTGCTGATGACGATGACGCCGTCCTCCGGCCCGTACGCGTCCCGGATGAGCTCGTTGACGAAGCCGTCGCCGTAGAACTGGGCGGTGTCGACGTGGTCGACGCCGAGCTCCACCGCGCGGCGCAGGACGGCGATCGCGGCGTCACGGTCGCCGCGCAGCCGCTCGAGCTGCATCGCGCCGTAGCCGATGCGCGAGGCCGAGAGGCCGCCGATAGCTCCGGTTCCGCCCGCGCGGGGGACGCCGAAGGGGGAGAGATCTGGGGTGTTCACGGACATGGGGGTACCTTCCACGTGAGACACTGAGGTAAGCGGAGTGCCCTCCGCTTCTACGACTGTAGCACTGAAACGGAGGCTCCTCCGCTTTGGACGCCGACGATCCGGCAGCCCCGGAAACCGGACGTGCCGACGAGCCGCGCGGCGCCCGCGCGTCCCGGGCTCCCCGCTCCGACGCGCTGCGCAACCGCGACAAGCTCCTCCAGGTCGCCCGTGCCGCGTTCGCCGCCGCAGACGCCGTCAAGGAACCCGTCACGCTCGAGGCCATCGCCCGCGCGGCCGGCGTCGGCATCGGCACCCTCTACCGGCATTTCCCGACCCGCGAGGCCCTGGTCGAGGCCGTGTACGCCGCCGAACTCGACGACGTCACCAGCGGCATCCCCGAACTGCTCGCGCAACTGCCGCCGGACGCGGCGATGCGCGCCTGGATGGGTCGCTACGCCGCCTTCTTCGCGAAGAAGCGCGGCATGGCCGAGACGCTCCGCACCAGCCTGACCTCCGGCCGCATCGGCTCCCCGACGACCGCGGACCGCATCGGCGCCATCATCGCCACGATCCTGGACGCCGGAGCCGAGGACGGTACGCTGCGCGCCGACGTCGCCGCCCCGGACGTCGTCACGATGCTGCTCGGCCTCTTCCTCGCCGGCGCGGCCGACAGCACCCCCGAGCGGACCGAACGACTGCTCAACCTTCTGGTGGATGCCCTCCGCCCGAAATGAGGACGACAATGCTCATATGAGGGCAGCGGTCGCGGTGATCATCGGTATCGGGTGGCTCGCGTTCTGGCTCGGCTGGCTCGCGGCGGCCATGCAGGCCAAGCCGGGGCGGACGCTCTGGGGCCGGTTCGTGTGGGTACGGCTGGTGGTCGTCGCCGTCGTCCTCGTCCTGATCCGGCTCAGGCCCTTCCACAGCGGCGGGGTCACCGGCAGCCCGTGGCTGCTGGGGCTCGGCCTCGCCCTGTTCGTCGCGGGGCTGGCGCTCGCGGTCTGGGCGAGGGTGCACATCGCCGGGAACTGGGGCATGCCGATGTCGCAGAAGGCTGATCCGGAGCTGGTCACGACGGGGCCGTACCGATCGATCCGCCACCCCATCTACACCGGCATCATCCTCGCGATGATCGGCACCGCGATCGCGCTGAGCCCGTACTGGCTGGTGCCGGTCGTCGTCCTCGGCGGATATTTCGTTTACAGCGCGACCAGGGAGGAGCGCTACCTGGTGGAGCGCTTCCCCGACACCTACCCGAGCTACCAGCGGTCGACCAAGATGCTTATCCCCTTCATCTTCTAACCTCGACACTGAGTAATGTTCAGTATTGAATTCCATGTGTTGGTTGTGGGTGCATGGTGCGTTTTCCGGTCTGACCAGGTAGAAGGAAGATCATGTCGGTGGGGGTGGAGTCGCGCGCCGACACCCTCGGTACGCGCGGTCGCGCACCCGGGTAGCTCGGCGAGCCCGAACTCGGCATTGGCGTCTGATGGACGCGTTCCACGTCAGCACGGAACTGACCTCGGTGACTACTCCCCTCCATGAATGGAAGGGCTTCTCCCCAAGTCTGCGACTCGGCGACGGACCTGCCCGGACAGCTGCCCTACGAGCAGAAATCCAGAGCACAACATATAGGGGATCGCTCTCCTCGACGGCCTGAAGGCAGGGGTTCCCAGCGAAGGAGATGAGATGGAGGCGTACACCAGCGATTGGTCCGCGCTCACCGGGAAAATCGCGTCGATCTACACCGGCCGCCTCGTCGCCAGCGTCAACTACGACCGGCTTCCCGTCGACACGCCGCGTATCCCCGGCACGAGCCTGAGCGTGGACGCCTACTCGCCAATGCCCGCTGCCGGGTCCGGCGCGAGCGTGGCGGAACTGGTCGACGGCTGGCATTCCTGGCTCGACCAATACCCGGCATCCGACCTCGAGGACCTGCGGTTCGCCGAAGTCGGCATCGTCCCGCAGGACGGCGCGTACCAGGCCCCGTACACGTGGAGCGGCTCCAGCGGCACCGACCCGAAGATCCAGATCAACTGGTTCACCGCAGCCTGCCAGGTCGCGCAGACCAGGCGCCTCGGCGGTATCTGCTGGTGGTATCCGAACCTCGAGAACACCCTCGGGCAGACGACCGGCTCGGACCCGATGGATATCCTGCACGCCCCCGGCACCCGGGAGATCACGGAGTGCTTCGCCACGTACCCGAGGTAATCAACGCCCAGCTCAGCAGTATTTCGCTACAAGTTCCGAAATTTTTCTTGACCGCCTCGCCGCGCGGCCGAAACACGGGGCCCATAGCGTCCGCAGCGTGGTGATGAGATGCATGGGATGAACCAGGGCGCCGTACGACGGGTCAACACCTCCGTCGTCCTGCGCGCGCTGGCCGTCTCGGCCGGGCCGCTGACGTTGACCGCGCTCGCCGAGCAGGCGGGACTCTCGCGGCGCACCATCGAACTCATCCTGGACTCGCTGGTCGAGGCGGGCTGGGTGAGCGAGCTGGATCGTGTGCCGACCAGCCGTGGTGCCGGGCGCCCCGCCCGCCGGTACGAACTGCGGGCCGAGCACGCGCTGGTGGCCGCCGTACAGATCACCACCTGCGACGCTTCCGCGGTGATCGCCGACGTGCGCGGCCGCGTGCTCGGCCAGGCGCAGCGGGAGCTCAGCGACTACCTGGACCCAAGCGCCACGCTGGACGAAGCGGCGGCGCTCGTACGCCAGGCACTCGAGGACGCGGGCGGCACCACGGACCGGCTGCGCGCCGGGGCGATCGCCAGCGGCGGTGCCATCGACGACGAGGGGATCGTGCGGCGCCTCGTGCACACGACCCGGTGGGAGGGCGTGAACCTGCCCGCCGAACTCGCCACGCGCATCCCAGTGCCCTGGTTCGCCGACAACGACGCGAACCTCGGCGCGCTGGCCGAGCACTGGCGGGGCGTGGCCGCCGACCACGAGAACGTCGTGTGGGCGATCCTCGGGAACCGGACCGGGCTCGGCATCCTCATCCGGGGCGCCGTGCACCGCGGTCTCGACGGCGCCGCGGGCGAGATCACCGAGGCGGCCTCGATGCCGACGCACCTGGTCGAGGATCGACCGATCGCCTGGCTCACCTCGCCGGACCCGGCCCAGCGATCTGGCGCCCTCGACCTCTGCGACGCGGCCCGCAAGGGCGACGGAGGCGCGCTCGCCGCGGTGGATGACCTCGTCGAGAACATCGCGTCGATCCTCACGACCTTGTCGTGGACGGTCGCTCCCTCGCTGATCGTGCTCGGTGGTGGACTGGAAGATGCAGCTGACCTGCTGCTGCCTCGAGTTCGCCAGGCCCTGCGCGAGGCCCGCGCGCCCGCAATCGAACTGCGTGTCACCGGGCTGGGTCGGCAGGCCCCGCTGATCGGCGCCGTCAAGACCGCGCTCGACCGGATGGACACCGAGTTGTTCGGCCCGCGTTCGCCCAGAACCGGAGGTAATGAATGACCACCCGCACCGACGTCCTCATCGTGGGCAGCGGCATCATGGGCGCGATCGTGGCCCGGCTGCTGCGCGAGGGTGACCCGGGGCTCTCTATCGCGATGGTCGACGGCGGCCGCGCGATCGGCAGAGCCCCTGGCGTGCACCTGCACGACATCGACGACCCGGTCCTGTGGTCGCGCTACAACGAACGGGTCGTCAGCGGCATTCAGGGCATGTATACGGGCGCTGCGACGGTCCCCGAGGACGCCGAGCACGTCAGTGAGCTGACTCCCGGCATGCATCACGCTACCGCCTTCGGTGAGGACGCTGCGGCGATGCCGTCGGCGGCGCTGGCCTGGAACGCGGGTGGCATGGGTGTGCACTGGACCGCCGCGACACCCTCGCCGGCCGACGATGAGGTCTTCGACTTCGGTGATCCGGACGGCTGGGCTGAGGACCTGGATACCGCGCGTCGTGTGCTCGGGGTGACACCGAGTCCGTTCGAGCCCACCGATGTTGGCCAGCAGGTACTGGACGTGTTGCGCCGCCGCTACGCGGGCATCGGGCCGGCGGATCGGCTGCCGCAGCCGATGCCTATGGCCGTGGACGCGACGGTGTCCGGGCCGATGCCGCGTACCGCGCCGGGAACGATCTTCCCGCCGATCGCGGTTGGCGGGGACCCGGCATTCACCCTCGTCACCGGCACGCTCGTGACGGCGCTGATTGTCGCGGATGGCCGCGTTACCGGCGCTCGGCTGCGGCGGGTTTCGGACGGCAGCGAGTCGGAGATCCTTGCCGAGACGGTCGTGGTCTGCGCCGACGCGCTGCGTACCCCGCAACTGCTGTTCGCCTCCGGCATCCGCCCTGAGGCGCTGGGCCGTTACCTCAACGAGCACGCGTTCATCACGGCGAGGGTTCTGATCGACCTCGACCGCTTTGGCCTCGACCTCGCCGACCTGCCCCTGCCGCGCGTCGGCGAGTCCAACACCGATTCACTCTGGCTGCCACGGAACGGGGCCGTGCAGCCCTTCCACGGTCAGATTATGAACCGAACATATACGGGCGAAGATGGAAAACCGCTCGCGCACTCCGTCGGCATCTCGCTCTACGCCCCCGTCGCCTCCCGGCCCGAGAACCGGCTCGTGTTCTCGCCCACCGAGACCGATCTCGCCGGGCTGCCGCGGATCGGCATCGAGTTCGAGTACACCGACGCCGACCGCGCCTTGATCAACCGGGCGCTCGACGAGGTACGCTCTATCGCCGAGGAATTCGGCCCCTTTGATCCCGCGACGGAGCGGGCACTGCTGCCGCCCGGCTCCTCGCTGCACCTGACCGGCACCGTCCGGTCGGGTCTCGTCGACGATGACGACGGCACCTGCGTGTGCGGCCCGGACGGCCGGGTCTGGGGCCTGGAGAACCTGTACCTTGCGGGCAACGGGGTGATCCCGACCGCCCTGGCCGCCAACGTCACCCTGACCGGCGCGGTCACCGCGGTGCGAGCCGCCCGCGCGGCCGCGGCCCATACCGAACACCGAGAGGAAACCCGACCGTGATCGACATCGCAACGGAATACCGCGTGGCCCTGCCGACCTGGATCAAGGACGAGTTGGCCGACGTGCCGGCCGCCATCGCCGACCGCGAGGGCCGGATGCGCCTAGTGCACCGGCTGGCCGACCGCAACTGGCGGGAGGGCAACGGCGGCCCCTTCGCGGCGCTCGTCGCCGAGCGGGACACCGGCAGGATCGTCTCGGTCGGCGTGAACGTCGTGCTCGGCTCGGGCGTCTCCAGCGCGCACGCCGAGGTCGTCGCGCTCGGCCTGGCTCAGACGGGGATCGGCGGCTGGGACCTCGGCGCGGTCGGGCTGCCCGCGCACGAGCTCGTCGTCAACTGGCGTCCGTGCATCCAGTGCTACGGCGCGACCATGTGGTCCGGCGTTCGCAGCCTGGTCGTCGCGGGGGAGGGGCGGGAACTCGAGGACATCACCACGTTCGACGAGGGTCCGCTCGGCGCCGACTGGGCCGAGCAGTTCGAGGCGCGCGGCATCGAGGTCGTCGGCGACGTGCTGCGGGACGACGCGCTCAAGGTGTTCCGCAGCTACCGCGAGGCCGTGGACGCCGAGGGCCTCGTCGTCTACAACGCGCGCGGAGGTACTAGTTGATATTCGCCACCGACATCGTCACCTTCTACCACCCCGGCTTCTGGGGCCTCGAATCCGCCGAGGCCTTCCGTGCCTGGGCGGTGGAGAACCCCGAGGGTTTCTGGGGGCAGGTGCTGGATACGCTGGTCGAGGCCGGGGTCAGCGGCATCGAGCTGACGTTCGCTCCCGGCGACATCGGCTCGGTGCTTCGGGCCTTCGGCTCGGCGGCCTCGTTCCGCGACGAGCTCGCGTCCCGTGGGCTGTCGGTGGTGAGCGCGTTCATCGCCTCGAGCGAGAGCCCTGACTGGCGTGAACGCGAGAACCTTCCCGCGATCGTCGCCGACGCCGAGCGCCGCGCGGCCTTTCTCGCCGAGGCCGGCGCGCAGCTGCTCGTCGCCGGGCTGCCGATGCGCAGAACGTACGGAACCCGTCCGCCGTTCTTCGTCGACGCCGCGTACATGACGCAGATGGCTGACGTGGCTCACGTGGTCGGCGAGGCGGTCTCGCAGCACGGCGTGAAGCTCGCTCTGCACACGGAGTCGAACAGCACGCTCTGGTACGAGCGCGACATCGATCTGTTCATGGCCCTGACCGATCCGTGTTACGTGTGGCTGTGCCCCGACTCGTGCCACATCGCGCTCGGCGGCGGAGACCCCGTCGCCGTTGCCGCCCGGCACACGCAGCGCATCGCACTCGCGCACTGGAAGGACGCGGTCAAGCCCATCGACGTGCATCTGACCGTCGATGAGACCGTCTTCGCCCAGCAGCAGCCTTATATGGCCGAGCTGGGCGCGGGCATCGTGGACTGGCCGGGTTGGGCCGCCGCGATGGCGCGCACTCCCTCGTCCGGCATCGTGCTGATCGAGCTCGACGAGGCGGCCGATCCGGTTGCCGCGCTCCGGGCCGGGATCCGCGTCGCGCAGCGTGCGCGGGATGAGACTGAAACCTGAGTTTCGCTCTTGAGGGCTGACTGGAACACAGATTTCACATCAGTCGCTCAGGCAGACACGGACGGGAAACACCGGGTATCTAGCGTCGCTACCACGCACTTCGCACACCCCCCGCTTTCCCTCCCCCGCGTCCCAAGGAGTCCCTCGTGAACGACGACCTCGGTGGTGCCCGCCTCAGCAGGCGCTCGATGCTGCAATGGGCGGCCTTCGGCATAGCCGCCCCCTCGGTGCTGGCCGCATGCGGATCTTCCTCGGGCTCCAGTGCCTCCGGGTCGAGTTCCGGTTCCGGCTTCGGCTCGATCGGCATCCAGCTGTCCTGGATCAAGAACATCGAGTTCTCCGGCGAGTACTTCGCGACGACGAAGGGCTACTACACGGCGGCCGGGTTCTCCTCGGTGGACCTGATCGCGGGCGGTTCGGCGGGCACCTCGGCCGAGTCCGCGGTCGCCGCCGGCAAAGCCTTCGTGGGCCTGTCCTCGCCGGGCGCGACCGGCCCGGCGATCCTGCAGGGGGCGCCGCTGAAGACCGTCGCCACCACGTACCAGAAGAACCCCTTCGCCATTCTGTCGATCAGCAGCAAGAGCCCGATCGCCGCGCCGAAGGACATGGCAGGCAAGAAGATCGGCGTACAGCAGGGCACGAATGAGGTGCTGTTCAAGGCCCTGCTGACGGCCAACGGCATGAGCACCTCGGACGTGACGATCGTTCCGGTGCAGTACGACCCGACCGTGCTGGCCACCGGCACCGTCGACGGCTACATGGCCTACATCACCAACGAGCCGATCCTGATCCGCTCCAAGGGCTACGAGACCACCACGTTCCTGTTCGCGGACTACGGCCTGCCGCTGGTCTCCGAGACCTTCGTCGTGCTGCAGGACTCGATCGACAACGACCGCGCCAAGGTCAAGGCCCTGCTCAAGGCCGAGATCCAGGGTTGGACGGACGCCGTGGCCGCGCCCGCGGCGTCCGCGAGCCTGGCCGTGAACAACTTCGGCAAGGGCGACGGACTCAACGTCACCGAGCAGACCGCCGAGGCCACGGCGCAGAACGGACTGATCGTCAGCGCCGACACCAAGAAGAACGGCCTGTTCACCATGACGGACGAGCTGATGACCGCGAATATCGACTCGCTCGGCAAGGTCGGCGTGAAGGTCACCGCGAGCCAGCTGTTCGACCTCTCCCTGCTGGCCGAGGTCTACGCGGAAAACCCGAGCCTGAAGGGTTAAGCAAGATGACGACCGCAGACCCCGGCGGCATCGAGCTGCGCGGACTGACCAAGGAGTTCAAGGTCGGCCGACGCACGATCACCGCACTCGACGACGTATCGCTGCATACCCCCGAGGGCCGCTTCCTGTCCCTGCTCGGCCCCTCGGGCTGCGGCAAGTCCACGATTCTGCGCATCGCCGCCGGGCTCGAGAAGCCCACCGCCGGCGACGCGGTGATCAACGGGCTCACGCCGCGTCAGCTGCGCGGCGAGCACGCGCTGGGCATCGCGTTCCAGGACTCGGCGCTACTGCCCTGGCGCTCGGTGGCCGCGAACATCCGGCTGCCGCTCGAGGTCGCTGGGGTCAAGCCGGAGCCCGGCTTCATCGATGAGCTGATCCGGCTGGTCGGCCTGGACGGCTTCGAGAAGGCCAAGCCGGCCCAGCTTTCCGGCGGCATGCGCCAGCGCGTCTCGATCGCCCGCAGCCTGGTGGTCAAGCCTTCGGTGATGCTGCTGGACGAGCCCTTCGGCGCACTCGACGACATGACCCGGCAACGGATGAACGTCGAGCTGCAGCGGATCCTGACCGAGAAGCCCGCCACGACGCTGATGGTGACGCACGGGATCGCCGAGGCGGTATTTCTCTCCGACTACGTCGCGGTGATGAGCGCCCGGCCCGGCCGCATCATCGAGGTCGTCGAGATCGACCTGCCGCGCCCGCGCACCCCGGCGATCATGCGGTCCCCGGAGTTCCACGCGTACCACGACCGGCTCTCGGCGCTGCTGTTCGACTCCGAGGGCTCGCGCGAGGCAGTAGCGGAAGCCCAGGCGTCGTGATGACAGTGACGGCAGAGCTCGCACGGCGCTTCGCCAGTGTGATCGGGCTGCTCATCCTGCTCGCCGTGTGGACGCTGTTCGGGGTCTTCGGCCTCGGCACGCACGGCGCGGTGCCGACCCCGTGGGCCGTGATTCATCAGATGATCGAGGACGGCGCAGGCCTCTATTGGTCTAACGCAGTGGTCACGATCACCTATGCGGCCCAAGGCTTCCTCTGGGGCAACCTCGCCGCGCTCGCGGTGGCCACGCTGACGCTCCTGGTGCCCCGACTCGCCCCGGCAGCCTCACAGCTCGCCGTGATCAGCTACTGCACGCCGCTGACCGCGGTCGGCCCGATCGTGCTGGTGGTGATGGGCGGCCGGGCCCCGACGATCTTCCTGTCGGCCATGGCAGTGTTCTTCACGACACTCGTCGGCGCACTGCTCGGCGTCCGCTCGGCGGACCCCGCCGCCCTGGACGTGATCCGCGCATACGGCGGAAACCGCTGGCAGCAACTCGTGAAGGTGCAGTTGGTCGCGGCGGCCCCGGCCGTCGTCAACGCCCTGAAGATCGCCGCGCCCTCGGCGATGCTCGGGGCCATCCTCGGCGAGTACCTCGGCGGCGTGGACAGCGGGCTCGGCGTGGTGCTCACGCTGGCCCAGCAGCAGTTCGACGTCGCGCGCACGTGGGCGCTTGCGCTGGTCATCGGCCTGCTGGCGTTCGCCGGCTACGGACTGTTCTCGCTGCTCGGCCGGGTGCTCACGCCCTGGGCCGCCGGTCGAAGCGAGCTGGGAGGGGCACGGTGAACGCGGTGCGCGTGGTCTGGCGGGTGCTCAATCCGCTGCTGGTCTCGGCCGTAGTCGGGTTGTGTCTCTGGTTCGCGGTGGTCGATCTGTTCTCGTTCAGCCCGTACGTGGTCAAGAGCCCGTCGCAGGTGTGGACGTATCTGTTCTCCGGTCCCGACGCGGCCGCGAACCGCGAATCGGTGCTCCAGCCGCTGGGCACCACGCTCGGCGACGGGGCCTACGGGTTCTGCTTCGGCATGCTCGCGGCACTCGTTGCGGCACTCACATTCGTGACGGCCCCCGCGGTCGAGCGCACTTTTATGCCCATGGCGACGCTGCTGCGCTCGGTGCCGCTCGTCACCATGACCCCGCTCATCGTGCTGGTATTCGGCCGCGGAGTCGGCGGCGTCGCGGTGATCGGCGGGATCGTCGTGTTCTTCCCGGCCCTGGTCACCATCGGCCACGGCCTGCGCTCGGCCCCGCAACAGGCCATCGACGTGGTCGCGGTCTACGGCGGCGGGTCACGCAGCGTCCTGACGAAGGTCGCGCTGCCCGGCGCGCTGCCCTACCTGTTCGCCGCGGCCCGGCTCTCCGTGCCCAGCGCCCTGGTCGGCGCGCTGGTGACCGAGTGGCTGGCGACCGGCCAGGGGATCGGCGGCGCGATCCTGAACGACATCGGCTCGTTCGGCTACCTGTCCCTGTGGGCGTCGATCGTCGTGCTCACCTGCGTGTCGGTAGTGCTCTATACGCTGCTGGGAGCGGCCGAGACGTTCGTACTGTCGCGTATGGGCATGGCGGACCGCGGGGCGTGATAGTTCTGTACAAGTGGAGTGGCGAGAGGAACCCCGGTGATTCTGGATGCGACGGCGGCCGAGCTGCGTGAGCTGCTGCGGTCGTGCCTGGCCGTGCCGCGCTGGGTCGAGGAGATCGCCGAGGCCGCCCCGTTCGCGTCTGCGGACGAGCTGCTGGACCAAGCCCGACACGCCGCAGATCCCCTGGAGCCCGCCGAGATCCAACTGGCCCTGGCCGACCATCCGCGCATCGGGGCACGTCCCCAGGGCCAGGGTCTCTCCGCCGCGTTCTCGCACGCCGAGCAGCGAGCCCCCGACGCAGACGACGCGGAGCTTGCGGCAAAGGTCGCGGCTGGCAACGCGGCGTACGAGGACCGCTTCGGCCGCGTCTTCCTAATCCGCGCCGCCGGACGCACCCGGGCCGAGGTATACGCCGAGCAGCAGCGCCGCCTGGCCTTAGATGACGAGACCGACCTGCGCATCGTCGCCCACGAACTGCGCGAGATCGCCCTGCTGCGCCTCGAACGCCTGCTCAAGGACCGCCCCGCGATCCGCAGCCACATCACGACCCACGTGCTAGACGCCGCGCGCGGCCTGCCAGCGTCAGACGTAGAAATCACCCTCGAACAACGCGCGGACGACACGTGGACCGAGGTCGGCCGCGGACGCACCAACGCCGACGGCCGCCTAGCGAGCCTCGGCCCCGCGGCGCTCCCGGTCGGCCGCTACCGCGTCACCTTCGATACCGGCGCCTACTTCGCGGCGCAGGGTACGGATACTTTTTACCCAGAGGTCGCGGTCGTCGTCGAGCTGACCGACCCCGCCGCGCACTACCACGTCCCGCTGCTGCTGAGCCCCTTCGCGTACTCGACTTATCGCGGGAGCTAGGGCCTGCGGCGGCGCGAGCTAACTAGCTAGCACCGCGTCAGGCAACGTTCGCCCCGACACCGTTCGCGCCCCGAAGCGATCAGACGTGCCAGGATTGGCCGCATGTCTGCTGATCTTGAGCGCTCCTCGGGGCCTGCCGGCCAGGCCGTGGCCAATGACTACGACAGCTTCGCCGAGGCGTACGCGGCCGACACGGAGTCCAATCTCCTCAACGGCTACTACGTACGGCCTGCGGTCCTCGACCTGGCCGGGGACGTGGCCGGACGGCGGATCCTCGACGTCGGCTGCGGAGCCGGCCCCCTGCTCGAGTCGCTGCGCGATCGCGGCGCCATCGTGACCGGCGTCGAGCCCAGCGCGAAGATGCTGGAGTTGGCCCGGCAGCGGCTCGGTGAGGGCGCGGTCCTGCATCAGGCCGGTCTGGGCGGCGCTCCTCTGCCGTTCCCCGACGACGCGTTCGACGACGTCGTCGCGTGCCTGGTCCTTCACTACCTGGAGGACTGGAAGGCACCGCTCGCCGAACTGCGACGCGTTTTGGCCCCCGGCGGGCGACTCATCGTGGTCGTCGACCACCCCTTCATCAACCAGCTGGTGCATCCTGGGTCCGACTACTTCGCGGTTTCCAGGAGGACTCAGGAGTGGACCTTCGGCGGTCACACTGCCCCGATGGTCTTCTGGCACCGGCCGCTGCACGCCATGGCCTCCGCCTTCACCGAGGCAGGCTTCCGGATAGCCGTCATCAGCGAACCGCCCCCCGCACCAGGCGCTCGTGAGAGATTCCCCGAGGAATTTGCCAAGATCTTTAAGGACCCTTCCAACACAGCCTTCTTGAACATGCTGTTCTTTGTCCTCGAGGCTGCCTAGCGCGACAGCGGGCAAGGTTTGTTGCGAACTTCGCGTGCGGTGCGCCGCTGCGCGGCGCGCCGAAGCACGGGCGGCAAACTCGAACTAACTCCCTCAACCCAACACCTCGACGCGCGGAACGCACAGGGCGAACCTAAGCTGCTGCAGCTAGTGCCGTGGCAGGCAACGTTTGCCTCGTTGGCGGCGTGACTCCCATCCGGCGATCTGGGGCAGTACAGCTCGGAGCGATACCGTGCGGTTCTCTAGCCTCAGAACCAGTCCCCCTAGCGCGGCCGCCGGACTACGACGAGAGTTCAGCCCGGCGCGACCACCAGGCCTCGGCGGCGGTCATTGCGCTCTCGGCCTCGTGGATGCCGTCGCCCACGAGCCCTGCGGTGGCAGCCCAGTGCAGGGGTATGAGGGCTAGAGCTCCGGGGAGCCATCGGTGCTCGTCGCGAGTGAGCGGTTCCGGAGCCGTGCTTTCGTAGGCGTCGAGCAGTCGTCGCGGCTCGAGCAATTCGCCGTCCTTTGCGACGTGGTGCAGGCTGGCCGCGATGTCGTACAGCCGCTCCCTGACCCTCGCGAAATCCAGGTCGAAGGTG
>Ga0073928_10006842_pt1 | contig 15123 bp, 14 predicted proteins | sample PaiPotPPA55metaG_FD_76969 | JGI IMG/M metagenome (GOLD analysis project Ga0073928, IMG submission 76969) | Iron sulfur acid spring bacterial and archeal communities from Banff, Canada, to study Microbial Dark Matter (Phase II) - Paint Pots PPA... ... | reverse complement strand
CTCAGGTGAGCGCGGAAAACAGAATGTGTCCAGTTCGTGACACCGTCGCCGAAGAAGCTTCAATGTGGCCGCGCTCGCCCAATTCTACTAAGCACCAAGCCAATACTGCCGGAAAAGCACCAAGTTGTCGAGGATTCTTTTATGGTTTGGTGAGGGTGTAGGGAGAGGAGTTTATTGTACTTGACTCGCAGCTCGTCTTCGTGGAAAATCCACGTATAAAGCCCAAACTTAAACTACGTTCGACCACCACACGCAGCGCTAACCGGAAACGCGCCATCCGTACGGGTGCATGGCGAGCTTCCGAGGTGATCGAGATACGTCACCTGCAGAGTGCTATCTCCAGATCGAGCGCCGGCATGCTGCAATAGAGGATGGTGGGCCAGCGCCCGCGCTTCACTTACGGAAATAACAGGTCCTAAAATTCATCCGCATCATCACGTCGGACCAACTGTTGAGAGCGAGTAACAACAACGCATTTCGCGACTCTTTCACGCCGCTGACCGGGCATTCGCCTTTTCCCTGGCAGGGGAGACTGTTCGACGAATTTCTTAGCGGAGAATTTCGCGCAAGCTGTGACGTTCCGACGGGGCTCGGCAAGACTTCAGTTATAGCGATCTGGCTGCTGGCTCTTGCCCACAAGATAAGCGCTGGGGCAAATCTCAGGGGCTTCCCGCGGCGGATCATCTACGTTGTCAACCGGCGGACGGTGGTAGACCAAGCGACACGCGAGGCGGAGCGGCTGCGGACGGCGCTGGCGACTAAGAAAGAACTCGAAGAAGTGGCGGCAGCCTTGCGGTCCCTGGGAACTGGTTTCTCGGAGGTGCCGCTGGCAATCAGCACGTTACGCGGTGAATTCGCAGACAATGCCGAGTGGCGGATCGATCCAGCGCGGCCTGCCGTCGTTATCGGGACGGTCGACATGATTGGGAGCCGCCTGCTGTTCGCTGGCTACGGTTGTGGGTTCAAATCGAAGCCTCTGCACGCCGGCTTTCTTGGCCAGGATTCGATCCTGGTTCACGACGAGGCTCATCTGGAACCTGCGTTCCAGAAGTTGGTGGAAAGAATCGAATATGAGCAGCGCCGTTGCCACGACTTCCGTCCCGTGCGGGTCATGGAATTGACCGCGACAACGCGATCGCAGACAAGTGCCGAAAGTATCCTGACCGACGCGGACCGCGTGCATCCCGAAGTATGGAAACGGCTCCGTGCAAGAAAAGGCATCGAGTTTGTCTGGGTTAACGACCGCAAGGCGATAGCTGAGCAGATAGCTGAGTGCGCCCTAAAATATCGACAAACTGGCAAAGCTATTTTGATTTTTCTCAGGACGGTCGAAGACCTGGAGAAAGTTCGCAACCGACTGGAGAAGGAGAAGTTAACGATTCAGCCGCTGACGGGAACGATCCGGGGGCTCGAACGCGAGACAATGGTGAAAACCAGTCCGATCTTCGGCCGCTTCATGCCGGATCCTGCCGCCGTGCCTCAGTATGGAACGGTCTATTTGATCTGCACCTCGGCTGGCGAAGTTGGCGTCGATATTTCCGCGGACCATCTAATCTGCGATCTGACGCCCTTTGACAGCATGGCCCAGCGCTTCGGACGCGTGAATCGATTCGGCAACGGGGACGCACGAATCCAAGTGGTCTGCGATCAGTCCGGAAAGGCTGAAGATGGAGCAGATCCGTTTGAGCAGAGATGCCAGCGCACAATCGTGCTGCTACGCCGGCTCCCGCAACGGCTAGACGCGCTTTACGACGCCAGTCCAGATGCATTGAGCCTCCTACCGCAGCGCGACAGGCTGAGTGCATTCACGCCTGAGCCGCGAATATTGCCCGCGACGGATATCCTGTTCGATGCGTGGGCAATGACCACGATCCGGGAGGAGTTGCCAGGCCGCCCTCCGGTCGCTGATTGGTTGCACGGAGTGGCTGAATGGGAGCCGCCAGATACTTATGTCGGTTGGCGTTCTGAAGTAGAAATTGTCGCGGGCGAAGTGAGCGAGAAATATAAGCCCGAGGATCTGTTGGAAGATTACCCACTAAAGCCTCACGAACTGCTGCGAGATCGAACCGATCGAGTTTTCAAACAGCTCCGAGATCTCGCCTCTGATAACAGCGAGTTGCCGGTGTGGATCCTTAGCGATTTCGGCTCAGTCAGGGTAGAAACATTGGGTGAATTGGCGCAAGGCGATGACGATGCGATACGCAATCGCACGGTGTTGCTGCCGCCAAGGGCTGGCGGCCTCAGCGCCGGTATGCTCGATGGCAAGGCCAAATTTGAACGGGGCTCGAGCTATGACGTGGCTGATGAATGGCTCGATACTGACGGCATGCCTCGCCGTCGGAGGGTATGGGATGACAATACTCGGCCCTCAGGCATGCGCTTGATTCGGATAATCGATCTTGGAACGGACGCTGACGAAATTCCTGACGAAGTCGCGGTCCCACGTCGCTGTTGGCGGTGGTTCGTGCGCCCCCGGTCAGCGGACGATGACGGGTCGAGAGCGGCCGTCCAGCAGCAGGAGCTCGCCCCGCATCTGCAGTCGGCAGGGGAGTTCGCGGCCGCGATCACGAAGAGAGTTGGCCTGGAGGAGCCTGAGGCAACGGCCGTCATTCTCGCAGCCGGGTGGCACGATCTCGGCAAGCACCGCGAACGATGGCAGCGATCGATTCACAATTCCGAATATCCGAATCTGGTCCTCGCGAAGTCTGGTGGTAAGATGTGGCCCGCGGAGTTGAGCGGTTATCGCCATGAGTTCGGCTCACTCCTCGATGTTCTGAAAGATGGATCGCATGCCCGCGAACTGGGCGAGCTCGCGGCGGAGACGCAGGATCTGATTTTACATCTAATCGCGGCACACCACGGCCGCGCCCGTCCTCACTTTCCAGTGGATGAAGCGTTCGACCCGGAAAGTGCGCAGGCTTCATCGGATGAGGCCGCAAGCGAAGTGCCGCGGCGATTCGCTCGATTGCAAAGGAAGTACGGCCGTTGGGGTCTGGCCTATTTGGAGTCGTTATTGCGCGCGGCAGATGGGCTCGCATCGCAGGAAAGGCAAACGGACACTAGCGAACCATGACGGAACCGGCAGTGATCTCTGTGAATGCCGATCTCTTTAATCCGGGCCAGTTCTTCGCGTGCTGCGGACTGCTGGAACTCGCGGATCGGCTGTGGGACGGCGCTGAAGGTTGGTTCGGCTTCGAGGAGTTTTTCTTTCGTCCGCTTCACAAGACTGCTTCAACCGGCGGTAGTCTCCGCGACCTGCTTGCCGCGATCGCTGTAGTGCCGCTCAAGCAGATCAACTCGGAAGATGACTTCGCATCTCCAATCGAAGTCTTGGGTCCGTTCGGTCTGCGGCTGGATTGGTGGAATGAAGAGGATGCTGGCAAGCGGCTAAAGGTGTGGGCTGGAAGTATGCGCGGGTTCCGCATCGCAACCGCGATGCAGAGCGTGATGCAATGGGAAGAACTTCAAACCAGAAATCTGCTCAACGTGGCAAAAGTCGTTTACGATCCGCGAGATCCAGACAATAAAGTCGAGCCCTTTTACTTCGATGCGCGCAGAGGCTCGACCGCTCGGCCAATCGATATCGGCTTCTCCCCCGACGCGCTTCAAATGACGAGCGTTGCCTATCCCGCCGTCGAATTTCTGTGCCTAATAGGACTTCAGCGCTTTCGTCCTAGAGCGCCCGGAACCCCCCGAGTATTCGAATATTTTGCTTGGTCCGCTCCGCTCGCTACCTGTGTAGCAGCTTTAGCTGCCTGCGGCGTGCTGGTACAGCCGGGAGATCGAGGTTTCAGGTTCGAGAATTCGTTCCGCACTGATCAGAGGAAACATAAGGGATTTGCGGCGGCCACGCCGATCGCGAGGAGAAACAATGAGCGAATTATCGAAAGAGTTTGATCCCTGGCTGGAGGAGAACGGACCGGCCGCACTTGTGATTCGGGAATATCTGGTTCCTGCAGAGGGTCCGGACGGAGTGGTCTTTCCCGCTACATTCGCGGCCAGTCAGGACGGGACATTCAAAGGCGGTTACAACATCGACCATTTCAGCGAAACCGAAAACGTTTGCCTGATCGATAGCGTCGGATCGCAGGCAAACCGCATCGAGCCGCTCTTTACGAAAGAGGGATACGTAGACCTCGTTCCCAAAATCGTCGTCAAAGCTGGTGAAAAAACTGTGAACCTGCTCGAGGCGGGGCACCGCGCCGGTGACGCTATTGTCCGTTGCTCAGCGTTGCAAGAAGAATTACGCGCCGCCTTTAGAGCGCTCCAAGACGGCAACGCCGAGCCGCTCGCCAGGATCGCGCCAACCTCGCTTGTGTTCGGCGCCTGGGACTCGCGCGACACCCAGGCGAAGGTCCCACGCCTCATCGCCTCTACGATTCGGGCCTTTAACGTTCGAGAACTCACGCGGTCCGCTCAATACGTCCCTGCTGCGGAATACGTTGCCAGCGGTCTACTCGAAGAAGCAGAAGACAAGAAGACGAGGGACACCTACGCCGAGCGCGGTTTTATTCACGTTCCAGCTTCGGGTGCTCCCGGTGGCGTAATAGCAATGGGTGGAATTCGCCGCGATGCTTCGCTTCACCTTGCAGCTTTGCGCTTACTGCACGCTAACAGCGACGGCAGGACAAAAGCACTGCGGCGATATGTTCTGGGATTGGCCCTTACGGCGTTCACGTACTCGCCTTCAAGCTACCTCCGCCAAGGCTGCAACCTTGTAATCGATCCGGACAAGCCGCGCGAATTCAAGGAGGTGTACAACGACGGCCGCCGCGTTCCGGCCACCGTAACGCACAGCGATGCCCTTGAATACGCACAGGCGGTTGTCAACGAATTCGAGATCGGGCCGAATCGTTCAGTAGACTTCGATAAAGACCGCGCAAAACGGGACCTGAGCGGAGAAGCCGCGAACGGCAAGGCAAGGAAGCCGCGAAGTAAGAACTGACGGTGGGGTATGAAGTTCTGCCTTTCGATCCGATTTCTTCTATCTGCTTTCCACGGCAGGCGGAACGGCGATATGCCGGAGTGGCCGCCTTCTCCCTTGCGCGTTTTCCAGTCCCTGCTCGCCGCCGGTGCAACGCGGGGCCATGGAGAGTTCCCTCTCAGGTTCAGATCCGCTTTGCTTTGGCTCGAAAAACAACCCGCGCCCACGCTGATCGCTCCAACGAGTCTCACCTCTTCAGGCTACAGTTTGTCCGTCCCTAACAATGCCTTGGATGTGGTCGCCAAGGCCTGGACCCGGGGCAATTATTCGAACCTCGGTGATGCGAATCCCGCGACTCATCGAACCATGAAACGAGTGCGCCCAACTCTGTTGCGTACAGACGGCCCTGTGCACTACCTGTGGCCACTGGACGAACCCGTAACGGAACCGGTCCGCGAGCAAGTAGCTGCTCTTAGCGAAATGGCTCGCTCCCTGTCCGCGGTCGGTTGGGGAATCGACGTTGCCGTTGGCGACGCGGGGATCCTTGCAGATAGGCAAGCAACCGATTTATACGGAGAGAAATGGCTCCCAGACAGGGCTGAGGGAGAGGGCTTGCGTGTACCGAAGGAGGGCACGTTCGATCACTTGACGCGGCGTCACAGCCAATTCCTCGCCCGGCTGGGTCCGGAAGGGCTGAACGCGCCACTACCGGTCTCAGCCTACCGCGTTGTGGAGTATCGGCCCGCCTTCCCTCGCCCGCGCCGCGCCAGTGCCGCCTTCTCTTTATTGAAGACTGATGCAAGCGGATTTCGCACCTTTGATGTTGTTCGACGCACGCCACGAGTGGCCGAGATGATGCGCGGAGCCGCCGAGCGTGCCGCGAGACGGGCGGGCTGGCCTGAGTTGAAAATCAGCACGGCCATTATGGGACATGGAGAGCTTCGCGGCGCATCGAAGAACTCGGCGGTGGAATCGGCGCGATTCGCATGGCTGCCTCTGCCAAGTCTGGAGACGCGCGGCGAAAGAAACGTGCGTGTGGTCGGCAGTATTCGTCGCATAATTGTAACATCGTTCGCTGACCGGTTCGACGATGAAATCGCGTGGGCACGCCGAGCACTATCTGGCGAAGAGTTGGCCGCAGGGGCAAACGGTGCGGCGGAGGCCCTCGTGTCATTACTGCCCGAAAGCGACCGAATGGTTCACGAATACGTGCGGCCCGCAAGTGAGTGGGCGACGGTCACGCCGGTTGTCCTTCCTGGTTACGACGATCCAGCCCATTATCGGAAGCGGCTAAACGACTCAGTCGTCGACGCGGAAGATCAGCAAAAGTTGCTCGGTCGAATTGCACAGCGGATTGATAGCCTGCTTCGAAAGGCGATCGTGCATGCTGGACTGTCACAAGAACTGGCACAGCATGCGAAGGTAGAGTGGCGGGACACTGGATTTTGGCCGGGGGCCGATCTCGCCGGTCGGTACGTAGTCCCGGATCATCTGAGGCGTTTTCCTCGCCTGCACGTCAGGATCTCCTGGCGCGATCGCGAAAACCAACCATCAGCTATTCCTGGTCCTATTTGCATTGGCGGCGGCCGTTTCTATGGACTCGGATTGCTTGCTGCGGTCAGAGAATGAAGGGAGCATCCAATGCGCAACACGTATCTGGTCTGCTACGACATCTGCGATGACAAGCGGCTGCGGCAGGTTTTCAAGACCATGCGCGATTTCGGCGATCATCTTCAGTATTCGATCTTCGAGTGCCAATTCACTCGCGCCGACCTGGTGCGCTGCCGTCATGCGCTGAGCGAGATCATTGATCATCGCGTTGATCAGGTCCTCTTCGTCGATCTCGGACTGGTGGAGGGACGCGGTGATCGTGTAATCACAGCCTTAGGCAAGGCATATTCGCCCATCGACAGTCCCTGCATCGTCGTCGATGGTGAAGATGATTCGCCCTCAAAACAGGAACGCATCTGAGCGCGCACGTAGATGTCAAATCGTGCCCAGTCGAAGCCACTCGCAGTCGCGTCGGCCAACTCAGAACCAGAAAGAAAGGCGGAGCGAACGCGGCGGCTTGAAATCGAACTTCCCGACTATCTGCCGGCACGGATGCTCAACGAGTTCGTCTACTGTCCGCGCCTTTTCTTCTACGAATGGGTTGAGGGGATCTTCGCCCACAGTGCGGACACGATCGAGGGCGAGCTTCGCCATGAGAAGCTCGAGACCAAATCCGACCCTCTCCCACCGCCGGATCAGGAAGCGCAGATCCATTCGCGGTCGGTGAGTCTGAGCAGCGAAACTCATCGGCTCATCGCGAAAATGGATCTCGTCGAGGGCGAGGGTGGAGCGGTCATACCAGTCGACTACAAGAAGGGAAATCCGCGCGAGGGCGAGGAAGGGCCCGAAGCCTGGGCCGCCGATCGCGTCCAACTTTGTGCGCAAGCCCTGATCCTTCGTGACAACGGTTACCAGTGCGGCGAAGCCATCGCCTACTATCATGCGACGCGGCAGCGGGTGCGGGTGCCGATCGATGACGCTCTCATTTCGGAAACTCTCGCCGCAGTAGAAGGAGCGCGGGCACTGGCGCTGCGCGGCCGGATTCCCAAACCGCTGGTTGACAGCCCGAAGTGCCCCCGATGCTCGCTGGTTGGAATTTGCCTTCCCGACGAAACGGCGCTGGTAGAATCGCTGCCAGAGTTTACGCCGACTCCCCAGCTTTCATTGTTCGATGGCGACGAGCGCGCGAATGGAGTGCCGGCACAGCCCGAGGATACAATCCGCCGCCTGGTGCCGGCCCGTGACGATCTGCGCCCTCTCTACTTCACGGGTCATGGCCTGATTGTTGGCAAGAGCGGGGAGGTGCTGCAGATCAAGGAGCGCAAGAAGCCGGTGCAGGAAGTCCGGGTCGGGGAAATTTCCCAGGTGAACGTGTTCGGAAATGTTCAGTTCAGCGCGGCAGCCCTTCAGGGGCTTTGCTGGGCGGAGAAACCCATTGCGCACTTTTCGTACGGAGGGTGGTTCTACGGGCTGACGCAGGGTCTCGGCTTAAAGAACGTGTTCCTTCGCAAGCATCAGTTCGCCCTGTCCGAAGACGGGTTCTTCTGCCTGAGCGTCGCGCGCGAGTTCGTCGCAGCCAAGATTCGCAACCAACGGACGCTGCTCCGCCGCAACCACATTGAACCGCCGGCAATCGCACTGGCGCAGCTCAAACGCTATGCTCAAGCCGCGCTGAATGCGGACGAACTCGACGAGCTTCTTGGAATCGAGGGCAACGCGGCTCGGGTCTACTTCGCGAACTTCACGGGCCTGCTGAAGGCCGAGAACGAAGGCAGCGAGGCGCCCTTTACGTTCGAATTCACTCGACGAAATCGGCGACCTCCGGTCGATCCGGTTAACGCGCTGCTCTCATTCGCTTACAGCCTGCTCGCGAAGGACCTGATGATCATCTGTCACAGCGTCGGACTTGACCCATTTATCGGGTTCTTTCATCAACCCCGGTTCGGCCGTCCCGCTCTCGCTCTGGATCTGATGGAGGAGTTCAGGCCGCTGATCGCGGACTCCATTGTGATTGGAGCGGTCAACACCGGAATGGTCACAAGCGACGACTTTATTCGCGTCGGCCCTGCCGTCGCGCTGACTCCGCGCGGCCGGAAGGGTTTCCTGCGCGCGTATGAACAGCGAATGGACGCGCTCGTGACGCATCCGCTTTTCGGGTACCGAGTGAACTACAGGAGAGTCCTGGAGATTCAGACGAGACTACTCGCGAGGCTGCTGACCGGGGAAGCCCATCGATATGTGGGTTTCGAAACTCGCTGACTGTTGCGAGCGGCGAGGTGAAGATGAAAACCCGGCGGCCGCTCGCGGGCGAAAAAACCTTGCCAATACTACAGTTTAGGACTATGGAACGGGAAGGACAGGCGACAACGGCCGTAGGATCGGCGGCCGCTCGCAAACAGCCGAAAAGCTCTTTGAAAATTAATAGGTTGGAAGAGACGGGATTCCGCGCTCACATGAGCGCGGCCACATTGAAGCAACGTACACGACCAGCATAAATCGCCCCGTCCGCAATAGGATTCCGCGCTCACATGAGCGCGGCCACATTGAAGCCGCATTAGCTCTGTCGTGGTCGTGTGGGATGTTCTCGATTCCGCGCTCACATGAGCGCGGCCACATTGAAGCGCGTCGATGAGCAGCGGACGGCGCTGGAGCGGATGAGCGAGATTCCGCGCTCACATGAGCGCGGCCACATTGAAGCGGAGGCAGGCGAAATCAAGGCGCCGGGAGGAGCTTCAGGGATTCCGCGCTCACATGAGCGCGGCCACATTGAAGCGTTTGCTGCTCGATTTGCGTAGGTCATCTTCTTCATATTGATTCCGCGCTCACATGAGCGCGGCCACATTGAAGCTATTGCTCGATAACGTTCTGCTGGAGACTGGGAGAAGTGTTGATTCCGCGCTCACATGAGCGCGGCCACATTGAAGCACGACCCTCCACGGTGCGATCAGTTGGCCGCTCGCAGATTCCGCGCTCACATGAGCGCGGCCACATTGAAGCCGCATCAACTACATTGACGCTGCCGCCTGCGGTTCGATTCCGCGCTCACATGAGCGCGGCCACATTGAAGCCGGATAAGGCATTGTGAATGGGAGATATCCGGCTTGGATGATTCCGCGCTCACATGAGCGCGGCCACATTGAAGCGGGTACTCGCGCTCGAAAATGTTAAGCACATGTTCGGCAGATTCCGCGCTCACATGAGCGCGGCCACATTGAAGCGAGTAACCTCACCACGGAAGGCTTGACCACCAGTACAGGGATTCCGCGCTCACATGAGCGCGGCCACATTGAAGCTTCACGCGTCAGTTCCTCGTCCCAGGTCTGTGCAAAGGATTCCGCGCTCACATGAGCGCGGCCACATTGAAGCGCCTGTTGCAGAGACTGATCAAGGTCATCGAGAGTGATGGATTCCGCGCTCACATGAGCGCGGCCACATTGAAGCGACCGAAAAATTGGTCGGACACGATTCCGAACATCATGATTCCGCGCTCACATGAGCGCGGCCACATTGAAGCGTACTCAATCCGCCCAACATGATCGCGAGCCCGGTCACGCGATTCCGCGCTCACATGAGCGCGGCCACATTGAAGCGGTCAACCCGCTGATGCCAGCACTCGAGGGGCAATTGCTCGATTCCGCGCTCACATGAGCGCGGCCACATTGAAGCGCCAGTAGTCATTAAGATTATCGACAAGATTAGCGACGGATTCCGCGCTCACATGAGCGCGGCCACATTGAAGCCAGCTTTCCCGTCAAACGGTTGACGGCGGCACTAATCCGATTCCGCGCTCACATGAGCGCGGCCACATTGAAGCGCTGGCGAGAAATTGGGGTTGATCGCATCATGTGGGATGGATTCCGCGCTCACATGAGCGCGGCCACATTGAAGCGCGGGGGATGTGCGAGGCGAATTGCTTCGCGAAGCGCTGGCGCGATTCCGCGCTCACATGAGCGCGGCCACATTGAAGCATGGCCCAGGCGGGTTTAAGCGTGCCGCTGTCGAGCGACGATTCCGCGCTCACATGAGCGCGGCCACATTGAAGCAAGCGTGGAATAGAGAGCGCCGCCGCCGGCCATGTTCGATTCCGCGCTCACATGAGCGCGGCCACATTGAAGCTGTTCGAGCAGCTTTGCGCTGCCCACTCCCAGATAGATTCCGCGCTCACATGAGCGCGGCCACATTGAAGCAAATAATTCACGAGCCTTATCAAGTTCTTTATTGAAAGGATTCCGCGCTCACATGAGCGCGGCCACATTGAAGCAAAACTAGTGAACATAACACATCGCTGAATGCTATAGTGATTCCGCGCTCACATGAGCGCGGCCACATTGAAGCGGTGCATGCCGCTGATGCTCCTGGCGGCCTGTGCCACGGATTCCGCGCTCACATGAGCGCGGCCACATTGAAGCGTCTAGTGACAGCCGATCCATTTCCATCTAGTAGTGATTCCGCGCTCACATGAGCGCGGCCACATTGAAGCAGAATCGTTAGCTCGCTTCGCCTGCGGCTGCGCTAGTCGCGCACCTCAGAACGGCGCTGTGCGCCGATCGGGCAGACTCGTGACCCCCTCGGCTTCTCTCAGGGCTGCCGCTGCTGGGCTGCGCCACACCTCGGTTCGCCTGCGGCTCCGCTAGTTGCCTTGGATCGCTTCCTTCAAGAAAATAACAATGAGAAACAGGTTTACCACTGGTTCTGTTTGTCGCTCGACTCCGACTTCTAACTATGCAACTCATCAGACGCAGCGATTGTCTTTGGGAAATCCCGCAAACCGGTGCGATGCGCGTGCCCGGCCGGGTCTACGCCAGCGCCCGCATGATCACCGAAATGCGCGACGACCCGTGTCTCACGCAGGTCGCCAACGTCGCCTGCCTCCCGGGCATCGTTGGTTACTCGCTGGCGATGCCTGATATCCATTGGGGTTATGGTTTTCCAATCGGCGGGGTCGCCGCGGTCGATGCCGAACACGGCGTGATCTCGCCGGGAGGCGTCGGCTACGACGTCAATTGCGGCGTACGGCTGGCGCGAACCGGGTTAGAGTCCAATTTTGTCGAGCCACGCATCACGCGGCTGGCCGATGCACTCTTCTCAAAAATACCAGCCGGAGTAGGCTCGGAGGGCGCCATCCCGGGATTATCCAGCCAGCAAATCAAGCTGGTCGCGTATGAGGGTGTTGAATGGGCGCTGCGCAATGGCTATGCGGACCGGCAGGATATTGAACATACCGAAGAAGGCGGACGGCTCTCCGGCGCAGACCCCGAGCGCATCAGCGAACGGGCGTACAAGCGTGGCTCCAAGCAACTTGGTACGCTTGGCTCCGGCAACCATTTTCTTGAAGTCAGCCGCATAGATCAGATTTACGACGCCAGGCTTGCCGGCGCTTTGGGCCTGCAGCTTGGGCAAGTCACCGTAATGGTCCATTCGGGATCGCGCGGCCTCGGACATCAGACCTGTGACGATTACCTCAAACTCATCGCGAGTGCGATGGGCCGTTACGAGCTGCGCCTGCCCGATCGTCAACTTGCGGCCGTTCCAATCAACTCGCCGGAAGGGAAGGCGTATTTAGGCGCGATGGCGGCGGCGGCGAATTTTGCCTGGTGCAACCGGCAGCTGATGATGCATCTGGCGGAACAGGCTTTCCTCGAAGCCCTCTCGATTACGCCCCGAGACCTTGGCTTCGCATTAGTGTACGACGTCTGCCACAACATCGCCAAATTCGAGGAGCATGTCGTGGACGGCCGCAAGCGCCGCGTATGCGTTCATCGCAAAGGTGCAACGCGCGCCTATGGTCCCGGCAATCCTGCGCTGCCGGAAGCACTACGCCCGTTTGGACAGCCGGTCCTAATCCCTGGTGATATGGGGCGCTACTCGTTCGTGTTGATCGGGCTCGAAGCCGCGATGCGCGAGACCTTCGGTTCCTCGTGTCACGGCGCGGGCCGGCTGATGAGCCGAGGCGCGGCGAAGAAGGAGGCACGGGGCCGCGATCTAGCGGGTGAACTGAAGGCTCTGGGTGTAACCGTCCGGGCGCATAGCCGAGGTGGCATCGCCGAGGAAATGCCGGAAGCGTACAAGGACGTCGCCGAAGTAGTCGAAGTGATGGAGGCCGCGGGCGTCACCAGACGCGTCGCCAGATTACGGCCACTCGCCGTGATCAAGGGGTAATATGTCTCTGAGCTGTCATTCTCGCGTGTGGCTGCCGCGCGGAGAATCCCCGCCGTTTTGCTGAAGCTGCTCTATGCGTCATCGCACCTACTTCGTCTATTTCATGAGCAGTCTATCAAGCACTCTCTATACCGGCGTCACCAACAACCTCGAACGTCGCGTCTTCGAGCACAATGAGCGGAGGCAGGAATCCTTCGCCGCCCGCTACAACGTGAACCGATTGGTCTATTTCCAGGAGTTCAGTGACATTAAACAAGCAATTACGAGTGAGAAGGAGATCAAGAGCATGACGCGGCTGCGAAAGACTCGGTCGATCGAGTCGATGCACTCGCAGTGGCGCGATTTGAGCCAGGCATAGAAAGCGACGGAACAAGAGTCCGAGATTCCTTGCGCGGCAGCATTTTTATTACGCACCTCGCAGACTCGTTAGCTCGGCTCCGCTACACTCCGCCTAGTTTGCGCGGGAATGACAAATAGGAGGCACCGATGCTTTTAATGACCCGCTTAGCGCCACAATCCATCATCTTCCGCTGAATATGAAGCTGAACGAAGACAGGCCACTTTTTCGGGAAATAGAGCACACCGGCGACCTTGGCATCGAAGTCACCGCTCCCACGCGCTCTGAACTCTTCCGTCGCGCCGCGCTGGCGTTGGCTGCTCTGCTGGTCGAGCAATCAAAGGTCGAAAGCGCCGAATCGCGCACGGTCGAAATCACCGCCGGCGACGACATCGATCTGATGCACGACCTGCTGACTGAACTGCTTCAGCTTTTTGCTGCCGACGATTTCATCTGGCGCGATGCCGCCGTCGACGAACAGGGCCGAACGCTTCACGTCACGCTGCGAGGCGAATCCTTCGATCCGAACCGCCACATATCGCGCGGCGAGATCAAGGCGGTCACCTACCATCAACTGACCGTCGAAAAGACATCCAACGAATGGCGCGCCCGAATCATTTTCGATGTTTGAGCATTGATAGTCAGCTAGTCCTCGCCACGCGCCATATTCGACCACGATCGAGAGTGTCGATTTTTTCTCAGGTGTTTGTTTAGTGCCGGAACGGAATTGGAACCTTCACGGCCGGCCGTAGCGGTTTCTTAAGTACTAACCGCAAGCCGGTTCTGTGCAAAACGCTAAAGCGCTAGGTGGTTAGTTGCATGATTTCGCGCAACAAGGGTTTGAGTTGACTTGGCATGTTCGGGTTCTTTGTACGACGTGGCGCCTTTGATCCTCCCCCTGACCAGGGGGAGGGCGGGGTGGGGGTTGGCTTGCCTGCTGCCTGTGAATACATGGACAAAATGGCTACATCAGGGAAACTCTGGCGGCACGGCCACTATGGATCGCCGGCAGAACCCCCACCTAACCTCCCCCTGGTCAGGGGGAGGGATTGCGATCCTATTCCGTCGCCACCAACCTTACGCGGATTTACGCAACTTAGTACTAGTCCTCGAGGTGCGTTCGAACAAACTTGCCGATACGTTCGATGGCCTGGCGGGCCTCAGGCAGGATCGGAGCGAAGCTCTGCCATACGTGAATCATGTCGGGCCACACTTCCAAGGTAGTATAGACGCCTGCGGCTGATGCCCGCTCGGCCAGACGTATTGAATCGTCGAGCAGGACCTCGGCTGACCCCACCTGAATCAGCAATGGTGGAATGTGGTCCAGGTCGGCATATAACGGCGACGCCAGCGGCGTCTGTGGATCGTGGTCGCCAAGATACAACTTTCCCCAACCGAGGAGCATCTCACGGCTCACGATGGGATCTTCACGGGCCTTGCTCTCCATCGAGGCTCCGGTGACCGCGAGGTCAACCCACGGCGAAAGACACACGATGGCGCCCGCCAGCGGCAATCCTTGTTCACGCATTGTTATGGTGGCGGCCAGCGCCAGTCCTGCTCCGGCGGAGTCACCCACAATCGCGATACGAGCCGGTTCGAAGCCATTTCCAAGCAACCATCGATACGCTGCTGCAGCGTCCTCGACCGCGGCGGGAAACGGATGCATCGGAGCGAGCCGATAATTGAGACCGAGCACTCGAATCGAGGCCTCGCTTGACAATCGGGTCATCAGATCGCGATGCGTGTCCACCGACCCGGTGGCGTAGCAGCCGCCGTGCAGATAAAGTATCACGCTATTATCGCTGGACCTGGGTCCGCTCAGCCATTCGGCACTCACCCCTCCCGCGTCCACCGGTTGATGAGTGACGTCGCTTGGGGGCGGATGACGACTAGCGATTTCGTCATACTCGGCGCGCAATTCAGCCAGACGGCCAAGCTGCACGACGGTCGGGCGCCGGTTACGCCGCGAGGATCGGCAAAGCTCGACCGCAAGTTGAAGTTCTCGGCTTGTCATCTCATTCGTCTAGTACTACCCAAAAATATTTGAAATTTCCGCGCGCCGCCTGGCAGCGGGCGATAAAAGTTGGGAGGGGCCCGTTCAAGCCCTGGAGCCGTGAGCTTTGACCTCCACCGGCCCTCTGTCCCATGCTCT
>Ga0073928_10006840_pt1 | contig 15130 bp, 8 predicted proteins | sample PaiPotPPA55metaG_FD_76969 | JGI IMG/M metagenome (GOLD analysis project Ga0073928, IMG submission 76969) | Iron sulfur acid spring bacterial and archeal communities from Banff, Canada, to study Microbial Dark Matter (Phase II) - Paint Pots PPA... ... | reverse complement strand
CGCCGACTACCATGTTGACCAGCCCGCGCACCTTCACGAACGGGGTCGGCTGTTATGTCGGCGCTGTCTCGCAGACCGATCCGGCTTACGGCTATGGAAAATCGTGCTGGGTCAGCCTGGCAACGACCACGAAGCCGGTGACAACTTCGCCTGTTACAACACCCCCCGCGACCACCACTCCGGTGACGACTCCGCCGGCGACCACCACCCCGGTGACCACATCGCCCACAACCACGCCGCCGGCTACCACACCGCCCGCTACGTCGCCGACCCCGGCTGCTTCGGCCATTTCATGCGGCTCGCCAACACAAACCGCAGGCGGCACCGCTAATGGATTGATCAGCGCCGATACGCTAACAACCGACGGCATGCGCATCTTCCCGAATAACACGGCATTCAGCGTAGCGGTCACGACCAACGCGCCGAACGCGGACACGGTCATCTGGTCGATCGCCGACGCGAAGGGCGCGATCAAGACGCAGGGCAGCTTCGCCGTGAAGTCCGGTGCGCAGACCGCCACCATGTCGTGCAAGTCGACATGGTCGGGCTACGGCTCGATCACGGCCACGTTGCAGTCCAGCGGCGGCACGTTGCCGAACCTGGGCACGCGTCCCATGGGCATTGCAACATTCGGCGTGTTGCCCAACCTCGCGTCTGTGCTGGGCACGGTCACGTATGCGCATCAGGACCAGCACCGTTTCGGCATGCAGGGTTTCAATGACAACATCAATGCGCTGCACGACCTGGGAATTTCCTGGACCATCGACGATCGCGAAGTGTCGGCCATGGAGCCGAATGGCCCCAACACCTATACGCCGAGCGTGAGCGACCTGGACCCGTTCTACAAGCAAAACCCCGACCAGATGCGCATTGTGCGTCTTGACGGACTGCCGGCATGGGATTCGAAGACGGGTCAGTTCAACGACATGGCCTATGCGCCGTCGAACATGACCGAGTTCCAGAACTACATGGGCCGCGTGGGTACCGACACGAGCCTGATCCGTGCCGCGAACTATCCGAACCAGCAGAGCAACTACTACCAGGTGACGTGGGAACCAGGTTGGATGGACAGCAACGCGAATTTCATCGCGATGTACAAGGCCGCTTATCAGGGCTTGCACTCGACCGATCCGAACGCCGTCGTGATGGGTCCGACCAACCCCTTCCCGGCCAATTGCCCCACCGCCTGCACGGGGGGTTACCTGCAAACCTATGGTGCACTCGGTTTGTGGAACTATGTCGATGCGATATCGACGCATGGTTACTGGAACGCAGGAACCTATCCGGCGCATCCGCCTGAATTGCAGGACTCGGATCCGGACCCGGCTAACCAGGCCAACGCGCTCGACAACATGGTGACCCAGTTGCGCGCCATCATGCAAGCCGGCAAGCCGAACATGAAACTGTTCGCCACCGAAGCGGGCACCAGCTACGATCCGGGCATCAACTACGGACCTACGTCACCGTCGCAGAACCAGTTGTTTGCTCAAGCGGCTGTTGGCGTGCGCTCGCACATCATCATGCTCGGTGGCGGCGCCCAAGTGACCACGCTGTTCTATGGTTCGGACTATCCGGGCGAAGTCGGCTACGGTACGTTCTTCGACCTGAATGACGCCCAGGGCGCGTACGGTGCATCGAACCTGTCACCGAAGCCCGAAGCACTGGCATTCGCCACGATGACCCGCGCACTTGACGGCACCAACACGCTTGGCCGCGTGACGGGTACTCCCGCCGGGACCTTTGCCTATGCGTTCCAGCAACTCGGTAACGGCAAGGTTGTGACGGCAGTGTGGGCGCACAGCAATGCGCAATGGCCGGCATCGGGCGGACTGTACAGCCAGACCTACTCGACGACCTACTCGCTTCAGGTCGACGCTGCAGGCGCATCGGGCAACGTGACGGAGATCGACGGTTATGGCAATGTCAGCACGCTGCCCTATACCAACGGCAAAGTGACGCTGACGCTGACCGAAGTTCCGGAATACATCGTCTCGAGCAATGCGACGGTTGCCAAGGCCAACTCCACGGTTCCGGTCGGCTACACGGGTCAGTAACGCAAGTTGTAAGCACGCTTGATGGGCCGCTGCCAGCAAGAGCCGCCCGTCAGAAAAAAGCCAATGCCTCGCGGTTGAACGCGAGGCATTGGCTTTTATGGTTTCCGCTCAAGCTCAGGGATCAGATTCAGGGATCAGATTCAGGCTCAGGTGAGCAGGCTTTCTGCCGGCTCGTAGGTATAACCAAGGGCGCGTGCAACGGCCTTGTAAGTGACATGTCCCTCGCACACGTTCAAGCCGGCCCGCAGATGCGAATCATGGGACAGCGCGCGCCGCCAGCCTTTGTCCGCAATCGCCAGCGCGTGCCCGATCGTCGCATTCGTGAGAGCGAAGGTCGAGGTTCGCGCCACCGCGCCCGGCATGTTGGCCACGCAGTAATGCACGACGTTGTCTACGACGAAAGTCGGATCGGTATGCGTGGTGGGCCGGGACGTCTCGAAGCAACCGCCCTGATCAATGGCGACGTCGACGACAACCGCCCCCGGCTTCATATGCGAAATCATGTCGCGGGTCACGAGCTTCGGCGCGGCGGCACCGGGGATAAGCACGCCACCGATCAGGAGATCGGCGGCGTGTGTCGAATCCTCGATCGTCTGCGCGTTCGAGCATAGGGTGGTGACGCGATTGCCGTAGATCAGGTCGAGTGCGCGCAGACGATCGATGTTCTTGTCGATTATCGTCACGCGGGCGCCCATGCCCACCGCAATCTGCAACGCGTTGGTCCCGACCACGCCGGCACCAATGATCACCACATGCGCGGGGGCCACGCCGGGCACACCGCCAAGCAGCAACGCCATCCCTCCCTTCGATTTCTCCAGATGCGCCGCGCCGGCCTGGATCGACATGCGGCCCGCGACTTCGCTCATGGGAGCAAGCAGCGGCAAGCCGCCGCCCGGACCGGTGATTGTCTCGTAAGCAATGCATACCGCCTTGGAGTCGACCAGCGCGCGCGTCTGCTCCGGGTCAGGCGCCAGATGCAGGTACGTATAGAGAATTTGCCCCGCGCGCAGCATCGCGCATTCGGCGGGTTGGGGCTCCTTCACCTTGATGATCATCTCCGCACCCGCGAAGACCTCCTGCGCTGTGTCGACCACAGTGGCGCCCGCAGCTTTGTAAGCATCGTCCGATAAACCGATCTCCGCGCCCGCCGCTGTCTGGACGACAACTTCGTGCCCGTGAGACACCAGCTCACGAACCCCCGCGGGCGTCAGCCCGACCCGATATTCATGGTTCTTGATTTCTTTCGGCAGACCGACATGCATGATTGACTCCCCTCCAGAGAAGGCCAGTTGCCGGCGTCCGCGGCCATGAACGCCCAGGCGAACCCTTGCACGCGGATACCAGGAGCTTCCGCAGCCGCCAAGGGCGGTACTACTGCAAGCCAGGGCAGCAGCCGCCCCATTGACGGTGCCCTATGCAAGATACTTTTGCGTCTTGCCGCGACGCCACTGCTGATTCAAGATACAGCTCAGTGTGATCGCAAACCGATGTCCCAGGACGATGAATGAGCCGGGGTTTTCCATGAGACACCCAAGGCGTTTCATGAGCGCGCCGATCCGCTCGCAATCGCGTTCGCGGCTTGCGTCTTCGAATCTTCTCGCACGACGAATTTCCGGCCAATCCGGTCTCAGCGACCGTCGAACCCGTGTTTTTGCTCCAGGACATTCATGGTTGCGACGCCGGATTCTTGCTGGTTGAAAGCAAGGCGTGGGCCGATCCAAGGATCTAAACCCGCTGCGAGGAGCGGGAACAGGGTCACGGCATCACTCTCGCGATGCCGGTACCGTCAACGCCTCGCCCGTACGCGCATGTTGTGCATGCGCGAGGCGCTTAGTGGTCCATTGCACTGCCATGGCAAGGACGGCTGCCTCGATGAACGCAAGCGAAGCCGCTTGTCTGGGAAGCGTGAAAATAAGGCATAGGCAGAACGCGGCGAATGAAAACCGGCCAAGCACCATGCCTCGCAGAAGCGACACCACGAAGTCAGGGCCATGCGCCCGATGAGACGAGACAGAAAGTACGATCCCGAGTAGCGGGAAGACCGCAAGAAGACCGCTCCATTTCGGCCCAAGCGCAGACGACAGCGTGGTGACTGCCACGGTTAGCGCCGCGCCGGCAATCATGCGTCCGGTGAGATCGTTACGGCTAAGCGGTGCAACGCGGGCAATGGCGTTGCTGCGAGGGAGAAACGTTTGTCCAAACGCGACGGCGATCAGTGCGGCTGCTATAGCCCAGGCTGTCGATGCCGGCATGGAAGCCAGGGCTATTGCCGCTACAAGCCAGCTTATCAATCCGGCCGTCAGCGCAATGGGCCAGGACCGCGACCGGCAGGTCCATGCATAGGCGAAGTTGAATGCTTCGGAGGCGAGTATGGCGGACAGCGACAAGGTCGCCGCATGCGCTCCGAAAACCGGTCCGTGAGCCAGGACCAGCAGGAACAGGATAGGCCCGGCAACAAAGGGCAATCCTGCAAGCCAGCCTGCGATAGTGGGACCCCACCATTTACCCGACATGGAAACGACGAGGAGAAAGAAGGGGACCAGCGTCAGCTTTAGCGCGAGCATGGCAAGCCAGGCGGATTTAAAACCGGATCGTACACGAATTCGTCTTGGACTTAGCCGGAATAGAGGCGATGTTTATTGAAGGGCCTAAGGGGCTTGGCGCACGCTGACAAATTGCCGCCCTCGTGCGCTAAGCCTGGCACCAAGATAAACACACGGCCAAAGACTTGCCGCATCAAGCGATGTGCGCAACCGGCAGGTATCCGTATCGGTTGCACGCATCGCTTGGTGGATCGCTAGAAGAGGTGTTGAATCCCGGCGTATGCGCCGGACTGGCTGTGACCGGGGAGCGGGTTGTCGGTGGCGGTGGTATCGCCGAAGGAATTGGCGTTCAGGCCGAAGTTCGCATTGGCGCTGTTGCGGGTGGTCGCAATCTGGAAATCCAGCAAGGTACGCTTGGTCAGGTTGTACGTGCCGCCGATCGTATAGAGGGTCGCGTTGCCACCGCCATTGTTTGCATTGACGTGATACACCGCGGCAATCAGCGCCGCTGCCGGCGTAGCTTGCCACGTCACGCCGCCCCATTCCTGGCTTGTGGTCGTAATGCCGCCCGACAAGGCGCCGGAAGTCGAATGCGATTGCTGATAAACCGCCTGGATCTTGAATTTCCCCAAGAACACATTGATGCCGCCAAAGTATTCGCGGGAGAAATTGAAGACATCGTCCAGCGTTCCGTTAGCGGCGTCGCGCCATTCGTCGTAGATCGCGCGGATCTGGAAAACCGGCTGCGTATAGGTGAGCTGGATAGCGTCCGCGCGGCCTTGTCCGGTCGTGCCGTTACCGTTCCAGTTGGTCGCGTTGGAGAGCGCGTATTGCCCGCTGATATCGAAGCCGGCAATGGTCGGCGATTGGTACGAGATGTTGTTGCTCGTGTGATTCCAGTTACGGCCCCGAACCAGCGATGCCGAGGACCAGTTGCTCTGACCAAACGGATCGAAGTCCCAGACGCCGTTCGAGAGGAAAAGCTCCTTGCCGAGCAGCACCGTACCAAAGCGGTCGTTAGCAATTCCCACCGTGGCATACCGGTCGAACAGGCCATTGTTTGAAGGGCCTTGACCGGTCATGGTGTTGAATGCGCCTTCCAGGTGGAATACGGCCTTGTTGCCTCCTCCGAGATCCTCCACGCCCTTGATGCCCCAAAGGCTCGTTCCCCAATCGCCGCTTTCCGCCCTGAAGCGGCTAGCGCTTCCGGTCGATGCGCCGGTCACGGGGTTTTGTCCCGTGGGTGCGCCGTTCACATATTCCACCCCGGCGTCTATTCGTCCATACAGGGTCACGCTGCTTTGAGCACGCGCGGCCGTAGCGCCAGTAGCCAGAACCGACACCAGCGCAACGGCTGTGAGCTTGTTCATGTCTCCTCCAATAGTTAATTTTGACTGCGTCGCCAGTTCAATCGGCGTTTTTATCGCGCAGCCGTCGTCGTGTCTTGCGCATTTTATCCAGCTGACAACGGGTAAAAAAGCCCCGGATCTCTTGGGTAAATCCGGGGCTGGCCGTGGAGGCAGGGGGAGGACGTTCCCCCACGGAGAAAATAGTTATTAAGTTATTCAAACATCCGCTTCAGATAAATGCGCTTGAAGAGAATAGTTATTTGTCGTGATACGAACAATCTCGCATGTTGGAACGGCAGGAAGCCTGACCGGCCGGCAGAACACACAGAAATGCAGCCCTGGCGGATCGGGTAATCACGCATAGGCTTGTGCCGATGCGCCAAGCGCGCGAGCGGCGTGGTGAACGTCTGCCTGATAGCCGGTTTCGTCAATCAGGCAGCGGCCTTGAACGTCCCTGTTGCTGGACATCAACGGACACTTTTCGAAGACCAGCGCGATCCAGTCAACAAACACGCGGACCTTGGGCGCCAGGTGACGATTGTGCGGATAGACCGCCGCGATAGGCATGGGACGCGGTTTCCACTGCGGCAGCACCTCAACCAGTTCGCCGGAACGCAGGTGCGGCACCAGCATGAACTGGGGTGCCTGAACAATCCCTGCACCCTTTACGCCGCACATCACGTAGGCTTCGGCGTCATTCACGGCAAGCGCACCTTGCATCTTCACCGCGGTCGTTGTCTGGTCGACAACAAAATTCATGTCCTTGATACGCCCCGTCCTGTTGGAGAAATACTGTACCGCCAGGTGTTGCCGCAGGTCGTCCAGATTCGTGGGCTCACCATGACGCGCGATATAAGCGGGACTTGCTGCGGTCAGCGTCTGAAGCTCACCCAGACGTCGCGCGACCAGACTCGAGTCCTCCAGCTCACCAACGCGAATCGCACAATCCACTCCGTCCTGCACCAGGTCCACCGGCTTGTCTCCAAAGCCGACCATGAGGTCGATGTCGGGGAAGCGCTCCCGGAACTCGAGCAGCCGGGGCATCACGATCAACCTGCCGATAGATCCCGGCATGTCGATGCGAAGCTTGCCTCGCGGCCCCTTTCCGGAATTTGAAAGGGAGTCCTCAGTTTCATCGATCTCCGCGAGGATACGAACGCAACGCTCGTAATATTGCGCGCCTTCGGGAGTCAGGTTCAACCGCCTCGTCGTGCGTTGCAGGAGGCGTACACGCAGGTGTGCCTCCAGGTTCTTGATGATCGTGGTGGTGGAGGCGTGTGGCAGGCTCAGCGCATCCGCCGCACGGGAAAAACTGTTCATCTCCACGATCTTCGTGAATACCTGCATTGCCTGTAGCCGGTCCATGTTGTCTCACCTTCAGCGCTTCGCCGCTCGCGCGACAGCACGCTGTTCAAGCAGAAATGGGCAGGGTCGATCGCGATTGTTCCGAGCGAGCGAATTGTGTTCTGGATTATAACCATTTATCAGAATTGCGCTGAAGTCCACAATCCGATCCATCGTAACTTTGGCGGAATGGCGCAAAACGCGTCACACAAAACATGCAATTGACGAGCGATTCAACGCTCAGCATCGAAGACGTATCGATCACGGGTCATGCGCAACTCATCAAGGTGCGCAGCTATCTTCCAGCTTCGAAAGGCGCGCTCTTGCCGATCGTTATTTATTTCCACGGCGGTGGTTTTGTCCGCGGCTCGCCGGACGACGCGGAGATTGCCGCAACGACGATCGCCCGCCATACGCAAGCGTGGGTGGTGTCGGTGGGTTACTCGCTGTCTCCCCGGTTTCCATTTCCTGCCGCGCTTGAAGATGGCTACCGCGCCACGCAATGGGCGGTGGCCAATGCGCGTGCACAAGGCGCGGATGCGCGGCGCATGGGCGTGGCGGGTCACGATGCCGGCGGCAATCTTGCGACCTGTCTGGCCGCGGTTGCGCGGGATCGCGGCGAGTTCGCTTTTGCGGCGCAAGCGCTGCTTGCGCCCTTGCTTGATCCCAGCATGACGCGCATGGCCAACGAGGACGAGATTGTCGATCCGGATCTCGGAGTGAGCGAATGCGCCCAATGTTATCGAGCCTATTTGCCTAATGCATCGCAGTGGCTGCATCCGTACGCAGCCCCCATCGAATCGCGCCGGCTGGCTGGTTTGCCGCCGGCGCTGATCGCCAGTGCGCAACACGATCTGCTGCACGTTGAAGCCGAAAAGTATGCGGGCGAGCTGATTGCCGCAGGGGTGCCGACCGAGGTTACGCGGCATCGCAACGCTTCTCATCATGAGCTGGGCACGCATCCGGCGGCGTTAGCCGATGTCGTGGCGTTCTTCCAGAAACGGTTGCCGCTCAAAGCGCACAGACGCTAAGCCCTCGTAGTGATTCATAAAAATTCATAGCGATTTAATCGGAGCAAAAAATGTCCATCACACGCAATCGGAAATACGCTGCGCTCGGCACAACGCTCGTCCTGGCCGGGGCAGGCGCATTGACGGTATTTCATGGCCACGGCGATTCGCCGGTCAACTCGGCGGTTGCCGCGTCCAATGCGGCACCGCCGACGGAAGTCGATGTGGCTGCGGTTGTCGCCAGGTCGGTGACGGATTACCAGAGTTATTCCGGACGGCTGGAAGCGATCGATAAAGTGGAGATCCGGCCGCTTGTTCCGGGCACCATTGTCGCGGTGCACTTCAAGGACGGTGCGTTGGTCAGGAAGGGCGACCCGCTGTTCACTATCGATCCGCGCCCTTACGTGGCGGAGGTGGACCGTGCGTCGGCGCAACTGGCTGCGGCCCGGGCGCGCAATGGCTATACCGCAACTGACGCCGCACGTGCGGACCGCTTGCTGGTGGATAACGCCATTGCCAAGCGTGATTATGATCAGGCGCAAAACGCCGCGCGTGAAGCGCAGGCGAATTTGAAGGCCGCGCAAGCGGCGCTCGAAACAGCGAAGATCAATCTGGGTTACACGAATATTGTCGCGCCGGTATCGGGCCGCGTGTCGCGTGCCGAGATGACAGTGGGCAACATTGTCTCAACGGGTTCGAGCGCTCCGCTGCTTACCACGCTCGTTTCTGTCTCACCCATCTACGCATCGTTCGATGTCGACGAGCAAACGTATCTGCGCTATCTAAGCCACGACTCGCGGGCAAGCGTGCCGGTCTCGCTCGGACTGGCGAACGAGGACGGCTACTCGCGCGAAGGCAAGGTTGACTCGGTGGATAACCGCCTTGATACCGGCTCGGGCACGATTCGCGTGCGTGCGCGCTTCGACAACGACGACGGCGCGTTGCTACCCGGTCTCTACGCACGCATCAAGGTGGGCGGCGGCGCTCCGCATCCTGCTGTCCTGATCGACGATGCGGCGATCGGTACTGACCAGGACAAGAAGTTCGTGATGGTCGTGGATCACGACAACCGCGCGCAGTACCGCGAGGTGACGCTGGGTACGCAGAACGACGGCCTGCGCGTGATCGTCAAGGGCCTTCAGCCCGGTGAGCGGATTGTCATCAACGGCTTGCAGCGGGTGCGTCCAAACGAGGTCATCAAGCCGAACGCGGTGGTCATGTCCGGCACTTCCACACCGGTCAAGGACGCTTCATAGAGCGTGTGCTTTCAGGTAGCGCCACCGGCGCCGCGCGAACGCTCATACAGCCTCTCATGCAGACAAACAAACCACCATGAACATATCCAGGTTTTTTATCGACCGCCCTATTTTTGCGGGCGTTTTGTCGACGATCATTCTGCTGGCCGGAGTGATCGCCATGTTCAACCTGCCGATCTCCGAGTATCCGGAAGTCGTGCCGCCGTCGGTGATCGTGAACGCGCAGTATCCGGGCGCCAATCCTAAGGTCATTGCCGAAACGGTCGCGTCGCCGCTGGAAGAGCAGATCAACGGCGTCGAGAACATGCTGTACATGCAGTCGCAAGCCAACAGCGACGGCAAGCTGACATTGACCGTCACGTTCAAGCTGGGCATGGACCCGGACAAGGCGCAGCAGCTTGTGCAGAACCGCGTCTCGCAGGCGCTGCCGCGTCTTCCCGACGACGTGCAGCGGCTCGGCGTGACGACCATCAAGTCGTCGCCGACGCTGACCATGGTCGTTCACCTGATCTCGCCCAACGGCCGCTACGACTCCACGTATTTGCGCAACTATGCGCTGATCAACGTGAAGGACAGGCTCGAACGGATCCAGGGCGTGGGGCAGGTCGACTTGTGGGGCTCAGGCGATTATTCGATGCGCGTGTGGCTCGATCCGCAGAAGGTCGCCGAGCGGGGCATGACAGCAACTGACATAGTCAACGCGATCCGCGAGCAGAACATCCAGGTGGCGGCGGGCGTGATCGGGTCGTCGCCGACCACAGCGAATGTGCCGCTGCAATTGAACATCAATACGCAAGGACGCTTGCAGACCGAAGCGCAGTTCCAGGACATCGTGCTGAAGACTTCGCCTGACGGCGCTGTCACGCATTTGCGCGATGTAGCGCGTGTCGAGCTGGCCGCGTCCGACTATGCGCGGCGTTCGCTGCTTGACAACAAGTCCGCCGTCGCACTGACGATCTTTCAACAGCCGGGCGCGAATTCACTGCAAATATCGGATCAGGTCCGGCAGGCAATGAAGGAGATGCAAGTCGACATGCCGCCGGGCGTTGAATACTCGATCGTCTATGACCCCACGCAGTTCGTGCGCTCGAGCATTGATGCGGTGATTCATACGCTGATCGAGGCCGTTGCGCTGGTCGTGCTGGTGGTGATCGTGTTCCTGCAGACATGGCGTGCGTCGATCATTCCGTTGCTTGCGGTGCCGGTGTCGATCATCGGGACATTTTCGCTGCTGCTGGCGTTCGGATTTTCCATCAACGCGCTGTCGCTGTTCGGCATGGTGCTGGCGATCGGCATTGTGGTGGACGACGCGATCGTGGTGGTGGAGAACGTCGAGCGAAACATCTCTTCCGGACTTTCAGCACGGGATGCAACCTATCAGGCCATGCAGGAGGTGAGCGGACCGATCATCGCGATTGCGCTGACTCTGGTCGCCGTGTTCGTGCCGCTGGCGTTCATGTCGGGCCTGACAGGGCAGTTCTATAAGCAGTTTGCGATGACCATCGCCATCTCCACGGTGATCTCCGCGTTCAACTCGCTGACCTTGTCGCCGGCGCTGGCGGCACTGCTGCTGAAGGGACACGATCAACCCAAGGACTGGCTGACCCGCATCATGGATCGCGTGTTCGGCGGGTTCTTCAGGCTCTTTAACAAGGTGTTCCATCGCGGCGCTGAAAACTACAGCAAGGGCGTGGCGACCTTCGTCAATCGCAAGGCAGTGATCCTGGGTATCTATCTGGTCCTGCTCGGCGGCGCGGTGCTGATGGAGAAGATCGTCCCCGGCGGTTTCGTGCCGGCGCAGGACAAGCAATATCTCATTGGCATTGTCCAGTTGCCCAACGGCGCTTCGCTCGATCGCACGGAGGACGTTGTCCGCCAGATGGGCGAGATCAGCAAGAACGTTCCGGGCGCAATTTCCGCCGTGCAGTTTCCCGGTCTGTCGATCAACGGTTTTACCAACTCGTCCAGCGCGGCGGTCGTGTTTTTTGGGCTCACGCCGTTCGACGAACGTAAATCAAGTTCGATCACCGCCGGCGGGGTGGCGACTGAACTCAACAAGCGGTTTTCCACGATCAAGGGCGCGTTTATAGCGGTGTTTCCACCGCCTCCGGTCCTCGGGCTGGGAACCTTGGGCGGCTTCAAACTGCAGATAGAAGATCACCAGGCATTGGGCTATTCGGCATTGAACGACGCGACGCAGGCGTTCATCAAACGCGCGGCGCAGACGCCGGAACTGGGACCTTCGTTCTCCAGCTATCAGATCAATGTGCCGCAACTGAATGTGGATCTGGACCGGGTCAAGGCGAAACAACTGGGGGTGTCGGTAACGGACGTGTTCAACACCATGCAGGTCTATCTTGGCTCGTTCTATGTGAATGACTTCAACAAGTTTGGCCGGGTGTACCAGGTACGCGTGCAGGCAGATGCGCCGTTCCGTTCAAACACAGACGCGATTGGTCTGCTCAAGACTCGCAACGCCAACGGCGAAATGGTGCCTTTGTCGTCGCTTGTCAAGGTGACGCCGACGTTCGGGCCAGAGATGGTCGTGCGCTACAACGGCTACACCGCAGCCGATATCAACGGTGGCCCCGCACCCGGTTATTCGTCCGGTCAGGCACAGGCGGCGGTCGCGCGTATCGCAGCCGAGACGCTGCCACGCGGCTTCAAGTTCGAATGGACCGACCTCACGTACCAGCAGGAACTGGCGGGCAACGCGGCGCTCGTCGTATTCCCAATCAGCGTGTTGCTCGTGTATCTGGTACTGGCTGCTCTATACGAAAGCCTGACCTTGCCGTTGGCGGTGATCCTGATCGTGCCCATGAGTATTTTCTCTGCACTGCTGGGTGTCTGGCTGACTCACGGCGACAACAACATCTTTACGCAAATTGGCCTGATGGTGCTGGTCGGGTTGTCCGCCAAAAACGCGATTCTTATTGTGGAGTTTGCGCGAGAGCTGGAGATGCAGGGACGGTCCATTGTCGAAGCGGCGATTGAGGCAAGCCGCCTGCGTCTGCGTCCTATCCTGATGACGTCTATCGCTTTCATCATGGGCGTGGTGCCGCTTGTGATGTCGTCAGGCGCGGGCTCGGAAATGCGCAAAGCCATGGGCATTGCCGTGTTCTTCGGCATGCTCGGCGTGACGCTCTTCGGGCTGCTGCTCACGCCGGTGTTCTACGTGGTGCTGCGCAAGCTTGCGGGCAACGAGCATGTAGTGGACAAGCATGGCTTGCATCCGCACATGCGCGGTATTGACGCATCGGTCGAGGCTTAACGGGCATTCAAGAGAATTCAATGAACATGACAAATACATACTTGAGCAACCGGGGTTGGGGATTGTCGGCATTGCTGCTGGTGCTGGCGGGGTGCTCGCTTGCCCCTGTGTATGAAAAGCCAGACGTGAACGCCCCGGCCGCGTTCAAGGAAACACCGGTTCAATCGAGCGCTGCGGACGAGGGCACGTGGAAAACCGCGCAACCGTCGGATCATATTGCTCGCGGCCAATGGTGGATTATTTTCGATGACGCCACGCTGAACGATCTCGAGCAACAAGCACTGGACGCTAACCAGGACCTGAAAGCGGCGGCGGCGCGCGTGAAGGAATCGCGGGCCATTCAGCAGACGGCCCGCTCCGGTTTGTTTCCGTCGATAGACGCGGGTTTCGGGCCAACGCGCGAAAAGGTGACTCCTGCGTCGCTGCTTGAACCTGATGGCGTCAACGTGCCGTCGCAGACGTTATGGCGCGCACAGGCCACGGCTTCCTATGAAGCCGATCTGTTCGGGCGGGTGTCCGATTCAGTGAAGGCTGCCGGTGCGGACGCCGAGCAAAGCGAGGCATTGCTTCGTTCCGTGCAGTTGGCTTTGCAAGCGGACGTGGCGCAGAACTATTTCAACTTGCGTGAACTGGATTCGGAGCTTGAGGTTTATACGCGAACCGTTGCACTCCGTGAACAGACTCTTGAACTCGTGCAGCATCGCTTCAACGAAGGGGACATCAGCGAACTCGACGTGGCCCGGGCGCAGTCCGAACTCGCCACCGCTCGCTCCGACGCGATGACTGCGCAGCGCCTGCGTGCGTCCTCCGAGCATAGCCTTGCGGTTCTGCTGGGGAAGGCGCCGGCACAGTTCTCCATGGCGGCAAACCCGCTTGCGCCGGTGCAGATCCGCATTCCACCCGGCTTGCCATCTTCATTGCTGGAACGGCGGCCGGACATTGCCGCCGCGGAACGCGCAATGGCCGCGGCCAATGCGCGGATCGGGGTGGCCAAGTCCGCCTACTTCCCGTCCCTGTCGCTCACGGGCGCGGCAGGAGTTGAATCCGCCACGCTAGGCGATCTTTTCAAATGGTCGAGCCGCGCTTTCCTGCTTGGACCGCTCGCCGGGACTGCGCTCACGGTGCCGCTCTTCGACGGAGGGCGGCGCAAGGGCAACCTCGCTAACGCTCGCGCCGTGTTCGAGGAGGACGCGGCGAACTACCGGCAGCAGGTGCTGGTTGCGTTCCAGGAGGTCGAGGACAACCTGTCGGACCTGCGCATCCTGGAGATGCAGACACGCACGGAAGCAGAGGCTGTCAGCGCGTCCAATCGTGCCGCCACGATCTCCACGACGCAGTACACGGAAGGCGCCGTTAACTATCTCGATGTGATCGATGCAGAACGCACCGCGCTTCAGACGCAGCGGGCCGCAGTGCAGTTGTCGGGTGTGCAGGCGGTCGCCACGGTTAACCTGATCCGCGCATTGGGCGGCGGGTGGGGCGGCGATTCGGTCGATTCTGCAGGGGCAAGCTCGTCCGGATCGAGCATCGCACAGCGCTGATTGACGCTAAGTCTGCACTAAGGTGAATGCTTAAGCATAGCGACTGGTCATTACCCAAGGCGGGCGGGAATCACCGTTCGCCCGCCTGAGTATTTCTTGCGTCGCTAAAGAGAATAGAATCTGCACCGGCGGAGTCTCGCTTGACGCACGAGGCCCGCAACAATCAATAGAGGCGCGCGAACGATCATTCGTTATGCCGTCGCAGAAGATTCGCGCAAAAAAAGACCCGGGGGCATGTAACCCATTGCCTGAAGTCGCCGAACTAGCATACAGGTCGCCCTTTATCATCCGACACCGCGACAGCGCTTGACGACGATTACAGATGCCTTTCGAGGAGAAGCGTCAACAGATGGATATTAATTTTGAATGCACGATGTGCGGCAAGTGCTGCCAGGACCTCAAGCTGCCTTTGAGCGTTGACGAAGCGCTCGCATGGCTTGAGCGCGGCGGCGATGTCCAGTTTCTCTGTGAAGCGGTCCCTTGGCCCGATGAGCCGCCTGCCGACAACCTGCAAGCACAGCATAAGCGGCGCCGGTCGTTCGCTGCGTCCAGCGGCGAGCTGCCCGTGCGCGTTATCGTGATCCTGGCGGCATCGTTCGACGGTCCGTGTCCGAACTTGCAAGCGAACATGAGTTGTGCCGTGTATGAGCAACGCCCGACTGTCTGCCGCGTCTACCCCGCGGAGATCAACCCGTTCATCGAGTTGAAGCCTGCGCAGAAGGAATGTCCGCCGGAAGCATGGGCGCCGGACAAGCCGCTTCT
>Ga0073928_10006839_pt1 | contig 15131 bp, 15 predicted proteins | sample PaiPotPPA55metaG_FD_76969 | JGI IMG/M metagenome (GOLD analysis project Ga0073928, IMG submission 76969) | Iron sulfur acid spring bacterial and archeal communities from Banff, Canada, to study Microbial Dark Matter (Phase II) - Paint Pots PPA... ... | reverse complement strand
CCGGAGCACACATCGTCGTGGAACAGGAGTAGCTTGCGATGCCAACCCGTCGCTTCCTTCTGTTGTCAACCGCTGCCGGGCTGGCGCTCGGCGCCGCCCGCCCGGAGGCTGCCGAGCGGCGCGGATCCCATTCCGGCGCACATGGCGGCACGCATTCACCGGCCGCCGTGGAGCCCGCCGCGCCGACCAACCCGGCGAGCACGCCGCTCGGCCCGATCGACACGGCCGCGAAATGGGCCTTCATCTCGGATTACACGACCGGCGCCACGCTTCTCGAGAAAGATGCGGACGAGCAAATGGCGCCCTCGTCCATGGCCAAGCTGATGACGATGTACATCGTCTACGGCATGCTGAAGAACGGCCGGCTGAAGCTCGACCAGGAGCTGCCGGTGAGCGAGAGAGCCTGGCGCACCGGCGGCTCGAAGATGTTCGTTCCTTATCCCGGCAGCGTGAAGGTCGAGGATCTGATCCGCGGGGTGGTCGTCGATTCCGGCAACGATGCCTGCGTCGTGCTCGCCGAGGCGATCGCCGGCTCCGAGGCCGAGTTCGTCGATCTGATGAACAAGAACGCCAAGGAGCTGGGCCTCGCCCATTCGACGTTCCGCAACTGCACCGGCCTGCCCGACGAAGAGCAGCGCATGACGGCGCGCGACATCGCGACGCTCGGCGCGGCGATCATCCGCACCTATCCGGAATACTACCACTACGATTCCGAGAAGACGTTCAAGTTCAACAACATCGAGCAGCTCAACCGGAACCCGCTGGTGCAGAAGGGCGCCGCCGACGGGCTGAAGACCGGGCACACCGACGAGGGCGGCTTTGGCCTCTGCGCAAGCTCCGCTCGCAACGGGCGGCGCGTGATCCTGGTGCTGAACGGCATGACCTCGATGCACCAGCGCGGCGAGGAGGCGGAGCGGCTGATGGACTGGGCGTTTCGCGAGTTCGAGGACGTGACCCTGTTCACCGCCGCCGACGTCGTCGAGCACGCGCCGGTCTGGCTCGGCGGCAGCCCGACCGTGCCGCTGGTCGGCGGCAAGGATCTGGTGGTGACGATGCCGCGGCAGTGGCAGAAAAAGGCGCAGGTCGCCATCCACTACCAGACGCCGATCCGCGCGCCGGTGACGAAGGGCGCCCCGATCGGCAAGCTCGTGGTGTCGGGGCAGGGGGTGCCGCAGCTCGAGGTGCCGCTGTTGGCCGGGGCCGACGTGCCGAGGCTCGGCCTGCCCGGCCGCGCGCTCGCCGTGCTGGCGCATTTCGTCACCGGAAGCTGACCCGCTGGCCGCCGGCCGCTTCATCACGTTCGAGGGCATCGAGGGCGCCGGCAAGTCGACGCAGGCGCGGCATCTCGCCGATGCGTTGCGGCGAACGGGGATCCCAGTGCTGCTGACGCGCGAGCCGGGCGGCGCGCCGGGCGCGGAGGCGCTGCGGCGGCTGTTGCTCGAGGGCGAGACGGAGTGGTCGCCGCTGGCGGAGACGCTGCTGCATTTCGCCGCCCGCGCCGAGCATGTCGCGCGCGCGATTCGCCCGGCGCTCGCGGCCGGCGCCTGGGTGGTGTGCGACCGCTACGCCGATTCGACGATGGCCTATCAGGGCTTTGGGCAGGGGGCGGATCGCGACGCGATCACCATGCTGACGCGGCTCATCGGGCTGGTGCCCGATCTCACCATCGTGCTCGACGTTTCGCTGGCGACCGGCATGGCGCGGCTCGCCGCGCGCGGCGGGCCGGCGGATCGTTACGAGCGGCTCGGCCCCGATTTCATGGCGCGCGTGCAGGCGGGCTTTCGCGAGATCGCCGCCGCCGAGCCGGCGCGCTGCGTCCTCATCCCGGCCGAGGGCGCCGAGGCCGACGTGGCCGCGGCGGCGGCGGCGGCGGTAAGGGGGAGGATGGGGGCGGTGGGATAGGGCGGATTTCAGCAGAGTGGAATCACGTGCCAGCCGTCCAACTCCGTCATGCCCGTGCTTGTCACGGGCATCCACGACTTTGCGCGACGAAGAAAGTCGTGGATGGCCGGCCTGCGCCGGCCATGACGGGTGCGTAATGTTCCCGGTCTATTGGAAAGCGCTCTAAATCGTCAGCTACAGCTGATAGCGACAGGGCAACTTGAGTCCCTTGCCAGGCAGGTGGGCAGCGAGGCTGGAGGCCTATCGTCATGGCCGGGCTTGGCCCGGCCATCCACGTCTTCATGCCAGGTGATCGAAGAGATCGATCCAATCCGGGTTAGCCGCCACGATCAGGCGAACCCTCCAGGCGCGTGGCCAATGTTTGAGGTTGCGCTCTCGCTGGATCGCTAAACGGATATCTTCGTGACGCTCGGCATAAACCAGACGCTTCAGGCCGTATCGTTTCGTGAAACTGTCGACCACTCCCTCGCGGTGCTCCCAGATCCGCCGGGCAAGATCGCTCGTGACGCCCACGTAGAGTGTTCCGTTGGGCCGATTCGCTACGATGTAGACCCAGCCGCCTTGCATGACGGAAATTGTTCTATCCAGTGGTTGCATGCGCAAGTCGTGGATGGCCGGCCCGCCGGCCATGACGATTGCTGTTGAGCGGACTACGTTCTTGCGGACGCACCGCCGGCATGGCCCGGGCCAACCCTCCGGTGGCTATTCCATCCTCGCGTCCGCGGGGACCAGCGCCGCCGGGACTTGGCCACCTCCGCCTCCGCCCGGCCATGACGACTCATTCAGCGCCGCCTCACCCCCCCGCCGGCTTGATCGCGCACATCACGCCGAAGCGCGGGTCCCAGCACACCACGGTCTCGCCGGTCGGGTTGGTTTTGTGGCGCAGCCACTTGTCTTCGGGGATCGCGTGCCACTGGTTGTCGCCGTTGCCGCCGAATTCCTTGACGTCGGCGTAGAACTCCCAATGGTCGGCGGCCTCGCGCGTCGCCACCTTGCGGCAGTCGGACAGGTCGCAGCACGAGGCGCCGGTTTGCGGCTGCTTCAGGGTCTGGAACCACTTCGCCTCGGGCGATGCGAGATCCGCCCCCGCCGGCGGCCGCGCTTCGGCGGGTGCCCAGCGCACGAGCGCGGCACCGCCCAGGCCGAGCGCGGCGGTTAAAGCGGCGGCGGTTGCGACCCCGGTTGGTGCCCGCATCCGCCTCATGCGAAATCGTCCCCGACGGCCATTGGTGGTTGGGATCATGCGCGTATCATCCTATGCGGTCGGACGGAGTTGCGGCTAGGCCCCCATGCCCATCGAGCCTCCGCGCGCCAACCCGCTGCTGATCGGGCAAGCCGCCGCCGAGGCGGCCATGCTGGAGGCCGCGCGGTCGGGCCGGCTGCACCACGCCTGGCTCATCGCCGGGCCGCCGGGGATCGGCAAGGCGACGCTCGCGTTCCGCTTCGCCCGCTGGCTGCTCGCGGGCGCGCCCGCTGGCTCGCTCGCGCTTGACCCGGCGCATCCGGTGTTCCGCCGCGTCGCCGCCGGCACGCACGCCGACCTCATGACCGTCGAGCGGGAGTGGGATGACAAGCGGGGACGGCAGCGCACCGAGATCGTGGTCGACGACGCGCGCGCGATCGCCGGCTTCCTGCACCTGACGCCGGCCGAGGGCGGCTGGCGCGTGGTGGTGGTGGATGGCGCCGAGGAGCTGAACCGCAGCGCCGCCAACGCCCTTTTAAAGGTGCTGGAGGAGCCGCCGGAGCGCGCCCTCTTGCTGCTGGTGTCCAACGCGCCGGGCCGGCTCTTGCCCACGATCCGCAGCCGCTGCCGCCGCCTCCGCCTCGCGCCCCTCGCGCCCGACGACATGCAGGCGCTGCTTGCGCGGGCGCTGCCCGAGCTGCCGGCGGACGACCGGGATCGCCTCGCGCGCCTCGCCGAAGGCTCGCCCGGGCGCACCCTCGCGCTCGCCCATCAGGAGGGCGTGGCGCTGGTCGGCCTCGTACAGGAGCTGCTGCGGGAGCTGCCGCGCCTGAGCCCGGCGCGGGCGCACGCGGTTGCCGACAAGCTGGGCCGGGGCGACGATGCCTTCGCCACCTTCATGGACCTGCTACAGAGCGCGCTCGGCGCGGCGGTGCGCGCGGCCGCACGGGGCGCGGCCGATGCGGAGCAGGCGCGCCTCGCCGGGATGCGGCCTCTTGCCGCCTGGGGCGAGGTGTGGCAGGCGCTCGGCCACCTCAAGGACGAAACCGAGCGTTTCCACCTGGACAAGCGGCAGGCCATCGCGAGCGGCCTCGGCCTGTTGGGAACCGAATGAACAAGCGCTTCTACCTGACGACCCCGATCTATTACGTGAACGGGGCGCCGCATATCGGCCACGCCTACACCTCGATCGCCGCCGACGTGCTGGCGCGCTGGAAGCGGCTCGATGGCTTCGATGTGTTCTTCCTCACCGGCACCGACGAGCACGGCCAGAAGGTGGAGGCGGCGGCGCGCGAGGCGGGACTCGATCCGCAGGCCTTCACCGACCGGGTCTCGGCCGATTTCCGCGACATGGCGCGGGCGATGAACATCTCCAACGACGATTTCATCCGCACCACCGAGGAGCGGCACAAGCGCTCCTGCGCCGAGCTGTGGCGGCGGTTGGCCGGGAGGGGCGAGATTTATCTCGGCCACTATGAGGGCTGGTACGCGGTGCGCGACGAGGCGTTCTACGGCGCGGACGAGCTGGTCGCGCGGGCGGACGGCGCAAAACTCGCGCCGAGCGGGGCGCCGGTGGAGTGGGTGCGCGAGCCGTCCTATTTCTTCCGCCTCTCCGCCTGGCAGCAGAAGCTGCTCGAGTTCTACGAAAGCCATCCGGATTTCATTGCGCCTCAGTCACGACGCAACGAGGTGCTGAGCTTCGTGCGCGGCGGGCTTTCCGATCTTTCCATCAGCCGCACCAGCTTCCGCTGGGGGGTCCCCGTTCCGGGCGACCCGGCGCATGTGATTTACGTCTGGCTTGATGCGCTCATCAACTACATTACTGCCGCCGGCTTTCCCGATAAAACAGCGCCGCGCTGGGCGTTCTGGCCGGCCGACCTGCACGTGGTCGGCAAGGAGATCGTCCGCTTCCACGCGGTCTACTGGCCGGCCTTCCTGATGGCTGCCGGCCTCGACCCGCCGCGGCGCGTGTTCTCGCACGGCTGGTGGACGGTCGAGGGCGAGAAGATGAGCAAGTCGGTCGGCAACGTGATCGACCCGCGCGAGCTGGCGGCGGCGTTCGGCGTCGATGCGGTGCGCTACTTCCTGCTGCGCGAGGTGCCGTTCGGCAACGACGGCGATTTCAGCCGCCGCGCCCTTATCACCCGCATGAACGTCGAGCTGGCGAACGATCTCGGCAACCTGGCGCAGCGGTCGCTGTCGCTGATCGCGCGCAATTTCGACGAAAAGCTGCCGGGCAGGGGGGTGATCATCGCGGATGATGCGGCGCTACTGGCATCCGCGGAGACGCTGCCGGAGCTGATGCGCGGCGCGCTCGACCGGCAGGCTTTGCACGAGGCGCTGGAGAGCGTGTGGAAGGTGATCCGCGGCGCCAACGCCTATATCGACCGCCAGGCGCCCTGGGTGCTGCGCAAGACCGATCCGCCGCGCATGGCCACCGTGCTGCGGGTGCTCGCCGATGCGCTGAGGGTGGTGGCGACGGTGCTGCAGCCATTCATGCCCGACAGCATGGGGCGGATGCTGGATCAGCTCGGCGTGCCGGCCGAGGCGCGCACATTGGCAGCCCTGCTCACGCCGCTGCCGGACGGCATCGAACTGCCCCCGCCACAGGGCGTGTTCCCACGTCATGTCGAAACGGCTGCTTAGGTCGCTGGCAACGAAAGATTTCCGATGGACAAGAGCACTACTTTAACCGTCCGGCTCGCACCAGAGATCGGCGCCAAACTGGAGGCGCTGGCTCGGGACACGAAGCGCAGCAAGGCCGCACTCGCTGAGGAGGCCGTCACGTCCTTTGTCGAGCGCAACGCCCGGCAGGTGGCCCGGATCAAGCAAGCACTCGCGGAGGCAGAGTCCGGAACCCCGGGCATTCCGCACGAAGACGTCGAGCGGTGGGTCAAATCGTGGGGTACGGATCACGAATTGCCTCGGCCGAAGCCAAGATCTTAGTGGCGAATGGAGATTAATTGCCGAAACTCCTCTTAGTAATACGGATGACGCAATTGCGCAAATGGATAAGGATTACTGCGCAGTGACCATTTCGGATTCTCAGATCGTTGATCTCGCCGAAAGCCCGCAAGTGACGCCGTCAAAGATTACGAGGCCATGTCGAAGACTAATCATCATTTGATGCCAGAATATTGGGTAACTTGTCACATTGCTCGGGCGTTCGCCCAAAAAGGATTGACCGTCCAATGTGAAAAAAGAATATGGGATCTGATTTCTGGCGGCGGGAGCGGTCGCATCGATTTAGTTGTATATTGTGCGACCGGACAGAATCCGGCTTCGCCTCGGGCGCTAATCGAGGTGAAAGGGGAGAGGAGCGGCTGGCCAACTTTTCCGGGGGATTTCATCCGGCTGATGACAATCGCCCAGATGCTTCCGAGTGTAACCCTGATTGGCCTCCTATACGCGACCGGACCCGGTCCAACAAGCAACTTGAAGAAAGAAGAGGAATTGCTGAAACAGATCTTTAGCAAACCACCTCTGGGTCAAACGCCGCATTTTTACGGCCGTAATAACAGTAACTATGGAAACCTTGGAGATGTTTGGGAAGTGATGAGCATTTTTGATCATGTCCGCCAACACCCAGCCCAAATTTTGCCGAACCCATAGCTGATAACCGAACGCTACGTTGCGAGGTGCTTCCGAGATTGCGAGCGAGCACGCTGAAGGCGCCGACAAACGAACTGGGACAGCAGCGTTCATTTTAGATCAAACTGAAATTTGGTGGGACGCGTGCATAGTGAGATTCGGTGAAACCGCCCTTAGAGCGGATTTCAGCAGATTGGAATCACGAGCGAGCCGTCCAACTTCGTCATGCCCGTGCTTGTCACGGGCATCCACGACTTTGGGCGACCAAGAAAGTCGTGGATGGCCGGCCTGCGCCGGCCATGACGGGTGTGGGATCTTTCCAGTCTACTGGAAAGCGCTCTAATAGCCTTGAGCAAGCCCGTCAGTACATTGCAGAACGCAACCGACGCGCGGCCGACCGAGAGCTTGTGGTGAGCGGGACCCCATACCTCATCGCCTACTCCGTGGTAAGCGATGCGGTTGTGATACTGGCAATTCAGCACGGAGCTCAAGAGTGGCCGGAAAGGTTTGAGGAATGCTGATCGATTCGCATTGCCACCTGGATTATTTCGGGGAAGACGAGTTGCCGGATATCCTTCGGCGGGCGGCCGAGGCCGGCGTCGGCGAGATGGTTACGATCGGCACCCGGTTGCACGCGAGCGACCGCGTCCTCTCGATTGCCGAAGCGCATCCGAATGTCTGGTGCACGGTCGGGCAGCATCCGCACGATGCCGGCGAAGCGCCTGATGTAGCGGCAGAAGCGATCGCCGAGCTCGCCGGGCATCCGCGCGTCATCGGCATCGGCGAATCGGGGCTCGATCACTTCTACGACCGCTCGCCCCGCGAGGCCCAACAGGCGAGCTTCCGCCAGCACATCCGGGCGGCGAGGCTTGCCGGGGTGCCGCTCGTCATCCACGCCCGCGACGCCGACGCCGAAATTGAAAGAATACTGCAGGAAGAGCGGGATCAGGGGGGCGACTTCGCCTTCCTTCTGCACTGCTTCAGCTCCTCACGCGGGCTTGCTGAAGCGGGCGTGGCGATGGGCGGCTACGTCAGCTTCTCCGGTATCCTGACGTTTCCAAAATCCATTGAATTGATGGACATAGCGCGCGATCTTCCGGCCGAGCGCCTGCTCGTGGAAACCGACGCGCCGTACCTCGCGCCGGTGCCGCGGCGGGGCAAGCGCAACGAGCCGGGGTTCGTGGCCTACACGGCCGAGGTGCTGGCGCGCGTGCGCGGGCTGGAACCCGCGGCCCTGGCCGAGCTGACCACCAGGAACTTCCGCCGCTTGTTCCAGAAGGCGGCGTGAACCCGGTGCCGCGGGTGGTCGTGCTCGGCTGCGGCGGCTCGGCGGGCGTGCCGGTGATCGGCGGGGACGACGGTACCGGCGATTGGGGCGTGTGTGACCCGGGCGAGCCGCGCAACCGGCGCAGCCGTGCCAGCATCGTCGTTGAAAGCGCGGGCAACCGGCTGCTGGTGGACACGTCGGCGGACATGCGCGGCCAGTTGCTGGCCTGCGGCATCCCGAGGGTGGATGCGATCCTCTACACGCATTCGCACGCCGACCACATCACCGGCCTCGATGACGTTCGCATCCTCAACCGGATCGTCGGCCGGCCGATCGAGGCGTTTGGCACGGCGGCGACCCTGAGCGAGCTGACCCGCCGGTTCGATTACGCGTTCAAGCCGTGGCGGCCACCGGGGTTCATCCGTCCGGTTCTGATCCCGCGCGAGGTCGCCCCCGGCGATACGCCGGCGATGGCGGGAATTGCGGTGCGGCTGTTCGATCAGGACCACGGGTTCACGCGCACACTCGGACTCAGGATCGGGGGGTTCGCCTATTCGACCGACGTCGTGGCGCTCGACGCCGAGGCGCTGGGGCAACTGGCGGGCGTGCACACCTGGCTGGTCGACTGCTTTCAGCTGGCGCCGCACGTCACGCATGCGCATCTTGACCGGGTGCTGCGCTGGATCGAGCGCATTCGCCCGGCGCGGGCCGTCCTGACGCACATGGGCACCGACCTGGACTGGGGCTGGATGCAGGCGAACCTGCCGCCGGGGGTCGAGCCGGCGTACGACGGCATGGTGCTGGAGGTCGCGTGAGCAGCACTTGGCCGCCGGTGGGCCGCCTCGCTTGATGGCGGTAATTACTTTCCATAATATCCCTTCTGCGACAACAGGCGCAGCCGCATGGGCCTGCCCTGGCACAGGACAAGAACGGAGCGGACAGGCCACGAGCCACCAAAACCGGGCCGATTGATTGGCTCGCGAAACATCACCCACCGCCGGATTGCCGCGCGCGCTCCCGCCGGATAGTCTCCGAACCACGCGCCTTCTTGGGAGATGTAGCGATGCCGGAAAGCGTCGGGGCCGACATTCTCACGGATGCACGTATCCAGGTTGCGAACGAGTCGCGCAGCTTCTCCCACCGGTTGAAGACCAAGGTCTGGTATACCGCGCGCAAGACGCTGCGGCACCTGCCCGGCACTCTCATCGGCAGCGCCGGGTCGCCGGTGCCGATCCCGGTGCTCGGCAGCGTGCTGAACGCCGCGCTCGGCGCCGCCGTCGACAAGGTGCATGCTCAGTCACTCGAGGCTAAAAAGCGTAAATATCGCAGCAATCTCGCGGATTGGCCCGAAGAGAAAGAGGCGCTGCGCAAGCTCGCCAAGTTCGAGGCCAAGGACCTGAAGACGATCGCGGAAAAGATCGACGGCAACCAGCCCAAGCTCAAGGATGCCGGCTCGAGCGTCACGCAGGCGCTGCAGGCCTATAACACCTCGCCCAACAACGAAACCGCATGGAACGTGGCGATCGCGCTCTGCGAGCAGGAGCGCTACATCAACAAGATCGCATTGTTGGTGGCCTGGGCGAAAGCCGCGCTCAAGGCGATCGAAGACTATCTCGACAAGGCGCGCGAAGAAACGCTGGAACGACAAGCAAGCCTGGTGGCCGCGCTGGACAAGCTCTACGGCGATGCGGCGGGAGGTGTCGGCCCGGCAAGACCCGGCGCGCCGCCGCCGCTGCCGCCGCGCCCGGCAAGACCTGTGCCGCCGCCGCTGCCACCGCGCCCGGCAACTCGCTAGCTAGACGATCTGCATGGGACCGTTCGCATAGCGATGCGCCCATGCTGCGGTTCTGCAACCTGCGTCCGAAGGCTGGATATTACGGCCCCTGTGGCAGGCGCAGGTGGTTCGCGCCGCCGTTGCCCTCGAGTTCGAAGCGCAAGCCATTGCCGAGCCCGTAGCCCACGCTGCCTTGGCCAACCGGCGCGGCGGTCGACGGATCGGCGGGCAGCGGCGCCGGGGCAAAGCCTGGCGGGGTGGAGAATTTCGCCGACGGGCCGTGTGCCCACGCGGCGCCCAGTCCGCCGCCGACATAGAAGCCGCTGACCGGCTGGGCCCAAGCCGCCGCCGGCAATCCCAGGCAAACAACGCCGATCAAAAGCGCGGCCGCGCCGAGGCCGGCCGCCCTACGTCCAGCCGCGCGCCAGCTTGCGCACCGTTGCGGCGGCGTTGCGCCTGCCTTCGCCGACATAGGCCTCATGGCACTCCTCGATCTTCGCCGGATCATAGAGGTAATTCACCATCAAGGTGGCGCCTTCCTTCACGCCCTTCTCCGAGGTGTCGCCCAGCATGTTGATGCGCTCGAGGCGGGCGCCGTTCGTCAGGTGGAAATGCGCCACCGGATCGAGGGCTTTGCGCCCCCCCCGGCTCTCGATCAACAGATAGCGCGCGCAGAGGCGCAGGAGCACCGGCTCCGCCGCGCGCCGCATCGGCGGCTCGCGCCACCAGCCGCGGTGATTGAGGATCGAAACGAGCGCCGCCTCTCCGCTCTCCGCCACCGGCGCACCGGCGGGCGCCGCCGTGCGCAAGCTGGCTGCCTCCTCATCCGAAAGGAGGCGCGCGTCCGGCTCGGCCACTTTCGCGTCCAGCCAGCGGCGGAAGCCGGGCACCGGAGAAAGCGTGGCGAACGTCTTCATGTTGCGGAATTCGTCGGAGAGCAGATCGACCACGTGCTTGATCAGGAAATTGCCGAAGCTGATGCCGATGAGCCCCGGCTGGCAGTTGCTGATCGAGTAGAAGATCGCGGTATCCGCCTCGCGCAGATCCATCATCGGCGCCTTCGGATCGAGCAGCCGCTGCACGTTGTCGGCCAGCCCCTTCACCAGCGCCACCTCGACGAAGATCAGCGGCTCGGCCGGCATGCGCGGGTGGAAGAAGGCGTAGCAGCGGCGATCGGAATCGAGCCGGTTCTTGAGGTCGCGCCACGAGCGCACCTCGTGCACCGCCTCGTAGCCGGCGAGCTTCTCGAGGAGCACGGCCGGGCTCGACCAGTCGATGCGGCGCAACTCGAGGAAGCCGACGTCGAACCAGTTGGCGAGGAGGCCGCGCAGATCCGGTTCCAGCGGCGCGAGTTGCGTGTCGTCCTCCATCAACTCCCGCAGCTTCGCGCGTAGATCGACGAGGAATTTCATGCCGTCCGGGATGGTGGCGAACTGGGTGAGCAGCTTGAGGCGCGGCGGCTCCAGCGCGCGGCGCAGCCGCGCCCGGGCGGCGGCCTGCCCGGCTGGGTCGGCGGCGGCCTGCAATTCCTCAAAATATTTTGCAACCGCCTCGGGATCCAAATCGAAGCTCGCAAGCGTTATGAAAAACTCGTAGCGGCCCTCTTCGTCCAGCCTGAGGTAAGACTCGGCCAACTTGGCGGCGCGATTGCGGGCGCTCACCTCGCCGCCGCGTCCCGCGAGACAGGCGCGCATCTGCGCTTCGATGCTCTCGTCGTCCTCGCGCGCGACGTCGGCGCCCATCTCGCGCCAGACGTTCGCGATGCGGCGGATGGCACGGTCGAGAAGGCCGGCGGGCGCGCCAATCTCGCTCATCTCCATTCCCCTCGTGCTTTCGCCACTATACGCGCGGCGCGGGCCGCCGCTAAGCCATCGTTTTGCCGGCAGCCATCTCCGCCAGCGCGCGAGGGAGCGCGGGCAGCAGGTCCTCGACGATCAGATGCGGGCCGGCCAGCGCGGCTGCGCGCCCATGCAGCCAGGCGCCGGCGGCGGCGGCTTCCCAGGGTGGCATGCCCTGGGCCAGAAGTCCGGCGATCAGCCCGGAGAGCACGTCGCCGGCCCCTGCCGTCGCCAGCCAGGGCGGCGCCGAGGCATTGATCGCGGCGCGCCCGTCCGGGGCGGCAACGACGGTATCCGAGCCCTTCAACAGCACGACCGCGCCGGTCCGCTTGGCCGCCGCGCGCGCCGCCGCCAGGCGGTCGGTCCCGAGCGTGCCGAACACGCGCGCGAACTCGCCGGCATGCGGCGTCATCACCGCGACCCCGCGGAGCGCATCGGGCTCGCCCGCGTAGGCGGTCAGCGCGTCGGCGTCCGCCACCACCGCACGCCCCGCGGCAAGCAAGGCGGGCAAGGCGGCGCGCGCCTCGTCGTGCCCGAGCCCCGGTCCGCACACCCAAACGCGCCGCCGCGCATCGGCTAGCAGCGCCTCGAGCGGCGCGTCGCTGACGATCAGCCCCGGCTCGCCGGTGCGATAGATGTCGCCGCCCCGTGTCGCGGCGAGCGTCACGAGGCCGGCGCCGGCCCGGCGCGCGGCGGCGGCGGCAAGGCGCGCCGCGCCGGTCATCGCCGCGCCGCCCAGCACCGTCACGTCCCCGCGCGAATATTTGTGATCCAAGGCGCTTAGGCGCGGAAGCTGCCAAAGGCTCGGAAGATTGATGAAGGTGTCGGCCGGCACGCTTTCGAGCACGCGGCCCGGGATGCCGATATCCGCCAGCTCCACCGCGCCGCAAAGGTCGCGGCCGGGCAGCAGCAGGTGCCCGGGCTTGTAGCGGAAGAACGTCACGGTGAGAGCCGCGCGCGGCGCCTGGCCCCGCACCGCCCCGGTCGCGCCATCGACGCCGCTCGGCACGTCGACCGCCAGCACGCGCCGCGCGGCCCGCAGCGTTTCGCTGACCTGCTCGCTCACGTCGCGGTCGAGCCCGGCGCCGAACACCGCGTCGATCACCAGATCGGCTCGTGCAGCAGTTGCGGGGGCGAACGGCGCGGCCGGCCCGTGCCAGGGGGCGGCCGCCCCGGCAGCGTCGCTGCCCGCCCGGGGCGCCGCCAATGCGGCGAGGGTTACCGGCCAGCCCTCCTCCTGCAAGAGCCGCGCGGCGACATAGCCGTCGCCGCCGTTGTTGCCCGGGCCGCAGAGCACGGCGACCCGGCAGGGCGAGAAATATCGCCGCGCCGCGCGCGCCACCGCCCGCCCGGCATTCGCCATCAGCACCGGCCCGGGCGTGCCGAGCCGCACTGCCTCGGCATCCGCGCGCGCCATCGCATCCGGCGGCAGCAATTCCGGCGGCGGCAGGCGGCGGGGAAGCGCGGGGGCGGCGAACAAGGTCATCGGCGCCACCCTGCCAGCAAGCCGGCGCGGGCCGCCAGCGGATTTGATCCGCACCGACAAGGTTTGAGCGCCGCCGCCGCCGATCCGCTACGTTTCGCCACAATGGTCTGGAGTCGCGGGCAATGGCGGTTGTGTATACGGTGGCGCAGCAGAAGGGCGGGGCCGGCAAGACCATGCTCGCGGCGAATCTGGCGGCGGCCCTCGCGCGCGACCGGCGCGTCGCTGTGCTCGACATCGACCCGCAGCGGAGCCTCACCCGCTGGCACTCGATCCGCAACGCGCGCGCCCGTCCGGCTCCGCCGCTCACTTGCGCGGACCTTTCCGGCTGGCGGCTCGCCGCCGCGCTGGACCGGCTGCGGCGCGATTACGACGTGGTGCTGATCGACAGCCCGCCGCAGATCGACACCGATGCCAGGCTCGCTGTGCGCGGCGCCGACCTGGTGCTGGTTCCGGTGCAGCCGAGCCCGCCTGATCTCTGGGCCGCCGAGGCGACGCTCAAGCTCGCGACATCCGAACGCCGGCCCGCCCGTATCGTATTCAACCGCACGCCGGCGACCTCGCGACTGCGGGACGCGATGCTGGCGGAGATTGCCGAACGCCGGCTGTCAACGCTCAATACGACGCTCGGCAACCGCAGCGCCTATGCGCAGGCGTTTGCGGAAGGGCTGGGGGTGACCGAGGCTTCGCCGCGTTCGCGCGCGGCGGCGGAGCTGATCGCGTTGTTGCAGGAAATCGAGGGTGTCGCGGCATGATCGCCGACCTGATGCTGGTGCTGCATGTGTTGGGCGCGGTGATCTGGGTGGGCGGCATGTTCTTCGCCCTGGTCGTGCTGCGCCCGAGCCTCGCGGTCATCGATGCGCCGCAGCGGCTGGTGCTGCACCGGCAGGTGTTCCACCGCTTCTTCCGCATCATCTGGCATGTGATGCCGCTTCAGATACTGACCGGCTTCGCGCTCGTTTTCATGGTCTATGGCGGTTTCGGGAGGGCCTTTTGGAACGTGCATGTGATGACCCTGCTCGGGCTCGTCATGTCGGCGATCTTCACCGGCCTCTATTTCGGCCCGTGGGCGACGCTGCGGCGGACCGACGATCCGGCACAGGTCAACCGCATCCGGCGCCTGATCGAAGTGAACCTCGTCCTCGGCCTGATCGTGGTGATCGTGGCGGCAGGGTACCATTGAGCGTAACGCCTTGAACCGGCGGCAAAAGGTACGCGGCGGCGTGATCCGCGCGGTGCCCCGCTGCATGGCTGCCGCGCTTTCGGCGCTCGCCCTGGCTTGGCCGGCGGCCTCGGCGCGCGCGGCGAGCGGGCCGTGGGATTCGGGGCATTATGTTCGCGCCCGCCTCATATCCGCCACCAATGCGGTCGGAGAGGGCGGCGAAATCCATGCCGGGCTGCAAATTCTATTGGAGCCGGGATGGGATACGTACTGGCGCTCGCCCGGCGATGCCGGGGCGCCGCCCCGTGCCGACTGGTCCGGCTCGGCCAATGTCGGCGCCGTGGATTGGCGCTGGCCCGCGCCGACCCGCTTCGCGCTCTTCGGCCTTGAGACCTTCGGCTACCTGCACGAGGTCGTCTTCCCGCTGACGGTCCACCCCGCGCGCCCCGGCGAGCCGGTTGCGCTCCGCGGCAAGCTCGATTTCCTCGTGTGCAGCACGATCTGCGTGCCGCGCACGCTTGATCTTGCGCTTGATTTGCCGGCCGGCGGCGCTGCCAGGGCGGACCCCGAGGCGGCGAACCTCATGGCCCGCGCCGAGGCACAAGTGCCGGATGACGGCAGCCGCTCCGGGCTCAAGGTCGAGGCCGTCGCGGTCGCGCCCGGCAAGCCGGCCGCGCTCTCGGTGCGGCTCGCGTCCCGCGAACTCCTCGCGGCACCGGACGTGATCGTCGAGAGCGCGAACTGGAGCTTTGGCAAGCCGCAATTCGCTTATGGCGCGGACCGGCGGGCGGCAACGGCGGTGCTGCCGATTACCTCCGGGCCGGACACGGTGCGCCTGCCCGGCGCCGCGGTGACCGTGACCGTCGAGGACGGCCCGCGCGCCGCCGAGATGCAGGCCATCGTCGCGCTTGGGGTGGCGCAGCAGCCGGGG
>Ga0073928_10006837_pt1 | contig 15132 bp, 13 predicted proteins | sample PaiPotPPA55metaG_FD_76969 | JGI IMG/M metagenome (GOLD analysis project Ga0073928, IMG submission 76969) | Iron sulfur acid spring bacterial and archeal communities from Banff, Canada, to study Microbial Dark Matter (Phase II) - Paint Pots PPA... ... | reverse complement strand
TGCACGTCCACGCTTCTTGGCCGTCCCGATCTCGGTGCAGGGGGATTGGCGTGACGGCCGCGTTGTCTATTTCGCTTCACGTCAACGGCGAGCGCATCGATGCGCAGGTCCTGCCGCGGCTTAATCTGGCGGACTTCCTGCGCGAGCAGCTGAAGCTGACGGGAACGCATGTCGGGTGCGAACACGGGGTCTGTGGCGCGTGCACGGTGCGCGTGAACGGGGAGATCGTTCGCGCCTGCCTGATGCTGGCGGCGCAGACGCATGGCGCTTCGGTTGAAACCATCGAGGGGTTGGCCGATAGCGGCGAGATCGCCGATCTGCAGGCCGCCTTTCGCGACCGCAACGCCCTGCAATGCGGCTTTTGCACGCCGGGAATGCTGATCGCCGCGCAGGATTTGCTGAAGCAGGAGACCGAGCCGGACCGGGAGCGAATACGCGAGCATCTCTCCGGCAATTACTGCCGCTGCACCGGCTACCAGGCCATTATCGATGCGGTTGAGACCACCGCGCGAGCCCGCGCGGGGCGCACGCCATGACGTCGACACCGGCCAATCCGCCAACCCTCTCGGTGCTCGATCGGCCGAATTCATATATCGGCAAGGTGGTCCCGCGGCCCAACCTCGATCGGCTGATGCAGGGGCGCGGGCTTTATGTCAGCGACATGGAACTGCCGCGGATGGCGCATGTGGTGTTTCTGCGTTCGCCGCATGCCCATGCGAAGATTGTCGGGATGAACGCCGGCGCGGCCAAACGGATGCCCGGCGTCATCGCGATCGTGACCGGCGAGGAGCTTGCTTCCGTCATCACGCCATGGGTTGGCGTGCTGTCGCATTTGAAGGGTCTCAAATCCGCCCCCCAGCACGCGATCGCGATCGATCGCGTCTGCTGGCAGGGCGAAGCAGTCGCGGCCGTGGTGGCGGTAAGTCGCGCTGTTGCCGAGGATGCCGCCGAAATCGTCACCGTCGAATACAGGGAATTGGAGGCGGTGACGGACATGCGCACCGCGCTCGATCCGCAGACGCCGGTCATTCATCCATCGCTCGGCGACAACCTTGCCTTTGAGCGCAACCTCGACGCGGGCGCTGTCGATGCGGCCTTTGCCGGCTCCGACGAGATTGTGGAAGCGGACTTCGTCTTTGGACGGCACACCGGCGTCACGCTGGAGCCGCGCGCGGTGGTAGCGGACTGGAATGCCGCCGAGGCGCGGCTGACGATCTACCAGGGCACGCAGGCGCCACACATGGTGCAGAATATCGCGGCACTTCATCTGGGCCTTGAGGAGTCCCAGGTTCGCGTGGTCTGCAAGGACGTCGGCGGCTCCTTCGGAATCAAGGTACATATCTACGCCGACGAGATGGCGACGTATGCGCTGTCGAAACTGCTGCGCCGGCCGATCAAGTTCGTCGCTGACAGGGTCGAGAGCTTCAACACGGACATTCATGCCCGCGACCACCGCTGTCGGGGGCGGATCGGCGTCAAGCGCGACGGCACCATCATGGGGTTTGAGATCGACGATCTCACCGGCATCGGTCCCTATTCGATGTACCCGCGCACCAGCGCCATCGAAGCCAACCAGGTCGTCAATCTGGTCGGCGGACCCTATGTGACGAAAAATTATCGCGCCCGCGCCCGCGTCGTGTTCCAGAATAAGAACGTCATGTGCCAGTACCGCGCGGTTGGCCATCCCATCGCGTGCTCGGTGACCGAGGGCCTGGTCGATCTGGCGGCCTCGCGGATCGGGATGGATCCGGTCGAGATTCGCCGCCGCAATCTCATTGCCGATGATGCTTACCCTTGCGCGTCGCCCTCCGGTCTGCGGTTCGAGCTGTTGTCGCATCACGCTACGCTTAACAAGCTGATGGCGATGATGGATTACGACGCGTTGCGCGCCAAACAGGCGGTGCTGCGAAAGAAGAACATTCATCGCGGCATCGGCATCGCCAGTTTCATCGAGGTCACCAATCCCAGCGCGGCATTCTATGGCGTCGGCGGCGCCAGGATTTCATCGCAGGATGGTGTCGCCGTACGGCTCGACGCGCAAGGCGCGGTGATCTGCCAGACCAGCATCACCGAGCAGGGGCAGGGCTCAGAATCGCTCACGGCGCAGATCGTCGGCAGTGTGCTCGGCGTTTCGATGGCGCGCGTGCGCGTAATTTCAGGCGATACCGATCATACGCCCTATGGCGGCGGCACCTGGGCCTCGCGTGGCGCCGGCATCGGCGGGGAGGCAGCACTTCAGGCCGCGAAGAGCTTGCGCAAGAACATCCTCGATGTCGCAGCCGCGATCCTGCAATCCTCCCCTGCCGAACTCGACATCGCAAACAATGCGGTCGTGAATGCGAGCGATGGGACGCCGCGTATTGAACTACGCGAGCTTGCGAGGATCGTCTATTTCCGCCCGGACACCTTGCCGCCGGGCATCCAGCCCGAACTGATGGCGACGCGTCATTTCGTGCCCCGCGAATACCCGTTCGCCTTCACCAACGGCGTTCAGGCCTCATGGCTTGAAGTCGATACCGACACCGGCTTCGTCAAATTGCTCAGGCATTGGGTGGTCGAGGATTGCGGCACCCTCATCAATCCCCAGCTGGTCGACGAGCAGATCCGCGGCGGCGTGGTGCAGGGGCTGGGTGCGGCGCTGTTCGAGAAATGTATTTATGACGATCGCGGGCAGCTGACCAACGCCAACATGGCCGATTATCTGGTTCCGATGTCCGGCGAAATGCCCGATATAGACGTCGGTCACGTGGCATCGCCGACCGCGGAGACCGAACTCGGCGCCAAGGGCGCGGGCGAGGCCGGGACGGCGGGAGCGGCGGCGGCGGTGGCGAATGCGGTGAACGATGCGCTCAGGCCGTTCGGCGCGACAATTACAGAGATCCCGCTGACGCCGCAGGTTATCCTGACGGCATTGAAGCGAATTTGAGCGGGGACGGCGCCAACAAGATCAAATACAATGTGATTTAGGGGGAGGAAGCCATGAACAGGAAAATCACCAAATCGGGATCGATTTCCCGGCGCCGTCTGCTGACGACGGTCAGCGCAGGCGCGGCACTCGCGGTCTCGCCGTTTCGCATCAATCTTTTGCAGGCGCAGGAAACGCCCATCAAGATCGGCTTTCCGGTTCCGCTGACCGGGCCTTACGGCACCGAGGCCCAGGATCAGGTGCGCGCCGGGCAACTCGCCGTCACCCAGTTCAACGACGCCGGCGGCCTCAACGGTCGCAAGGCGGAACTGGTCGTGCGCGACGACAAGCTCAACCCCGGCGAAGCGGCGACCCGGACGCTGGAGCTGGTCGAAAAGGAAAAGGTGAACTTTGTTGTCGGCAGTCTTTCCGCCGCGGTGCAGCTTGCGATCAACAACGTGACCAAGGAGCGCGGCATCATCTTCAACTCGATCAGCCAGTCCGACGCCATCAACGAGGCTGCCGACTTCAGCAAATTCACCTTCCATGAGGCGCTGAATCCGCATTTGACCTCGGGCGCGGTCGGCCGTTACGCATTTTCAAAGTTCGGCAAGAAGGTTGCCTTCCTGACCGCGGACTACGCCTACGGCCACGAAATGGTCCGCGGCTTCCTCGAAGTCGGCAAGGCCTTCAACATCGAGAACCTCGGCGATATCCGCCATCCGCTAGGGACCTCCGATTTCTCGACGCTGTTGCCGCGCATCCAGGCGATGAAGCCGGATATTCTCTGCATCAGCAATTTCGGCCGCGACCAGCAGATCGTGCTGAAACAGGCGACCGATTTCGGTGTCAAGAAGACCACGCAGATCATCGCGCCCTTGCTCTCGCATGCGAGCCGGGTTGCCGCCGGGCCGCAGGCGTTCGACGGCGTGATCGGCGGATGCTCGTTCTACTGGGGCATCGAGGATAAATTCGCTTCCACCAAGGCGTTCAACGACGCTTTCCGAAAGATGTACGACGGCAAGCTCCCGACCGATTACGGCGCGCTTGGCTATGGCGGCGTGCGGACGGTCCTCACCGCGGTCAAGAATGCCGGCAGCGTCGACACCGACAAGGTGATCGCGGCGCTGGAAGCGCTCAAATACGATTTCTACAAGGGACCGCAATATTATCGCAAATGCGATCACCAGTCGGTGCAATCGGTGCTGGTCATCCAGTCGAAGTCGAAGGATATGAAAAACGAGTCCGATGTCTTCGAGGTCATCAGCACCGACGAGCCGAATGAAGCAAACTTGCGCAGCTGCGAGGCGCTCGGTCATAAAGCCTGATGTCGTCAAGGGCGTGTGTCCTTTCCGGACGCACGCCGCTTTGTGAGAAAATGCATGGCCGGTCTGAGCTTTGATCTGATCGCACTGCAATTGTTCGCAGGGCTCGCGCTCGGCGCGATCTACGTGCTGTTTGCCATTGGCCTCTCATTGATCTTTGGCATGCTGACCGTGGTCAACTTCGCCCACGGCGCATTCTATATGGTCGGCGCCTATGTCGGACTGTACGTCCTGATGCTCGGCGGCAATTTCTGGATTTGCCTGGTCGTGGTGCCTTTGGCCGTCGGCCTGTTCGGTCTTCTGGTGGAACGCCTCCTGATCCGTCGGCTCTACGGCCGGGGTATAGACTATCCGCTGCTGCTGACGTTTGGATTGAGCTATGTGATGGTCGAACTTGTGCGTATCCTGTTCGGCAAGACCGGATACCCGTTCGACACGCCGGAGATTCTGCAAGGCGCCGTCAATATCGGGGTCGGCTATTTCCCGCTCTACCGCCTGTTCGTGATCGGCGCGACCGCAGCCGTGCTGTTGGCACTTTGGCTGTTTCTTGAAAAGACCAGCTTCGGGTTGATCATTCGGGCGGGCGCGCGCGATCCGCAGATCGTGCGCGTGCTGGGGGTCGATGTCGCGCGGGTCTGGCTGATCGTCTTCGCAATTGGGACGGCGATTGCGGGCTTCGCCGGCTTGCTGGCCGCTCCGCTTCAGGGCGTTATCCCCGAGATGGGCGGCACCATCCTCGCCGAGGCCTTTGTCGTCACGGTGGTCGGCGGCATGGGGTCGATCGGCGGCGCGGTATTGGCCGGACTTTTGGTCGGCGTCGTCGTCAGCATGACCTCGCTGTTTGCGCCGGAAATGGCCAAGGTGTCGATCTTCGCACTGATGGCGGTGGTTCTGATCGTCCGGCCGCAGGGGTTCTTCGGGCGCGCCGGATTGATGAGTTGAGGGTGAAGATCAGCGCATGAATGACATCACCCAGCCAACCCTGCGGGCGCAGGCGGCGCCCGTGAGCTGGTTCCAATTCGCAATCAGCCATCGCGCAAGCATCGCCAGCCTCGTCGTGCTGGTGTTTCCGCTGGTCATGCCGTTCACGGCCCTTGCGGTGAACATCCTGATCTACGGCCTGTTCGCGCTCGGCTTCAACCTGGTCTACGGTTACCTCGGGCTTTTGTCCTTCGGCCACGCCGCGCTGTTCGGAACCGGCGCCTACTTCTGCGGCATCGCGATCGCGCATTTTGGCCTGCCCTGGTTCGTGGCCATCGCGCTCGGCGTTTTGGGCGGTCTGGCGATGGCGGCGCTGATCGGCGTGCTGGCGATCCGGACCCGGGGCATCTACTTTGCGATGGTGACGATGGCGCTGTCGCAATGCGTCTATTACCTGTTCTATCAGGCCGTCGACTGGACCGGCGGCGAGAACGGCCTGCGCGGCATCAATGTCCGCGTGATCGATGCTTTCGGCCTCAAGCTCGATTTCATCAATCCGCTGACCCGCTATTATGTCATCGCGGCGTTCGTGATCGCATCATTCTTCGTACTGTCGCGAATACTCGCTTCTCCCTTTGGCGCGGTGATTGAAGCGGTGCGCGAGAACGAGACACGTGCCAGGGCGTCGGGCTATGACGTGACGCTGACGCGCCTGATTACCTTCGTGCTGTCAGGCGGATTTTGCGGGCTGGCGGGCTCCCTGCAAGCCCTGCACCTCTCGATCGTCCCGATCGAGATCCTGCATTACGACACCTCCGGCATCGTGGTGATGATCGCGCTGCTCGGCGGAATGGGAACATTTTTCGGACCGATGGTTGGTGCCGCGGCGTTCCTGCTGCTAGAGAATATGGTCTCGGTCTGGACGGTGCATTGGCAACTTATCGTCGGTGCCGTCTTCATGGTCTGCGTGCTGTTCTTCCCGGCCGGCATCTGGGGAACGCTGATTTCGCGTGGCAAGCCATGACGAGCGCCGGCGCACCGTCACAGGTCATCCTGCGCACGAAGGGCGTCGGCAAGACGTTCGGCAAATTTCGCGCGCTGAACGATATCTCGGCCGAATTCACCAAGGGCGCGATCACCTCGATCATCGGCCCCAACGGCGCCGGGAAGAGCACTTATTTCAATTTGCTGTCCGGGGCCTTCTCACCGTCGAGCGGCAGCGTGGAGTTCGAAGGTCGCGACGTGACCGGGCTTCCCCAGCACCGTTTCGCCCATATGGGAATCGCAAAGTCGTTCCAGATCACCAACGTATTCCCCCAACTGACGACGCGTGAGAACATCCGCGTCGGATTGCAGGCGCTGGTGTCGCGTTACGACATGTGGCGGCCCCGCGCCCGGCTTAGCGAATTGACCGAACAGGCCGACGCGCTGCTCGCGTTGGTCGGATTGTGGGAGTCCCGCGGGCGAACCGCGAAGACGCTGGCGCATGGCGAGCAGCGCGCGCTGGAAATCGGCATGGCGCTGGCGAGCCGGCCGCGGCTCCTGCTGCTGGACGAGCCGACCGCCGGAATGAGTCCGGAGGAAACCCGCGTCATGATGGATTTGATCGTGAAGCTTGCCAGCGAACGTACCGTCATTCTGGTCGAGCACAAGATGAAGCTGGTGCTCGGGATCAGCGACCGCATCCTGGTGCTGCACCATGGCGAGTTGCTTGCGGAAGGCACACCTCTGGAGGTTCGCCAGAACGAGGCGGTGAAGCGGGTCTACCTCGGCCAGCGGGAGCACTGAGCGGATGTTGCAGATCAGCAATCTGAACGCCTGGTATGGTGCCAGCCATGTGCTGCAGGACATCAATATCGAGGTCGCCAAAGGCGAGATCGTCTGCCTGATCGGCCGCAACGGCGCCGGCAAGACCACGACCCTGAAATCGATCATGGGCCTGATGGACAAGACCAGAGGCTCGGCGATCTTCAAGGGCAGGGAGCTTTTGACCGAGCCGGCGCATGTCCGCTTTGCGCTCGGACTGGCTTACGTTCCGGAAGAGCGGCGTATCGTGCAGGGGCTCTCGGTGCGGGAGAATCTTCGGTTGGGCCTGGTGGCGTCTCCCGAAAAGAAGCGCGAGGTCGAATTGATCGAGGGCATCGCCCGGATCTTCCCGCGGCTCGCCGAGCGCCTCGATCAGGAAGCCGTCACGATGTCCGGCGGCGAGCAGCAGATGCTGGCGATCGCGCGCGCCATGATCGCCAAGCCCGATCTCATCATGCTCGATGAACCCTCCGAAGGAATCATGCCGGTGCTGGTCGACGAAATGTTCGAGCTGTTTCGCGCCATGAAGACGCAAGGGACGACCGTGCTGCTGGTCGAACAGAATGTGGAACTCGCGCTCGACATCGCCGACCGCGCCTATGTTCTGGATCAGGGCGCGGTGGTCTATCAGGCGGCCGCGAAGCAGCTGTTGGCGGATAACGAGATCAAGGAGCGTTATTGCTCGGTGTGAGCCAAATGTTCCGCCGGCTGCTAAAGCCTTTCAACGGCCTTGAACGTGCCGTCCGGCTGAATGACCGTTAGAAAGACTTTAGCCGGCGCGTCATGCATCTTTTGCCCGAGCGTTATGATGTCGCCGCTGATGTCAAATCTGCCGACGTCGTTGATGATCCGAAGCATGTCTGCGCGCGTAGGGTTTGGTCCGGCCATTTCGAGCGCCGCGGCCACCAGACGGCCGGAAAGATATCCCTCCAGTGAGACAAAGTCCGGTTTCAGAGCTGGATCGAGGGCTTTCTCGGCCGCCTGGTAATCAGCCACTACCTGTGCCGACGCATCCCAGGGAAAAGGTACGACCTGAGACACGATAACCCCATCACCATCGGGGCCGAGCTCTTTTGCCAGTGCATTGGCGCCGACGAAGGAGATATTGACGAAGATCGGATCGAAGCCGCTCCTGCGTGCCAGCCTGATGAATTCGGCGCACGGTGCGTAGGTGCCGACCATGACCACGGCTTCCGGTTCGGCACGCCTGAGCACGCGCACGGCGGAGCCAACCGCCTTGGTATTGCGCTCGTACGTGCTCTCGGCCGTCAACTCCAGGCCGCGTTTCTCCAGTGCAAGCTTGACGCCGGCCAGACCGTCGCGACCGTAGGAATCATCCTGGTAGAAGATCGCGATGCGCCTGATGTGAAGATCTTCGGTCAGGTGCTTGATCCAGGCTTCAGCCTCGGCGCCGTAGCTGGCGCGAATATTGACGACGTTTTGCAGGTCCGGTGCGCGAAGGAATCCCGCCCCGGTGAACGGACCGATGAAAGGCACATTCCTGGCTTTCGCGATCGGAACGGTCACGGTCGACGTCGGCGTGCCGACCGCGCCGATCAAAGCGAAAACCCTGTCCCCATCGATCAGCTTGACGGTCTGAACGATCGAGAGATCGGGATCGTAACCATCGTCCCGGCTTATCAGTTCGAGCCTGCGGCCGTGCACGCCGCCCTTGCCGTTGATTTCCGCGAAGGCTGCGAGAATGCCTTGCCGCATACCCCGGCCGAGTGCCGACGAGGGACCCTCGAGCGCGGCGGCCTGACCGAAAACAATACTGCCGCGACTAACGCCGACCTCGTCGGCATGAAGCGGAGTCGCCGCCGCGAGCATGATCGAAAGGCCTATGAAAGGCGTGGATCGAAATGGGTGCATGACAACATTTCTTCTGGATCGAAAAGTCGCTCCGATGGCGCTGAATGATATCTCGACGTGATGAACAGCTCGCTAATCTTCCGGTGTTTTCTTGTTCCGCTCGTGGAACGGGGCGTTGCTGACATCGCGGCAGCTCGCTGCATTTTATCGATCATGTAAATCGTTAACTAAGGCAACCGGACCAGGCGGCTTTTGCCCTGATGTTCTTGGCTTTTTAACCAAAAGCCGCCTCCATGGATGGTTCACGGCGGCACAATTGTTCCGTGGCCGCTGCACGCTTCGAGCGAAGGACGAAGATGAGCGATCGAAACCCGGGCGACAATCGCCAGGGAGACATGGTCGAGCGGCGAAGGATCTCGGCATTGCGGTCCCGCCTTTGGCGGCCAGCGCTGGTGGCAGGAGGCATTGGCCTTTTGCTGTCGATGGCTGCTGCCTACGCCGTCGGACGGTGGGAGCAGCGCGTCACCCGGGTCGAGTTCGAGGGCGTCGCCGCGACCCAATTGATCGAGATGCAGAACGGGATCAACGAATATCTCAGCCGGCTGGTTACGCTGCGCACTCTGTTCGAGTCGGCGAATGAGGACGTTACCCGCAGCGAGTTCGAGGTCTTTGGCGGCCGTCTGTTCGAGAGCCACCCGGGAATCCTTCGCGTCGGCTGGGTGCCGAAGATTTATCGGAAGGAACGCGCCGAGTATGAGGCTGCCGCAGTGAGCGACGGCGTCCCCGGTTATCGGATCAAAGCCCTTGCCACGGATGGAGGCCTTTCTCCCGCGCCAGAGAGCAGTGTTTATTTCCCGGTGTTCTTTTCGACCGAAGCGAAAACTTCGCCGGTCTATGGTCTGGATTACTCGACCGAACCGATCCGGTGGGCGACGCTGGCGCGCGCGCGGGATAACGACGCGGTCGCGGTGATGCCGACCAGGCTGTTTCGCGATGCGAAGGGCAGCACCCAGGGCGTGCTGGTCAGCGTACCGGTTTATGTAAAGGGGACGTCGCGCACCACGGTCGCCGACCGGCGGCGCAATCTGGCCGGTTACGTGGTCGGGATATTTGATCTGGCGCACCTGCTGCAGTCGATCCGGACCGCGACAGCGGCATCTTCCGCCATCGTCATCAATGCCTATCCGCCCGATCTGGAAACGAACGCGGGACCGGGACATCAATCCGTTCCCGATTATTCATCGGCGCCACCGACGGCGCAGACGATGCGGGCTTTCGCGACAGAGCCGAGCTGGTCGGGTCCGCTCAAGATCGGCGACGCCAACTGGCGCGTGCAGGCCATTCCCGCCGCCGGCGGCCGTCTGACCGCGCGATACGACCGCGCTCTGACCGTGCTCACCGCCGGAATTGCCATTACCGCATTCCTGGCCGTGTATCTGGGTCTTGCGAGCCGCAACTCGCGTCAGCTTGCGCTGGCGAACCGGCGCGTTCTCGAACTTGCGCAGACCGATATTCTGACCGGACTTCCGAACCGGGCGTTCTTTCTGGAGCAACTGAAGGACGTCGGCCTGTACGAGCGCCGGGATCGGGGCGTGTTTTCGATTCTGATGCTCGATCTTGATCGCTTCAAGAACGTCAACGATTCGCTTGGACATGCCGCCGGTGACGCGTTGCTCCGGCAGGTGGCGGTTCGCTTGAATTCTGCGCTACGGGGCACCGATGTGCTGGCGCGGCTCGGGGGTGACGAATTCGCGATCATCCAGGCGGGGTGCCACGATCAGCGGGCCAGTTCGATCGACCTGGCAAGCCGGATCTCGAAACTGATCGCCGAGCCGTTCCAGCTGCAGGGCCATCGGGTCGAAATCGGCACCAGCATCGGCGTTGCGCTGGCGCCGGAGCATGGCAGCGATCAGGAGCAGTTGCTGAAAAAGGCCGACCTCGCGCTATACCGGTCGAAATCGGCAGGACGGAACTGCTTTACGCTCTACGACGAAGCGATGTCCGCGGAACTTGAAGCTCGAAACACACTTGAAGGCGACCTGCGGGACGCCATCGCGCGCTGTCAGTTTGAAGTGCATTATCAGCCCTATTTCGACGTCCAGACCGGCCGTCGGCGGGGCGTGGAAGCGCTTGTGCGCTGGCGTCATCCGACCAGAGGGCTGATATCGCCCGACCTGTTCATTCCGCTTGCCGAGGAAACCGGACTCATCGTTCCGCTTGGGGAATGGATCATCAGGCAGGCGTGCGACGACGCGGTATCCTGGCCGGCGGACACGACGGTATCGGTGAATCTGTCGCCGGTTCAGTTCAAGCAGGCCGAGCTGTTTGATATCGTCGAGTCTGTGTTGAGGAAGTCGGGTTTGTCCCCGGAGCGACTGGAAATTGAGATTACCGAATCCGTTCTGCTGGAAAGAGCGGTCGAAAATCATGCCTTTATGGAAAGACTCAAGAGCATCGGGGTCTCGCTTGCTCTTGATGACTTCGGTACCGGATATTCATCCCTGAGCTGCCTGACCGCTTTCCCGTTCGACAAGATCAAAATCGACAAGTCCTTCATTGGCAAACTATCGAAGCGTCACAAGAGTTCGGCGATTATATCGTCGATCGTGACGCTGGCGCGCGGTCTGGACATGTCGGTTACGGCCGAAGGCGTGGAGACCCGCGAGCAGCTTGAGGAGCTGAGAACGCTGGGAGTGAATTTCGCCCAGGGCTATTTGCTGGGCCGCCCGGTCCCGATCGGCGAACTCGAAGGCCTGCGTCCATCTCGCGGCGCGCGGCTGGATGCGGCCTAGCGCCGCCGGGCGTGCGGCATGGGTTACCTTGCCCGCGGTTCCTCCGACCGCGAATCGGCAATGCAACCATCGGTGGGAACCTGGTCGGAGGGTACCGGTATCGCGGTATCCCGGCCCGAAGGTAGAAATCTCCACCAAATCCCAAATGACGGAAGGATTATTCTTTTTTCACCCGGCGCTATTGCCGTGATCGGAAAGATAATCCTACCTGATGGTGTTGATGATCAGGGGCCGCGGCGCGCACACCCGACGCGCGCCGGGCCATTGAGGAACTCTCGCGATGTCTGGCGGCGTACCACATGGTGATCGCCCGATCCTGTGTGGATACTGAGGCCCGTTGCATGTCCGTGATCAATCCCCTTTACGTCGCATCAGGCTTTAGTGTGGGCCTGCTCGTCGGGATGACCGGCGTGGGCGGCGGCTCGCTGATGACGCCCTTGCTGATCCTGCTGTTTGGCATCCATCCGGCGACCGCGGTGGGTACCGATCTGCTCTACGCCGCCGCAACCAAGGCCGGCGGCGGCATCGTGCATGGCTGGGCACGGAGTATCCACTGGCCGGCGGTCATCCGGCTCGCCAGCGGCAGCATTCCAGCCAGCATCCTCACGCTGGTCGTTTTGTGGCGGCTTGATCTCAATGCCGAAACCGCGCGCAGCCTGGTCAATTCCGTGCTGTGCTTTGCACTGCTGCTGACCGCCGCATCGCTGATCTTCCGAAAGGCGGTGCTGGAGACGCTGCGGTGGCGGCTGGAGCGGCTCGAAGCCGCCACCATCGCGCGCTCGACCGTGCTTGTCGGCGCCGCGCTCGGCGTGCTGGTCTCGATTTCTTCGGTTGGAGCGGGCGCGGTCGGAGTCACCGCGCTTCTGCTGCTGTATCCGCAGCTGCCAATGGCGCGGGTCGTCGGCTCCGACATCGCGCACGCGGTGCCGTTGACGCTGATTGCCGGGATCGGACATTGGGCGATGGGCGCGATCGACTGGCAACTCATGGGCGTGCTGCTGATAGGTTCCCTGCCGGGCATCGTCATCGGCAGCTACTGTGCGGCGCGCGTGCCTGAAACGGCGTTGCGGCTGTTGCTGGCAGCGACGCTGATCATGGTTGCCGGCAAGCTTGCGTCCGACGAATGGCGTTGGCCGTCATCGATCCTCGCCGCTGTGACCCAGAGCGCCCCGCGCTGACGAAAATGGCCCCTGTCAGGGGGCCATTCGTCTCACATGCCTTCTTTTTTCATCGTATTTTTCATGTGGTGATGATGATGACGATGGTGATGCATCATCGGCTTTTTCATGCCTTCATCCTTCATGCCTTCCTTCATCATCGGCTTGCTTCAGCGCTGGCGATTGACGGTACTGCGATTGCGATTGTCGCCAATGCAGCCAAAACGTAGGAAACCTTCTTCATCTATCTCTCCTGGAGGTCAAGGAACCCTCAGGCAACACGAAAGGGTCAAAATTGTTCCGCCTCGGGAACCAAGCGGGCTTTGAGGTTTTGTAACGGGGGACTGGAGGGTCGATGAAGCCCCGATTTTGCACGTCGCCTGTTGGTGTATCTGATGCTGTCGAGAGTGCCTGGCGTACCTATGCGATGCTCTACGACGAGCCGGCCGAGCGCGATAAGCACATGGTCGAAGCCTACATCCGCAAGCTCGTCATCAACGGCGAGCGAAACCAGGATCAGTTGACGGTAAAAGCGCTTCTTTATTTGAAGAAGCGCGAGGGAAAGTTAATCGCCGATCGATGACGCCAACGCGCCGCCAGGTCTTCGGTGCGGATTGAATTGGCGCTCGCTTGCTCCTTTATTCATTGGCCTCGGGCGGCAGGAAGTTGACTTCATGCTCGGCCGAGATGCGGACGATTTCGGCGACATCCGACAGATTGTGAAGCTGATTGAACAACGCCTCGAGTTTCTGCGTCGGCGACACCCAGAACAGCGCCCGCGCCGGCTTGTCCGATTTGTTGAAATAGCCGTGCGGAATGCCGCGCGGCAGCCGCACCAGATCGCCGGCCTTGGCCTGCACCCAAACGCCGTCCAGCTTCAGGTCGAGCATGCCATCCTGGACCAGGATGAATTCGTCCTGCGTGGGATGGATGTGAACCGGGACAAACTGGCCCGGATCGCTGTTGGTCTCGAACGCGAAGGTGGAGTCGGTCACCGCCTTGGGGAAGTATACCTGTCCGAGAATATTCCAGGTCTTGCCGGAATATCCCGTCCCGTTCCGCGTGATGCCTTTTTCAAGCGCCGCCATGATACCCATCCTCCTCCTGGTCAACGCGACGCTACCCTTGACCGTTTGCATGTCAAGCGCGGTTGCCTCACGCCCGCCCGCCGGAAGCTGATTTCTTGCAAAAGCTTGAGGTCTAAAATATACGCAAAGCTCGCTGGTCGGCGAAGTCATTCAAGGGAGGTTGCGCATGCCCGGACTGCCGCATTCCCTGCATGCGCTTGTCACCGGAGGCGGGCGCGGTATTGGCCGCCAGGTTGCGTCCGTGCTGGCGCAGGCGGGAGCAACCGTCACGGTACTGGGCCGCCATCGCGCGACGCTGGATGAAGCGGTCGCCGCGGGCGCTGCGCATTTCGCTACCGTGGCCGATGTCGCCGATCAGGTCGCCGTCGGCGCCGCGATTGCGGAAGCCTCACGGCGCCAGCCGATCGATATCCTGATTGCCAATGCCGGCGTCGCGGAGTCCGCGCCATTCGGAAAGTCCGATGCGGCTCTATTCAGGCGAATGATGGACGTCAATTTCATGGGCGCGGTCCACAGCATTCAGGCCGTGTTGCCGTCGATGCGCGACCGCAATTACGGACGCATCGTCGCGGTTGCTTCGACCGCCGGTCTCAAAGGCTATGCATATGTCAGCGCCTACAGCGCCGCAAAGCACGCCGTTGTCGGCCTGGTGCGCTCACTGGCGCTGGAGCTCGCAACGACGCGCGTGACCGTGAATGCCGTGTGTCCCGGTTTCACCGATACCGGTCTGATCGCCGGCAGCGTCGATAACATCATGAAAAAGACTGGCCGCAGTCATGAGCAGGCGGTGGCCGAGCTCGCCAGGCACAATCCGCAAGGGCGTCTCGTTTCACCGCAGGAAGTTGCCGACGCTGTGCTATGGCTGTGCGGCGAGGGCGCCGGCGCGATCACCGGACAGGCGATCGCGGTGGCGGGTGGAGAGGTGTAGGGCTGCGCGTGATGCGCAAATAAGACGTCATTCCGGGGCGATGCGTAAGCATCGAACTACGATGTGCAATTGCACATCTGAGGTCTGGTTCTGGCGCACCATCCCGGAATGACGGAGTCCGAAATAAGGAAAACCCCATGAACGTACCAGCCAATCCCGTTACACTGCCGCTATCGCAGTTCTCACCAAAACATTTCCTGCTTAAAGTGGAGGCGGGCGTGGCGACGGTGACGCTCAATCGTCCCGAGCGCAAAAATCCGCTGACCTTCGAGAACTACCGGGAGCTGACGGATTTCTTCCGCGCCTGCGCCATGGATGACGAGGTGAAGACGGTGGTGGTATCGGGCGCCGGCGGCAATTTTTCATCCGGCGGCGACGTCTTTGAGATCATCGGCCCG
>Ga0073928_10006836_pt1 | contig 15132 bp, 8 predicted proteins | sample PaiPotPPA55metaG_FD_76969 | JGI IMG/M metagenome (GOLD analysis project Ga0073928, IMG submission 76969) | Iron sulfur acid spring bacterial and archeal communities from Banff, Canada, to study Microbial Dark Matter (Phase II) - Paint Pots PPA... ... | reverse complement strand
CTCGAAAGCGCCTGACGCCGCACGAGCGTTCCTGGAATTTCTGGAAACGCCGCACGCGCTGCAAATCTTCAAGACCTACGGGTTCAACGATCCGAACAATCCGGAAGGAAAAATCTGAAACCGCGGGTACAATCCTGCAGATGGATTGGTCTCCGCTGTGGATATCGCTGGCGACAAGCGTAACTGCCACCGCCATCACGCTCGTTGCCGGGCTTGCGGCAGCAGTGTGGAGGGAACGACATAGCGGCGCGGCGCTGGCGTTAGCAGACGGAATTTTCCTTCTGCCTGTTGTGTTACCCCCCACCGTGGTTGGTTTTTTTCTTTTATTGCTTTTCGGGCGACACGGACCGTTCGGACAGTTGCTGCTTCATTTTGGCGCGACGATTGTTTTTTCCTGGCCTGCTACGGTAATCGCCGCGACTGTTGTTTCATTTCCGCTGATGTATATCACCGCGAGAGCGGCGCTGGAGCAGGTGGAACCAGGGTTGTTAGATGCGGCGCGAACGCTGGGCGCGACGGAATGGCGCGTATTCCGCGAGATTGCGCTGCCGTTGGCGTGGCCTGGTGTTCTTGCGGGCACTATCCTTTCGTTTGCGCGGGCACTGGGGGAATTCGGGGCCACGCTGATGATTGCCGGAAACATTCCCGGCCGGACCGAAACAATTCCGATCGCTATTTATTTTGCGGTGGAAGCGGACGATATCCAGCGCGCGTTGTTCTGGTGCGCTGTGGATGTGATTATTTCGCTGGCACTTCTCAGCGGACTTTATTTGTGGACGCGCACGCAAGGACTTGCAAGCGCTCGCCGGCCGGCTCGTTGAGATGGCGCTTGACGTTCAACTCGAAAAGAAACTCCCCCACTTTGAACTTAATATTGCGTTCAGCGCCGCCGAAGCGCCTCTCAGCATTCTAGGCCCGTCCGGCGCGGGCAAAACGATGCTGTTGCGATGTATTGCCGGACTAGAGCGGGCCGATCGTGGACGCATATCCCTGGGCGAGCGAGTTTTGCTCGACTCCGAGCGAGGCATTCGGGTCCCGGCACGACAACGGCGGGTGGGCATGGTGTTTCAGAATTACGCGCTTTTTCCTCATCGCACGGTGGCTGAAAACATTGCGTTTGGAATGCGTGGGCTCTCCAGTGAGAAACGGGCAGGGCGCGTTTCCGAACTTATCGAGCGCACACATCTGAAAGAGCTGGCGAATCGTTATCCGCGAGCCCTTTCCGGGGGTGAACAACAACGCGCGGCGCTCGCGCGCGCGTTGGCGATCGATCCGGAAGCGTTGCTGCTCGACGAGCCACTCTCAGCGCTGGACACGCACCTGCGAAGCCAGGTAGAGAAGCAGCTTCAGGAAATATTTTCGTTTTACCGCCGGCCTGCGCTACTGGTTACGCACAACATCGAGGAAGCCTATCGCCTGGGCGACCGGCTTTTGGTGCTGTCGCGCGGACGAATGGCTGCGTGCGGACCGAAAGAAGATGTTTTCCGGCATCCGCCGACGCGCGAAGTGGCGCAGGTTACAGGTTGCAAGAATTTTTCGCGAGCGAGAATGAATTCAGACGGCAGTGTGGAAGCATTCGATTGGCACTGCAGGCTTCGCGTGGACCAAACGATGTCGAAGCCGCCGGCTTATGTAGGCATACGGGCGCATTACATTGATTTTCTGGAATTGGCCTCGGCGAACACGGGAGGAGAGAATGTTTTTCCGTGCTGGCTGGTTCGTGCTTCGGAGACGCCTTTCCGAATTACGCTTTATCTGCGGCTTCACGATCCGAACGGGGAAGAGGCTAATTACGATTTGCAGGCCGAAGTGTTCAAAGAAAAATGGCAACGATTTCGCAACGCTCCATATCCTTGGCACGTGCGGCTCCCGCCCGAATCTCTCTTCGTAACGCCGGAGTGAACTTGGCGAGCTTACTTGAAGTGTTTCACGAATTTGATGTCCATGCCGTAGGTCCCATTTATATCGCGGAGAAAAATAATCGAGAGGTCGCGCTTCAAGTGATATTCCACTTGGATGAGCTGCTCCTGGTCGGATGCGGCGTTGGAGGAGTACGTGATGGTGAGGTCGCGCGAGAATTGCTGTTCGATGGTGACGCGCGCGGCGGCGTTCGATTCAGTGGCGGTACCGGCCAGAAAAGGGTCCACGCGAAAATGGCTGATGCCAAAGAGTTTTTCGATCCGCCCGCCGAGTCCGGTGGAAATTGCTTCGGAAAGCAGCGCGGTGGCGCCGTAGTTTTGCCCCCCGGCGGATTGCGAGCGCAGCGCGCTTTCTTGCCCGGTAGTGCCCAGGGCCAGGAGCGCAATTATGTCGGAATCGGGAAGCGGCGGGTCCGAACGATAGTTGAGAGCGAGACGGCTAGCAGGGCCTGTAAAGTTTATGGTGACCTGATATTGGCTGATGACCGAGGTGGCTTCGATGTTGAGCACCGGGTCCAGCCGAAACGGATTCGCGAAGTTGATGTCGCCGCGAGTGAGCGTGAAAGTGTTGCCGCGGAAACCCATTTCTCCGCCGAGTAAGTGAATGTGTCCGAGCACTACGGGACGGTCCCAAGTACCCCGCAGGTGAAGATCACCGTCAATTTCAATATGCGCACCACCCCATTCAATGCGTGCTCCTGGAGTGGTGTGCCCGGAGACGTCGAAGGTGAGGTTGCGCATAAACGGGGAAGTGGATATTGCGACCACGCCAGTTTGGGCAGAAGAGGCGAAGAAGGAAGCCAAATCCACGCCTTGCGCAAATAACAGTCGTTGCACTTGGATGCGGCCGGAAAGAACCGCGGCATCCTGCGTTCCCGCCAGTTGCAAACTTCCGCCAATCAACCAGCTCATTCCGGGGGGATAGCGAACACGAACCTGCGGGGTCTCGGCATTAATTTCGTAGCGCATGGGACCCTCGCCGTAACTCAGGCTGCCGCTCAGTGTTAATTGGCCGCCGCCAGATTCAGCAGTAACACGATCGAAGAGCAAACGGCTGCGGTCAAAGACAAGATTTCCGTTTACATGGCTCAAGCCCACAGGGAAGTCCGAGTAATGCGCGGAAGCATCGTGGATATTTGCGCGACCGGTGATGCGAGGTTTCGAGACGGTGCCTTCCACCGAAGCGTTGATGTCCGCCTCACCTTGGGCTTCCAAGTCCGGTATCAGTCCCTTGGCAAAGCGCAAATTGATCCCGCCCGATAAATTGAAATGGAGGGGGCGATCGCGGTCGAAACGCGCAGAGCCGCTCAGCTGCATGTCCGTGTTCGGCCCGTGGATATGCGCTTGTTCGATGCGCACTTCGTTGCGGTGATAAGTGATCCGTATGGGGCCATCGTTTTGGAGCTGTACAAACTGATAGTCGAAAGAAATTTCGGAAATATTCACTTTTACTTCAATAGTGTCGGGCTTCCTAAGCGCGCCGGAAATTGTGAATTCGCCATTTACAGCGCTTGGACGCGTTAAATTTTTCAAATGAAGGCCAGCGGTGATGAAGGCATCCAGATCGAATTGCGTTGCAGTGAGAGTTCCGGAAATTTGCTGATCTCCAGTCAGTTCGAGGTCAAGCTGGCCCGTTAATTTCCCCGTGGACATCTCGGAATTGACGGTGACGTGAGCGTTCTTTCCGTCCGATTCAACTTCGGCGCGGAAATCACCTTCCTTGTCGGTGCCAATCGTGAGTCCGACCAACCGAACATCTCCTTTTGCAACGGGCGCGCGGATGGGGCCACTGCCGCGCACGTTGAATTGAAGTTGTCCGGCAATGGGCAGGGACGATTTCTGTAGCCCGGGAATTTTTTCGAGTGCGATACCAGCGCCGTTCAGGCTGAACTCCGCGGTTTGCTCCGCCGGATGATACAGCACATCACCGTTCACGCGGCCGGTGTCACGGCGAAGCTCCGCCTGCGACAGCCGGACTTCGTCATGCGCGTAATGCAATTGGCCGGTGAGCTGATCGAAGTGAAATCCCTTGGCGAAGATATCGTCGAGAACAAAATTTCCGTCCAGCACGGGGGTCGCGCTTGTCCCGCCGCCGTGAAAGGAACCACTGAGAAAACCGGTGGCGGGATACTCCGTGCCGAGCATCGCTTGCAGATCCGCGGTGGGGCCACGTTCGACTCTGGCATCGAGAGTCCAACGGCTAGCGGGCACAAAACTCCAGTCGCCATCGAAATCCAAACGGAGATCGAGAGCGGCGGAGAATTGTCCTCGCCTGACGGTGGCTTTGGTCAAAGCGAAAAAATCCAGCGAGTATTCCAGGTTGCCCTCAATGCTATCCCAGTAAAGCGCGTCATAACGCGCGCTCGTTGCGCTGAAGTGACCGACGAATGTGGGGCCGGCAATGGGACCCAGGATGCGTCCACGGAAGGCGATATCGCCAGCTTCACGTGCGGGGACGGCACCTGCACCACGAAGCTTATTGATGAAATCATCCCAAGGGATTAAATCGTCCGCGTTCAGCTTCAGTTCGATGGCGGAATCATGGCTTCCGAGATAACCGTCGAAGTCAATTTTTGTGGAGGGCGTGGAGATGTGGCTCTGAGTGAAGGTGGCGGTCCCGGCGTCATCCAAGTAGTCGTAGGTAATATCCGCGGCGGCGGGAATGATTCCGGGCGGGGTGCTCGCCGGCGGCGTCCAACGTGAATGGCCTGCGGAACGGAAATGCGCAAATGCGCCGGTCCAAGAATTCGTGGAGTCCACGTCCATGATGGAATCCCAATGCAGAGTATTTACGGGAAAACTCGGATTGTTTACGGCAGCGTACGCAGCATTCAGGCTGGCACCGTGCAAATGAGTGTCGGTTCGCACGGCTAGAGTCTTCATATCCATTTCCAGACGGCCGTCGACGGTTCCACCGAGGGCACGAATGCCGAATTTTGGCAGGAGCAGGAGTTCGTGGGATAGCTCGTAGTCGCCCCAGGTTTCAATACCATTTGCGTGGAACCAATTGTAGGGTAGGCTGATTTTCTGGGCAGAATAGTGGCCGCTCGCTTTCCACCCACTTCCGTCGTAACTCGCGCGGCCGGAAAAATCCGCAAGGGCGTCCGGCACCAGGGGCTGCCGAAGAACCGTACGAAAATCGACGAGTGACACGCGGGCACGATAACGGAAGTCCCAATTCTGCTGGGAGAAACTGGGTAGTTCGGCCCGTAGATTGAGCTCAGAGTGCGGCAATTTCCATGTAAATTCGTCGAGCTCAAAGGCATTGCGATGCAGAGTGAACTTTGCGGAGAGATCGGAGCGGAATGGCATGTCCTGGCGCTCAGCGATTTCTACTTGCTTCCACTGGAGGCTACCGACGTAGGAATCCGCCCCGTGGGCCGAGGCTTGGTAATTCAGTTTGAATTCGAAATTCTGGCCTTTTGCCGTGAGCGGGACGCGGCGGTCATTGAGCAGTGCGCTGCCATCACGCAATTCCAGCCACCGGATTTGCAAATCGAAAAGGCTTTGCCGCCAGGACTCCGAAGCTGCAATTTTTGGAGTGGGCAAATTATTGCGGCCGTCCTTCTCGAATTGCACGACGAGTTGAGGATGCACCATAACCAATTCGCTTAAAGAGTATTGGCGATGGAAAAGCGAGAGGATGGTGACTCCGACTTCCACGCGATCCGCATGAAATAACGGGGGCTGGCCGGAATCTTCCAAACCGTGCAGCGTCAAATTATCCGCACGAACGCGCAGGCGCAGAAACTGCAGATGCAAGGCCCCGAGTTCCACGCGCGCACCAGTTCGAAGTTCGAGCTGCTGGACTATCTGATCGCGGGCCCAACGTTCTACAACACCAGTTTCGAATAATCCGAAGGCGATAACGGCGACGACAGCCAGGAAAAGCGCGAAATATAGAGTCCAGCGCCTCGCGTCCCGGAAGGTCACGAACTACTCCTATCAGTGATGATATCGATCCTCAAGCGCTGGCGCGTATCCTCGAGCCATTTTTCCGCGCGGTCATTGATGGCGCGTTGAACCAAGACTTCGCGGATGGTGTCTTCCACGTCGTCGAGTGGAGGTACGGTCTCATTACGGGCTTTGAGCTGAGGCGCGAATTCGTCGTTGTAATACTTCTCCACCTCCTTGCTGTCGATTTGGGCTGCCGCACGGAAGCGGTAATCCAGGAAATGCGCGAGATAAAGCTGCTGCGCCAAGATCCGTTTGACTGCGGCCTCGGTCAAATCCACGGCGGCCAGGCGTTTTTGGAATTCTTCGAGTGAAGGGAACTGTTTCACGAATTGGCGATATGCGTTTTCTACTTCGTCGGCGGACGGGAACGGGAACTTTGCGGTATTCGCTTCACCGCGCACGATCCATTGATCGGCCAGTTCGCGAAGAAGTTCGTTTCGAGGTTTGGCTTGGCCGTCGGAAAGAACCTGAAATGCGGCTAGCTCGCGGACTTCGCTTTCCAGTATGACGTCGTCTTCGATTCGCGCGGCAACTCCATCGATTGGCAATGCCGCGAGATCTTTCGAAGCGTCTGGCGGAGCGGTCTGAGTGGGTGATTGCGCATGTGTCTGCATGGCCTGGGGACCAGCGAGAAAGGCCAACAGCCCAATCATGGAAATTATGCGCTGCACTTAGAGCCTCGTAGTTGCATGGTCAAAAGACCGGTCCAATGTTGAACGAAAATTCAAAATGCGGCAGCCGGAAAAATTGCGGCATGGTGGAAGGCGGAATGGTGGCCTGGTATTGAGCCGGATTGATCTGCCAACCAAAATCCACGCGAACGGGGCCGACTGGCGTGGGATAACGCAAACCAAAACCTACGGTGTGAGAAAAATAATTAAGGTTGGAAGTGGAAGACGGCTTCCAGGCCGCGGTTATGTGAGTCAAATCGCTATAGACGTTGCCGCCGTCGTAAAAGAAAGTGCCGCCCAATCTGTTGCCGATAAAGGGCAGCTTCATCGGAAAACGCAACTCCTGATTGAAAACGAGGAGCGCTAGTCCGCCGATGGGGAATCCGGTGCAAGGATCGCGAGGCCCAGCTTCATTCAGACCGAAACCACGGAGCGAAGTTGCGCCGCCAGCAAAAAACCGCTCGGGCAAGGGAATGACCTGTTGGATGGGGGGCGGAGTCGTCGAAGTGCAATTCGTCGAGCCGCCTTCCGAAGGGCCACCTTCGACCGTCTTGCCGAGAGGCTCTTCAACACCAAAGCGAACGGCGCGCGCGAAGACGAAAGCGCGCCCGAATGGGTAAAACGATGAATTCTGAAAAAATCCTCGAAAGAAGCTTGCGCTGGAACCTAAAGAAACCGAAGCGAAGCTCAAATCGGCGGTATTAAATGTTCCGCGCTTGGCATCGGCGGGATTGTCGCGGCGCTCGCGGGCATAAGTAATGCCGAAACCAGAGACGAGTGTGGGCTGGCTGAACAATGGAATTTCGTCTCGAGTGATTCGCAATTCAGAAGCGGTGACGCGCCGGAAGAAATACCGGTAAAGGATGTTGCTCGAGCGCGAGAAAGTCTCGGCAACCTGGAAAGCGGCCTCGTAGCGGACTGAGGTAAATGTCTGTATGTCCTGGGTCTTGTCAGCGAACCCGATTAGCTGAACTCCGAGCGATGGATGTCCGCCAAAGTTGTCAGCGGTGTAACTTAGGAGCGAGCGGTATTGCAGGGTGCTGGCGCGAACCTTGAAAGTAAGTGTTTGCGCCAAGCCGAACATATTCGAGCGGGAGATTTCAAATATGCCACGCGGGCTTGCGGCGATGACGGTGGCGTTGGGGTCGCAGCTCGGTGGTGTGGAACTCTTACTGTTGCAGCTCGCGCCAATCTGTTGGACTTCGAACCCTACGCCGTAGCCGATGGTATAGCGCTTGCCTTCCTGTAAGTCCATGATAACGGTTTTGTCGGGATCGGTGCCGGCCGGATTTTGGGGCTCGATCTGCACACGGTTAAATACGCTGAGGTTGTAAAGGCGGCGCTGAGTGTCGACCACATCGCTTTCGCGCAACGGTCCGCCCGGTTTGATTTTTACCTGACGCGAAATCACGCCTGGCCGGGTAAATTGGTAGCCCGTGATCAAAACTCTTGCAACCTCAATACGCACGCCTTCTATGATGTGATAGGTGAGCCGGACCTCGGTGGCAGAAGAACCCGGTGATATTTCCTCTTGAAAATGAGCTTCAGGGAAACCTTCATTGTAATACATGGCAAGAATGTTGTTGCGGTCACTAGCGACACTCGCCGCGGAATAGGGTTGTCCAGAAGAAGAACCGATTACGGCAAGGAGCGCTTCGGTGCTGACCAACTTGTTGCCTTCCACGCGGAGCTTGTCCACCAGGGTTTGCGGGCCTTCCAAAATGGAGTAGGAGACGAAGAGGTTGCCCTTTTTACCTTGGTAGTTATCGTCCACCGATGAAGAAACTTTCACATCTAGAAACCCGTTGGAAAGGTAAAGTCCGCGGACGGAGTCGGCGTCATCGTTCACCAGTTGTTGGCTAAAGCGCCCGTTGGAGCCAAACGAAGCGGGCTGGAGTTGCAACCTGCTATCCAGCAAATGCTTGTCGAAATACTTGTTGCCGGTGAAACCGACGGCGGCAAGGCGAAATTTGTCGCCCAGTGAAACCTGGTAGCTGATTACGCGCCCTTTTTCGGTGACGTCGGAGTGCGAACTGACCTCGACGCTGGCATTGAAATAACCCTGCCGCTGAAAATAGTCGCGGAGATTCCGTCGTCCTTCTTGCAGCAGGTCCTCGTCCACGGCTCCCTCCGCATAAATGGGCAAAATCGAGTGAAGTTTTCCCTTGCGAAGGCGAGCTCCGACGATTTCGACGCTGACGCGTGGACCCGCGTTCACTTCATATTTCAAGGGCACGACATTTAATTGCGGATCGTAGGGGCCCGGAGCGATCAACACGCCCGCGCCCAGGTACCCCTGGTTCACCAGATACTTCTTCAAACGTTCGCTGGCTTTGGTAAGCCGCGCAGTAGTGAGCTGATTCTTGAGCTTAATCTTTGAGCGGCGAACGAGTTCGTCGTCAGGATAAGGCGTTTTATTTTGGAGCGCGAAGCTTCCGACGACGGCGCGGGGGCCGGGAACCACGGTGATGGTTACATCCATCTGGCGCGTGTCTTGGTGAGGCGTCAGCGCCCAGGTGACTTTTGCTTGATAGAGGCCTTCGCTATGAAGCGAATCCTTCAGGCGATCGACCGCTTCCTGAAGGGCGCTTTCGCGGAAGGGCTCGCCCAAAGTCAATCGCAAGGCGGCCTGGGCTGCTGGCTCGCTCGGAGGTTCTTTCAATCCCTCCACGCGTATTGCGTTATTGAAGTAATTTCGGCGCGCGAGGAATTCCAGCTTGAGGCCTTGTGCCGTAGGCAGGGCTGTTACGTCGATATCAGAAAAATCGCCGGTGCGATAGAGTTCGCGCAAGGCGTCGCGTTCCCTGGCCATGTCGAACGGGTCACCCACGCGCAGAGAGAGAGAAGTCAAGTCTCGGGGCACCAGCTTTCCCGATTCATCCACGATGCGGATTTCGGCGACACGCTGGCCCTCGAACTTAGCTTCCTGCGCGCGCAGTGGCAGGCATGCGAAAAGAATGCACGCTAGCGCTGCGAGGTAAATAGCAGCATGGCCCGCGCATGCGCGCAAAAAATTCGACGTGTAGCATAAAAGTCTCATTCGCCAGAAGATTAAGAAGAAAGGTTAGCATGACGCGTTGCCTGGAGGACGCGAAAAGGCGCTATTATAAAGTTCCTAGCAGGAAACAACAAATGAACAGCGAACAATCCGAAAAATACTCGCGGCAGATTCTGTTCCCAGGCATCGGCGCCGCAGGGCAGGAAAAGCTGCTGACGGGAAGCGCAGCGCTGGTGGGTTGCGGCGCGCTGGGCACGGTGACAGCAAATTTGCTTGTGCGTGCGGGACTGGGACGTCTGCGAATCATCGACCGGGATTTCGTGGAACTATCGAATCTGCAGCGGCAAACCCTATTCGAAGAAGCCGACGCACGCGAACTCTTACCCAAAGCGGTCGCGGCGGAACGGCGCCTGCGCGCAATCAACTCCGATGCGCGAATCGAGGCGATGGTAGCGGATCTGGTCCCGGAGAATGCGGAACAGCTTCTTGCCGGATTTGGGGTGATCATCGATGGCACGGACAATTTCGAAACGCGGCTGCTGCTGAACGACCTGGCATTGTCGTTGAACATTCCGTGGATTTATGGCGCTGCGATCGGGAGCTACGGCGTTACGTTTACGATTCAGCCGGGGCGCACCGCTTGTTTGGCCTGCTTGCTGGAAGATCCCGAAAAACCGATTCATGCGGCGGCCGAAGCTACTTGCGACACGGCCGGAATACTGAACGCCGCGGCAGGAGTGGTTGGAGCGATCGAGGCAGCTGAGGCGACAAAAGTTCTAGCCGGAAGGGCTGAAGCCCTGCATGGAAGGCTGCTTTCGTGCGATGTTTGGACTGGAAAATTCCAATCTGTGCGCGTTGCGCGCAATTCTGAGTGCCGTGCATGCGGCCGCCGGGCGTTTTCCTATCTAGCGGGGAACGCGCAGCCGCACATCAGCATGTGCGGACGCGATTCCGTGCAGATACATGAACGTGGGCGAAGCTTGGACCTGGGCGAACTTGGCAATCGGCTGAAAAGCGGCGCTGCAGCCGAAGTGCGCAACAACAGTTTTCTGCTTCGTTTTCGGGTAGCGCCTTACGATGTGACGGTTTTCGCCGACGGTCGCGCTATTGTGAAGGGGACGAAAGATCCGGCGGTTGCGCGGTCGCTGTATGCGCGATTTGTGGGGGCATAGCTGTTTGCTGCCGGTTCTTTGACAGAACTCTTACGATCCATGTTTCGGCAGGTGTTCATCGGCGTCCGCAGATGTCGGAGGCGCGGAGCGGCTGTAATACCGGCCCACTCGTCGGGATGTAGCCGACTCAATCGCCGGGCGGGACAGTCTAATTCAATCGGTTGTCTTCTAAGGTCGCTGGTGGATGGCCACCACACACAGTGTGGACGAGAAGCGGCGTCTTCAGTGAAAATTTTACGATGAATGCGCTAGAAGGTCCGTGCATGTATTGCAGTTAGAAGGGCGTTTTCGCGGCGCGGTATCTTGATTTTCCTAAATGCTTTCAGCAACTTTCCCGCTAGAGGCAATCCTCTGTCCGGCAATAACCATAATGCTTCGGGCCACGCGGTGAGACGGCCTCTCCACCATCAAATAGAAAAAGTAGGCGATTGCCAAAATAAAAGCCATGGAAAAGGACCAATCGAGAATGTAGCCGAGCCTTGGAAGCGGTAGCTTGCTAAGAAGCAGCATCGCCGGAGGGTGCATGAGGTACAGGGAATAACTCCACAGGCCAGCGGAGGCCAGAGGAGCCCAAGGGTGATGCAGTTTGCTATAAGCAAGCTCGTTTTTGATCCAAAAATACGCCAGAATTCCAAACCATAACATCAATTCAGTTAAGGAGATTTTCCCTTTGAAATGAAGCATCTCGCAAATCCAACTTCCGAACCATGCCAGGAATCTCCATCTCCAAATAACCCAGGGTGATTCCAAGGCAGAGAGGTGGTCGCTTTGTTCGGCCAGAACACAACCCAGGAGCCAAACAGGAAACAGGATGACCGCTGCTTCGACTGTTCCGAGAGCAGTGCCGTCCAGAGCTTCGGGACGGAGGGAGGCTAGAACGGCACCCACTAGAAACGTCGGCACAAGCAACATTCCCCAGCTCGAGCGGTTGCGGACGAAGCGCGCGAGTGGATAGACGGCGTAGTAAATTTCCTCGCACGCAAGGCTCCAGAGCACGCTGTTCCACAGGATCGAGTGCGGTCCGATGATTGGATGGCGATCACCTAGCAGTCTGGCGATGAGGAGTGCAGCCGCAACGGGAACTAGAATTCTTATATAGCGACGCGCGTAATAACGGCCGACGGGAAAGGGTTCGTCACGACGAAATGGGAGGTGAATGCAGAATCCTGAAATTACAAAAAATCCAATTACGGCAGGAACTCCCCAAACGAGCGAACTCCATCCGTGTTGTAAAAGGCGACCAAACCTTGTGGCTGTGTCGACGCCTGCGAAGAGCGGGAACACGCCGAAATGCCCCATGGTCACCCACAAAGCAAGAAAGAATCGCAAGGCGTCGAGAATGAAATAACGGCCTTGGTTTTTGAGACCAGGAACACTGGCCTGTTTCAATTGGTCCTGCTTTCTGGATTTTGCATTTGTCGTTGGAATGATCTCTGACGTATCGGTAGAAGGCAAGACGCGTCTCGCGATGCTACCTACGTTCTCAAAAATTCAGTCCGCCCTTGCTCGCTACGCGAGCGGGAACTACGGTCGGTGCCGACTGGTATCCAGCACATCCGGCACGCGGAAGAGGATCCCCCCTAGAAGCCACAGATAGACATTGTAAGTATAATTTTGAAAAGCGGCAGAAGAACATGTTGTGAGCTTCCTGTCTTCCTGTCTTGCCGTTGGAAATTTTTCTCTCGAGGAGTTGTTCGAAGCAGAAACCGACTCTGTTCATTTATCTCCAAACTTGAAACAGTAACCCCACGTACCCCAGCGTGCGTTACGTCCCGACTGCTTTTGATCAGGAGTCGGCGTGTCACCCGCATTCGAGAGAGGTTCCAAGACAGCAAGGAGTTTTCACGGAAGCGAGGACGAATTGCCGTTGCACATGCACAGATCGTTTGCGACGAGCGTTTAGCTCCGGTGCATGCTCTGCCGTGCATTTACTGGTGGAGTTACTTTGAGAAATTCTGTGCTTCCATTCCGTTTACGGTTCGAGTACTCGACTTCACAACACGCAGTCATTTCATTCCGACCTGCTGTAACGTTTGGAGGTTGTAACGTTGGGAGGTAGTGATGCGAAGAGTGCTGTTGTGCACATTGATCTTGATCGTTTCCGGCCCAGCCCGGGCTAATATTGGCCGACTTCAGTCAAACGCCATATTCGTCGAATCGAGCCTCAAAGATACAGGCAATTCGGAGACACATTCCCAGTCTACTAGCGAATCGCGTCTGTATATTTACGTGACTGCCTACGGAGCAAAGGGCGATGGCAGAACTGATGATAGAACAGCAATTCAGGCTGCCATTACTGCGGCCTGCTCTGCTCAAATCGGTGGAGTAAATATATATCCCGAAATTGATTTTCCCGCGGGTTATTACGTGGTGAACCAACCACAGGCTCCTTCAACAGCTCCTGTTTTCGAAGTGCCGTGCAATCATTTGACGTTCAGGGGCCTCGGTAGCTCTGCTGGCACCCAACAATTTGCCAGAGCTCCGATGCCCGTTTTAAGATCCATCCCAGGCTCAAGGCCTAACGGTGCCCCGATTTTTGATTGCCGCTATCTGAACTGCAATGTAGGAATCACCTTCCGCGATTTAGAGATAGATGGATACAACAAGGCCCTATGGTTCTATGCCAGCACGGATAACAAGCTCGAGAATGTCAACTTGTCTGTTCAGAAAACGGGAATGGCCGACAACTCGGCTCTCGAACTGACCAATTCGTTCTGGTTTGAATGGCATGGCGGCGAGTGCGTTACCGCCGAAGCGCCAGGAATGTATTGCGTCTTGATGACGGGAGACACTCGGCTCTCACGTGAGGATCCGCTCGTGGGACTGGTGGAATTCGATAACTTGCAAGGAATCGGCGGGACATTCCATTACGACCAGCGTGTGAATACCTCCGGCAGCGGACCTGGAACCTTCGTATTCAGAGACATTCGCGGGTGGGAAGTGAACCACACGCCGTTCCTTTACATCACCAATAGTACGGGAAACCCGGGGTCCGCCGCCCTGCCAACCTTGTCCAGCGTTACTTTTGATAATGTATCATCTTCGGATTCACCTGGTAAGCCGGCCCTCATCGAGCTGAATTCGTCTGGCACTGTTCTGCAAGGGGTCATAATTGATATGTCCATTGGCGGCAACAGCGGATCACCTGCAATTCAGGTAGACCATCCAAAAGCGTCCCGCGTTACCAGTTGTAATATTCGTGCTGGCGGAGGCAGCTTTACTTCCTGGTGGGTGGTGGATTCGACTGGCGATCCTCAGCCTGGCTGTTCCATCACGAGTGGAGGCGGCTGGGATTTCGTTTTAGGGAAACAGGGTGTCGGAAACGGCGATACACGGTTGCGTTCCGACATATTCACTGCTTCCGACTCAAGCGGCCCAGCTGTACGCGCTACATATGCTGGTAAGAGATTTGCCGGCGTCGCTCTAGACCCCGTCCTAGGTTTACTGCTAAATACCGGAGAGGATTTCGGATACGGGGCTAGCATTGCAGAGAATACGCGCGGCAGCATTGACATTCAGTTTCCACAAACATATCCACCAACGAACGTAGCGCTCTTGCCTGCCGAGGGCGGCTCGATTAAAGCGGGCACTTATTACGCAACGATGTACTCAACTACCACAAATTGCAATTCCACGGAGTCTGCCCCTTCTATTCAAAGTGACGGTGTCGTCCTTTCTGGTGCGAAGAATGCGATAATTCTCAGCTGGACTCCGCCGATCGCCGGTCTCGGTAATATTTCTGGTTATTGCATCGCCATTTCCACTGCTCCGGATCTAAATAACGGTATCTGGCAGCCTGATCAGTTTAATTACATATTTGTCCCTGGCGCGAACGTCGTCCGCTATTCTATGGTGGCACTTCCGACGGCTGGTGGTCCTGATTCGGTAGTTAGTACGATGGTCGCCGCGCACCGTTTTACCCCCACGTCGCTCGGCGTGAACACCGTTACTCCACAATATAATCTCGATGTCGCGGGAACCGGGAAATTCACGGGTGCGCTGATAATAGGAGGGGGGAGCCCAACAAATAAAATTCTCATGGCACAGGGCATTATCACTTACACATCGATTTCAGCACAAACTTGTCAGGATCAAAACTTTAGTCTACCCGGATCAGCCACAACCGGAGTCGCAATGGTATCGCCATCAGATTCTCTCGGTAGTATCAACCTTGTTTGGTCAGCATGGGTGAGCGCTTCTGGGAATGTTAAGATACGAGTGTGCAACATCACCGGAAGCAGCTTTACTCCAGCGGCAGTTTCGTGGAATGTGAGGGTAGCGCAGTGATCATGATCATAGATTTTTTGGGGCTGGGCGGATTCGGTTCGTAAAGACGGATGGTTTATGGGTCTCTATTTTCAATACTGACACTGCGGGTCAACTCATCCGGTGGTTCCAGATCGGAGCACCTTCCT
>Ga0073928_10006835_pt1 | contig 15132 bp, 13 predicted proteins | sample PaiPotPPA55metaG_FD_76969 | JGI IMG/M metagenome (GOLD analysis project Ga0073928, IMG submission 76969) | Iron sulfur acid spring bacterial and archeal communities from Banff, Canada, to study Microbial Dark Matter (Phase II) - Paint Pots PPA... ... | reverse complement strand
CGAACAGATCCCACTTGCCCTCACGGGGCAGCTTGTCGAATTTAAGCTGGACCGCCCACACCGAGGAGTCGCCGGGCATGCGTATCGCCGCGCCGTCGGAGGCTGCGGCATCCGCGACAATCCGCGCCGAACTATAGATATTCAGGTTGAGGTCCTGGATATCGCTCCAGTCCGCAGCCGGCAATCCCGCACTCTGTACCGGCGGAGTAGCGGGACGACGCTCGACGGCAAGCAGTTGATTGAGGCCATCGATGTCACCCTCCTGACGGTATGCCGACACATGCGTACGCTGCACGGTCTCGTTGAAGCGCGCAATTCGCTTCGCATAATCGAGCTGCCAGCCGGGGACAGCGTGTGCATCCTGGTACTCGCGACGACGCACGAGGATCACGAAATCGAGCGGCATGCGAGCCTGTCGCACGCGCGCCAACAACGATGGGTCACCCGCTACCGCCTGCTCCGCGTTGTCGAACAGCTTGTCTGCCTGTGCGACGAATTGCGGGGAGTACATCTTCATGTCCACGGGTGTCTGCTCTGAGAGGACATCGCCGCTCGCAGCCAGTGCTGAATGCATCAAGTCGATATACGCCAGCAGTTGCGGCGCTGCCGCCCCGAAATAGTCGCGGCAATATTCGCTCACGAGTTCGTGCACGTCCTGCCGCGGATCCCACAGCAGACGTCCTATCATCCAGACCCTCAGGCTGGCGAACTCCGCGCCGGGCGTCGTCCAGCTCCCTTCCGCGAAGTATCCGGAAACGCTTGGGAGTGTCGCCAGCCACTTGATGCTCGCGCCTATCGGATAGATGTTCGGCGTGGGCTGCAGGAAGCCGGCGAAATTCGTCACGTGGTCCCACACGAGCATGTGTTTCGCCATCGCGCTCCAACCAGCGAGGCCCCGGCCCAGCTGTTCGTTGCGGCCGAGATTCAGCGGCGTGCTGTAGTCCACCTGGATGGTCATCGGATAAACGAGGATGTAGTCCGGCAACACCATGCCGGCCGGTGGCGCAAATCCCCAGTGATAAGCGTTGAAGGCGAAGCGGGCACCCGGCATCACCGCTCTTACCTGCCTGGCCACGTCCTCGACCATGTCGACTAACGGCGCCGACGGATTGCCTCCATGCTGGTCAGCGAACTTGCGGCTGTCCGCATCCATGTCCCAGCCCCAGTCCATGTCGTGGATCCCGAACCAGACCTTTCTATAATCGGGCAAGGCCTTGAGCCGCTCGACGATCTGTTCCGCCATGACCCGGCGAACATCGGCATTCATCATTGCGACCTGGCCACCCGCGTACCATTCCGGATGAGTCTTCAAGTACTTGTCGCGTGGCAGCAAGTCCCAGAACGATGCATCGCCGCCCTTCGCCAGCCAGCTGTGATCCCAATCGTCAAGTTCCGGGGGCGTAGGTGCGAACGACGGTCCATGGGACTCGCCGTTCAGCAAGTTGTGCGCACGAAAAGCCTTGTCCTGCCCCTCCCAACTGAGGACCTCGCGATAAGCGAAGCGTGGAACCTGCCGGTCATGAGGCGCATCGATCTGCAACGTCGGCCGTGAGGGCACATAGGTCGCATCGGGAGCAAGCCATTTCACGCCAAGCACCCGATCGAGAAACCAGTTCACGCCGTACATAGTGCCGCGCGGCGTTGCGCCTGCGATCACGAGATTCTCGCCCGAGGTACACAGCACAAATCCGTCCGGCCCGAGCGTGTCAAAGACGGCTGAGGGACACAGCGCACGAGCGAGCCGGTTGTCGAGGCCAATAACAATAGAGGGTCCCGCCTGCGGCGCGTTGTCATCAGCAAGCCGTCCGACGTTGCTGCCGGTAATGCGCTTCAGGTAATCGGCAAGATCGCTGGCAGCTTGCAAGGTCATGGCGTCCGCAAGTGCGCCGACCTGCACGTGGTAGCGTGTGGTGCCATGATCCGCAAGCGTCAGCGTCCGTGCAGGCGGACCGCCTGACTTGATGATCCCGGCGAGCAACGCTTCTCGTTTTCCGGCTTCAATGGGAGCGGGCAAGAGTTTCGTCCGCATCTGCTGGCCTTGCAATGCGTCTGCAGTCGTCACGGCGTCATCGGTCGCGGAAACACTGACCCTGCTGAATCGTGCCGCGCCGGATTGTCCCTTCGCTTTGCGCAGATACAGGATCATCTGGTTCGCGCCTTCGGGCGCTTGCACGACAACGCTGGAACTGTTCCATCCATCGCTAACGCCGCTGTTCACTGCCAGCGCAGGTTCTGTTCCCCAGGGCTGCTGGACCGAGTCGACGCCTCTCCAGCCCGGATCGACGCCAGGACCGCGGAAGCTGACTTGAACGAACGCCGCCTTTGCCGGTGTGTCGACCGCGCGCATGTTCAAGCTGATTCGATAACGCCGGCCCGCCTGCACAGCGATCTTGTCCTGAGCGGCGTACCCCGACTGCACCTCTAGTGCGTTGCCATACTTTGCATCGGAGACGATGGAGAACTGCTCGCCCCACCAGCCTGTCTTGCCTTGCGCGAAATCCCCGTTGACGATCAGCGTCGCGGCAAACGCCTGGCGGCTCAGACAAGCCATCGCCAGGACAGACATCACGAGCAACGCTCGAAGCAATAGAGGTCCGCCAGCGCGCGGCCGGTGCACGCGCTCTGGCATTCCCCCAGGAGATCGCAGTATGACAACGCTCATCGGGTTACCTCTTGACGCCCTCGATGCCCGGCGGCATCGAGAGTGGCAAGTGGAACTTGTTACGGAAGCGCAGCAGGCTCTGCAAGTGATGGCGGCCGGCACGCGACAGCGGCCCGCCGGCTGATTGCCGCTGATGGTCGTGCATCAGGCGCGCGCCGGGCACACAAGCGATCCGGTACCCGGAATTCCACACGCGCGCACACAGATCGACGTCTTCCATATAGAGGAAATAGCGCTCGTCCATGCCGCCCAGCTCCTCATAAACATTGCGCTTGACGATGAACCCCGTACCCATCACCCAGTCCGCGTCGAAAGGCACACCGGGGATCCAGGCTTCGATCATCATGTGGCGTTTGACACGGCGTTCAAGCGACCTCAGCTTACCGAGCGGCGTGCGCCTTCCGATGATATCCAGGAGGCTGTAGAAACGGCGCCCGGAGTACTGCCGCACGCCGTCCGGATAGGTCAGGTCCAGGCCGACCATCGCGACGTCCGGTGCTGCATCCAGAGCGGCCAGCGCCTTCTCTATGCTGTTGTCGACAAAGTAGGTATCCGGGTTGAGGACAAGGATTCTTTCCCGCATCCCGGCCACTGCGCCAAGATTGACACCGGCGCCAAATCCACGGTTCATGGACGCGCGCACAAGCAGCACACCATCGAGCAGGTTCGTGCGCAAATTCTGATAAGAATCATCAGGTGAAGCGTTCTCGACAACAACCATATCGGACGCACGCGCAATACGAAGAGCGAGCAGTGATTTCACGCACCTTACAGTCAATTCAGGTGTACGAAAGTTTACTATTACAACGTTCAAATATCCTTCAGTGTTCATGGCTTCCTCGCAACGGACAAACAGCAGGCCGAAAAATGAAGCTATTGTTTTCTTACCAACGAAGCTTGTTCAACAATGGTCCAAAGTGCATCGGCTGAACGATCCCAACTGAATCGCGTGGCTCGCTCACGACCGCACTCGATCAGTTCTTCGCGCAGAACACGATCTTCTGCGAGCCGGTTCATCGCCTTGGTGATGTCGCCAACCGATCGTGGATCAACGATCAAGGCTGCATTACCGGCCACTTCGGGCATCGCCGACACGTTCGACGTAAGCACCGGTACGCGCGACATCATGGCTTCCAGGATCGGCAAACCGAACCCCTCATAAAGCGATACGAAAGCGACGAAAAGCGCTCCCCGGTACAGCTTCGGCATCATCGCGTCCGGGACGTCTCCGGCAAAGCGCAGCCGCCATGAGATCCCAAGTGCGTGCGCCAATTCCTTGAGGGCCGCATCCGGCTTGCCCGTCAGCATCAGGTGAATTCCTTTTGCGGGAAGTGACGAGCGCGCATAGGCGGTAAACAATCGCTCGAGATTCTTGTAGTTCCGACGGTTGCCCGGGTAGAGCACATAAGGATCTTCGGACTCAAGTACCTCGTCATTTCTTGCATATGCGGGATCCACCGCGTTGTGCACGACATGCACCTTTGTGTGAGGCATGCCCGACCACGCGAGGAACTCGTTACGCGTGTAGTCGGAAACGCAAATCACCGCGGTGCAACGCCGGTACATTCGCCTGAACAGGACATCGTAGTAAGCACGATGCAGCCGCGAATAAAAATGCAGATGCGTCAGATCATGCACGGTCACAACGGCCGGCCGCTTGCTGAACGCCGGGGGAACAAACCCGGGGCTCCAGAACACGCCATCGTCCTCCTCGTCATCAAGCGCTCGCTTGATCACGAAGGGTGACCAGGGACTGCCCAGGCCACTGTTGATTGTCAGCGGGACGATGTTGATTTCATCCGGCGCGCGCTCCATGCATGCCGTCATCACGTTACCAATGCCGGTCTTCGCGGGCCAGCGCAGATCGGCGTAAACAGTGAGCGCTGGCATTGCAACAGCGAGGCGAGAATGATTATTCATGTCTATCCCTGATCAACCCATCCGAGCACACGATTCGTCGCAGCGATCCAGTAATATCGCGCGCGACCCAGGTCTCCTTGCAAAATCGACATCACGCAGCCAGCGGCCGGCCTGGCAGCAACATAGAGAACGAAATGCATCGGATACCGATTTAATGACAGTACCCGGCCGAACCCGCGGTTGTAGAGCCTTCCGCGCGCGTAAGCCTTTTCGTCGTAGGTCGTGATCGGCTCCGGATGGCAAACGCGTAGCGCCGGTTCATAACGAACCTTGTATCCGGCATTGAGCACGCCGAGAAGAAAGTTCACTTCCTCTCCCGCTCCCCAGCGCGAACCCGACCCCACGCCAAGTTGTTCATCGAACCCGCCCACGGCACGCACGGATTCCGTACGCAGGAAGATCGTGTAGGACGTCGCACAGGTCCAGATGTTGTAACGGTTGACGATGAGCGGGGTCGTCGACCAGCGGCCCTGTGAAGGCTTGTTGTCGCCGTCCACGCTGCACCCCGTCACGCCGGCGAGTCCGGCTTCGCTGCCGAACTTGTCCGCGACGAATTCAAGTACCTGTGGCGGGTACCAGCAGTCATCGTCCGGGAACGCGACAATGTCTCCGCTTACCGCTTGCAGGCCGACATTGCGGGCACGCGACAGCCCTTTCTCCGAACGACAATAGACAATCTGAAACTGATCCTTGAAACGCTCGATGACCTGTGTCACGCGGTCATCGTTGTTCTGGTCCACCACGATCAGTTCAAAATTTCGATAGGTCTGCTCCGCAAGAGAACGGAACAAACGCTCGACTTCACTGCTGCGACCCAGGGTCGCCATGATCAGCGAGAATTTCATGTCGGCTCACCATGAACCCGCACTGACTGTGCCCGCGGCCGAACTCGCACCGGCGACACGAATCGTCCAACCTGGCTACCTACGCTCCTGACCGCGCGAGCAGCGATGAAAGTCCCGTCACGTCCCCACGATACGAGATAACCGAGAAGAAAATAGGCCGTCTCGTTCTGATGCAATGGATTCGATATCGACCACGCTGCTATTGGCGCGAGGCAAATCACCGTTGCCCACCCAAGACCCAGTCCGCAGAAAAACACCATCCACATGATCAGCCCGGGAATCCCCGCGATCAGCATCAAGTCGAGCGGCGATGAAAAGACCGAGTTCGTACCCGCGCCCAGTCCCTTGACGCTGACCACTGAAGTAGAGAAAAAACTTTCGACAAAACCAAAACCGTGACCCAGCCAGTCCTGCGCGATCAGACCCGTGCTGATGGTGAACGCCAGGCCGCGCTCTTCTTCAAGACGAACATTCAACATATCACCCGAGAGCTCGCCTCCAAATCGCCAGTAATAAAGCCCGCCTCCCAGTGCCAGCAATAACAGCTTGATACTGTTATAGCCCTTCAACTGCGTGAGCAGGACGATCCCGCAGGGAATCAGAACAGTCTTCGACTCGCTTATCAGCGCATTCGCCACCCCGAATGCCAGGAGTATCGATACATCGAAAGGCTTGCGCTCCGACTGTAGAAACAGCATGTAACTCGCGCCGAAAAAGAATAGAGCGAACCAGTTACGCTCCAGAAACGAGCCGTGTATAGCGTCTTGCATGAATTCCACTTCCTTGTAGACGTAGGGAATATCAAGCTTCTGCAAGGCGATCTGGAACAGAAAAAACCCGATCAAGATAACGTACCCATATGGCAGCGGGTTCTCCAGGTAATGGCGGCCAAGCTGTCGGCCAACCAGATAGAACACCGGATACACGAGTGCAAACTTGATGATCTGCTCTATTTCCTTTATATGCGGATAACCCGCGAACAGTGTCAGCCACACGGCGACACCGAGAAACAAAAAGTAAGCAAGCACCTCGCGACCCATCACATGGACGCGTCGTCCCACCAGCAACAGCGCGAACACGATCAATGCCCAGAACTGATTCAACTGGGCCCCACCGACCTGCGTGCACTCCAGGGACAAAAACAACAGCCCGCTGAGCAATGCCAGATCGAAAAGAGCGTTCCGTGTGTTGTCCGAATGCAGGATGGACTTCGCAGCGCCCGGGTAGAGTTGAGATCCTCGCTCTCCCGCCGGCGCCGCACGAACTGGTTTCATAGGCATTACCCTGCGTAATACGCGCCGTACTTCATGCTTCGCTCCGGCACATCGTTGACCAGCACGCCGCTTACTTCCACGTTAGCGTTCAACAGGCGTCGCTCCGCTTCAGCGATTTCGGCCGAGGTATGCCATCCGTGGCGAACTGCGAACAGCGTCGTACCGGCGTAGCGGGCGATCACCGCCGCGTCCGCTACCGCCAGCAGCGGTGGCGCATCGATCACCACGACGTCGTAGCGCATGGACAACTCATCGAGCAAACTCCTGAACCGGTTGCTCATCAGCAGTTCAGTCGGGTTGTTCGGCTTCGAGCCCTTTGGAAGAAAGTCAAGTTCGGTCCCCGCCACTGCGCGGCGAATCAAACGTTCAGCGGACTGGCCTCCCACAGCTTCCGAGAGGCCCGGGCTGGCGGGAATATCGAAGTACGTGTTGATATCGCCGCCGCGCATGTCTGCGTCGATCAGCAGTACCTTCTTGCCGCCCGTTGCCAGCACGGTAGCAAGGTTCGCCGAGAGAAACGACTTCCCGACGTCCGGCCGCGGACCGGTCAACAGGATGATGTTGTTGCGCGGCTGGAAAGCACCGAAGTGCAGCGCTGTCTGAAGGCTACGGATTGCTTCAACCGCAATGTCGTCGGGTGCTTGCGCAGCCAGTAAATGATGGCCCTTTGCGCCACGGCGCAACCGGCTCTCAAGCTTGGCCTGCATCTCGCTGTGAGGCACGATCGAATAGACCGGCGCGCCGAGAACATGCTCGAAATGCTCGGAGCGCTCAATGCCCGGACGAAACCGGCGACGCAAGAACGGTGCCCCCAGACCCAGGACCAGACCGACCATCAGCGAGATACCGATAATGATCATCTTTCTCGGCTTGACCGGTTTCGCCGACGTCATCGCCCAGTCGACCACCCGGACGTTGCCCATCTGCCCCGCCCTCACAATGTTCAACTGCTGTGCGCTGTTGAGCATGTTCGTGTACAGCTCGGTATTGACGCGTACGTCGCGCAGCAGTCTGAGAGCGTTCTGCTCGGTGTTCGGCAGCGCCGCGACGCGACCGGCGAAAGCGCGTTGCTGCTCCTTCAACTGATCGATGCTTTGTGTTAGCGAAGCAACCGCCGGATACTGGTCCGAGAACCGATGTGAAAGCTCGTTGCGCCGTTGCTCAAGGTCCAGCTGCCTGGACTGCGCATCTACCATCTGGCCAAGCAGCAACCGGCTCTCCTCGCTCAGGTCGACCGTGCCGTGCTCGTTGCGAAACGCGTTGTAGGCGTTTTCGGACTGCTCGAGCGCCGTCTTGAGCATGGGCAACTGCTGATCGAGGAACGCAAGGGTTGTCTGAGCTTCCTGCCTCTTATGTTCCACATTCTCTGCAACATACTTGCGCGCAATCTCGTTGACAATCTGCGTTATTTTTACGTTGTCCTTACCTTCCAGGGTAACTGAAAGAATCCCGGCTTGTTTACCCAGTTCTTCTACCTTCAATTCCTTCTGCAAACGATCGATTGCGTCGAACTCACGCAGATGCCTGACAGAAAATTTTGTACCGGGATTGGCCACAAGACGGCTGACCTTGATCGCGACGTTCTCGCCTTGATCATTGCCAACGGCGTCCTCGCCGACCACCCCGCGGGCAACAATGATGTCATCACTGTTTTGCAGAATGTAGGTGCCGCCCGTCCCCGCCGTGAGCGTGTACGACTCGTCCGGCTTCGCGTCGAAAGCGGGCACGTCGATTGCCTCGCCACCCCACGCGTAGCTATTCAAGCCCAGCAACGGCTTGGCCACATCGCTGCCATTTGCCTGCCGCGCGATCCATTGACCGATTATCGGGAAATATTTTGGTGTGGCATCGACACTTAGATTCAACGCCTTTACGGTCGGTTGAATCACGGCGCGGGAACGGATCAGTTCAGACTCGGCAGCGGTCGCCGCAGCGGGGTCGAATGGGGTACTGGAGTCCTTGTTTTGCCATGGCGTTGGACTGCTGGTGCTGCTGCTATTCGGGTCTTCGACCTGAATCATGGCGTCTGCGCGAAAGACCGGTGGCGCAAGTAATGCGTAGGCAAGACCGAGCAAGAAGATGGTTAATACTACCCAGAAAACCGTCTTTCGGTTTTCCATTACAACATCGACGTTCTCAGCCAGTGAGACGTCTTCCCTCACTGGAGGGTCCATAAAGCGGGGTGCAATGCTTCTCGTCATAGAACTCTCGTCTCGTCACAGAACTCGAAACATAGAACTCGAAAATATGAGTGCAAGTTCGTTGCATGGGGCCAGTCTCCGGTGGCAGGAAGCAACTCTTTGGTTGCTGTGCAGCAGTAAATCACATGAATCAGCCAGAAACCAGACTTGGCGATTGAGTCCGCCTTGTTGTCTTCTATTAACTACCTTTTAACCAAAAGATTACGGTGGACGTGCGCTTTAGCACTGACTGTGCCGGACCGTTAAAATACGTAAATTTTTACATCTTGTTTCATTTAGTAGAACTTATGTGTCAAAAAACTGTAAAGAATTCGAGTGATTAGCAATGGTCATGCCCTGGTTTGTAACAGGGATGCACTCTTTTGTGCCAAGGATGCATTCGTTGGATGCACGACAATATACTTTCGCAGTCAAAGATTCTTGCAAAATCTAACATCTTCAAAAAGAATTTTGAAAGGCCTCAAGAATTGCATCGTATTCCTGATTTAATGGAATGGACCGGCATGACCCTAAAGGCTCCCGGGCGCGATGCAATAACCATCTTTGTGACGTCCTGACGACGTTTGATAAAAAATCTCACCCATCCTATGCAGCGGCGAGGTTGACGATACTTTTCTACATCGCTACGCTTTGTCCCAAACTTATCGGCTAAGTGAGGCACGCTCGTGTATACATACAGTCCATATGGCGACGGCGAGTATTTGATCGAAGTCCGAAGGCTTGGTCCAAAATACACGTATTATTTGCGATCCCGCAGTGAGGCTCGTCCATTCACCCCTTCTACAGGGTTCTTCGACAGCGCGGAGGATGCGTTGCAGGCGGCACTCACCAAGGCCGCTCAACTTCATTGCGAGGACGCGTAATAGCAAGATCCCGAGCAACACCTCGCTTGACCTTGACCTTGACCGTGCAGGAGATGGCGGTACGACCCGTTGCACCCATCGGAGGTAATCGGATGGGCGTCGGTATCGAGGATTCCGCGCAGACGTTCGATATGGCCCGTCTTTGTCACACCCTCCAACAGAAGAATAGGGCAACCGCCTGGTCCAGGCCGCTTCTGTTTTTCCTCCACACGGACCCAGCACATTATTGGTGATTTTCGCCTATGATATGGAATCCGAAATAATATCAGGTGGAAATTTGTGCTTGATCGTAGCGTTGTTAATGTTGGTCCTCACGCGGTTGGTGCTCACGCGGTGCATCGTCATATGCGCCGCCCCAGCGACTACTGGCGTGCAAACATTTTGAAGGTGCCAATCCGCCACACTGCGCCAACAGGATACCGCAATCGCTGTGCTTCTCCGTTTTCAGTGCCGAGAGCGCCCTCGCCCAAATCACGGCTTCATCGAATATAACTAAATATGAAGAATTTAGTTAAAACAATCGGCATGATACTCAGCGCTATTCGCCTCACTCCTCATTTGATCCTTCTGGTAACCCGGGACAAAAATGGATTAATTCGAGCCGATATCGAGCGATGGAATGAAATATATATTAAAAACAAAAATCTCCGCCCTACTTTTGCGTTCATCCGATTGATGACTATCTACCCCGAATATCGGAATCTCTTTTATCATCGCGTTGGTTGGCTCGGGAAGATAGTCAGTCCGCTGTGCCGCCCAATGAATACCCTCTTTATTTCAACCGACATCATTGGACCCGGTTTGTTTATTCAACATGGTTTTGCGACGATAATTGCCGCAAAATCAATTGGAGCAAACTGCTGGATCAACCAGCAGGTGACAATTGGGTATTCCAGTGCAAACGACTGCCCCACCATTGGTGACAACGTGACGATCAACGCAGGCGCTAAAGTCATTGGTGGCGTGGCCATTGGAAACAATTCGAAGGTTGGAGCGAACGCGGTCGTCGTTAAAAACGTGCCCGCGAACTCGACCGTTGTTGGTGTTCCTGCCCGGATCGTGAAGCGTGACGGCAAGCGCGTGGACGAGCCGCTTTCCTGATCAGCTTCACGGGTTTTCCCCTCTTCCATGCCCTATGCAAAACGATATTTTTCGGTGACTTCCTTGGAAGCGTAAATTATCATGGCCGTCATTAATACTTCGGTTGCCACTACAGAATAAGCAGCACCAAGCGCCCCCCAGTGATATATGACGAGCGGCGCCTGCAGAATGTGAAATATGGCCCCCACAAAATAAATCTTCTTTAACACGGCCTGATTTCCAGATGCGATGAGGCGAAGTTGAACAAGCGTTGCCGCGACACCAATAATGACGGGCACAATAATCATTACCCTCAGGATCGGAAAGGTGTCGTGGAACTTGCTCCCAAAAAAATGCTGGACGAACCACTCGCCAAAAAGCTCGAATCCCACAAACATCAACGCGCCTGCCGCCAAAAATACGAGAATGAATCGCCTTATGATTTTCTGAACCCCGAGATGATCACCCTCGGCATACATACCGCATATTTTTGGAAAAAACGCTTGTATCGGAGGTGTTGAAAGCTGACGAAGAGGCGTAGTGATTTTATCTGCAGCAACGTAATACCCCACACCCACGCTGCCGCTTATCAGTCGCAGCAGCAGCACGTTGGCATACATGTATATTGAGGTCAAAGCAGAACTGAGAAAGAGATGATACGAATCCTTCGCCTCTTCCAGAATGGATTCTATGGACGTCTCGACCTTAAGATATATCTCACCTTTAGAAAACGCGATTGCCGTCAGGATCAGCCCGGAAAATAATGAGGGTGCGAACTGCAAGCCCGACGCCAGCCCCACGTCCCCACTTCCCTTGACCAATAAGAAAAGCGGAGCAAGCAGGAGGATTCTTATCACCACGACCCACACCGCGAGCAATGACATACGTTGCAGCCCTTGGTAGAGCCAGGTGGGTGTGAGCACGTTTCCCCATAAAACCAGGTTCGCCAGCAATAGCGAGGTTCGATCTCCAGGACTTTTATAAACAACCAATGCGAGAAAAATCAGGACCCCGGAACCGACCAGCGCCAGCATCGCTTTGGCGGTCATCGTTGTCCAATATATTCGATTTATGATCCCTGGTTCGTCCCTATGGATGGCAATTTTTCGGGTACTGGTAAGGTCAAATCCGAAATCGACGAAGATCAGCAAGATCTGTGCGACTGTTTGCGCATACCCGATCGTCCCTATGCCGGCTGGTCCCAGAACGTATGAAAGATACGGTATCGTGATCAGTGGCAGAACGTAAGTTATCAGTTGAACCCCGTAGAGAGCGACGATACTTTTTCGCGTCGATACCATGGCACTCATTCGCTAAGTTGATTGATTGGAAGCATTCGGAGGCGAATCTTGTTCGGTAACGGACGCCGCACTGCTACAAAAATTTCTTGAACCTTGCCCTGACTGCAATTTTTTCCGCGACCGTCAACGGTTTCGGCTGGACGAAGCCGGTGTCGAAATTTGCAAGCCGCATACTAAAAAATAGCTCCTGGAGTATGCATCTGGCTTTATTTGCCATGCTGGCGCTGTTTTTAATCGACAGTGGTTCCGCTTTGTACCAGGCGTCTGGATTTGCCGAGAAGAGCCAGCCAGAAATGTGCCGCCTGAGGGAGTGAGCCACGGCCGGTCCAAAAAAAGTGTCTTCGTCCGGACTGTCATTGATATAAGCGTTCAGCTCCGGCACGTAGATCATGTGATTGATGCTCTTGAGCGCGGCGTTATCCATGACGAAAAGATTGGATCGCACCCAACGTGTTCCAAGGAGGTGGTTGACTTCCACCTGTCGCACGGCTGAATCGATTCGGCCCGAAATAAATTTCGTCCCCATATAGGTACGAACTGCGCCATGCAAGTTTCGTAGGAAGAATCTGTCAATTGGCTGATGTGTGCCGACTGTGTCGTTGGCAAACAGGCAAGTGAAAGGCTCAGGAATGCTCGCCCTGAGATCGTTCAAGCCCCGCTGATAGGCGCCAAATTCGAGTCCTTCATTGTCGTGCCGAATGATTTTTACGGTGGGAGCGGCGTTTATGAAGACACTTTCTACGTGTTTTTCGCTGATCGCCGGGTTGTTCACTACTACGCGCAAAGACTTCATTTCTTGCCAACCACCCAGCACCTCGATTATCCGCGCGATTTTTCTCAAGTAAGCTGGGTAGTAGACCACAACGATCATGTGCATATCTTCTTTAACGCTACGGTCGCCCTTGCTATCCATCTGAAATCTATCCCTCATATCAGTCCCGCCCGACATCCAGGTTCGAGACAAGTTAGATTCATGACCCTACCGGGGCCGCGATGCTAGATTTGGTGTCCGGTCAAATAACATGCGGTTTCGACCATCAGTCTCGGCATACAACTCGAGTGTGCCGCAGTTCAACTGCTACATTAGCTCAGTAGAACATCTCAAAACCGTGAAAATTCGGTATGTCGGGCTGTATCTGTGCTTTGTCTGAATTTAGCTAATCCACGGCGCCTTGTGTTTGCAAAATGCTTTGACGCAATAAGCGAATCTGCTATAGCGAACGCTCCCAAGCACAAACAATGTCACCGACGATCAAGACCACAAACGCGGCCGCGAGCGAAGTCTTGAACGACTCCATCATCCGCTGGACGTGATGCTGACTTGTGTGAGTTGCTACGCGGCCTACTCCATTGAGCCTGCGCAACCTGCAGGAGATGATGGTTGACCGAGCCGGCATCACGGAGACGGTGATGTTTGACAAGAGCGGAACGGATCTCGCCCAAGCAGAAAGGGCCCCTGGAACAGGCAGGGATTCAACGCTTTCCACTGCGAGCGCGTCATTCTGGGTGGCATCGAGTTGATACGTACGCTCGGGAAAGGACAGGTTAAAAATCACAGCGAGACTCCCCCGTGCACCGCATAGAATTTTTATTCCTCATTTTAATAAGTAGTCCGTTATAATTCAGTACGCTTTACTGATTCCGATTATCGCGGCAAAACCCAACCGCACTGCCAACGTGACGGTGACGGTGACGGTGTCGGGCCCGAGCGCGCCGCGATGGTGCAAGGCCGAGACCCGTTCAGTGCGTCTGCACGGAACGGAACGCACTGGCTCCCCTCGCCTTACCGCACCTTGCCCATCCTCAAGTTCATCGTGCAGCGGTCGATACCACTACTGCCGCGCTTACGCGATGGATATCGAAAAACCCGACGAAAGGCGTAAAATCTGCTGGAGAAATTTTTTGGCAAGGATTTTTGACCGTACCCCATGCGCGCAGCGCTGGGACAGATTCCAAGAGCGAAAGCTCAGGACGTCAGTCCAAGTCAACCGAAGCAGTGCGGCATGGCGGTCAATGAAATCTGGGGTATGGAATTCGTAGGCAATCTGAAATGACGAACACGACTGCAGCGCAACGACTGAGGTCGGCAATATCCAGAGCGGATGTTGACCGTTCACAATGGAGCGAATTTTCAGTGTATCAAGGGCGTTGGCCCAAGTTTGCTTTGCGTCGTGCTAGCCGCTCACCAATATTGAATGACTGCAAGCCTCACGTCAGCGACCGCTGCAGGCCGTGGACGCTCGATGAGAAATTCGATCAGGTATCCGAATTATTCTACGAACGACAGGTATACTATTGGCGCGCACTCTCTTCGCCGCAGCTCTTCCCAGAGCCCAGGCACGACAGTGGAACTTGAACACGCAACTAATGACCAGATCGGGATCTTGATGAGCACTCCAACCCCGCCTGCCGGACGGCCGCCGTTGACCGGTAACGTAGCAGTCGCGCCGCGCGGCGTCATCCGCGCAACGCTTTCTATTGCACTGCTTCTGACAACAATGGTGTTCGTGATCTCACTGGGCGCCACGTTGGAAGCGCTGGCGGAAAAGTACCTGATGGGAACTGGTACAAGCAAGCACGAGCAATTTCTTGCGCTCTTTATTCCGGCTACCGGCTACATCGGTGCCGCGGCTGTGGTCTTGCTGTTGATACGCATGGTACTCGTTCGGCGTAAGCGCACGATATAAGAGGCTAGTTCTAAAAGAACCCAGGGGACTATCAACTTTTCTGGCGAGCGGTCAAGCTTGACGCGGAGCCAGGTGCCCGATGCAAGCTCAGCGCTTGTCGCGAACTGCCTGTTGCCGCCGTCCTTGCGCCGCGATATGCGTCTGAATCACTTTGGAACGCGAGCCGGCGAGCTGCGAACGTTGCGCTGCTGCGCTCGCTTTCTCGCTGGTCAAACTCACTCTCGCCTTGGGACTTCTCGCCGCCGCTGCAACCGCCTCGCGCTTGCTGGAGGGCCTTTTTGCGGCGACCACCTTGCTTT
>Ga0073928_10006834_pt1 | contig 15133 bp, 10 predicted proteins | sample PaiPotPPA55metaG_FD_76969 | JGI IMG/M metagenome (GOLD analysis project Ga0073928, IMG submission 76969) | Iron sulfur acid spring bacterial and archeal communities from Banff, Canada, to study Microbial Dark Matter (Phase II) - Paint Pots PPA... ... | reverse complement strand
TTTGAGGACGGTTCGTGGATGCTTTTGCGGCTGTCCGGGACGGAACCCTTGTTGCGCTTGTATGTGGAGGCAAATAGCGCGGCGGCTTCCGCGAAGTTGACTGGCGAGGCTACGAAGTGGGTATTAGAAAGCTGAAGAAGAAACTGAAGGATGTGCCGACCGAAGAGAAGATTCGGTCGCTGATGCGGCAGTATGGGCGCGGGCTTTTGGGCTTGGTGGTTGCGGTGATGATAGTGCACGACGTTTTTGGGACGCATGGATTTTTGGCGATGCAGCGAACGCAGAACGAGATTCGGAAAGTGAAAGCGGATCTCGATGCCTTGAGTAAAGAAAATGCGGCACTGGCCCAGGAAGTGAAGGGCCTGAATACGGATCCGCGGCTGATCGAGAAAATTGCGCGGGATGATTTGGGTCTGGCGCGGCCGGGCGAGATTATTATCAGGATTCCACAGGGGCAGCAGTTGGAACAGAGCCCCGTTGTAAAACGCTAGACGGCGCAGCGGTCGAGCATAATTCCTACTTATTTAATTTTCAATTGAAAATTTATTTTTTTAGGCTGGCGACGGCGCGGCGGCTGGCGTTTGCGCTTTCGCGTGGCGGTTCTTCCAGTTTGTGCGCAGTAGTGAGAGCACGAGCATGGATAGAAAGATGATCGAGAGGCCTGCGGTGGCTTGAAGGACGCTGCTACGGTGCTTCGGAAGGATGGAGAGGCGGCCGTAGACGAATTCGATGTGGACCCAGTAGACGAGCAGCGAGGTTTTGCCGAGCTGGATGATGGGGCTGAAACCCATTTGGGCCAGGCCCCAGCGGCACCAGGCGTAGACGCAGAATAAAATAATCAGGAGGATGCCGCAGCGAATCAGGAAGAAATTGGGGCTGGTGTGCCAGTAGTCGTAGATGGAATAGAGTTGGATGGGGGAGGCGTCTAGTTTCAGTGAAAGGAGACAGGCAAGAACGCCTGTCCCACCAACGGCAGCAAAGATGGCGCCTTCGTAGCGCTTGGCGATATTCGTGAAGAGGAAAAAGCCGACGGCTAGGCCTACGAACGCGAAGGCTGACCAGGGGAAGAGTGGAAAGAGCCAGTATTGAGGCTTGCCGACGACATGGACGCCGTTGATGTAGGACTCGAGAGGCCAGGGGAGCCATAGGGGGCGATAGGTGGTCCAGAGGAATGGAGTCGCTATCGCTACGAGCGTCGCGACGAGGAGGCTGGCGAGAATTCCGCCGGTGCGCGAGGCGGCGATGGTTTGTGGACGGGCGGAGGAAGCTTCGGGCCGGCGAGTGGCGCTGAGCCAACAGAGGACGCCCATTAGCATCATGGAGAGGCCGAGCATATTGAGGATGTCGACGCGGAGGAGATCAGTCCACGGAACCCAGCGGTAGCCAAGGGCGTACTCCTGAACACGGAAGAGCAGGCCGAGAGCGAAAATTTCGGCACCACGACGGATGGTGGTCTTCGCGATTGCGCCGGGTGACAAACCCTTTTCGCGGAGACGTTCCGTTACCAATGCGAAGGAAATGCCGGACAGAAAAAGGAAGAGTGGGGCGGGGAGTGTGCCGCCGAGTTGCGACCAGTGGAAGAGGGAGGACGTACGCGCCTCCGGGCTGAGCCAGGAATCGTAGCAGTGAGTTTGAAACATCAGGACGCAGGCGAGGCCACGCATCCAGTCGATGTAGGATAGACGCTTCATAGTGCTCACTCGAGCCAGCAAAAAATCGGCTCGCACAATGTAGCTTCGTTCCGCCGTGGATTGCGTCGGATTCGGGATGCCATGTGTGTGCGCTACAATCTTCTCTTTCTTTTTGAGTGTTGAGCAGCCAAATTGCAAGCGACTCGTCAACTCGGTGTCCTTCCCATGCTCGGCTTGTGGGCCGGGCTGTGCCTTACGGGAACGCTGTATGCCGCTTGGCAAGGCTATGGCGGCCGCGACTTTGCAGCTACGTTGACGGCGTTTGCGTTCTTCTTTCTGGTGACACTGCTTTTTGCGGCGCGCGGCGTTGCTGATGAGCTTGCGACGCGCTTCGGTCCTGGCGGAGGCATCGCGTTGGGCGCCGCCGTGTTCCTTGCATACCTGATTTACGGGCTGGGGACAAATACTTTTACGTTTGCGCGGGCTGGGGCGGCGGGTTGTATGGTGTTTGCGCCGATGGCGCTGACGGCGTCAGCGGAGCGGAAGCCGGGCGGGACTTGGCAGGATTTTTTGACGCTTGCGGGAGTCTGGGCGGCGGTGAAGTTTGGGCCGTCGCGCTGGCTTTGGCCTTATCCGAGCGGGCGCCTCGCTTACGTATTCACAGTGCTGCTGGCGCTGAATGTGGCGCTGGCTGTGTTCGTTCTTTTGCGGCGAGTCGATGGCATCGGCTACTCGATTGGGTGGGGACGGCATTGGGGATTCTTCGTTCTTGGCAGCTTCGTCGTGTATGGGTGTATTGCCATCCCTCTGGGAACGGCGATGCATTTCATCGCGTTTGCGCCGCAGTGGCGTGCTTGGAGTTCGCTGCTGTTCACTTCGCTGGGGATTTTCTTTTTTACGGCTTGGCCAGAGGAGTTTCTTTTTCGGGGGTTGCTGCAGAATATGCTGGCGCGGTCGTGCAAGAGCGATTTGGCGGGTTGGTGGACGGCGTCGGTGCTATTCGGGTTTTCACACATTACGAATCTTGGATTTCCAAATTGGAGATACGTCATCCTGGCGTCGATTGCGGGGATTTTTTACGGATGGACTTGGCGCAAGACGGGGTCGATCTTTGCCTCGGCGATTGTGCATGCCCTGGTGGACGTGACTTGGCATTTTCTGTTCCGGGCAGGGTGATCCGGCATTTTGGGACCGGACGAACGTGGAGCCTGCGTGCCCATAAAGTTTTAGAAACGGGGAACATCGGCGGATTTCTGACGTATCCATGGGCAGCGGAGGCTCTCGATGGGAACGTTGCGACAAGATGTGCAGTTTGCGCTGCGGATGATGCGCAAGAACCTGGGATTCACGACGGCGGCGGTGTTGTGCTTGATGCTGGGGATTGGAGCGACGACGGGGATTTTCACGGTGGTGAACGCCGTGCTCCTTCACCCGCTTCCCTACGCTCATCCTGAGCAGTTGATTCGCGTGTATACGGAGTTTCCGACGTTTCCCAACGGCGGGTTACACCGTTTCTGGACTTCCGGGCCGGAAATTATTGATTTGCGGCGCGATACGCACTCATGGGCTTCGCTCGACGCCTGGGCCACAAACGGCGCCAACCTTGCCGGCAAAACGCAGCCGGTGCGGGTCAATGCCGCATACGTGAGCGGCGGATTGCTGGAGACGCTGGGCGTGGCTCCGACTAGCGGACGCCTGATTGCGCAGTCGGACGATGTGGCGGGAGCCTCCGTTGTCGCGGACATCTCGTATGGAACCTGGCAGACCGTTTTCGCAGGCGATCCTAACGTCGTCGGGCGAGAAACGCGGTTGGATGGTTTGAAATGCACGATTATCGGGGTCATGCCGAAGGGCTTTCAGTTTCCGCCAGGAGAACTAGAGCCGGCACAGGTTTGGACAGCGTTGCAGCTGGATCCAGCACATCCTGGAGGGCGTGGTTCGCATAACTACTATCTGCTGGGGCGTTTGAAAGCGGGTGTGTCGGCGGCACAGGCTCAGGGGGAGTTGGAATCTTTAGTGCAGAGTTACGGAGAACACCGTGCGCCGAAAACGCACAGTTTTGATCCAAAAACTCACACGATCGTGAGCTTCCCGCTTCAAGCTGAGGTCGTCTCGAGCGTGCGGCCAGCGCTGTTGATGCTGCTAGGTGCAGTCGCGTTCGTACTTTTGATCGCCAGCGTGAACGTGGCGAATTTGCTGCTGGCACGAGCGGAAGCCCGACGAAGGGAAATTGCGATTCGCGGCGCTCTGGGAGCAAGCCTAGCGCGGCTGGCGCGTCAATTTGTGACCGAAGGAATCCTGCTGGCGTTCTGCGGCGGGCTGCTGGGTGTGGCGCTGGCTCTTGGAGGAGTGCGCCTGGTTCAACTCACGAACGCGGGTGGCATTCCGCGAGCCGATGAGATAGCGATGGACTGGCGCGTCATGGTGTTCACGCTGGTGACGAGCCTGGTCACAGGAGTGCTTTTTGGCCTGGCGCCGCTGGCGCCCCTGATTGTGAGCGGAATTTCTGAATCGCTGAAGGACACCGCGGGGAGCACAACGGCAGCGGCGGGAGCACAGTTTTTCCGGCGGGCGCTGGTGGCGGGTGAATTGGCAATGGCTTTGGTGCTGCTGATCGGCTGCGGGCTGATGCTCCGGGCGTTTTGGAAGTTGCAGGAGGTGCACACCGGGCTTCGTCCTGACAACGTGATTACCATGCGCGTGTCACTGCCGAGCGGAACATATACAGATGCGGCAAAGACTACAGAGTTCTGGACGCGGTTGGACGCACGACTGACGAATCTTCCGGGGGTGCAGTCGGCGGCGCTGGTTAGCGGATTGGCGCCGCTTCGGCCGCCGAACATGAACGACACGGACATCGAAGGATTCGTGATGACGAAGGACGGCCCGATACAGAACGTGGATTTTTATCAAGCGGTGAGCAAAGACTATTTCGCAACGATGGGCATTCGGCTCATGGACGGGCGTTTGTTTGACGGCCGTGACGTGCAGGACGCGCCTCAGGTCGTCATCATCAATAAAGCGATGGCTCAGACCTTTTGGCCGAACCAAAACCCCCTTGGGCGGCACGTAAAATCGGGCGGAGCCAAAGATTGGTGCACGGTCATTGGGGTGGTGGAGGACGTGAAGAATGCCGGACTTGACCGGCCAGCGGGCACGGAGTTGTATTTGCCCTACCGGCAGCCTCAGGGGCAAGGAAGTACGGACATGTACGTGGTGATGCGGGCGAAGAGCGGCGATCCGCGATCGCTGGCAGGTGCAGTCCGCGAGCAGATGAACGAGATCGATCCGTCGCTGCCGCTTGCGAATGTGCGCTTGATGGAAGATGTGCTTTCGCGGGCACAGGCGCGGCCGAGATTTCTCACGCTGCTTTTGACGCTTTTCTCGGCGGTTGCTCTGTCTATTGCAACGGTTGGTATCTATGGCGTCGTGTCTTACTCCGTGGCGCGGCGGACGAAGGAATTTGGATTGCGGATGGTGCTGGGCGCGCAAGGAAGCGATGTTTTGGGGCTGGTAATGAAACAAGGCGCGGGAATGATCGCAGCAGGAGTTGGGATCGGTCTTGTCTTGGCGCTCTTCTTTACACGGCTGATGGCGAGCCTGCTCTTCGGAGTTGCGCCAACCGATCTGGCGACGTTTGCCAGCGTGACCGCGGTGCTTTTCGGAGTAGCGCTGGCGGCCTGTTATATACCTGCTAGACGCGCGACGAGAGTGGACCCGATTCAGACGCTGCGGTATGAGTAGACTCAGATCCTCTGGCCACGGACTGCGCCGATAGCGGAGCGGTGGTGCGAGGGCGTCGATAGACTAGCGAAGCGCCTAATGGTCTGATAAGAGCGGTGAAAACCCCAGAATCGCGAGTCGCAGGCCTTACAGCGATAAAGCCAGACGAAAGCGAAGCGGAACCAGATTCGCTCGACGACTCCTTTTCTTCTAGATCTCCGAACCGAACTGCTCTCGCAGACCGGGCACTCGCAGACTCTCTTTGCAAACGTGAGATGCATGAGAACTAAGCGCCTACATCTCTCTGGAGACAATTATGGAGAGGCTTTGTCCGTCCGCTGTGGCCGGAAAATTGAGATTGTGTGCTGCTGATATCCTGACCGTAGGAACAGTTATGGCTGTGTGTGTGGTACGAGAGATGCAACGGAAGAATAAGGAGGGGTGCGGAACGGGGTGCGGGCCGAGGCGGTCGAACGTATCTGGACCCGCTATGAAACGGATGATAGCGTGGTGCATCTAAGGGAACACCAAGTAGGTCAAACCTGACAATAGGAAAAGAGGGACAAAAATGAAGGAAATGACTGCCGAGAATGCCACATTCTTGCTGCATGGAGTTTACCTGCCGGCGCTGAAGAATGAGAGCCAGCTGACGAAGAAAGTGATTGAGGCGGTGCCAGCCGATAAGGCGGAGTACCGGCCGGACCCGGTGTCCAAGACCGCGATGGAATTGGTGCGGCATATCGCGGCGGCGGATGTCCGTTTTGCGGATACGGTGATCAATGGAAAGTTCGAAACAGGCGCAGTGCTTCCGGCCGACTTGAAAACGCCGGCTGAGATTGCAACTTGGTATGAGAAGAGCTATGCCGAGAGGCTGGAAGCGCTAACGAAATTGACGAGCGAACAGTTAATGAAAATAGTCGATTTTCGTGGAATGTTTCAACGTCCGGCAGTGATGTTTTTGATGATCGGAGCTCACCACACCATTCATCATCGTGGGCAATTGAGCTCGTATTTGCGATGTATGGGAGCGAAGGTGCCTTCGATTTACGGCGAAAGCTACGATGCTGAGCAGGCAAGGAAGGCGGCGCAGGCATAGCTGCTTTTGCGTTCCGGCGTATTTTCTGAAAGTCCATCCGAACAAATCGCAACTTGGACGCGCTCCCGATGTCTTATGAATAGCTGACACCGAGAGCCGCGCAAATTCCCGGCGAACTATACGGTCATCGCTGCATAGTCAGGGCGGAAGCCGCCATCCTCAAAAAACTAAATTAACGGACGACGCCGCTGAGCGGGCTGGAAGCGGAAGCGTAGAGACGCTTTGGCATGCGGCCGGCGAGCCAGGCTTTGCGGCCGGCGGAAACGGCTTCACGCATCGCTTCAGCCATGAGGACGGCGTCTGCGGCTTCGGCGATGGCGGTGTTCATGAGGACGCCGTCGGCGCCTAATTCCATGGCGACCGCCGCATCAGAAGCGGTGCCCACGCCTGCATCCACGATCATGGGGACTTCGGTGATGCGTTCGCGGAGAATGCGGAGGTTCGCGGGATTCTGAACGCCGAGACCGGAGCCAATCGGTGCGGCGAGTGGCATGACGGCTGCCGCACCGGCGTCTATAAGTTTGCGGGCGGCGATCAGATCGTCATTCGTGTATGGGAGCACGACGAAGCCTTCTTTTACGAGGACGCGCGTGGCCTCGATGAGTTGTTCGGTGTCAGGAAAAAGAGTTTGCTGGTCGCCGATGACTTCCAGCTTGACCCAGTTGGAAAGGCCGACTTCACGGGCGAGGCGGGCGGTGCGAATGGCTTCGTCGGCCGAGTAACATGCGGCGGTGTTGGGCAAGATGAAGATTTTTTCGCGATCAATGTAATCGAGAAGCGATTCTTTAGAGCGGTCGGTGAGATTCACGCGGCGGACGGCGACGGTGACCATGTCCGCGCCTGACGCGGCGTGGGCGCGGGCCATTTCCGGAAAGCTGCGGTACTTGCCTGTCCCTACTATCAAGCGGGATTTGAAGGCGCGACCGGCAATGATCAGATCATCGGACATTGGTATCCCCATAGAGATTTTAGACCTCCGCGGGCCTGGCGACAAATCGGAAGATTAGTCCACCGGACGGCCAACAGGCCTCCAAGAAAATGCCAAAAACTTCAGGAGTTGCGCGACGCTCGGGGAGAATGAGGCGCGGGTAATGTTTTGGCGCAACATGGACATTCGAGCATAAATTTTCGATACTGATAGTCCGGCAGTGGTGGGGTGGCCTCTTGCTGGCAACGGTTTAGGTTGTTCTTCGTCTAAAGTTGCTGAAGCAGTGTATTTAAAGGTCATAAATCCCAAATTGAGTCGGGCAGAAAGTCCTGAGGGAAAAATGCAAATTAGAATGACGATTGTGATCTTGCTTGCTGCACTTTTCGCGGCTGGCGCGCGCGCGCAAAGCAACGACATCGATATTCCGTTTCAGAAATTCGTGCTGGCCAATGGCTTGACAGTGATCGTGCACGAGGATCACAAGGCGCCGATTGTGGCCATCAACACCTGGTACCACGTCGGCTCGAAAAACGAAAAACTGGGCAAGACAGGATTCGCGCATCTTTTCGAGCACCTGATGTTCGGCGGCAGCGAGCACTCCTCGGGGCGGTACATCGACGCGATGGAAAAAATCGGCGCGACGGATTTGAATGGCACAACGAACAACGACCGCACGAATTATTTTGAGAATGTTCCGACGTCGGCGGTGGATTACACGCTGTGGATGGAGTCCGACCGCATGGGATTCCTGCTAGGTTCGCTGGATCAGAAAACGCTCGATCTGCAACGCGGCGTGGTGCAGAACGAAAAGAGGCAAGGCGAGAACCAGCCATACGCCGTCTCGCGGCAACTGATTACGCAGAACACCTATCCCGCGGGGCATCCCTATTCCTGGACGGTGATCGGAGACATGGCCGATCTGAACGCGACTTCAATGGATGACGTGAAAGAATGGTTCCGGACGTACTACGGCCCATCGAACGTGACGATCGTATTGGCGGGAGACATTGACGCGAAAACCGCGAAAGAGAAAGTCGAAAAGTATTTCGGGAACATTCCGCCCGGGCCGCCGGTTGCGCATCAGGAGGTGTGGGTCGCCAAAATGAGCGGAATGCACCGGGAAATCGTGCAGGACCGGGTTCCGCAGGCGCGGATTTACAAGGTGTGGAATATTCCGCAATACGGCAGCGCGGACGCCGATTATCTCGATATGGTGAGCGACGTTTTGACAGTCGGGAAAACATCGCGCTTTTACAAACGGTTGGTGTACGACGATCAGATCGCGACGGACGCCGGCGCGTTTGTAAACTTAAACGAAATTGGCGGGCAATTCCGTGTGCAAGCAACGGCGCAGCCCCGCCAGGACCTCACGCGAGTAGAAAAGGCATTGGATGAAGAACTCGCGCGATTCCTGAAGGATGGACCAACGGCGGAGGAACTTGCGCGCGTCAGAGCGCAGCATGAAGCGAGCTTTATTCGAGGGATCGAGCGCATCGGCGGGTTCGGTGGAAAATCGGACCGGTTGGCGGAGAGCCAGGTGTTCCTCGGAAGTCCCGACGCGTACAAGATTTCTCTCAAGAGAGTGCAGACGGCTACGGCGGAAGACTTAAAAGCGGCTGCGAATCGCTGGCTCTCCGATGGTGTGTACGTGCTCGAAGTGCAGCCCTTCCCAACTTACAAAGAGTCCGCTACCGGAGCGGATCGCTCGAAGGCGCCGGCAATTGGCACACCACCCGAGTTAAAGCTGCCCAAGTTGCAGCATGCGACGCTTTCGAACGGGCTGAAAGTGATTCTCGCCGAGCGTCACGAAGTTCCTCTGGTGGATTTCTGGCTGAACGTGGATGCGGGTTATGCCGCGGATCAGTTGGCCTCGCCGGGAACGGCGAGCATGACCATGGCGCTGCTCACCGGCGGCACCAAAACGCGCACGGCGCTGCAAATCAGCGACGAACAAGCGCTCCTTGGGGCGCAATTGGGAGCCGGCTCAAATCTCGACCTTTCCACGGTTGAGCTTTCGGCGCTCAAATCGAAACTCGAACCTTCGCTGAATCTCTTCGCCGATGTGATCCTCAACCCCGTCTTTCCCGCGGCAGATTTTAAGCGGCAACAGCAGCAGACGCTTGCCCGGATTCAGCGCGAGAAAAATACTCCGATACAGATGGCGCTGCGCGTTTTGCCGGGCCTGATGTATGGGGCGGGACATGCTTATGGCAACCCATTGACGGGTTCCGGCACGACTGCGAGTGTTGAGAAATTAACGAGGGAGGACCTCGTCAAATTTCACGAACAGTGGTTCAAGCCGAACCACGCGACGTTGGTGATCGCAGGCGACACGACGCTCGCCGAGGTCACACCTAAACTGGAAAAATTGTTTGCGAACTGGAAGCCGGGGCAAGTGCCGGAGAAAAACATCAAGAGTGTGCAGCTTCTAGCGAAATCGGTCGTGTACCTCATCGACAAGCCGGGCGCGCAGCAATCGATCATCATCGCCGGGGACATTGCTCCGCCCAAAGCCAATCCAAAGGAGATTGCGATTGAGGCGGCGAACGATGGTCTTGGCGGAATGTTCGGCTCGAGATTGAACATGAACTTGCGCGAGGACAAGCACTGGTCGTATGGAGCGACAAGCCTTCTTTGGGGCGCGCGCGGACAGCGTCCGTTCCTAGCCCTGGCACCGGTACAAACGGATAAGACGAAAGAGTCTCTCGCGGAAATGAACAAAGAATTTCGCGGGATTTTGGCGGACCACCCAGTCACGGCGGATGAGCTTTCAAGAATTCAAGCAAACGAGACGTTAAGTCTTCCTGGCTCACGCGAAACGATGGACGCCGTTGGGCAATCGATCAACGATATGGTGCAGTACGGCTTGCCGGAGGACTATTACGAAACTTACGCGGGCAAGGTAAGAGCGTTGAAGACGAGCGATGTCGAAGAAGGCGCCAAAGCCTTTGTGCACCCGGATAATTTGATCTGGGTGATCGTTGGCGATCGCGCAAAAATCGAAGCGGGGATTAAAGAACTGGGACTCGGAGAGATTCGGCTTCTCGACGCTGATGGAAAACCGATCTAGAAGGCACCTCGCTGCGGCGGCCGCCAAAAGCGGCCTCTGGATTCGCAGAGCGTCAAAGTAGGCGTAAATAGTTTGGATTAATCCTGCAAAATGGGACGGGGCTCGGAGACGTCGGCATAGAGCCGCTCGATGACGTCGTGAAACTGCTGTTCCACGACGCGGCGCCGAAGCTTCAGCGTAAACGTCAGGCTGCCGTTGTCAAACGTGAAGTCCTCTGGCAGAAGCGCGAACCGCTTAATGGTTTCGTACTGCGCGAGGTTGGCGGTCAGGCGCTTCACTTCTCCTTCGATGAGCGAGCGCACAAAGGGATGCGCAACCATTTCTTTGTTCGAAGAAAACTTGATTCCCTGCTCGGCAGCTTTCGCCCCGACCGTTATGAGATTCGGCACGATGATCGCCGAAATGAATTTTCGTTTGTCACCCACGACCATGGCGTTCAGGATGAATGGGCTGGTCTTTAACGCGTTCTCGATGGGTTGCGGCGCGACGAATTTGCCCGCCGCGGTCTTGATTAGATCTTTTTTACGGTCGGTTATGAATAAATAGTTGTCCTTGTCGAGATAGCCGATGTCGCCGGTGCTGAACCAACCGTCTGCGCTCAAGACCTCGCGCGTGGCTTCCGGGCTTTTGTAATAGCCCTGCATCACGCAAGGGCCCTTGGCCAGGATTTCGCCGTCTTCTGCGATGCGAAGCTCGACGTTGGGGATCGGCTTGCCGGAACTGCCCATTCTGTTATCAGGATAGTTGGAGGTCAGAACGGGAGCAGTTTCCGTCAGTCCGTAGCCCTGGTAAATCGGAACGCCCACGGCCCAAAAAAACTCGGCAAGCTCTTTTGCAAGAGGCGCACCTCCGGAAAAAACTAGGCGCAGCTTTCCGCCAGTCCCCTCTCGAATCTTCGAGTAGACCAGCTTGTCGGCGAGTGCCCAGGCAAGCTTTACCTGCGAATTGGCGTTCTGTTCGCCGGAGCGCCACAATGCCGAACGGGTGGCGACTTCCATCGCCCAGTCAAATATCTTTCGTCTATAACCGGTCTGTTTGCTTCCTTGCTCTACCACTCGAGTGTAAATTTTTTCGAAGACACGGGGCACTGCTGCAAGCAGCGTGGGTTGGATTTCGAGGAGGGCTTGGGCGACTTGCTCGACCGCCTCGACGTAAGCAATGGTTACGCCGTGAAAAAGATGGGCGTAGTCGAGTGTGCGGCCATAGACGTGAGCGAGCGGAAGGAAGGAGATGGCAACGTCATCCTTCGATTCGAATTTCACGTTGGCGCAGGAGTCCGTGACGTTCGAACAAAAGTTCGTGTGCGTCAGCATCACGCCCTTGGGTTCGCCCGTCGTGCCGGAGGTGTAGATGATTGAGGCGAGTTGGCCCGGCAGGACTTGCGAGGCGCGCATGCGATACGACGCGACGTCAGCGCTGCCAGCCGCTGCAATCAAGGTCTCGTAACGAAGACAGTCCGCGGTCAGCTCAGGGCCGCCAGCAGCGAGGACGACTTGCTCCAACTCCGGGAGCTGCGCGCGCACGGCCTGGAGCTTTTGCATTTGCGCCGCGCCTGCAGCAAAGACGAATCTTGCTCCACAATGCTTGAGGATGTAAGTGATGCGTTCCGGCGACTCGTTGAAATAGATGGGAACGGTTACGCCGCCCGCGCCGGTGATCGCAAAGTCGGCGGTGTGCCACTCGGGGCGATTGGCGGCAAAGAGGCCGACGCGGTCGCCGGGTTTCACGCCGAGTTCGACGAAGGCGGTGGAGAGGCCCGCTACGCGGCGCAAAAATTCTTCGGAGGAGATGGACTGCCAGCCATCGGCGGCGCGAAACATTTGTGCGCGTGGATTCGACAGGGAGTCGACGGCGTTGAGTAAGCGCGAGGGAAGCGTCCCGTAGTTCATCGGAACCTTCACTTTAGCTCAGGCCATTTCGTTGCGCAATCCAACTCGAATCACGAGTTACGAAACAAATCAGCGGAACAACCACGGTCCGAATGGCCGTTTCTTCACGAGTTCTCTGGCTTCCGTCTCTATGCGCGTATTCTCGGCGTCCATAGCGGCTTCGCCGTCAAACACTGTGTGCAGACTTTTGTAGGATAGGTATGGGTACCGTTTGTAGGACCAGCGAGCGATAAGGTAGAACCCAGCAGCAGAACCAATCGTGATGGCGTATCCTAGGACGGTCGGGTGAAAAGCAGCGGTTAAACCGGCGTTCACCAAGATCCACGACAAACCGATGATTGCAAGAACAATCTTGCGCTTTCGAAAAAATACAAAAGCTAACGCAGCCGCTAAAACCAAATACAAAATACCTTCACGGTACTCGCGGACGTAAAAGCGAGTGCAACTCATAATGAGCAACACTGTTACGGCCGCGCCGACGAAGACGAGCAGAATCTCCTTGGCTTTCAAATCCTCAAGTACCATGTCAGATAAGGTTAGCACCGGGTGGGGAGTCGCACTCGGATGCGAGCGCGAAGGTGTCGAAAGGGAGACGCAGGAAGAAAACAGCCAATTCCTGATAAGTCAGATAAATGGAAGCTGATGCACTAGCCCAGCGTCGAGCATGGGCAACGCGGCTGGAAGGTGCATGAGCTGGTGGTGCGGGGCGCGGGGCTGCGTTAAGATGAACGCGGAGTTTCTTGATGAGCGCTACGCTTTCCGGAACAGTGGCTGACGGAGCTTTGTCACGGGGACCTTTTCGCGCGGCGCGTGGGACGACGCTTTCCTGCAAAGGGTGGCAGCAGGAAGCGGCGCTGCGGATGTTGATGAACAACCTGGACCCGGAGGTTGCCGAGAAGCCGGAAGATTTGGTGGTGTATGGCGGCACCGGGAAAGCGGCGAGGAATTGGGAATGCTTTCACGCCATTGTTAGGTCGCTGAAGGCGCTCGAATCCGACGAAACACTTTTGGTGCAATCGGGCAAGCCGGTAGCTGTTTTCCGAACGCATGAATATGCGCCGCGCGTCCTTCTTTGCAATTCCAACCTGACCGGCCACTGGAACAATTGGGAGCGATTCAACGAGCTCGATCGGGCTGGGCTGATGATGTACGGCCAGATGACGGCTGGCAGCTGGATTTATATCGGTACGCAGGGGATTTTGCAGGGGACGTACGAAACGTTTGCGGCGGCGGCGCGAAAACATTTTGGCGGGACGCTGGCGGGCAAGCTGATAGTGACCGGCGGGATGGGCGGGATGGGCGGCGCGCAGCCCTTGGCCGCAACGATGAATGGCGCGGCGTTTTTGGGGATTGATGTGGACCCGGAGCGCATCAAGCGGCGCGTGAAGGGCGGCTATTGCGACGTGATGGTGACTAGCCTCGACGAGGCTTTGCGGATTTTGAAGAATGCGGTGCGCAAGGGCGAGGCGACTTCGGTTGGGCTGGTGGGCAACTGCGCGGACTTGATTCCGGAGTTGGCTAAGCGCGGCGTTGTGCCGGACCTTTTGACGGATCAGACTAGCGCGCATGATCCGATTGCCGGCTATGTGCCGAATGGTATGTCGCTGGAAGCCGCGCTGGAGCTGCGCAAAAAAGGTCCGCACGAATACAGGAAGCATGCGCTTGCGGCAATGGCGCAACACGTCCAGGGCATGCTGGATTTGCAGAAGCTGGGAGCGGTGACGTTTGATTACGGGAACAATATTCGAACATTTGCGTTCGAATACGGCGTCAAGAATGCCTACGACTTTCCGGGATTCGTGCCGGCGTACATCCGGCCGCTTTTTTGCGAAGGCAAAGGGCCGTTCCGCTGGGCAGCGCTTTCCGGCGAAGCTTCGGACATCGCGCGAACCGACCAGCTTGTTCTCGAAATGTTTCCGCACGACGAACACTTGACGCGCTGGATCAAGCTGGCGCAGAAGCGCGTGAAGTTTCAAGGACTGCCGTCGCGGATTTGCTGGCTGGGTTACGGTGAGCGCGACAAATTCGGCCTGGCGCTGAATGAACTGGTCGCGCGCGGAGAAGTGAAAGCACCGGTGGTGATGGGGCGCGATCATCTCGATTGCGGCTCGGTTTCTTCGCCGTATCGCGAAACCGAATCCATGCTCGATGGTTCCGACGCGGTTGCCGACTGGCCGCTGCTCAATGCGCTCGTGAATACCGCCAGCGGCGCGTCGTGGGTTTCCATTCACAATGGCGGCGGGGTGGGAATCGGCTATTCGCAGCATGCCGGGCAAGTCACAGTTGCCGATGGCACCAAAGAAATGGCCGCGCGCATCGAACGCGTGCTGACTAATGACCCTGGCATGGGCGTCGCGCGTCACGTGGATGCCGGCTATCAGGAAGCGATTGCATTCGCCAAAAAGACCGGCGTCAAAATCCCCATGTTGTAGAAATTGCCCTCCTGCCAGCCCCGCAAAAAGGTAAGAGCCAGCCGGCATCTATTATAAGAACGCGCATTCCCCTCCAGCTGTTCACTCGGGTCCTCTATCCGGCATAATACCCGGGCCTTGCCAACTTCCCTTCTCATTGCGGGCGCATCGCAACTCTTGACGCTGCACGGCCGCGGCCCTCGTCGCCGAAACGCTCTGGCCAACATCGGCATCATTCGAGATGGGGCGCTACTCGTGCGCGACGGCCTGATCGCGGCAGTGGGAACACGCACAAAGATCGAAGCTCTGCCCGAATCGTCGCTAGCGGAAAAGTTGGACTTCGGCGGCCGCGTCGTCCTGCCGGGCTTTGTCGATTCGCACACGC
>Ga0073928_10006833_pt1 | contig 15134 bp, 14 predicted proteins | sample PaiPotPPA55metaG_FD_76969 | JGI IMG/M metagenome (GOLD analysis project Ga0073928, IMG submission 76969) | Iron sulfur acid spring bacterial and archeal communities from Banff, Canada, to study Microbial Dark Matter (Phase II) - Paint Pots PPA... ... | reverse complement strand
GTACTACAGCTTGTGAGGTTATTGCAGGGTGCAAGCCTTAAGGTGACGGCGGTCACGTCGCCGTCACCTCGTTTTGTGGCTCGGAGGCGATAGGGCTATGCTTTGGACTTATGCACCCTTGGAAACCATGGATAGTGCTGGCCAGCCTCGCAGCGTTTGCGGGGCAGGCGGCCGTGGTCTACAAATGGACCGACTCCGACGGGGTGATCCATTTTTCCGATCAGCCGGTGCCCGGAGCCGAGAAGATCTTCACGGCGAGCGGCTCGTCGACCGGCGGATCGGCTTCTTCCGCCCGCCAGGCGAACCCGGGAGCGCCGAGTCCCCGGAGGACCGCGGCGCCGGGACTCAATTACACCCAGTTCTCGATTACTTCGCCGGTCCCGGACCAGACCTTCTTCGGCGACGACGTGATCAGTGCGCATCTCGCCATGGACCCCAGCCTCAAACCGGGTCAGACCGTCACCTGGCACCTGAACGGCAGGCAGCTCGACGATACGCCGCCGACCGCGACGCAAATCACACTGCCTCATTTGGATCGCGGTACCTACGCCATCGCCGCGACAGTCACGGACTCAGCCACGGGCGAATCCCAGAGCACGGACAGCGTCAACTTCTTCGTCCGGCAGCCGTCCGAGTTGGGGCCGCAGCACAAGAGGCCCTAGCACGCCCCGTCCGCCAACCGGGTGCTCCGATTGGCCGCTGAATTCAAGCTGGACACGATTCATATCGAGGGCACCGAGCTGCTCGATAGCCTGGTGACCAGTGTTTTCCTGCTGGATCAGAATTTACACGTCGATTATTTGAACGCCGCCGCGCAAACGCTGCTCGGCTTGGGTCCCAACCAGGCATTGGGGAGAAGCATCACCGAATTGACGCGCGGCGCCGAGAGCTTGCTGCCGCTGTTCGATCGCGCTCGTCTGGGCGGCGAGGGAATCGTCCAGCGCGAACTCGCATGGCCGGCGCCGGGGGGCGTCGATCGCATCCTCGACTGCGCCGTGACGCAAGTAACGCTCGGGCAGGACAGTTCCCGGCTCCTTCTGGAAATCGAAGACATCACGCAACATCGGCGCCTGACTCGCGAGAACGCGCTGCTGGCGCAATTGGGTGGAAGCCGATTGATGGTGCGTCAGCTCGCGCACGAAATCAAAAACCCGCTCGGCGGCTTACGCGGTGCCGCGCAACTTCTGGAACGGGAACTCTTGGACCCGGCGCTGCGCGAGTACACGCGCGTCATCATCAGCGAAGCAGACCGGCTCACCAACCTGCTCGATTCCATGCTCGGGCCCGGCCGCCCGCCCGCGAAGCAGCTGATCAACGTGCACGAGATACTGGAGCGCGTCTATCATTTGCTGCGCAGTGAGGCGCCCGAAGGCGTCACCGTCGATCGCGACTACGACCCCAGCCTGCCGCCGCTCACCGTGGATCCCAACCACATCATCCAGGCCATGCTGAATCTGGGGCGCAACGCCATCCAGGCCCTGTCGGGCGGCAAGGTGCAGTCGCCGAGACTGATTCTGCGAACCCGCGCCGTGAGCAACGTGAGCGTCGGCGCGCAGCGCCATCGGCTGGTTGCCTCGATTCAATTCGAAGACAACGGCCCGGGAGTCCTGTCTGAAATTCGCGATACGATTTTCTATCCGCTGGTGTCCGGGCGCGCCGATGGCACGGGCCTCGGCTTAGGCATCGCCCAGGACCTAGTCAGCCGCCATGGGGGCCTGATCGAATTCGACAGCGCCCCGGGCAGAACCATATTCGTCATCTCCCTGCCCATGGATTCCGTATGACTTCGAAGCCGCTGCAAGTTTGGTTGGTCGACGATGATGCCTCCATCCGATGGGTGCTCGAGAAGGCGCTGAAGGGCAGCGGGATGGCGGCCAAATGTTTCGACCAGGCCGACAATGTCTTGTCGGCATTGCGCTCCGACGCACCCGACGTATTGATGACCGACATCCGCATGCCCGGACGCAGCGGACTCGACCTGCTCAAGGAAATTCAAGTGTCGCGGCCCGGTTTGCCCGTCATCGTCATGACCGCGCATTCAGACCTGGACGCGGCGGTCGCGGCCTATCAGGGCGGCGCGTTCGAGTATTTGCCGAAGCCCTTCGACATCGACAAGGCGGTCGATCTGGTGCGCCGTGCCGCGCAGCAAGCAACGGTGTCCATCGATGTCGAGGCCGCGCGGCGCAGCATCCCGGAATTGCTCGGCCAGGCGGCGGCCATGCAGCAAGTGTTTCGCGCGGTCGGCAGACTATCCCGATCCAGCATGACCGTGCTGATCACCGGCGAATCGGGCACGGGCAAGGAACTCGTGGCGCGCGCCCTGCATCGTCACAGTCCCCGCTCCAACAAGGCCTTCGTCGCGCTCAACACCGCAGCCTTCACCGCCGATCTACTGGAATCGGAACTCTTCGGCCATGAGAAGGGCGCATTCACCGGCGCCGATGCGCTGCGTCGCGGACGCTTCGAACAAGCGGACGGCGGCACACTGTTCCTCGATGAGATCGGCGACATGTCGCCGGCGCTTCAGACGCGGCTGCTGCGCGTGCTGGCCGAGGGTGAATTCTATCGAGTCGGCGGACAGACGCCCGTGAAGGTCGAGGTGCGCGTCATTGCCGCGACCCACCAGGATTTGGAAGCGCGCGTGAGTTCCGGCCACTTTCGCGAAGACCTGCTGCACCGGCTCAACGTGATTCGAATCGAAATCCCGCCACTGCGGGAGCGGCGCGAAGATATTCCCGAATTGCTGCGGCATTATCTGGCTGTTGCCGGCCATGAGCTCGGAGTCGAGCCGAAATTGCTGACCGCGCCGGCCGAGGCTGCGCTCGTTACTTTCGATTGGCCCGGCAATGTTCGCCAGCTCGTCAACGCCAGCCGGCGCCTCACCGTGACCGCGCCCGGGCGGGAGATCCGCGCCGAGGATATCCCGCCCGATCTCGGCGGCGTGCCCGCCGGCCATTCCGCGAATCATGATTGGATGGCGAAGCTTTCGCATTGGGCCGAGCAGGAATTGGACGCGGGAACGCGGCGGTTGCTGGATCAGGCGGTGCCCGAGGTCGAACGCATATTGATCCGGGTGGCGCTGCGCAAGGCCGACGGCTTGAAGCAGGACGCGGCCAAGCTTCTGGGCTGGGGCCGCAATACGCTGACCCGCAAAATGAAAGAGCTGGGAATGGAGAACGTCAGCTAGCCGCTGCCCGGGCGAGAGCGCTCGACGTGCTGGAGGCAGGCACGCTGGATCACGCGCCGAGCCGTTTATAATCTCCGCCATGGGCGAATACCTAGCACGCAAAATCGAGACGGCGCAACTTCTGTTGCTCGGCAATTCGCTGACGGATTGGCTGGCGGCGGGGATCGTGGCCGTCGCCGTCTGGTCGGGGCTGTGGATCGTGCGGCGCCTCTTCGCATCGCGCTACAAGAAGTACTCGGGCGCAAATCGGCCCGCGCCGATCCGCCTCATCGCCTTTCTTGTCGGCAACACGACGCAGCTTCTGTTCCTGGGAGCCGCGCTGTACGCCGCACAAGGGAGCCTGATGCTGCCTGACCGGCTGCAGCATGCCGTGAACAACATTGCGTTGATGCTCGTTCTGGTGCAGCTCGGCCTGTGGGCCGGACTCGCGCTGCGCTTCTATCTGGAGATGAAGGAACTGGAGCGCGGCGCCGACCGGACGCTTGCCGGCTCGCTCAACATCATCAACTTCATTGCGCATGTGTTGATTTGGTCGCTGCTGATCCTGGTGGCGCTCGAAAACCTCGGCGTCAATATCACCACCCTGCTCGCCGGCCTCGGGGTCGGCGGCGTAGCGGTGGCCCTGGCTCTGCAGAACGTGCTCGGGGATTTGTTCGCCTCGCTGTCGATCGCTCTAGATAAGCCGTTCGCCGTCGGCGATACTCTGGTCATCGACACATTTACCGGCAAGGTCGAATACATCGGCATCAAGAGCACTCGATTGCGCAGCGACACCGGCGAACAGATCATCCTGTCGAACGCCGACATATTGAAAAGCCGCGTGCGCAACTTCGGCCGCGCCCAGGAACAACGCGCGCTGGCGACGATTCGCGTGACCTACGAAACCTCGTCCGAAACGCTCAGGAGAATTCCCGTGCTGCTCGAAAGCATCGTTCGCGAGCACGCCAACGCCCGTTTCGAGCGTTGCCACCTGAAGACCCTGGGCGATTCGGCCCTGCATTTCGAGCTCTCGTACTTCGTGCAGCAGCCCAGTCTCAATCCCTTGCTCGACCTGCAACAAGCCGTCAATTTCCGCATCATCGATGAATTTCGCCGTTTGGGCGTCGAGTTCGACTATCCGACGCAGCGCGTGATTCTCGCGCCGCCGCGAGCGGCCGGCGATACGGTGCAGCCTTAGCCCGCATCGCACGGCACAGCGCCCATGTTTCACGTCGTGCTGTTCGAGCCCGAGATTCCGCCGAATACCGGTAATGTCATTCGCTTGTGTGCGAACAGCGGGGCGACGCTGCACTTGGTCAAGCCCTTGGGATTCGGACTCGACGACAAGAGCCTGCGGCGCTCCGGTCTCGACTACCACGACCTCGCCGAAGTCAACATTCACGAAAGCCTCGACGGATGTCTGAAGGATCTCGCCGCTGCGCGGCTCTTTGCCGTGGAAACCGGCGGCAAACATCGCTACAGCGATGTCGAATACCGCGCCGGCGATGCCTTCTTGTTCGGGCCGGAAACTCGCGGACTCCCCAATGCCGTTCTCGACCGGGTGGGACGGGAATCGTCCGTCTCCATTCCCATGCGTGAGCGGAGCCGCAGCATCAACCTATCCAATGCGGTGGCCTTGGTCGTCTACGAGGCTTGGCGGCAGATCGGGTTCCTCCCTTAACGGTGCGGCGGACCTAAGCGCTAGCTAGTTCTTGGAGCTGTCCGCGACTGCGTCCCAATAACCTTCCGTCTCATGGATTTCCGAAAGATCCAGCCGCATGGCGGCACGAGCGCCTTCCGCATCGCGCTTTTGAAAGGCAATCAGCAGCTCGTGGTGACGGCAACTGGCAATTTTTTCGAAGCGGCCCGGAACCGTCGTAGCCCAATTAATCGTTCGAGAAATGAACGGCGCCATGCGGAGCCACAATGTTTCGATCAAATTTTCCAGCGGCTGGTTGTTCGCAATGCGATAGATCTCGAAATGGAACGCCATGTTGAGTCTCTTGTATTCTTCCAGATCGCCCTTCGGCACACTGGAGATCATTTTCTCGTGCAGGAAACGCAGGTGTTCTATTTGATGAAGAGTGATGTTTTCAGCGGCGAGAAACGCCGCGTTGGGTTCGAGAAGAACGCGCAATTCGCACAGCTGGGCGATCTCCCGCCGATGGAGAGCAGGGACGCGCGCCGAGCGGTTGGGCATTGCCGTGAACGCGCCCTCCGATATCAATCGCTTGAGAGCCTCTCGCGCAGGCATCTCGCCCAAACCTAGAAATTCCGTCATCATCCGCAGCGTGATGACTTGAGCGGGCCGGAAACTACCCGAGAGGACAGCCTGTTTCAACAAGAGATAGGCTCGCGTATTCGCGTTACGTCGGGCTACCGGCGCGATTCCGGAGTCTGCAAGCGGCGTGTTCGTGTATTGGGAGCTCACAGCAACATCCTGCACGCCGCGCCGCCAAAAATCCATCGAGCCGCGATTACTCGTCGAGTCGTGGGTCACTCCGTCTCTGAGCGCACTTCCCGTCCCATGAGCGCCTGTACCGCGGCTCGGACCGGTTTGCCTTCGTGCATGACACGGTAGACTTCCTGGCATATGGGCATGTTCACCGTGAGGCGCTGCGCCACGTCGTAGACTGCGCGCGCCGCGGGAAGGCCTTCGACCACTTGATGAATGCCGCTCGCTGCGTCGCGTAAGGATTGGCCCCGGCCCAGGGCCATGCCGAAGCGGCGATTGCGCGACTGATCGTCGGTGCAGGTGAGCACCAGATCGCCGAGTCCGGCCAGTCCCATGAAAGTCTCGCGCGCGGCGCCGAGCTTGACCCCCAGACGCATCATTTCGGCGAGCCCGCGCGTGATCAACGCCACCCGGGTGTTGGCGCCGAAACCCATGCCGTCGGCGATGCCTGAACCGATCGCAATGACATTCTTGACCGCGCCTCCGACCTCCACGCCCATGATGTCGGTTTGCGTGTATGCGCGGAAATTCGGTCCCGACAGGCTCAACGCGAGTTCCTTGGCGAAGCGCTCGTCGCGGGAGGCGACCGTCATGGCGGTGGGCAGCCCGGCTCCGACTTCCTTGGCAAACGTGGGGCCGGACAATACCGCTCCCGGACGCTTGCCCAAAACCTGGCGGGCGACCTGATGCGGCAACTGGCCCGTCGCGCTCTCGAATCCCTTGGTTGCCCATGCAATGCGCGTGTCGGGACCCAACAGCGGCTTGATGCTCTCCAGCGTCGCGCGAAATGCGTGCGAAGGCACGGCGATCAGCGCATCCCGTGCGGCCTCGAGCGCCTGGCGCAGGTCGACGGCGACCTGCAAAGTGTCGGGGAATCCGGCATCCGGCAAATATCGCGCATTGCACCGCGCACGGCGCATCGCATCGAGCTGGACACCGTCGCGTCCCCACAGCTGCGTAGGATGCCCTTCCCGGGCCAGTTGAATGGCGAGTGCCGTGCCCCAGGACCCGGCGCCGATGACTGTCATCGGTTCAGCGCTTGGGCGCTGCATCTCCTTTCGTCCCCCTAGTTGACGAGACCCGGTTGCGGCGATTCCGACGCCTGCGCGAACAAGGCATCGAAATTAACCAAGGGCAGGAGAAAGTTCGGGAAGCCGCCCTTGACGATCAAATCTGAAATCACTTCGCGAGCGTAGGGAAACAGGACACTGGGACAGAAGCTGCCGATCAGGCGTTTCATGTCCTCCACCGACGCGCCCGCGATCGAGAACACCCCCGCCTGCTTCACCTCGACCAGGTACAGCGTCGCCTCGCCTTGCTTCGCCTCGAGCGTGATGGTCAAGAGCACCTCGCGCACATCCGCGGCAATGTCCTCGGCCGAGGTGTTCATGTTGAGCTGAAATTTCGGCTCCCATCCCTGATTGTTCGGCAGCCGCGGCCCGTTCGGCGATTCGTAGGAACAATCCTTCAAGTAGACGCTTTGCAAGCTCACTTGCACGCCGCCGATGCTGGCCTCTGGCCCCGGAGTACTAACCTCGTTCATCAAGCCCCCTGAATTAATCGATCCAGTTCGCCACTGCGATCGAGTTCGAAAAGATCGTCGCAGCCGCCGACATGCTTGTCGCCGATGAATATCTGCGGAACCGTGCGCCGATTGCTGCGCGCAATCATTTCCTCGCGCAGCTTCGCGTCGTCCTCGACATTGATTTCGCTGAACTCCACATTCTTCTGAGCCAAGAGACCCTTGGCTCGCTCGCAGTACGAACACCAATCCGACACGTACACAGTCACGGCGGGTTGGGTCACTTCGAGCTTCCCTTACCGCCCGGCGAGGTCTTCGCCAAGGGCAAGTTGTCCTTTACCCAGGCATTCAAGCCCCCGTGCAAATTGAACACCTTGGTGAAGCCGAGCTTCATCAGCGTGCGGGCGCCGCTCGCGCCGTTCACTCCGCTGTCGCAATAAGTAATCACGTTCTTGTCGCGCCATTTCTTCAAGCTTTCGGCCTGCGATGCGAGTTCCGCCGCGGGCACGTGGCGCGCGTCGCCGATATGGCCCGCGTCGTACGATTCCTTGCCGCGAAGGTCGATGACCAGAGCGCCTTGATTCATGAGGCGCACGGCCTGCGTCGCGCTCAACGCGGCAAACGCCTGTATGCGCTCGCGAATCTCGTAAAAAGCTACGACGGCGGCAGCCAGCACCGCTCCGCCCGCCAAGTAAGGATGATGGCTGATGAACTCGAACAGTCGCTGCATGCGGCTCGCACAAAAGGTTTTTCGGGCCGGGAAGTATAGCAGCGGGCTCAAGGCTTGTATGCTTGCCGCCTTAAGATGAGTCTCACCAATAACCGCCCCCTCAAACACTTATGCATAGCCGTCGCGTCGGTCCTGTATTGCGCCGGCGCCTGGGCGGCCTCCGAGCTTGACGACTCTGCGCAGGCTAAAGCCAAACTTAGCGTAGTGCGCGCGCGCATAGCCGATCTCGCGAACCGCCTGGGCGACGAACTCAAGAAACGCGATGCATTGAGTGCGCGCCTGCGCGAGGCGGAACTCGTCATTACCGCCAACCGCCGGCGGCTGGATACTTTGCGTGCCGCGGAGGCCGCCGCGGAGCGGCGCCGCTCGGAGCTGCGCATGGAGCAGGGGCGCGACCAAAATGCGCTGCAGGCGGAGCGCACCGCCTTGACGGAGCAGGTGCGGGCGGCCTATATGATCGGGCGGCAGGAAGAGCTCAAGCTGCTGTTGAACCAGAGCAATCCGGCCAGCCTCGGCCGCACGCTCGCATACTATGGATATTTCGCCCGGGAACGCAGCGATAAAATCGACACCATTCAAAGTCAAATGATGCGGCTGCAGCAGTTGGCCGCCCAAATCGATCAACAAACCGCACAGCTCAAAACGCTCGAGAATGATGCCGGCCGCGAGATGGCCGGCTTGGAGCATGCGCGCGCCGATCGCGCCGCCGCGCTGGCGGCGCTCACCAAGCAAGTGGCGAGCGGCAATCAGGAACTGGCCAATTTGAAGCGCGAGGAGCAGGCGGTCGAGTCCCTGGTGGCCGACCTCGCACGAGTGATGCAGGATTTTCCGGTCGATGCAACGCAGAGCTTCGACCGAATGCGCGGCAAGCTGCCGTGGCCCGTGCAGGGCAGAGTGACGGCGCATTATCAGGAGCAGCACGCGAACTCCGCGCCGGGCATGCGCTGGAACGGCGAAATGATCGAAGCGGTGCGCGGCGCCAAGGTGCGCGCTCCCTACTTTGGCCGCGTGGTGTACGCCGATTGGCTGCAGGGCCTTGGACTTCTGCTCATCATCGGCCACAGCGGCGGCTACATGACCCTGTACGGCCATGCCGAGGTGCTCTACAAATCGGTGGGCGACTGGGTCGCTCCGGGCGATGTGATCGCGGCCTTGAGCGATTCGGGCGCGGCTCCGCAGCTGTATTTTGAAATTCGCGAAGGGCGCAAGACCGTGGATCCCAGGGTCTGTTTGAAGGCAAATCCATGAACGCGCCTGGACCGGATGGATTGATGTGATTATGTCTCATCGCATCCGAAAACTTTTGTGAAGCAGCGGCGAACTGCCGAACGCGTCCTGGATTCGCCGCGGCATTTGTTGGATTCTGCAATCGATGTCAGCTTCGATCGAAACTTGGAAATCGTATGCGCAATTGCTCGCGCGTTTGAGTCCAAGTATCAGCCACATCCTTTTCGCGAATGCCGACGGCGTCTCGTGGTGGTCCAGCGACCCCTCTGACGCATCCCGCGCACGGCACGCGCTTGATCTCTTGATGGGTTCGCACACCATCCGTCCCAGCGAAATCGACGGCTTGGCGGCGGCCGAAGACGGCGCCGAATCGCGCTATGGATTTCGCATCCGCGGCGCGCTAGGCGAGCTGTTGGGCTTCGTCGTCATCACATTGCCGCAACCTGAGGCGCGCCTTGACTTGAGCTCCGTCCACGGGTTGATCAAGCCGGCGCTCGACTGTTTGCAGAGCGAATTGTCGGCGCGTGCCGCGCACGCCGCGGCGCACGCCGCCATCGGCGAGCTGCAAGAGAACCTCGAGGACAGCACTCGTGAGCTCGATCTCTTCCAGCGGCTGTCCGAGACAGCGGCCTCCGAGGGCTTGGAATCGCTGGGACAAATTCCAACGCTGGCGAACGAGCATCTCTCGGGGGCTGTCGCGGCAATTCTCCTGCCCGACCGGAATCTGACGATTTGCCGCAGACGACCGGGACAACCCAACGGCATCGAGGGCGAAGTCCTGGCGCAAATGCACCGCCACCTGATGACCCGCGCCCAGCTGCACGGCTGCACCCTGGTCGCCAACCACCTGGCGCTCGACGGCTCCGATGCTGCGGTGCCATATAAGGCGATCTCGACTCCCATTCGCGATGAGACTCGAGTCATCGGCGTGCTCGCCGTATTCCGCGTGGATACGGACGGTGACTTTCAGCTGCGTGACGCGGAGGCCTTGGAATTGCTGGCCCGCAAGGCGGCGCAGATCATTCGATCGAGCTTCGATCCCGTGACCGGGCTGCTGACGGCGGCGGCGTTCAGAACTCAAACCGCGGCGAAGCTGGCCGCGCAAGACTGCGGCATGAGCACCCACGGGTTGCTCTATGTCGATATCGATCAATTGAACGTGGTCAATGAGAATCACGGAATGCACGTCGGCGACGAGGTCATTCAGAGTGTCGCCAACCTGCTGCGACGCCGGGCTCGCGAGGGCACGCTGGTAGCCCGGGTGGGCGGCGATCGATTCGGCGTGTTTCTGCCGGGCTGCGGAATCGAGCCTGCCGCCCGCATCGCCGAAGAACTGCGCAGCGCGGCCATCCGCTTGAGCGGCGCGCGCGGCGACAAGCCGCTGCTCGTGTCCTTGAGCATCGGTGTCTCGCGTCTCGGCGACCGCGGCCGGCGCCTGGACCATGCAATGGCGGCGGCCGAGCACGCCTGCCGAACGGCCAAGGAACGCGGGCGCAATCGCGTCGAGGTTTTCTATGGTCAAGAGCTAAGCACCGGGGGAGACCGCCCGACGTCGGGCTTCGGGGACCTTGCCCGCGCCGCACTCGCGTCCGATTCTTTCGAGCTTTTGGCGCAACCCATTTTGCCGCTGCGTTCGGCGCCGGCAGATCCGCGCTTCGAGATCCTGTTGCGCATGCGCGCGGCGGACGGTACCCGGCTTGGTCTCGAGAAACTGGCGGGCGCGGGCGCTTGTCAGGATCTGGCCCGCGGTATCGACCGCTGGGTCATTGAGCACGCGATCGAGCGTCTCGCGACCTGCCGTCATCTGCTGCGCCGGCACCCGGCTAAATTCTCCCTGAATTTGTCGGTGGCCTCCCTCGCCGACCCGGAGTTCTGGCGAATGCTGGAAGACCTGGTGCGCAAGAGCCGCATCGAACCCGGAACCCTCGGATTTGAATTCCCCGAGGAGGCTGCGAGCGCGCACCTCGGCACCATCGCGCCATTCATGTGCCGGCTGCGCGAGCAGGGAATCTCCTTTGCCCTCGACAACTTCGGCCGCGACATCGGATCGCTCTCACATTTGAATTCACTCCCGGTGTCATGCATCAAGATCGACGGCAGCTTCAGCCGAGATCTTCTCGACAACCCGAAATCGCAGTCCATGGTCGTGGCCATAACGAAGCTCGCGAACGCTTTTGGCCTTGAAACCGTGGCCGGACACGTCGAGACCGACGCGATCCGTGCGCGCGCCGCACAATTGGGCGTGGACTACGGCCAGGGCTTTTTCATCGGCAAACCATTGGCGCTGGACGACGTGATCCACGACCTGCCGCTGTACGCGTGCTTTACCACGTCCACCGGCCTTTTCGATCCCGCCCTGGGAAAAATCGCAGCGCTCGGCGGCTAGGGAGCCTGTCTGACTAATGATGCGCGGCTCCTAGCGGCGAATCGCCGCCGCACGTATGCTGCGGTTTGATGATCACCAAATCCCGCAATGTCCGGATACTGTGCGTCGGAATGGCAATCGGTGCGTCGCTTGGGCTGGCCAGAGGGGTACTCGCGGACAAGCCGGCGGCGCCCAAGGATGACCTGCCCTGGCAAGACGCCCGCATGCTGGCCGACGTGCTGGAGCGCGTGAAGCACGACTACGTGAATCCCGTGGACGATCACCAGCTGCTGCAGGCGGCGATTCGCGGCATGGTTTCCTCGCTGGATCCGTATTCGGCTTATCTCGACGGGGAGGAGTACGACGAGGTGAAGATCTCGAGTTCGGGCCAATACTCAGGCGTCGGCATCGAGGTGTCGATGGAGGACGAAGAGGTCGTGGTGGTGTCGCCTTTCGAAGGTTCGCCTGCGGCCGCGGCCGGAATCCGCCCGGGCGACGTCATCGCGACCATCGACGGAATTCCCGTGAATACGACCACCTTGGCGGACACGATCGGGCGCATGCGCGGCAAGGAAGGAACCACGGTCAAAATAGGTATTTTGCGTGAAGGCAGCGCCGAACCGCTGCAGTTCACCCTGAAGCGTGCGCGCGTCGAATTGCGCAGCGTGAGAGCTGAGCTGCTCGAGCCCGGCATGGGGTATGTGCGAGTGTCCCAGTTCAGCGAAACCACCGGCGACGATCTGGACGCCGCACTCAAAGACCTGCGCAAGCGCAATGGCGCGGCGCTCAAGGGACTGGTGCTCGACTTGCGCAACAATCCGGGCGGCGTGCTCGAGGCCGCGGTCTCGGTCTCCGATACTTTTCTCGACAAGGGCGTCATCGTGACGGCGAAAGGGCGCACGCCGGAGTCCAAGTTCGAAATGGATGCGACGCCCGGCGACGCGCTCAATGGCGCGCCGATCGTGGTATTGATCAACGGTGGATCGGCATCGGCGGCGGAGATCGTGGCCGGCGCCCTCAAAGACAACCATCGTGCGAAGCTCATGGGACGCACGACTTTCGGCAAGGGCTCGGTACAGACCGTCATTCCCCTGTCCGGGGACCGCGCCATCAAGCTGACAACGTCGCTGTATTACACGCCGTCCGGAATATCGATCAATCACCGAGGCATCGTCCCCGACATCGAGCTCCCGCGCGATCCCAAGCCTCTTGCCGAGTCCGTGCCCGCCGACGCGCCGCTGCTGCAGCGTGATTCGGAAGTAAAGCGGGCGCTTCAGGAATTGAAGATGCCGGCCGTCGGCGGCAGCGGATCGGTCTCGGCAGCGGCTCGATTCAGGTAGCTCGCTCGTGCGCAGTACCCGATCCATAGAAATACTGTGCCTGGCGCTTGCGGCCCTGGTGGTGGTTTGGTCTCGGGCGCTGACCAGCCAACTGTGGCCGGTGCTGGGCCTGTTCTGTACCTTCCTGGTCGCCATCGTCGCGTTTCGGTCCCGCCGGTTCTTCCCGCGGCGCACCCGGACGCGCCTGCTGATCGAGTCCTGGTCCATGGTGATCTTCATCACCGGGGTGCTGTGGTTCACCGGGAAGAGTTCCAGTCCCCTCTTGAACCTGTACCTCCTGCCCATCATCTTGAGTGCGCTCACGCTCGGACGACTGGTCACTTTGCTGCAAGTGGCGGTCATCGCGATTTTCCATCTGCTGCTTGCGGCCGCCACACCCGGCCTCGACGTGATTTCACTTTCCTACGCCAGCCAGGCCGTGGGTCAATTGGCGCCCTTTCTATTGGTGGCCTATCTGACGACGGCGCTGTCGGCGGACATCACGGAGGCGCGGGAGAGGATCGAGAATCTGGCGCAAACCGATGCGTTGACGGGCCTCTACAATTTGCGCATGTTCAATGAAGTGTGGCAGCGCGAGCACGGCTCGGCCGAGCGCGACCGCGGCGTGTATGCGCTGCTGCTGATCGACATGGACAAGCTCAAGGACATCAATGATGCCTTCGGCCACGAAGCCGGGAACAGCGCCATCACGCTGGTGGCGCAATGTCTGCAGAGAAGCATTCGAAATTCCGATTATGCCGCCCGCTTCGGCGGCGACGAGTTCGCCGTGCTGCTGCCCGGGGCGTCGCCCGCAGTCGCCGACGCCGTGGTCAAGCGCGTGCGGCACAACGTCTTCAAAACCACGCTCGACCTACGCTCACGCATGATTCGCTGCAGTGTCAGCATCGGCGTGGTCAGTTATCCCAAGGACGCCCGCGATATGCGCGAGCTCCTGAGCATCGCCGACCGCAAGATGTACCGCGACAAAGAGCTGCGGCGAGCTCCCGGCAGCGAGGCAAACGCCTGAGGATATTGAGACAAGAGTCTGAATGTTCTGGACTTTCAAAAAAAAGATGGCAAAGTTAGCGTTGGGTCACGCCGCGATGTGATCGACCTATGTCAGTTTGGATATATGTCAATTTGCCGTTTTTCGTCGAGATAATGAGAGATAGTCAATGGCGTTCAACTCTAGACGGCCGTCCATGTCGCTGCGCGCGGTAGCCGGCCTATTCCTGGCGATTTTGGCTATGCAGGCCTCCGCAAAGGTCATCCGCACTCCCGCAAAGGCCGCCCGCGATCCCGCAAAGCTCGTCCGCGACCTGAAGTTGAAATCGAGTTCCGTGCTCATCATGGATGCGAGCGACTCCTCGGTGCTGTATTCACGGCATTCCGATGTGCCGATGCCCATCGCTTCCATCACCAAGTTGATGACCGCCCTGGTGGTCCTCGACGCCAACCAATCTCTCGATGAGCCGATTCAGATCACCGAAGCCGACCGAGACTTCCCGAAGGGCGGCTTTTCGCGCCTCACCGTCGGCACCACCTTGACCCGGGGCGACCTGATGCACCTGGCCCTGATGTCGTCCGAAAACCGCGCCGCGCATGCGTTGGGGAACAATTACCCCGGCGGGATGCCCGCGATGGTCGCCGCCATGAATGCCAAGGCCGCGGAACTCGGTATGGCAAGCTCGCACTTTGTCGATCCCACGGGCCTGTCGAGCCAGAATGTGGCGAGTCCGGAGGACCTGACCAAGCTGGTGATCGCCGCCTCGCACAATCCCAGCATCCGCGAGTATTCGACCGACAGCCACTATGCCGTGAAAGTCCGCAGGCATATGGTCGAATTCCGCAACACCGACAACTTGGTGGCCAACCCGACCTGGAACATCATCGTGCAGAAGACCGGCTACATCGCCGAGGCCGGCAAGTGCCTGGTCATGGCAGCCGTCATCGAAGGCCGCTCGGTAGTCATCGTGCTGCTGGATTCGTTGGGCAAGTACACGCGCGTCGCGGATGCCAAGCGGATCAAGACATGGATGGAAGCGAGCGCCAACCAGCGCGTAGCGTCGATGCGCTAGCCTTCTTTAGCCGCTTCCGATGGGCGGCCCGCAAAATATCCGACTTGAGTCAAACCCCGTCCGGGGCCGAGCACCGCTCCAATTCGATGAGTGACAACGTTGCGGGTGTTATTCACACTTGCCGCACGCTAATCATCGGAGCTTGGCCATGCGAGTACGTCTCCTTTCGATCGGGTGGGTAATCTGCTTGCTGGCGGGCGCGCCGGCCATGGCCGCCGACAGAATCTTGTCGGTGACGATCTACGCCGATGACCTGGCGCTGGTACAGGACC
>Ga0073928_10006832_pt1 | contig 15137 bp, 17 predicted proteins | sample PaiPotPPA55metaG_FD_76969 | JGI IMG/M metagenome (GOLD analysis project Ga0073928, IMG submission 76969) | Iron sulfur acid spring bacterial and archeal communities from Banff, Canada, to study Microbial Dark Matter (Phase II) - Paint Pots PPA... ... | reverse complement strand
GTAACCGGTGACGACATGCGGTATTAGCAGCGGTTTCCCGCTGTTATCCCCCGCGATAGGAAAGGTTGCCCACGTGTTACTCACCCGTTCGCCGCTAGGAACTCACCTCTCTTGCGAGAAGTAAGCCCTCGCTCGACTTGCATGTGTTATGCGCGCCGCCAGCGTTAACCCTGAGCCAGGATCAAACTCTCCGTACAAAAACGGAGGACCCAAGGATTCATCCCTGAGTACTCAGACTCTCAGAGTCTTTCCCACTCTTCAGTTGTCAAAGTGCTGGTTCCTGCCGGCTGGTTTTGTTACCCCGCATTTAGGGCGCACGAAACCTTCTCGTCGGAGGAACCCGTGAACTATACCCGTACTCAGGCCCGCTTTGCAAGGAACGGCCCGCGGGGGCCTAACCGGACCTGATCCCCAGCTCGTCCAGGTGCCCCAAAAGGGCGTCGGTGTCCTCGTAAACGCGGTAGGCGCCGGCCCGCTCCAGCTCCTCCCTGCCGTAGCCGCCGGACAGCACCCCGATGCCCAGGGCGCCGGCCCGCTGGGCGGCCAGCAGGTCCCAGATGCTGTCGCCAACGACGAACGACTCGTGCGGGTTGGCGCCGAGGCGGGCGGCGGCGGCCAGGAAGAGGTCCGGGTTGGGCTTGGCGTAGGCGACCTGGTCACGCGTGATCAGGGACGCGCCGGCCGGGAGGCCCAGCAGCTCGAGCGCCGGCCGGGCCGTCTTGTCGCTGCCGCTGGTGGCGATCGCCCAGGGCACGTTCATCGCGGTCAGCGTGGCCAGCAGCGAGCGCGCCCCGGGCAGGGGCCGCACCTCGGCATACCTGCGCATGAACGCGCCCGCGTGTGCCTCGCGCAGGCGTTCGGCTTCGTCCTCCCCAACGCGCTTGCCGACCTCGCGTTCGAGAGCCTTGATGAACAGTCCTCCGCTCATGCCGATGCGGCGGTGGATTCGCCACACCGACAGGGCGATGCCGGCGGCCTCCAGCGTCTCGTGCCACGCGAGCACGTGCTGGTAGACGCTGTCGATCAGCGTCCCGTCCAGGTCGAACAGCATCGCCGGCCTGGCCGAGGCGTTCGCATCTGTCATCGCGAAGCGATCAGAAAGATCCCCGGCCAGCGAACGCTCGGGCCAGCGTCAGCTCGTCGGCGTATTCGAGATCGCCTCCGACTGGAAGGCCGTGGGCGGGTCGGGTCACCTTGACCCCCAGCGGCACCAGGGCCCGCTGCAGGTAGACCGCCGTCGCCTCTCCTTCTATGTCCGCGTCGGTGGCGACTATGACCTCGGCCACACCGTCTTCACGCACCCGGTCGAGCAGCTGCGGCACGTGGATCTGGTCTGGGCCGATGCCGTCGATCGGTGAGATCACGCCGTGGAGAACGAAGTAGAGGCCGCTGAACTCGGACGTCCGCTCCACCGCCAGCACGTCCAGCGCGGTCTCGACCACGCACAGCACCGACGTGTCGCGGCGGCTCGACGCGCAGATCGCGCACAGGCCGCCCTCGGAGATGTTGTAGCAGCGCTCGCAGTAGCCGATGCGCGCCTTCACGTCCGCGATGGCCTGGGCCAGCGAGTCGGCGCGCACCCGATCCGCCCGCAGGAGATGGAACGCGAGGCGCTGCGCCGTCTTGGGGCCGACGCCCGGCAGCCGCGACAGCTCGTTGATCAACCGTTCCAGGGGCTCCGGCAGCTGCGGCACGCGCCTTCCTTACTGCAGCAGGCCGGGCGGAAGGCCAAGGCCGGCGCTCAACGCCTGCATCCTGGAAGCGGCGAGCTGCCGCGAACGCTCGAGGGCTTCGTTGACCGCCGCGACCACGAGATCTTGCAGGAGCTCGACGTCCTCGGTCGCCGCGGGGTCGATGGCGACCGACACGAGCTTCTGCGTCCCCGTTGCCACCGCGCGCACGACTCCGCCGCCCGCGGTCGCGTCCACCGTTTCGTGCTCCAGCTCTTCCTGCAGCTTGGCCATTCGGTCCTGCATCTGCTGGACCTGGCGCAGCATCTTCATCGGGTCTTTCATTGCCCTCCCCCTCCGAGGGGGAGGTCAGCTGGGGGTGATGTCGTCGTTTTCATTCCGAGACCTCCTTGACCCGCGTCACCCGTCCGTCGAACCGGCGTACGACCTCGCGGACGAACGGGTCGTCCTCGGGGCTCGCGACCTTCGCGGGCCGGCCGGCCTCAGTACCCGATTCCTTCAGGCGGTAGTCGACCTTCACTTCGTCGCCGAGCCACGCACGCACGAGCGGCAACAGGTCCCTCGACTGCTCCTGCGCCTTCTTGTGATGAAAGCCGTAGCGGAACCACAACACGAGCGTGGTCCCTTCGACCTCGGGCTGCGCGTCGAGGTAGGCGGCGCGGACGGTGCGGTTGAGCTTCTCGAGGACCGCCCCCCATCCCGCAACGTCGCCCCCGGATTGAGCGACCAGCACCGTCGCCACGGGCTCCAGCGCCGGCTCCACGTCCTCGTTGGACACAGGAGCGGTCGCACGCACAGCGGTTGGCGTCACCTCCCCACCTTGGGGGGAGCTCGCGCGCAGCGCGGGTGGGGGAACCTTGGCATCTTCATGGTCACCACCCAGCTCCACCGACAGGCGCGCCAGCGTCGCCTCGACCAGGAACCGCGGCTCGGCGTGGCGGCGCACCTCGCCGTCGAGGTGCAGCAGCGCGTCGAGCACGGCCGACAGCCGGCGCGCCGTCGCGTTGTCGTGCGCCGACACCGCCGCGATGAGCCGGTCGCGGCATCCCTCCATCAGGCCCCGCACCACCTGCCGCAGCTCAGCGCCCGCGGCATAGACGCGGCTCAGCTCGTCCAGAGCCTCGGCCGCCCGTCCCGCGAGCACGTCGTCGAGCAGGCCTTCGAGCATCCGCGGGTCGGCGATGCCCAGAAGCGAGCGCGCGCCTTCGAGGCTGATCGGTCCTTCCGCGAGAGGAACCAGCTGGTCGAGCAGGCCTACCGCGTCGCGCATCGACCCCTGCGCCGTGCGCGCGATCAGCAGCATCGCCTCCGCGTCCACCTGGACCTTCTCGGCCTTCGCGATGTACGTCAGGCGCGAGGCGATCTGCTCCTCGCTGTGGCGCCGGAACACGAACTGCTGGCAGCGGCCGATGACCGTGAGAGGAATCTTCTGCGCGTCGGTCGTGCACAAGATGAAGACCACGTGCGGAGGCGGCTCCTCGAGGGTCTTCAGCAGCGCGTTGAACGCGGGCTCGGTGAGCATGTGCGCCTCATCGATGATGTAGATCTTCTTGGGTCCCAGAGCGGGCGCCAGGTTCACCTTCTCCCGCAGGTCGCGGATCTCGTCGATGCCGCGGTTGGAGGCGGCGTCGATCTCGATCAGGTCGAGCGCCGCGCCCGCTGTCATCTCGATGCACGACTGGCACACGTTGCAAGGCTCGGCGGAGTCGCGCGCGCGCCCCGTGCAGTTCAGCGCCTTGGCGAGGAGGCGCGCCGCCGAGGTCTTCCCCGTCCCCCGGCTTCCGCTGAACAGGTAGGCGTGCGCGACGCGGCCGCTGACGATCGCTCCCTGCAGGGCGCGCGAAGCGGCGTCCTGCCCGACCAGGTCGGCGAACGTCTGCGAGCGGTACTTGCGATAAAGACTTTGGTACTCAGCCATAAAGCGCGGGTGAGATCTGCGGATCTCCCCCGCGGTACCCCCTCTGAGCTATTGCACGCGGCGCATGGCGTAGGTAGGAAGGCAACGCTGCGTGACGGCCGGGATGAACCCGGCCTGCTGGCGACGCTTTGCTTGATTTCAGGATTTCACCATCGTCTAACCACGGTATTCAAAAGTGGCCGCGCACCCCCGCTTCGATCGAACGCCCCCAGCTCGCACCGCGGGTCACGGCTCCAGCCAGGATGGCTGCGGCACCCCCGGGAACTCTCCTTACCGCTGCTTCCTTCCGGACCTGACGGGGTTCGGAGACCCGAGCTGCGCAGGTCCCGACTTTCAACACCGTTAACCGCGGCCAGGCGTGAGAGCCCTGACCTCAGCGCGGGAATTCGGTCCGGCTAAGGCGGATTGCCGGTGCAGGGTACCGCCAGCACCCCACTTAGCGCGACCACGACGAAGTTTACGCGCGGCCGGGTTCCCTGGCCGGCCGCCTGAGCGTCAGCCCGAGGTGGACGAACGTGGCCAACGTCACGATCGGGATCACGACCTCCGCGCCGGTGACGAAGTTGCCGGGATCCTGGTTGAGAGCGCGAAGCAGAACGATGGCTCCGAAGAGGACCAGGATCAGGGAGGTCGAGATCTGTCCCGTCACCGTGTGGTGGATCTCGACCGGCCGGTGCGCCAGGAGCAGGACAGCGCCGGCCACGCCGGGCAGCAGGTAGCGGACGATGACCACGCAGGCGAGCCACAGCGGAAACGCGCCCCACACGGCGAGCCCGACAGCGGTTGCGCCGAGGAAGATCCCATCGATCACGGGGTCGAGACCGCCGCCGAATGTGGAGGGCTCCTCGAGCCTGCGCGCGATCGTCCCGTCGACCAGGTCGGTGAGGCCCGCGACGGCCATCGTCACCGCCAGCGGGCCAAGGTCGCCCGCGAGCGCATACGCCGCCGCCGGGGCGGCCAGGTACGCACGCGCGAGTGAGACCTGGTTCGCAACGCCCGGCACGAGCATCCCGGCCACCGCCACGCCAGCCAGCCAGACGAGCTCCAGTGACAGCGCACCCGGCGGATGCGCAAACCACAACCAGACAAGGCCCAACGCCAGGTATACGAGTGAAAATGCACAGCTGGTTGGGTGCAGCCGCACTAGGTCTTCGGGCTGGGGCTCGGTGACGGGCTGGACGAAGGAGCGGTGTACGCGGGCTCACCCGGATACGGGTTGGCCCCGCACGGGTAGACCGGCTCTCCGACCCCCTTCAAGAAGATCTCGTTGAACGTGTTGCTGACTCCACTACCGGAAACATAGCCGCCGTCGTACTTGCACACCTGGTGCGTGACGATGCCCTGCGGCACCGCCCACGTCGCCGGCCACGGGTGCGTGGAGTAGTAAGCGTCCATGAACGGCTTCCACACGCCGATGCCCACGTCCTCGCCAAACAGCACCGACGTCGGGCACTCCCATCCGGACGGCGGAAAGTTCGTCGCGAGATAGGCGTAGCCCGACTTGCATTGCGGTCCGGCGTCGATGTGCATCAGCGACGCCGCCACCGCGAGGTTGGGCGTGTAGCCGATGAAGATGGAACCGGTGTAGGCCTCGGTCGTCCCGGACTTGCCGGCGGCTGGCCTGTTACCGAGCCCGCCGAGGTAGAGCTTGACCGGACCCCGCAGGAGATCCGTCATCAGGTACGCGAGCTGTGGCGATATCACCTGCACATGGCCCGCCGCGGGGTCGAAGCTCTCGAGCACCTTACCGTCAGGACCTGTGACCTTCAGCACCGCGTGGGGGCTGACCCTGTATCCGCCGTTGTCGAAGGCGCTGTAGGCAGCAAGATGCTCGGCCATCGAAATCGCGTCCGGACCCAGCGTCGTGGCCACGCCGTTCGGATTCTGGATCTGAGCCGTGATACCCAGGCGGTGCATGAAGTCGACGACGCGCGCGCCGCCCTCCTGGCTGTACGTCCACAGCGCGGGCAGGTTGCGCGACTGCGCCAGGGCGGTGCGCAGGGGGATCCAGCCTTCGTGCTTGCCGTCCCAGTCGCTGAACGAGTGCCCGCCGATGACGCTGTTCGCATCGTTGAGCAGCGTCGCGGGCGTGACGAGCCCGGCTTCGAGCGCCGCGCCATACGTGTAGACCTTGAAAGACGACCCGACCCCGCGCCATCCCAGGGGATCGATGCCCGTGAGGTTCACCTGTCCCCGGATCGCCGCGTTGTTGTAGTCGGCGCTTCCCACCATCGCGAGGATCTCGCCGTCGCTGGGATTCATGACGAGCATCGCGCCCGTGTTGACGGCGCGTTTCGCGTAGCGCTGGACGCCCGCCTTGACCCACTTGTCCGCGAGCGCCTGCGTCGACAGGTCAAGGGTGGTTGTGATCGTGAGCCCGCCCTCATACAGCGCCGTGGCTCCGTAACGCTGGAGCACGTACTGCTCAACGTAGTCGGCGAAATGCGCGGTCAGCGGATTGGGTGACGGCGGTCGCGCTTTGTGCGCCGCCAGCATCTTCGCCACCAGGTCGCTCTTGTAAAGAGCGTCGGCCTGGGTGCCGCTCAGGTCACCCACGGCCACGAGCCCGTCAAGCACCTGGCGCCACCTCTCCGTCGCGGCCCGCAGCTGGTCGGGCGTGCCGAATGGGTCGTAGTCGGCCGGCGCCTGGGGCAGGCCCGCGAGGAATGTCGCCTGGCCGAGGCTCAGGTCCGCGGCGTGGACCCCGAAGTACGCCTCGGCGGCCGCCTCGGCTCCGTAGGCGCTGTTGCCGTAGTTGATGGTGTTGAGGTAGAGCTCGAGGATCTGCTGCTTGGTGTAGCGGCGCTCCATCTCCTCGGCGAGCACGAGCTCGCGGAACTTGCGGCTGATCGTCTTGCTCTGCGCCTCGCTGGTGTCGAGGACGTTGTTCTTGACCACCTGCTCGGTGATGGTCGAGCCGCCCAGCGTCGCCGAGCGATGCGTGAGATCGAACGCGATGGCGATGAGCAACCGCCGGTAGTCGACGCCCGAGTTGGCGTAGAAGGTTCGGTCCTCTGTGTCGATGGTCGCCTTCTGGAGGTTGGGGCTGATCTTGCTCAGGGGCACGACGGTCCGGTTCTCGTGGTAGACGGCCGCGATCAGGTTGCCGTAGCGGTCCAGGATGCGCGTGGTCTGCATGAGGTTCGCGCTCTGCAGCTGGTCGATCGACGGCAGGTCGCCGGCGAAGTAATCGACCACGCCCAGCACCCCGCCGGTGCCGAACAGGCCGGCGATGCAGATGGTGATCAGCGCGACCAGCGCGCCCTGCAGCATCCAGCCGCTCGACCGGCGAGCTGAACGTCCGGCTCGCTTGCGAGTACGCGGTCGGGCTCGATGCTTGGCCGGCGTGGTGGCGGCTCGGCGGGCGGCGCGCCGGCTGCGGGCGACCGGCTTCTTCAAAAAGACCTCCAGGGACGTTTTCTGCGACGCGTAGCAGGACTGTTGGGCCCGAGTTTACATAAGTGGTCCCCCCTCCTCCCCCAGGAGAGACGGTCAGGGTGGTTCGAGTCCACCGCGGCCCACCATCTCCCGACATGACTATAATTCTGGTCATGAGTGAGACAATGGCGCTCGCGGCTGTCAAGGCGCACTTCTCCGAGGTAGCCGATCGGGTCGAAAAGCAGCAGGAACGAATCGTGGTCACCCGAAACGGCCGGCCGGCCTTGGTTTTGATCAGTCCAGATGACCTCGAGAGTCTCGAGGAAACCCTCGCGATCCTGTCAGACAAGCGGCTCCTGGCAAAGGTTCGCAAGGGCTTGAATGAGGCGGACGCTGGCCTGGGGATCCCGATAGAGCGAGTCGTAAAGAGCCGTCGCCGGGGGTGACCTCTGACCGTTGGCGGATCGAGATCATGCCTTCGGCAAGACGTGACCTCAATCGACTTCAAGAAGTGGCCGCGGCGGCCGTGTTAGAGGCGATTGACCATATCGCGGATTCGCCCCAACGGATGGGCAAACCGCTGCGTCTCGAGCTCGAGGGCCTCTGGAGTGCGAGACGCGGTCCCTACCGGGTGGTCTACCGAATTGACGAAGGCAAGCGACTCGTCCAGATAATTACGGTCGATCACCGAGCCGATGTCTATCGCCGGGCCCGCCGAGGCTGATTGGGGAAGTGCGGCCCGAGATAGGTTGCTAAGTCTCGCGCCACTTAATTGCACAACTCAACCTACCAAGTTGCAAAGGCATGCCGGTGCATAGGCAGGAACCACACGCCACCCTCGGCTGGGTCAGCCTAGCGGAGTCGGCTGAACGGAGATGATGTAGCTAATGAGCGGAATGCCGACGAACGAGAAGGCCAAGCGCCGGGCGGACTGGGCCTTTCTCGTGAGTTATCACGAGGCAAGGCTGGCCGATCTTCTCGAACATGTCCGGGCGGGCTTCGTCCGGTACGACGCTGGTGAGATCGATGCCTTTGGGCTCGACGAGCTGCTTCACCGCTACCAAATGGCAGCAAGGGAACTCTGGAAGTTCTGTTCGGTGTCCGGTGGAAGCGTGGAGACTGCGGTTCGGACGCTTGAGCTGTGGCAGGAGCGAGATGAAATGCCAGACTGGTGGCAGGCTGCCGAGCGAACACGGAGGTGAAAAGACGCATCGGCAACAGTCCCCGAAGCCGTCCTAATCGAGCGCTTGGGTCGCGCTCGGTCAAGTGGATCTCAGTGCAGGTTGAGCTGATCGAGGGCCATGGTGAACACTATTGGCCGCGACCGGGTCGGATATTTGCCGCGGCTGACCATCATTCGTTTGCCCAACTCGCAAGTGCGATTGACGATGCATTTGCGAGGTGGGATAGGTCGCATCTGCATGAGTTCGAGCTCAGCGACGGCACCCGCATCGGGATGACAGATCCCGAGTGGGATGCTGAAGAGTCTGTTGTTGACGAGCGCATCCTGAAGATCTCTCGTCTCAAGCCTGGGGAGCAGTTCGTCTATGTCTTCGACTTCGGCGACGACTGGAGCCACCTATGCACGGCCGGCAAGTCCCCGATCAATCCACTTGAGACTGTGGGCATTATTCCGGACAAACCCCTGCCGTACTTCGGATGGGGTGCGATCCCTGATCAGTACGGCCGTACATGGAGTGCCGATGATGGCGAAGCCCAGCTACCGCCAGACCCTGAGCTCGCTGACCTCCCACCTCTTCGATCAGGCTGGGGACCTCGCCGCCGACTTGGCGGTTGAGAGCTCGCAAGACGAAAGACGACGAGGAATCAGAGCTCAATCAAGCGGCCTGCGAGCACAAGGTCCCGGTTCGCGTTATATGAGCTACGGCCCACCACGAATTCGGCGGGCTTTACATAACGCGAACCGCGTCAGGTGGAGGCGTGGAGGTCACATCCTCGATTCGAGGATGTAGAATCCACACCATGCTGAACCCATCGCTCCTGGACGAGAGTCTTGGGGTTCTCGGGGAATCGATTGCGGAACGTGGCCTGGCCTTCGAGATAGTCGCCGTCGGAGGTGGCACTCCCTTCTGCTTGGTCTGATTTCCCGCCCGACAGCGGATCTGGACGTCGTCGCATTCATCGAGGCCGGCCGCTACGTCAAACGGGCCGTCCTGCCGGTCGATTTGGCTGAAGCCGCTGGTGCGACAGCCCGCGTAATGGGGATTCGGGAGGACTGGATCAATGCCGGTCCTGTTGCGCTTCTGGACTTCGGTTTACCCGCCGGATTTGCGGACCGGACGGTTGAGCGCCGTTACGGCGGTTTGGTTGTGCACCTTGCGGGCCGTCGAGACCAGGTGTTCCTGAAGCTCTATGCAGCAGTTGACCAAGGACCCAGTTCCAAGCACTTTCAAGACCTGGTTGCCCTGAGCCCTAGTCGCGAGGAGCTGCTCGATGCTGCCCGGTGGGCGATGACACACGACCCTTCTCCTGGGTTTCGAAGCGAGCTCTTGAAGGTACTGGCTGGCCTTGGAGACGAGGATGCCGATCGACACCTTTAGCGCTGAATCGGCACAGCGCTGGGCACTCGACCTCGCTTGGAGCCTATGGACGGAACTGGGCGTTAGCGGTCAGAGGCGTAGCCATTCGAACGTTGGCGTCGACCTCGAACCGTTGATCGTCGCCACCGCCTACCTCTCTAGGTTCGATGCGCGCCTCCGCGACGAGTCGCTGGATTGGTGCGTCTTGAACGTCAGTTACGTATCGTCCGATCGGCTTCGCAACTTCCTCAGGACTGTCGACGAGAACTTACGTCAAGCGTTTGGTCCCTACTCCGCCACTGTGAAGAAGGCGAGACGCGTCAACTGGCCGGGAGATGGACGGCCCTTCGCGTTCTCCGCCACACGGCGCTCGCTCCCGCCCGACCTCTTCCGGCCGGCTCTGGTTCAACTGCGGTTGCGCTCGGCCTTCGGTGTCTCGGGTCGTGCCGAGGTTTTGCGTTGGCTCCTCGACCAGCCCGATCACTTTGTCGGCAGCTTGGAGTTGGCTTTGAAGTCGCACTACGGGAAAGACAACGTGGCAGACACCCTCGACCTTCTGGCTCGGGCGGGGCTGCTGCAGGAGACCGTTATGACCACAGCGGGCAACCAGCGCGTCTTCCGCTTGGACCGTCAGGCCAGTATCGTTCCCGCCCTGATCGATTGGGTGAAGGTCCCACAACAGCGTTGGGACGCCGTCTTTCGCGTGGTCGTGAGGTTGATCGAATTCGCTCAGGCGAAGCCTGTGAAACCAGCGGCACGGGCGGTCGCCATCCAGGAGATGCTCGCAGATCTACAGTCCGACCTTCGATGGCTCGGCACATTCCCCCGGCTTCGGCAGGGCGTCGACGCAGTTAACCAGGATTTCGACCGATGGGCGATTACAGCGCTGCAGCATTGGGCCCGCCGGGCGACGGACTAGTCCAACCCGCCGCCGCGGGCACCGTCTCATGATGGACCTGAGGGGTCGGCGTAATTAATAGACCGGCGTGTCGGGCGAGCTGAGATTGATTCCTTGACCGACTACCGTTACCTGGTTCGCGTTACGGAAACTACGACCCACCACCGACTCGCCCACCACCGATTTTGAATGCGAAATCGCGGTCGCGCCCTTGGTGGTCAGGATCAGCACGTCGCGGCCAAGAAACGGCCCCGATGTGGTTTGCCTTTGTCCCGCAAGTCCGCGATCAAGTTTCGATTGAAATCCCCAAACGAAACCGCGGGCATGACAACCCGAACGAGGCCTGCCCACTCCGACGGCGGACCCAGCCGCTCGGTCTATGCCTTCTTGTTGGCGGTCAGGTCCCAGGCGAAGTCAACGGGGATGCCGGCGGCGCCGTCGGGCAGCTGCGGCTTGTACATGACGTCGATCTTCTGGAAGGCGAAGCTGACCGCGTCGGTCGGGTAGTCGGCCGCGTCACCCGCCTCCTGGACCGAGGTGATGATGACGCCGTTGAATGTGTAAGTCAGGAACTCGAAGCCGCCCTCCTTTGACTCGGTAGCGGCCTTGCGCACGGTGACGACCCCTTTCGGAATGTGGGCGCCGTTGGCGCAGTGGAGCATCAGCAGCGGGGTTGCCTTGTTGAGCTTGGTCGTGAAGTGGAAGTCCTGCATCGAAACCTTGCCAGCGCCGGCGCCGCTGCCCACGGGCCGCACGGCGGTGTTGCTCTCGCCCCAGCTGAAGGATTCGAGGACAATCTCGTCTTTGTGCTTGATGTCCGTGGACTCACCCGGGATGCCATCGAGCTTGAGAAACATGTCAATGGCCATCTCTTATCTCCCCGAGTTCAAGTTGAATGTGAATTCGGCCGTTCCATCCCCGCCGATCTCCAGCGGGCTCTGCGTGCCGATGTAGCTTCCCGTGACGCCGCTGAATTGACCTGTGCCGCCGACGATCGCGTAAACGCTCTGGCCGTCCGGCGGGTTCGTGCCCATACCGATCAGGGTCCCGCCCGCCAGGCGGAACGTGTGGGTCTCCTGCTGCGCGAGTGAATAGGGCCCGTGGCCTCCGGTGCCGTCCAGGTGAAGGACAGACCCGAAGAAATCTCCAATCGGCTCCCCGGTCGTTCCGGTCCGGAGGACGCCGGTGATCGAGACCATGTCGCCGCGCTTGGGCAACTCGCCCCGGAGCAGGCCCTGAGCCGTCAGGTGCCAGTCGGTGCCGTGAAGCGTGAGGCTAGTGTTCCCGGTCGGACTGGGCGAGAGCGCCGCCCCCGATTTGACTCTCTCGGCGAGCCCGGCCATGCCTATGAAACCGGCCAGTCCTCCAAGCGCAAGCAAGCCGCCGCGCAACACAGTTCGCCGGGTGGCGCGCGTCCCTTCCTCCGTCACGTGACCTCCCTCAGAATCCGCAGACGAGTCGCGCGCCAAGGATAATCGGATGAGCGCCACATGCAATACATATTTGGTTAAGAGCAGGCCGACGCCAGCCTCGACAAGCAGCCGGACCCCGCGCGACACCGCTGCGCCAAACCGCGTGCGCGCGGTGCTCGACCGCGCTGGGTACACGCGCGACAGCGTCCGGGCGGCGCTCAGAACCGATCAACACCTGACAGCTCAGCCGGGCGAGGTGGTCCTCTTTGAGCGGCGGGTCGCCGGCAGCTCAACGCTGGAGATTTTGATCAGGCTCTTCCTCGTCGGCCAGACGGTTCAGCCCGACGGCGCGGCGACCCTGGCTCCTCAGCTGCTGCGAGAGCTCGAGCGCGCAGGCTTGGTCGAACTGACCGACCGCGGGTTGCGAGCGACCGTGAAGCTGGCCCCGCACGGCGACATCCTGATCGCCTGCGACCGGGCTTACTACAGAGATTCCGAAACGCATGCGGCGGACTTGGTGACCGGCGTGTCGAGCCCGGCGATCCTGCTGGCGGACCTCACCGTTCGCAGAGCCGCGCGCAGCGCCCTCGACCTGGGCACCGGCGGAGGCATCCAGGCCCTCCTCCTGGCCAAGCACTGCCGGCGCGTGGTGGCGGTCGACGTGAACCCCCGTGCGCTCGAGTTCGCGCGGATGAACGCGGGGCTGAACGGCATCGACAACATCGAGCTGCGCCTGGGAAGCTGGTTCGAGCCGGTGGCGAATGAGCGCTTCGACCTCATCACGGCCAATCCTCCATACGTCATGTCGCCGGATTCGACCTTCCTGTATCGCGACAGCGGCATGCCCGCCGACAGCCTGTGCCGCCAGCTCGTCCAGGAGATTCCAGATCATCTCGAAGAGGGAGGTTTCGGGCACATCCTAGTCAGCTGGGCTCAACGCTCAAGCGAGGAGTGGTCGGCGCCATTGCGGCGCTGGATCAAGGAGCTCCCCTGCGACGTGTGGCTGCTCCACTACCTCACAGAGGACCCGCTAACGCAGGCGGGCAAATGGAATCAACCGTTGGTCTACGACGGCATGGCGGCGTACGGAAGTGCCATCGACCGCTGGGTGGATTACTACCGTCGCGAGGGCATCGAACAGATCGCGTTCGGAGCGGTGATCCTGCGCAAGCGTTCAGGAGCGTCCAACTGGATCCGGGCAGATTCGTTCCAGGCCGGCGGAGGTTCGTCGGCAGGGCTGCTGCTCCGAGTGTTCGAGGCCGAGGACTTCCTGCGGGCGCTCGGCGATGACAGCAAGCTCCTGGACGAGCGGTTCGCCCTGGTCCCCGAGCACCGTCTCGAACAGAAGCTCCGAGCGGACGGCGGCGCCTGGCAGCTGGAGGAGGGGACGCTAACTTTGACGCAGGGGATCTCTTTTCACGGCAGTCTCGACATGGGCGCGGCCCAGCTCCTCCAGCATCTCGATGGCCGGCTCACACTGAGAGAGGCCGTCGTCGAAGCCAGCCGCGAGCTGGAGCTATCGCGCAGCGACGCTGTGACACTCGCCCAGACAGGCCTCGCCATGACCAGGCGCCTGTACCAGCTCGGGTTCCTGATTCGCAAGCGGACTTCAAAGCGCAACCAGGCCCGCTGAGTAGTATCGGCACGGGATCGGCCTTCCGCCAGGTCTGGGGTACTGCCCTGATTACCGGGCGCGCTTGTAGGTGTTGCATGCCGACATCGGATTGGGAACGCCGGAGTAGCCTATCGACGACGACGCGCCCGACAGTTTGGACGACGGTAGAACTCGCTCGATAACCTTGGCCACAACACTGAGGCGTCTCGACGGTCAGCTGATCTTGGGCACAACGGTCAGCCCCGATTGACGCGGAGGTACGTGGTTCGAGTCCACCGCGGCCCCTCACCACAGTTCTCGCGCGCCCGAGCCCCTCTCTTGATTGATCCGGGCCGTTTCAGGAAGGCACCCCGAGTTAGGAGACGTCAACGACCACCTGGCGGCAAGCCGCATGAAAGACCGAGCCATTTGCGAAATCGAGCCGCAACTCTTCCATTCCGCCGTCGGTCTGGCGGCAGTCGGCTCGTGTGATCAGTAGGCCTTCGGGCGGCAGCTCGTGAAGGATTGCCGGACCGGCCTGAAGATCGCGGAGCCTGATGCGGATGGGGGCCTTTCCCTGGGGCTCGCGGAGGCTGAGCACCGCTTGGGCGAGCTCCTCGACGACGGCGGTCAGCATGTATCCCACTAGAGGCAGCGAGGCGGGACATGGGAAGTGATCCTAGGGGACAGCAGGTCGCGCCCTAAGCCCGACCCCGGCCATTTGATTTCTTGCCCCCGGTGGGAACCAACGAGCGCAACCTGAGTGCATGAGGGATCGCTCCTTTTTGTCTAACTACGCCAGCCGAATGAGTGAGCCTCGAATCTCGATTTGGTTCGCGTTACGGAAACTACGGCCCACTTTCTTGAGTCAGGGCAGCAGCCGCAACGTGGGAACATGCCTCGGTCTAACTACGGCGAAGTGCCGGCGATCCAGCGTCGCCAATTTTGCTTCGCCGAGGCGCTCGACGATGGATAACACAGCTGCATCGACAAATCCGAGGGGCAGATCGCGGTAGCGGTCGATCAGCTCCCTGGAGCGTTCGTAGTCGTCGATTCGCATGTCCTCCACCGCAAGCCGCTTGTCTCGGATGTCCTCCAACAGGCTCAAAAAAGCATCCGGCAGAAGTCGCCGCGCCGACAGCCAATCGATCTCGACCATGACGGGAGCTGGAATGACAATTGGCTCACTCGTACCCTCGACCAGAGCTGCACACCTTTCGTGGTCGGCATCGGACCGATCCATGGCCGCAAAGAGCGGCCCGGTGTCGAGGATCAGCGCCAAGAACGAGCCTCGAAGTGTAGGTCGGCGGAGCGACTGGCCCAGTCCGATCCAGCCTCGCCCGAGTCGCCAGCCCCAACGAAAAGGAAGCGTCTCCTTCGGCGCTTATCTTTCTGGCCCGAGACACCCGGCTTGAGTCGGGAGAGCGCCTCCGCGACCGCCTTCTTCGCGGGCATGCGGTAGTAGGCGCGTCGACCGCCGCGGGTTGACTCGCCGACCTTCTCCACGAGACCATAGGTGAGCAGAACCCGCAGGTTTGGCAGCCAGGTCCGATGGCCGGCGCGGCGCTCCAGTTCATCGAGCACCCACGCACCTGCAAACTCACCGCCATGCGGATCGACCTTGTCGGAGACAGCGATAGCCGCCTCCAGTACCGGAATCCAATCAGGTCGCTCGGCGATGAGGTTTCCAACTGCCCGTTTAACAT
>Ga0073928_10006831_pt1 | contig 15137 bp, 10 predicted proteins | sample PaiPotPPA55metaG_FD_76969 | JGI IMG/M metagenome (GOLD analysis project Ga0073928, IMG submission 76969) | Iron sulfur acid spring bacterial and archeal communities from Banff, Canada, to study Microbial Dark Matter (Phase II) - Paint Pots PPA... ... | reverse complement strand
GGAGTCGAGATCCATCTGTTCGCGCCACACTGAATTGCTGGGACTGTTCGGCACCGAATCGGCCTTCGGCAAGTACATCAAGCGAAACCACGGTTTGTCTTGGATGCTTCGCAATGCCGAGACCGCCTCAGCGCGTGAGTTGCGCCCGTTAAAAAAGCCGTCGAGACGGTGGCGCGCTTCCAGCATCGCATCGATGTCCGCTTGGCCATAACCCAACACCGAAAGCTGATTCGACATCGCGAATTCCATCTGCGTCTCGGCAGGAACGAGTGGCGCCGATACGGCGACGGCAAACGCCGCCTGCGGATCCAGTGAGGAGGCGAACGCCGCAAGCCACCCGCCCTGACTGATTCCCCAATATCCGACGCGTCGCGAATCGATGCTCGCAAGGCTTCGAATCGCGCGAGCGCCTGCAATGCCGTCTCTGGTTAGCGTCGCATAAGGAACGCGAGGGTTGCCGGTTGACGCGCCGGTTCCACGGCGGTCGAACAGGAGCACGGCGACACCGATCTGCGGCAGGCTTTCGCGCAAGTGTTCGTAGAGCGGAGTGCTTGCCAGAGGCTCCGAGGCGCCGTGAAATACCACGATCGCCGGCACCTTCTTGCCGACATCCGGAACGTAGATGGTTCCATGCAGAGTTGCCGCCTCGTTGCTAAAGCTGATGCTCTTTTTGATCACATGGACAGTTGCGGGCGAGTACCAAGGGGCGGCGCCGGCAGCGGACGCTGGTCGTGAGTCGAGGGGTACCATGCAGGGCGCGAGACCAATGCCGATGATGAGAGCCGCGACGGCAGCCTCTCTCATCACGAGCCGCCCCTATCATGTCGTTTCAACAGGCCAGCCACATCGTATGCTTGCGATTCGCAGATGCTTGCACTGACGCCTCCGACGACGCTCTGGTGGCACTTTATCGTCGCGCGCAAGCTTCGTTGTCACCGAAAGCATGAGAAGGTGGCTGACGCGTTTCCGTCGCAACGTCTGCCCACCCACAGCACTTCGGGCAGGTTCTCGTTACGGGCATCAGCATTCGGGCAAGTTCTCGCTAGCACAGGAGTGTTCGAATGAAAATCTCGAGATCGGCCGCGTTCGCGTTGTACGTATCGGCGGCCGCGTCACTGAGTGCCGGTTGCAGCGGCACATCGCAGCCGTCACCGCTTGGCCCGACCTTCATAACCAATGAAACTCGCAACGTCGCCGGCACGCTTCCCATGCGCGGTGGATTTGGTGCGTTCGACTCCGTGAGGCCATACGGTGTGCCTCACCCTGACCGTCGCAAGTCGTGGGTCTCGCCGGATGCGAAGGGCGATCCGCGGCTACTATTCGCGTCTGATTCGGGGCTTGAAGATGTCAACATCTACTCCTTGCCGAGCATGAAGCTCAAAGGGCAGCTGACCGGTTTTTCCGTGCCGCAGGGCATGTGCGCAGATAGCGCCGGCAACGTGTACGTCGCCGACACCAATGCCACTCAAGTGGTCGAGTATTCGCATGCGGGATCGCTCGTGGCGAGATATGCCGACAACTACGGCTTTCCGATCGGTTGTGCGGTCGATCCCGCGACCGGCAATCTCGCAGTTACCGATCTTGTGAACGACGGCAGCGGTCCCGGCGAGGTCCAGATATTCTCGAGCCCTTCAGCGCAGCCGAGAATCTTGGTCAACCCAAGCGTGTTCTACTACTATTTTGCCGGCTACGGACCTGATGGCAGCCTTTGGGTCAGCGGAACCGATGCGAACGGCGTGTATATGCTTTCGCGCTGCGGTGCTTCGAGCTGCAGTACCATCAGCCTGAGTGGCGGCACGCTGTACTTCCCCGGCGCGGTCCAATGGGACAAAGTGCAGAACACGTGGGTCGTCTTCGATCAGCTTTGCGGCAACACACCGTCGGCTTGCAGCTATCCGGTTTCGCCGAGTGGCGCGCTCGGAAAAGCAACCACCTACAGCAATTACAAAGGTGGCAACGATTGCGATTTGATCCAAGGTGAGATCGCAAACAACGGCCATCACGACTACGTCGTCGGCGGCGATTACGAGTACTGCGGAGCTGCAACGAGCACGTTCGACCGCTGGACCTATGCGGCTGGCGGAACTCCCACGAACCGCACCCTGCTCCCGGACGTGAATTCGGTCCCGAACGGAGTGGCGATCAGCATTAAGTAGCCTCGCTCTCGTCCGCGGGGTAGTCGAGGCATGCCATCAGCCACGGGGACTGAGACCCGCGCGGCGAAAAAGATACGCAATGATGGTTCGTCGGCGCGCACTCGTGACCGCGCCACTCGCCGTCCTCGTGGCTTTGGCAGCCCACGCCATCGGCTTCGGTGGCGACCACCTCCTAGGCGGCGTCGACTCGCGGTGGATGGTCGCTGCCGGTTTGGGCGGCACCCTGCTCCTGGCGGGGGCCGGGCTCCTCTCGCTCGCCTTCAAGCGAAGCGATGCGCGCCATGGAGAACGACTTCTCCAGAACTTTCTCCCAGCGGGTGGACGCATCGGGGCAGCCGCTGCGATCCTCACGGTCTCGGGGTTTGCCGTTTTCGCGTGCGGCGAAGCGCTCGAAGGCCATTCTCCCGCCGGTACCTGGAGCACGGCGCTTGCCCTAGGGGTCGTCGCCGTCCTCGTTGCGTTTGCGGTTCGCGCGTGCCCTCGTTGGCTAGCGGCGGGCGGCGCGGCCCTAGCCGCGCTGCTTACCTGGGTGCTCGCATTCGCGGAGACTCCTGCGGTTTCGGTCGCAATCGCGCGGCCGGCTGCTCCTCGCCCGGTTGCCCGCGGCCGGCGGCGCGGCCGGGCTCCTCCACAGCCAGCGTAGCCACGCAGAGCGGGCGGTAGGTTCCGCTCGTCTCGTACGCACGCACGCTCGGAAGGAGTCCCAGTTGTTCTCGCGTCTTGCGACCACCACGGTCGCTTGCTCGGCGCTCATCGCTACCGTCGCGGACGGCGCCGTCTATCTCCTAGATTACCGGAAGAGAGCAGACGTTCTGTGAGGCCCGCGCTGTGGTGCGTGGCCGCTTTTCTGCTCGTCCTGACTGCACGGTCGACCGCCGGGGCCCACGTCATCTGCGGAAACCGCATTTTTCCCGCAACGTTAACCATGGATGATCCCGGGGTTGGTGATGAGTTGTCGCTGCCGACCGTTCAACTTATCCCGACCTCATCGGGCCAGAATATTGCGTACGCCTACGAATGGGACAAGAGCATCACCCGAGATTTGGGCATCGCCATCAATGGCGACTATGCATCGCAACGGAGCGCGGCTCAAGGCGGTAACGGTTGGGACGACCTCACGGTCACACTCAAGGACGAGCTTCCCTGCAAAGCGCATCACGAACTCGCCTGGTCGATTGGCGTCGTACGCTTATTGCCCGGTACCGGCGCGTCGCAACTGCGCAACTCCGGCGCGATCCCCGGCGTGGGCAGCACTGCTCCGACCTTTTACATCGGCAAAGGTCTAGGCGATCTCCCGACCGATGCGTTACGCCCATTTGCCATCACGGGCGAGGTGAGCCGGCAGTTCTCCGACACCCCGAGCTTGAGCCCGAACGCATGGAACTATGCAGCGTCGCTGCAGTATTCGATGCCCTATCTCCAGCAGCACGTCAAAGCGCTGAAGCTGCCGCGTTTCGTGACGCGCTTGACTCCGCTCGTTGAGGTTTCGATGACAAGCCCAGACGGCGGTCCCCCCACCGGGAACATCGCACCCGGTGTACTTTACTCAGCTCAGACCTGGCAAATAGGCGCCGAGGCGCTCATTCCCGCCAATAAGACCACCTGGCAATCGCAAAGCGTCGGCTTTATTGTCCAGTTTCACCTCTTTCTCGATGACTCAGCCTGGAAAACATTCTGGGGCAAACCCATCATCAACAAGGACCTTTGGAAATGACGATCACGCGCGTACTAGCGACGACGTTTGCCGTCGCGGCGCTGCTACTCCATGCCGCGCCGGCGCGGGCGCACGCATTCCTCGACCATTCGGACCCGGCCGTTGGCAGCACGGTGCAGACCTCACCTGAGACCATACATTTGTGGTTCACCCAAGAGTTGGAGCCGGCGTTCAGCTCCGTAACGGTAACGGATCATTCGGGAGCCACCGTAAACGATCCGGCGCAGATCGATTCGAGCAACAAATCGGAGCTCGACGTTAAGCTCAAAGCGCTACCACCTGGGACGTACAAAGTGCAGTGGCACGTCCTGTCGGTCGATACGCACACGACCGAGGGCGACTACAGCTTCCACGTCGGCGGTAAGTGAGCGCGTGATGGATGTGCTCTTGATCGTAGCGCGAACGCTGCACTTTGCTGCGACCGCTGCGCTCGAGGGCACCTTCGTATTTTGGTGCTTTATCGCACGGCCGGCCTTTCGCCAATCCGAGGCTGCGCCGGCGCCGGAAACGCAGCTCGATCGGCGCCTCCTCATACTTGGTTGGAGCAGCCTCCTGATCGCCATTGTGAGCGGCGTGGTTTGGCTCTTCGTTGTAGCGTCGCAGATGAGCGGCGTCCCGGTCCCGGCGATCCTGCCGCGCGGAGTCCTCAACATCGTTTTGACGAGCACGCAATTCGGCCAAGATTGGCGGTTGCGCACAGGACTCGTTGTCTTGCTCGCGGTCTGCCTTTTCGCGCAGGAACGCATTTGGAAAGATGCGTGGCGCTGGATCGGATTGGTATCGAGCGCCGCGCTCGTCGCTTCTCTCGCATGGGCGGGGCATGGCGCGGCTGCGGAAGACGTGCCGTGGGACGGCCTCCATCTTCCGGCCGACGTCCTGCACTTGCTTGCGACCGGTGCGTGGTTGGGCGCGCTCGTGCCCCTCGTGATGTTGCTTGCCGTAACGCGCCGCGACGGCAGTCAAGCAGGACTGTCTGTCGCCCGCGTGGCGACCCTACGCTTCTCCACGCTCGGGATCACGTGCGTGGCGACTTTGCTGGTGACGGGCCTCGTCAACACCTGGTTTCTCTCGGGCACGATTCCAGCGCTCGTCGGAACGCTATACGGCCAACTGCTCCTGGTCAAGGTGCTGCTCTTTACGGCGATGGTTGCAATTGCGAGCGTCAATCGGCAACGGCTGACACCGTATCTCGAGCGCGTCGCCGGCGAGGCCTCAGGCAGATTGCGCGCGGTTCAAAAGCTGGGCCGCAATGCGCTGTTCGAGGCAAGCCTGGGACTTTTCGTGCTTGCGATCGTCGGCATCATCGGTGTCTTGCCGCCTGGACTGCACACCGAACCGCAGTGGCCATTCCCGTTGACGGTAGACTTCAACGAAATCGTCGCCGGAGCGCAGGGCGTACTCACCATCGCGGCGCTTCTCTTCATTCTGTGCATCGCGGCTTTCGCGGTCGCAGCCGGCAAGAAACGGTATCGCGGCATAGCTGCCTCGATCGTGGGGCTCGTCGTCTTCGGCGTCATCGGCTGGGTGGCGATGCGGCCAGGGATCGTGACCGCGTACCCGACGAGCTACTACGCCCCTACGCAGCCGTATGCGGCGCCGTCGATCAGCCGCGGCGCGCCGCTGTACGCCGCGAATTGCACAGCGTGCCATGGCGTCGATGGAAGCGGCGATGGGCCGCTGGCCAACAGGCTCCCAATCCGGCCTGCCGATTTGACCGAGTCACATATCTTCGCGCACAGCGTCGGTGATATTTTCTGGTGGGTGAGTAATGGCCGAGGTGGAGTGATGCCAGGATTTGCCGACAAGCTGACGCCCGATCAACGTTGGGACCTGATCAATTTTGTGCTGGCCCGTGCCGCCGCTAAGGAAACGCGGGCGACGGGCTCGCAAGTTGGAACCGCCGCGGCAGCGCCGCTTCCCGATTTCGCATTCGAACAGCGCGGGGCGCAAAATACTTTGAGTCAGACCTTGAAGAGCGGACCTGTGCTTCTCATCCTTTTCGCGGCGCCTGAGCCACAGCAACGGTTCGAGGAGTTGGCGTCACTGGAACCGCGACTGCAAGCGGCCGGTTTACGCACCATCGCGGTCGATCTGGGCCAGCCGACCAAACAATCGTCAGCAGGGGCGACATCCGCCGTGCCGTTCGTCGTCGACGTTTCGGACGATGTGCGCGCGACGCTCGCCCTGTTTCGTTCGCACAACGATGGGGGCGAGACCGAGCTCATGCTCGATCGCGGCGGTAGCGTCCGCGCCCGCTGGACGACCAACGGATCGGGCGGCCTCGCAGATAGCGCCACCCTTCTCTCCGATGCCGTTCGGGTAGCGAGCATCCCGATCGCGGCCGCCAATCACGCCGGCCACGCACACTGATTGAACGCACCGAACGGCTGCCGGCGTGAGGGCGCCGACAGCCGTTCGGGACCTGGTGCGGCCGGGTGCCGTACCTTTAGCGACGACGGGTTAGCAGTTACCGAACCGTTGACAGAGAATGTTCGAGGCTGAAAAGGCGATTGCGAGCGCCAGCGCGAGGGCTGGACCTCCGGCAGCGCCAGCGATCGCTCCCACCGCGTCGGCGGCAGCAACCTCCGCCCAGTTCACATGGCACCAGAAGTGACAGTGCTGATTGCGAGCGACCAACGATCCCTTGTTGACGTGCGACTCCTCCCATTTCGCGTTGTAGATCGTTGACTCGCCGGCTTTGAGGAGCGCGATTGCATCGCCGATCCCAGCGGGCAGCTGGACGCACGACGTCTTTTGTGTCTGCTGCTTCGTGAGGTAGGCTATTTGCGCTTTGACCGTAGTAAGCTTCGACAAGCCGGATGCGAGTTGAGCATCTGCCTGCTGACAGGCTGAACTGCCGGTGACCTGCGGAACGGCGAGCAGATCGCCGACGAGGTTCTTGGTCCCGCTCGGGATCGTCGGGTCCGCAAGCATGGCCTCGATGTAGCCCTGCCCCGTTTGGTTGGAGCCGGCGATCTGACCGAGTGCCGTGAAGTTCTCTACCATCGTCTGAATGACAAGCGTATGGTACTGACCGACGAGTTGCGGCTGGTTTTTATCCGAGGTCGTATACGCGGCGCTAATTGGAACGACGAAGTCTGCATTAAACTCTTGCGACCACATGTTTGTGGCGACGACCCCGAGGTCGAGAGCTTGACAGCCGGAGTCGCCAACCGCAACCTGCGAATCGGTCTGGCTCCAGCCCATGGAAACGGGGTCGCAGGAACTGCCTGAGCCTTGCGGCGTCGGCGCGAGCGTCCCACTCGGAGGTTGAACCGAGTTCCCCACCAGCGGGTACTCCGTCGTCACCTTCGTGACTTGATCGAGGACGTCGACCTGCATTTGAAAGTTGCTCGTGTAGACGCCACCCGGAAATTGGAGTTGACTGCCGCATGGCGAGATGATGGTGTTCACCGTTGGCGTGCCGCTTTGCGGAGCTACGATCTGATCGAGCCCATATCCCGGGCACGAGGGATTGCTGCCCGCGTAGTCGGCGTAAACGTTGCCCAGGAGATCGGCATCCAGAAAGTACCCTGACGCGATATTGGCGTCTTGAACGACGCCGGTCGGAGTAGCGCCATTTGCCACATTCGCGGCCGCCCAATACACGATGTTCCCTGCCTGTTTGTAGCAGGACGACGTGGGGCAGTAATACCCGTATAGGTTCGTCGCATACACGTTTCCGGCTTCGTCCAACGCGACGTCGGCGGCGTAGAACGCGGAGCCGCCCGTCGTGTCGCTGAGAGTCAGAGTTGCCGAGCTTGCACCCGGTGCATACATATTGATCGTGCTCGTATTGGTGCACGCTACCCAGAGGTTGCCGATCGTATCGACCTTCGTGCCTTCTGCGCCCGAGCAGTCGGTGAGGTAGCCAACGACGGTACCTTTGGTGCTGATCTCCCAGATGTAGCCGGCGTCGTCGCTGAGGAACGTTCCAACCAGACCGGCATCGTGACGAAAGGCGTGGCGTGGCCGAGCGAAATGCTCGCCCAGATGGCGCTGGAGCGCCCGCCGGTACGTGCGTTCCGGGATCGCTACCGGATGAAGCTGAGCGAGTTCGGCGCGCGTAAGCACACGCGAACCGCCTTGGCTCCGCAACGCGGGCTCGCGATAAGCGGGAAGGCTAACGGCCTCAATGGGCGAGACGGAGGTAAGGCCTGTGGCCGGAACGGCTGCGAGGATAGGCGCAGCGGAGACGCCCGTGAAGCGCCCGGCGACCAGAGACAGGGTGAGTACGGCGACGACTGCCCGCGAAAGGCGGCTTCGGGTTCTTGTAGTTCTAGACGACCGCTTCATTTTGCGATGTCCTTTCTGTGATGAGAGTGAGCGAGATGCGTGCGCTGAGCCTGATCTCATCGTCGCAGAAGTCGAGGGCATCAAACTACATACACTACGTACACTTGGCCATACACTGGGCGAAACGGCGGTTTGCCTCCGTGCTGCGCGACATGCGACGACCACCAGTCGGGCAGACGCATCTGACACTGGCCGGCAATCTGGCCCGGCGGACCGCGAAAAGTGTGACCGCAACGCGTTCGAAGCTTCAAGGCATCCGATGCGGCAGTCAATAAGGTGCTGAGGTTGCATCGTCTTTGCGGCTCTTAAGGGGTTGTGGAATGCGCTTGTCTTCGATCGTCGCTCGTGCGTGTATCGCGGCTTTTCCGGTCCTCGCGGCAGCTTGTTCCGGCGGGCGCTCGGCTTCGCTTCCGGCGGCGCCGCGCGCGAACGCGCAGACGCCGCTTACGTACATGAATGCCGAGGTCAGGACCGCTTCCAACCTCCTGTACATGTCGACCTTCGTGGGCGGGACGGTCCAAGTCTACATGCAGAGCGGCTCGAACCAACAGCCGATCGGTCAGATCGGCTCGATCAGTGCGCCCGCTGGACTGGCGGTGACCAAGAAGGGCGACCTCTACGTGGCAAGCCAGCACGACGGAACGGTTTCCGTCTTTCACAAAGGCAAGACGTCGCCGTTCAAAGTCCTCACCGGCGGCGCGTCGCTAGCGGGCGTGACGGTCGCACCGGATGGTACGGTCTACGCCAGCAACGGCAGCTCGAATAAGATCTACGAATGGTCCACCTCGTTGACTCCAACGGTCCTAACGCCAAATTTCAGCGAGCCGTGCGAGTACGTCGCGACCGACGCGAGCGGCAACCTTTTCGTCGACTCGTTCTTTTCCGAGTTCGACGAGTTTCCGGCCGGGTCTACCAAAGCCAGCAAACTCTTCGTTTCGTACATTGGAACGCCGTCCGGCATCCTCGTTAACTCGAAGCGTGACATCGTTGCTAATTTCACCGGTGGAGTCATCGCCACGTTTCCACCGCCGTACAATGGAAAGACGAGCGCGCAATTTCCGTACTACGGAGAGATGATCGCAATCGCGCTGGACAAGACGGAGAAGACGCTTTGGGGTGGCAACATGGTGCCCCAAGGCGGTGGCGGGACCGTCGGGCAAGCGTATTCGATGTCGACGGGCGCACTGCTCGATTCGACCGCGGGGCTAGGTGCCGACTCGGTGCTCGGCGTGGCTACCTTTCCGCCGGGCAGGACCTAGGGCGCTTTTGGAGCGCGAGTGAATCCCCGCTGCGCCAACCAAGTGAGCATGATTTGCGGGTATCCCCGCGTGAATCGCTGGGGCTGAAGCGCATCTCCATTGTACCCGCTCTTCGAGACAATCAGTTGGTGCCCGGCCCTTGCAAACGTCCTGATCGTCACGTCACGATTCCCCGCCCGCGATAAGTACGCGCGTAGATGCGCGGCCGAATCGGATGCGTCGACATTGCGGTCGAGCGCGCCGTAGAGCGCAAGCGTAGGAGTCGACGAAACTCTGAGCAGCGCGTCGGTGGGATCGAAGGTGACGAAGCGCCGCAGCCCGGCAATCATTGCATGCGGTGGCGGGATCGATACGCCGAGGTCGGGCATCAGGGAGTATTTGAACCAGGGCTGTTTCGCGTCGCGGTCATAGAGCCGTTTCGTCTCGTCCCAGGGTACGCCGCCGTCCAACGAACGTTCGAATGCGTGCCAGAGCGCGACAGCCTCTGGCGCTGCAGCTTGGGCGCCGTGCCGGCGCATCTGTTGTTCGACCTCGTAGTCGATGTTCTGCGCGAGCGTTTCGGTCGGCGCGCTCTTGAGTATCATGAACGCGAGCGACCGTTGCGCCGCAACGGCCGGTGCCGTCCATCCGCCGTTGGAGAACGCCCAGACGCCGATGCGACGTGAGTCCACGTGCGGGTTCGTGCGCATCGCGTCGTAAATACGCTCGACGTCATCGGCTCTCTGGTCTGGTCCGTTGAGGAACCAGTTCCCGGCCGATTGCCCGACGCCGCGCTGGTCGTAGCTGATGACGTTGATCTGATTGCACACGAAGTACGGAATGATGAACCCCATCTCTCGCGCTTCCGGATCGTTGCCGTGAATGAGGATCACTGTCGCTCGCGCCTGCTCGCCCGCAGAATAGAGCGAAAAGGCCAGCCGCCCTTGGGGCGTTTCGATGATGTGCCGCTGCTCGAAGATGCTGCGCCGCAACCACAGGTCATGCGTCGCGCGCAAAACGCCCGTGTGCAGCGAGGCCGGATCGAAGAAATCGTTTGCTGCCGGTTCGGGCAGCTCGTGTTCGACACCGACGTAGATCGTGCGCCCAGAAGCGGTATACCATCCGGGGCTAAGGCTGGATGCGTACGCCTGTGCGATGAGCGAGAACCAGATCGCGACGATGAGCACGGGACTTCTCATGCGAGATTTACGACAGATGAAAGCGGCTTGTTTCGCATCGTGCGCGACGTTGCCGGTCGAAAGTGTCGTCGCGGGAACGCCGGAGCGTTGTTCGAACTTGCCCAGCGTGCACAAGGATGTGATATGCAAGAGAAACCGAACCTTTGCTTGATGTCAAGTCGTCGCTCAGCGGGAAGCGGCCTGCCTGATCCTCTCTGCGAGTTGCGTCGCGCCTTGCTCGATCGCACGATCGCTGCCGTTGGCAAAGCCTAAGAGGAATCCGCGACAATCGTTGCGCTCGATGCAGAGCTGTGAGAGTGGAATGACCCTCTCGCCATCTTTCCCGAGCGAAAGCCGCGCATCATCGAACGAACGTTCGCCAATCAGCGCAATATGTAGCCCCATCTGCGATGGGCCGAGCCGGAATGGTTCTTGCAGCCGCGAGCTCAGCGTCTCGACGAGAATTGTTCGCCGCCGTTCGTACACAGCGTTCATTCGCCGAATGTGGCGGGCGAAGTGGCCCTGCTCGATGAACTCGGCTGCAGTTGCCTGTACGTGCAGCGACACACCGAGGCTTGTGCTCGCCCGCGCAGCGCGGAACGCGGAGGCTAGATGTGGAGGGGCGATCAGGTATCCCAGGCGTATCGACGGCGCTAGAGTCTTGCTAAAGCTTCCGATGTAGATTACCCGCTCGTCGCGATCGAGGCTCTGGAGGGAGGGTAGCGGCCGCGTTTTCGAGGTGAATTCGCTGTCGTAATCGTCCTCCAAAATATACGCGTCGGCGCTTTTTGCCCAGGCGAGTAGCTCGAGGCGGCGTGCGATCGGAAGGGCGCCGCCAAGCGGAAACTGGTGCGTAGGCGTGACGAATGCGAGCCGGGCAGTCTGCGGAAGACGGCTAGAATCGATGCCGAGCAAATCGACCGGCACCGCGCGCAGCGTCAAGCCATGTATCATGAAAGCCGCGCGTGCAAGCGCGTAGCACGGATCCTCAACGATGACGTCTTCTCCGGCAGAGGCCAACACGGTCGCCGCTAAGTGGAACGCCGCTTGCGCTCCTTCGACGATGACCACTTGTTCCGGCTGCGCGCTCACGCCGCGAAATTGCCGAACGTGCGTTGCGACCGCCTCGCGTAGCGCGCGCAAGCCCGCGGCCGGTCCGTACCCGAGGTCTCGATCGTACACCTGGAGGGCGTTTCTTGCGCAACGCTTCCACGTCGCAGTCGGAAAACGCGAAAGGTCCGGAATGCCGGGGCGTAGCGGACCCGATCCCGTCGCGGTCTCAAAGAGGCTGCGCGACGCGGACGCGCGCCGAACGCGACTGCTCTGGGGACGGTCGATGCCGCCTCGTCGCTGGCGGTGCCGCACGGCGTTCGCGGCGACGAACGTCCCTGCGCCCTTATGTGCGTCGACGTAACCTTCAGCCGTGAGTTGTTCGTACGCGAGCGCCACCGTATTGCGGCCAAGCCCGAGGCGTTTTGCCAGTTGCCGGCTTCCGAGCAGACGCGTACCGGCTCGCAAGGTCCCGCCCTCAATGGCGGCGCGCAACCGCCGCGCGAGCTGGACGGCGAGATTCTCTCCCGAGGTGCGGTCGGGGAAGAGCGGCTCGGCCGGAAGTGGCTCCTTCATTCTAGCCCCTACTGGCTCGTTACAGAGGGCCACTCCTCCCGTACAATCAGCCCATGAACCGTCTCCACCTTTTCTTGGCTGCGAGCGCGCTTGCGGTCACGTCTTTGACTGTCCCGGCGAACGCAGCGGCGGCTAGCGCGGGCATCACGTCCCATGCGTTCGATTATCAGATTGGAACCTGGCGCGTACACGTGGCGCGTCTGCTGAATCCGGGCGCTGCGGCTGCACGCTGGACGCACTACGACGGAACGCATACGGTCATGCCGCTCTTGAGCGCTCGAGCAAACATCGGCGTTCTCGAAATCACGGGTCCGCTAGGACCCATCGAAGGGCTGCAGCTGCGGCTTTTCGATCCACAAACGCAGCGGTGGAACCTGTCGTTCGCGAGCGGCAGCGACGGCGAGCTGCAGGCTCCTTCGACCGGTCGATTCGCAGGCGATCGCGGTACGTTTTTCAGCAGCGAACGCATCGCCGGGCGTTCCGCGCTCGTGCGGACGCAGACGCTCGTGCAGAATGCATCGACCTATCGCGACATCATCTCGTACTCAACGGACAACGGCACATCGTGGCAACCCCTCTGGATTGCATCGTACGTGAAGGTCGCAACTGGGACGTCGTCGCCGGCCGTTGCGGCCACCAAGAGCCAGCATGACTTCGATTTTCAGGTGGGTGACTGGCACGCCCAATTAGCGCGGCTCGCAGACCGGCTGCACGGCTCACACGCGTGGCGCAATTACGACGGAACGCTGGTCGTGCGACGGTTGTGGAACGGTCGTGCGAACGTGGGCGTGCTCGAGGTTCGTAGCGGAAAGGATTGCATCGAGAGCATCCTACTGCGGACGTTCGATCCTCAGACGGGTCAATGGCGTGACTACGGGGGAAACCCCGCAAGCGGGTCGGTAGGCATTCCACCAACACTCGGCCGCTTCAGCGATGGTCGCGGGGAACTCTACGACCGTGAAACGTTCGGGGGTCGGCCAATCGTCGTCCGCGGTGTTTTCGATGAAATCACCGGTCAATCGAGCCGCTTCGTTCAATCGTTTTCGTCCGACGGCGGCAAGTCGTGGGAGCCCAACCTGATCGTCCACTTTAGACGGGTAGCGTCTCGATAAGCGGCCACATTTAGACGAGAGCGAGCTCGAGTTTCGTCACCGAAGCGGCCGGGAACGTGAACCGGACGGTCGCGCCGGCAACCGCGAGCGCATGCGTGACGGGTCGCACCTCATCCGGTGTTGCGAACGTGTTGTGCCCGCGGATGTCGGCGTGCGTCAGGACTGTCACGAGCGCTCCGGAACACGAGGCCCCACCCACGCGCACCTCCGCGACCCGCGCCTGCGCAACATGAGGATTTACGACCGTTAGCACCAGCGTTTTATCATGGAGCGACGCGGAGCCACGAAGCCCCCAGAGCCGAGCGGGCTGTCCGTCGCGCTCGTACGTAACCTCCGGTGAGCAGACGTCAGCTCGGACGGCCTTCCCACCCTGATGCGCAGCGTACATGCCGAACACGTGACCTACCGGTGTCACACAGAACTCGTCGTCGCGGGCGAGATAGAGGCTGTTGAGGCAGTTGATCAACTGCGCGCAGTTTGCCATCGCGATCTTCTCCGGATGCCGATTGAAGATGTCGAGCGTCATTGCGCTGAACAAGGCATCGCGCAGGGTCGGCACCTGTTCGAATATCGCGAACGGCGTCACCTCAGAGCCGGCGCGATACCAAGAGCCCCACTCGTCGATCACGAGCTTGACCGCGTGGTCGGCGTCAGTCTGCCCCATGATGTTCCAGTGCGCCTCGATGAGCGATTCAATCCGGCCGCCTTCGCGGAGTAGCTCGTACCAGTCGACTGGTGCAAACGACAGCGCGTCCCCTTTGCCTTGCACCCAGTCGTTGGTTCTGCCGCGGCTCAGATTCCATGTGTAGTAGTGGAGCGAGAACCCAAAAATGGAGCGTAGTTCGTCCTTGCCACGCCGCGCGATCGCCTCGAAGAAGCCGCGCGTCCAGCTCCAGTCGTCCTTATCGGGACCCGATGCGACAAAGCGTAGGCCGACTCCATAGTCGGGGACCGCGGCGGTGTATCTGCAGAACTCACTTGCATACTCGTCAGCGGTGAAATTTCCACCGCAACCCCATGCCTCGTTGCCGATGCCCCAGTAGCGGACCCCGAAGGGCTCGGCCGAACCCGCCGCCGCGCGCATGTCGGCGAGCGTCGTGCTATGCGCCGGCGCGTTGCAATATTCGACCCAGCGATCGAACGCCTCGCCTGGTAAACTGCGCACGTTCGCCGCCAAGTACGGCCGACCGCCAACAAGGCGGCAGAACCTAACGAACTCATCGGTGCCGAACTGGTTGTCATCGAACCGTTGCACAGCCGGTGCCGCGGCAGCCTCGTTGTCGACCCAGAAGTTCGTGCGTCGCGGGCGATCACTGGGAAGACCGATTCCGTCGCGCCAATCGTAGCTATCGGCGAAGCACCCACCCGGAAATCGGACGGTGCCGGGGCGAATCTCGCGCATTGCCTCGACGAGTTTCAAGCGAATGCCGTCGATGTTTGCGATCTTTGCGTCGTGTCCGACCCAGACGCCGCCGCGGATAACCGCTCCGAGGTTCTCGGTGAAGTGGCCATATATTTCCGGCGCGATAACACCGAGCGGTGCGTCCAGCAGAACATCGATATGCGCATCTGAACATTCCGTAGCGGCGGCCAGTGATGGCAGTCGCGTCGCGAGCAGAGCCGCTGCTCCGCCCGCGACCGTGCGCAGGAACGTGTGCCTGTCGCTCACCTGAGCGAATCGTGAACTTCTATGGAAGAGGTGGCCCGGGATCGGGCGCCACCGAAACCGGATTCCACAGCCCAGCGAGGATCTCGTTCGTCTGCTTGCCGCCCGGATAAGTAAATTCGACCACGGCACGGTTATTGAGATACGCGGC
>Ga0073928_10006830_pt1 | contig 15140 bp, 16 predicted proteins | sample PaiPotPPA55metaG_FD_76969 | JGI IMG/M metagenome (GOLD analysis project Ga0073928, IMG submission 76969) | Iron sulfur acid spring bacterial and archeal communities from Banff, Canada, to study Microbial Dark Matter (Phase II) - Paint Pots PPA... ... | reverse complement strand
GGCATCCCCAAAGTACTGACAGCCAGCAGTACCACATGATCAATCTCTTTCTGCGTGATGCCGACATTGCCGGCGTTCCGAACGGCGGAGTGCGTCGCACCTTCCAGCCCAGCGCCAATCGAAAGTGCCAGTTTCACCAGACGTCGAGACTTCTCGTCGAGCGGTCCGGCCTCGTGACAGCGGCTGCCCAACTCATTAAACGCCTTCCACACGGTCGGATAATGTTTCCAGAGTTCTTCAACAGGCTTCGGTATCTGTCGAGGCATGCGAGGGCTCCTTCAGTGGTTTTGTCTATCACCAAAACTCTCTCGGAGCACGTTACCAGTCAATGTGTTCCCGGAGCAAGCTATGCGCGAACATGATTTCATGTTCTTGACTAGACGAAAGAATGAAGTGTGCTGTTTCGAACCGGCGCAATAGGGGTGAATTAACAGTTTGTGAAAAGGAATCTCTTTACGCTAATGCGGGCGGTCGTAGAACACCTGCTCAGAACGGGAAGCGCACCGAGAGAATCCAGCGATGGTTGTATTGGTGGAACTGCGTCGCGGCGATCTGTACACCACCGCCAATGCCGAGATGGATCCGCTCTGCCAGTGGAAAGCTGCCCAGCACCAGTCCCGGGGTCAGGAAAACTTGCTTCTTGCCGTCCAGCGTTCCGCCCGACCAGAACGTAGAGTTTTGCTCGAGCATCGGCCAGATTTTGCCCTTGATCCGGTAATCGACCTCGGTATTGAAGAGAATCGTGCGGCCCAGGAGATTCGTCCCAGTGGCCGGGAGATTGGCGCCGATTGTGCTCTGAATGTCCCACGGCCCGAGGCCCTTCGCGGCTGCGAAAGTCGGGGCCAGGACGGTGTGGCCCAAACCATTCGGAGGAGTACCCGTAGGGAAGGAGCCACCAAGAAATAATCCCACAAAGTAGTCGCCCTTGCCCTCAGTTGCGGAAAACGCGCGGTACTTCACTTGCCACGAAAGATCTCCAAACCCATCCCCAGTCTTCGATTGATGCACGAGGTAACCCGGCGGAAATATTCCCACCTCCAAGCGTGTTGTCGGGATGATTTCCAGACCTCGTGAGGCGCCATAGTTCGAGGTCACCGTACCGCCCGTGGGATCTTGCTGCCATGACATGTCGTAGCGGTATTGCTCGACCAGCATGACGTGAGTGGTGACGATGGGTGCGACAAAGTGAGGCTGGCTGGCGCGAGCCTCGTCAACTTTGCGCAGCCAGGAGTGAACCCAATCCTGCTGCGCATGGTTATTGCTGCTGCTGGCATCGTTCGGATTCGAATCATCTTGATCAAGTACGGCGGAGCTTATTCGGCAAGCGTCCGCGCACAAGGAAACAGAAGGAATCAAATTAAATGGGTGGGCCTCCAGTTCGCCTGAGGTCTGAGCCAGCAGCGGGAAAGAAATGAAGGAAATCAGGATACCGATAAAGCAGATAGGACGCGCTGCTCGAGATGTTGCTGGTTTGAGTGCCATTCTCTTACTCCACCCTCATCAGATGGTCGATCGCTTTGCTGACCTGCATCCCAATCTCCATCCTTCACGCCGGGCCACAATTCATTTTGGCGACTGAGGATGCACGGAAGTCCGCTTATCCCAAGGGTCCGCATTCGGACACTCTGTCGGCATGTTGACGATGACAGTCTCGCACTCTCTCGAATTTGCCGGCGGACAAGAAATACAAGACCTTGAACCTGAACGATTGACTGGACCTTCTCCGTGCGACGACCGTTTGGAAGTGCAAATGCATTCCATAAGTGCGAAAAGGAGATCCATCTATGAAGTCTTTCCGTAGCGCAGCAGTTTGCACTCTGTTTTTCGTGGTCATGCTGGGAGCCGCATTTGCGCAGCAGGTCAAAACCGATTTTGATCATCAAGCCAATTTCTCTCAGTACAAGACTTATTCGTGGCAGGAAATCAAGCCAGCAAATTCCCTTTGGGACGCGCGGATTAAGAGCGCCGTCGATGCTCAATTGGCAGCCAAGGGCTGGACTCAGGTAGAGAGCGGCGGCGATGTAGCTATCGTAGCGATTGAGACAACGCATACCGAGAGGACACTTCAGACGTTTTATGACGGCATGGGCGGAGGATGGCGTTGGCGAGGATTCGGTGGAATGGGCGAAGCTACCACTACCGAGCAGGACTACAAAGAAGGGACTCTGCTCCTCGACATGTACGACGCAAAAACCAAACAGTTGATCTGGCGCGGCAGTGCAGAAGACACCGTGTCCAACAAGGAAGAAACCAATGAAAAGAACCTGAACAAGGGAGTGGCCAAGATGTTCAAGAAGTTTCCCCCGCAGGCCAAAGCTTAAGTCCTTTGGGAATGCGGACAGTACCGAATCTAACTTTAGAAGGAGATAGGATGCAAACACGTAAACTCGGTAACTCCGACCTGCATATCACTCCCGTCGGCTACGGGGCATGGGCCATCGGCGGCTCGGGCTGGCAGTTTGGATGGGGATCGCAGAACGACAATGACTCCATCGCCGCCATTCACCGTTCGCTCGAACTTGGCGTCAACTGGATCGACACGGCTGCCGTCTACGGCCTGGGACATTCTGAGGAAGTCGTCGCCCGGGCGCTCAAAAGCTGGTCTGGTCCGCGGCCCTACGTCTTCACCAAGTGCGGCCTGCGCTGGGACGCCAAAGGCAATGTGAGTAAAGTGCTTAATGCTGATTCAATCCAACGCGAAGTCGAAGACAGCCTCCGTCGACTTTCCGTCGACGTGATTGATCTCTACCAGATCCACTGGCCGCCTGATCCCGATTCAGCCGAACTGGAAGAAGGATGGTCAATGCTCGCCCGCCTACAGCGCCAGGGGAAAGTACGCTGGATCGGGGTTTCCAACTTCAATGTCCAGCAACTGCGCCGCGCTCAGGCCGCGGCCCCCGTTACTTCTCTGCAGCCTCCGTATTCGCTGCTGCACCGCGAGATCGAAGACCAGGTTCTGCCGTATTGCCTGCGGGAAGGCATTGGAGTCATCGTTTATTCTCCAATGGCTTCCGGTCTGCTGACCGGCGCCATGACCCGCGAGCGCGCGGCCAAACTGCCCGAGGACGACTGGCGCAAGAATCATCCCGATTTTACCGAGCCAAATCTCTCTCTCAATCTCGCGCTGGTGGAGCGCCTGCAGCAGATTGCCAGGCGCCACAACCGGTCAGCCGGTGAAGTCGCAATCGCCTGGACCCTACACCACCCCGCCGTTACCGGAGCCATCGTCGGTGCCCGCAATGCGCGTCAGGCTGAAGGAGTGATGCGGGCGGGCGAGGTGCGCCTCACCGCTGAGGACGTGACCGAGATAGAAACTTTTTTCGCCCAAACCGCGGCGTGAAGCAAATGGCAATTATGCCAAACAATCCCAGTCGGGCCCTTCGAGGCGCGATTGAGTCAAAAAGGAGAACACAGTGAATAAAGGCAAGACGTACATGAATACAAGTAATAAGTGGTTAATCGCAACATTTTGTCTGGCGCTGCTCTGCACGCTGGCACTTCCAAAAGCAGTGCTGGCCGATGAATGGGACCAGGCGACCAAGCTAACCTTCAACGAACTGATCGAGGTACCAGGACAGGTTCTTCCCGCGGGCACCTATTGGTTCAAGCTCGCGGACAACGATTCAAATCGCAACATCGTTCAGATCTGGAATGCCGACCGCACCCATCTGGTGACAACGATTCTCGCGATTCCCGATTACCGTCAGAATACCCCGGAGAAAACCATCATCAATTTCGAGGAGCGTCCGTCTGGGCAGCCGGAAGCCATTCAATCGTGGTTCTACCCGGGAAGTAATCTTGGCTTGGAGTTTGTGTATCCAAAGACGCGCGCCAAGCAACTCGCGAAGCAGGCCGGCAGGCCGGTGCTCTCCATGCCCGACGAGCAGGCGTCAGATGCTGCGCACATCAAACACGCGTCTGTAAAGGCGGTAAACCCGAGCGGCGAGGAAATCGCGTTGCAGAAATCGCCGCCACCCGCCAAATAGGTCGATACGCCGAACATCTAACTCGAGTTTCGTATCGCTACTTCTGGCACCCGCGTCGCGGTGCCATTTTTTTTTGGCACAGCTATTTGAACCGAGTCGATGTCCTTCCGTGGACACGCTGTCCAGCCGCGGTCGTCATACCCTGGCGGAGACTTGGCCTCACAAGATGTCACACCTGAAACAATTCACCCAGGCCGCTCCAGCTCATTCATTACAAATCTGCCTCGAAGAACAAGTTTGGAATGCCGCTTGCTACTGGTCAAGAAATATCGAGTACAAGCAAAGAGTAGTGGAGGATGCGGCCGTGAACGAGGTAGTTGATTCTTCGGGCGTGCAGTACGCAGTAATTGCAGGGCTTCGTACCGAAACTGGTTCTGAACGCCTCGTGATTGCGTACCCCAATGAGACATCACTGCGCGATCTCATAGCCGCCCCCTCCATTATCGCGGTTGGCTTCTCTTCGCGGGAAGAAGCGGTAGCTGGGGGCAGAGCCTGCGTGCCGACTGCTGCCTCTTACCAGCGAATGCCGGAAGCAACGGCAGATCGAGGAACTGAAAGATATCAGCAGAGACTCAATCGTGCAGAGCGGCGAGGAGCAAATGATTCAGCCTTACGTAGACTGGCAAGATTTCTCGTCACCTCCTTGAGCGACGTTGTCACCTCGGCCACGGTCATCTTCTCTTCGAGGAATGCCGTATCGACGGTAATAAGGATGGCGCTGGGCAGTTCCGTTTGAGTTCTCAGTGCCGCGGCTCCACTTTTTGGAAGGAGTAACAAATGGACGTTCAGAAGATGCGGCCTTTATTTGCCTTCATACAGACGGTTGTACTTGCCCTAGTGATCATGGGAGCAGCTTCGCGAGCGGCGGGACAGGCAGGGACGGGCGAGACTGTCATCCAGAAGGCCACGGAACAGTTTGAGAACAGTCCCCTGAAGATTACTTCCCTAGGCCAAGGTCTATATGTCTTTTCCGGGGACGGCGGAGACGTTACCAAGATCGTCGATGATGGCAGCACCTTGTTGATCGATAGCGGACTAGCTTCGCGGATTACTGAGCTGAGCGACGCGATCTTCAAAACGACGGCGCGTCCCGTCACACGGCTGGTGAATACACATTGGCACTTCGACCACACGGGAGGGAACACCTACCTCGGCTCCTCAGGCGTTACCATCATCGCCCAAGAGAACGTTAAGAAGCAGCTCTCGTCTGTCCAGGACGTGCCTTTCGTTGGCTTGCGGGACGGCCGCTATCCGTCGCAGGCGCTGCCGGGAGTAACGTACTCCAGCAGCATGACCTTGCATCAAGGTTCTCAACGGCTGACCTTGGAGAACTACGGATCCGCGCATACGGACGGCGACACCGTTGTCTATATCGCCCCCGCGAATGTAGCTGTTGTAGGAGACATTTTCTCGAATCACTACTATCCCATCATCGATCTGGCGTCAGGTGGATCAATCGATGGCCTCATCCATTCGGTTGACCGAATTTTGCCGCAGACTGATGCGCAGACGAAGATCGTGCCGGGCCATGGTCTAGTAGCGACGCGCGCAGATCTGCAGGATTACCGTGACATGCTGGTGCAGGTTCGGCAGAGCGTTAAGGATCTCATCGCAGCAGGAAAAACAATGGACGAAGTGGTCGCGGCTGCACCGACCAAAGATTTCGACGCCAGATGGGGTAGTGGTTACGTGACCCCGGAAGTCTTCATAAAAATGGTATTCAGCAGTATGGCTGGCGCCAACAGTGCGCGTCGATAGTCGCATCACGAGCATGCGGGATTGCGGTATGAGATCAGCAGTTAGCATCCATCAGCGAGCCATGAAGCACAATGGTCAGCGGAGAATGCGGAGAGATGTCGTGAGGGCCATATTCCAAGAACTCTTGCATCATGCTGCCAATGGGGATCGAATCTTGTTGAATCGTAGCAGATAGGGTTGGGTTGGCATTGAGAAGCTGTTTGAAAAATGCAACGAAGCATTTATCCTCTACAACTGCAAAACCAAGAATGGCGGCAGCTCCGGTTCGTCCACCAGCCGCATCCACGGTTCCCACAACCCCTCGATATCTTCGGCCAGACCTCGATGCCACAGCGACGGTTGTTGATGACGTAGTTTGATCATGGCCGTCATCCTAATCACTGTTGCTGCCCAAAACAATATGCCATCAAAATGTTTTATTACTTTCTTGAATACCATCGCGCAAACTGAACACTCTGGCTCCAATCCTCGGCTCCTGCCCGCTGTTTACACTCCTCTCACCCCTCACTTTTGCGATGGAAAGTAGCTACGCTAGATGCCTCACCACATTTGCAACACGATCAATTCTGACCAGCTTTGCAAAACACAAAGTTCGACACTGGAGGTTCACAGGGTTCTGACGATAGAGGAGCCTTTCGTAAACAATCGGCGTTTCGTGGACATTTTGGTAGGAAGGAAGGTTTTTGATGAATCTAAATCTGCTAGATCCGAAGTCTATTGTGCTCGGCGCGGCGGTGATTCTGATCATCGCAGTGGTTGTTTGGCTGTACGTGCGAAAACGCAGGAGTACGACTGCAGACCTACGGCAAAAGTTTGGGCCCGAGTATGAGCGAGCGGTGCAGAAGCATGGGTCGGAACGAAAAGCAGAAGCGAAACTAGCGGATCGCCAGCAGCGGGTTGAAAAGCTCAACATTCGCGATCTTGATCCGATGGACCGCGAACGTTTTTCGAAACAGTGGGAGTCCGTACAGTCTCGGTTCGTCGATTCGCCAAAGGGGGCGGTCGCTGAAGCCGATGACCTGGTGTCCTCTCTGATGAAAACTCGTGGTTATCCCGTCTCCGATTTCGATCAAGGTGCGGCCGACATTTCTGTCGCCCATCCGCGAGTGGTGGAGAATTACCGGTCTGCGCATGAGATTGCTCTCCGGGTTGGGAAAAATGCAGCAAGTACAGAAGATCTGAGAACGGCGATGATTCATTACCGCTCACTGTTTGAGGAACTGGTGCAGGTACCAACGATTGTGGAAAGAAAAGAGGTGGCGTAGTGGCTGAACTTTAAGAGAATTGAGGAGGAATTCAGCAGCAATCCTCACTTGTTTTGGCTCCAGCTGACTTGGCTAGGGCTCCTAACGCGCTTATACCTTATCTTTATCTTTGTTCAGACATTGCCTTGACGGCACCGGTGGAGATACCGCCGTCCACCAGCAGCGTTTGTCCGGTCACATACCGGCTGGATTCTGCGGCGAGAAACACTACCGCGGCGTCGAGATCACGGAGCTCGCCGGGCCGTTTGACGGGAATCCGGTCGCGGAGATATTCGACCCATTCTTTATCCTGGTACAGCACTTTGTTCTGTTCCGTGCAAAACCAACCTGGAGCAAGGCAATTCACGGTGATGCCGTGCTTGCCCCAATCATCCGCCAGGCTCATGGTCAACTGGCGAATGCCTCCGCGGCTTGCGCCATAAGGACCCAGGCCGGCGTAGCCCGCGACGCTGGTGACGGAGCCAATATTAATGATCCGCCCATACCGTCGCGGCACCATGCGGCGCGCGACTTCTTGCGCAACGAAAAAACTGCCGCGCAGGTTGGTGTCCAGCACAAGGTTCCAGTCGTCCCAGGTGACATCCAACGCAGGTTTACGCACATTGCAGCCGGCATTGTTCACCAGAATATCGAGGCGGCCGCAGAACGCTTCGGCGTCGGACGCCATACGCTGAATGCTTTCCAGGTTGCGAACGTCAAGTTCCAGCGACAGAACGCGCCGCCCAGTTGCCTTGATCTCGCGTTCGAAGTCCGAGAGATTCTTGGGATCGCGGCTGGTCACTACCAAGTCCGCACCCGCCTTGGCCAGAGCGCGGGCCATGTGTTGTCCCAAACCCCGGCTCGCACCGGTCACAATCGCAACCTGCCCGCTGAGATCGAAAAGTTCTCCGCTCATGATTGTTGTTCACTATTATTGTTCGCTATGTTTGTTCACTCCGGCGCGCCCGTGGTAAGCACCACCTTCATCAGGTTGGGCTCGCGGGAATGGAGCCGCTCAAACCAGCGCGGCCCCTCTTCGAGTGGCGCGATGGCTGTAATCAGCGGCTTGACTTGAATTCGTCCGCTGCCCACTAGTTTGATCGCTTGAGGAAACTCTCCGGCGGAAGCGCAGGAACCTTGGAGACGTATCTGGCGCGTGACAACCTTTTGAAGAGGCAATTTCACCTCCGGTTCAATGTTGCCGACCAGCGTAACGGCTCCTCCCTTGCGAACGCAATCGATCGCCGTCCGAACAGTCTCTTGGATGCCCACCGCTTCCAACGCAACATCAACCCCGCGTCCATGGGTGAGATCGGAGATCTGCGAAATCAACTCCGCTTCAGTGGCTAGTAAGGCGGCGCTCGCTCCCAAGTCGGTTGCGAGCTTCAGCCGGGAGGGATCGACATCTGCAACAAAAACGCGCGAGCAGCCGGCTACGCGAAGCGCCTGCAGCGTCAGTAGTCCAATCATTCCGGCGCCGAGAACCAGTGCCTTCTGCCCGGAATCAATTCTTGAAAGGGAAACGGCATGTAGAGCCACGGACACCGCCTCGAGCATCGCCGCCTCGGAGAACGAAAAGCTCTCGGGTAAGAGGTGGACGATGTGCTGCGGAACAACTACGTATTCCGCGAAGGCTCCGGCGCAGCGATAGTCTGCGCACGAGACGCCAAGTACTCTGCGGTTGTCGCAGAGATTGATTTCTCCGCGATTGCAATAGTCGCAGGCGCCGCAAGAAATGGTGGAATCGAACGTTACCCTGTCGCCCACGGAAAAGTTTCTTACTCTCGCGCCCGTGGCGGTCACCGTTCCCGCCGCTTCGTGCCCCATCACAATGGGTGGTATGCGCCGGCCCGAGGATCCGTCGTAGCCATGCACATCGCTGCCGCAGATGCCGCAGGCCGCGACGCGGACCAGGACGTCGTCCGGGCCGGGTACCGGCGGCGGCATATCCGCGATTTCCAGGTGACGATAGCTCGAGAGCAAAAGCGCCCTCATGTGTGCTCCCTAGCTGAAAATGTTCGTGTCCAGAAACTGATTGCGGAATTTGCCGCGCGGATCGTAAGTCTTGCTCAATTGAACAAAGTCGGGCAACTTTTTATAAATGGATTTCAGCTCTTTGGGAGGCGTGGTAAACAGTTTTCCCCAGTGTGGCCTGGCGTGGAATGGGGCTAATTCTTTTTCAATCACTGGCAACAGTTTGCTGACCGCCGGCCAGTCCTGTTTCCAGGTAAAGTGGATGGTCACACAGGATTGTTCGTAACACGGACTCATCCATAAATGATCGGCGGCAATCGCGCGAATTTCCGAAATCATTAAGTGCGGACTGACCTGGTCGCGCAGCCGTTCAACCGCCAGAATTGCTTCCACCGCATGTTCACGCGGCACGAAGTACTCCGATTGCAACTCTTTGCCCGCACTCGGGGTAAAGCCCATGCGAAAATGCGGCAATCGTTCATACCAAGGGCCGGGGACACCCATCTGCTCCGTACAGTTCTCGGCGGAAAGCTCCGCAATGGGGTGAAGATTCTTTGTTGCTCTTTTCGCGCCGAAAAATTCCGGGGTTCCGTCGAACGTTTGCCCGTTCTCCTCGCGGCTCTTGATCCAAACTTCGTTAATGCGCTGGTTTTGCCAGTCGGTAAAAAGACTGACGCTATACCCGCTGGATTCGATCGCGTCAAAGTGGTCTCTCATTGCAGAGAGCGGCAGGTTTTCGTACACGTACTGCCGCATCGTGTAAGTCGGCTGGATATCGAGTGTGACCTTGGTGATTACGCCGAGAGAACCCAGCCCAACCACGGCTCCGCGAAACGTTTCGGCGTCTTGCTGGCGCGATAGCTTAACCACTTCGCCCGCGGCCGTGACGATTTCAAGTGCTGAAACCGCGGTGGAGAGATTTCCATTCTTTTCGCCAGAACCATGCGTTGCCGTGCTGCACGCGCCAGCCACGGAAATGTGGGGCAATGAGGCCAGGTTGTGCAGCGCAAAGCCCTTGCCATCCAGATAAGGGCAGAGTTGTCCATACGTCATGCCTGCGTGGATGGTCACGGTGCGCGCATCGGGATCCAGTGCAACCACCTCGTCCATCGACTTCAAGGACAGGAGGCTATGCGTGCTGTCGGCGATGTTGTTGAAGCAGTGGCGCGTGCCCAACACTTTTAATTTGTTTTGTTTCCGAACGTAGCTTCGGACTTCATCGAGCGTGCTGGCGGAGTACAAGCGGTCAGTGCCGTATTCGAGATTGCCCGCCCAGTTTTTTAGTTTGTTATTGGACGCCCACGTCACCAGAGGCGAAATGACAGGGCTTGCCATCAACGCGGCGAACAGCCTGATAAAGGTCCTCTTATTCATGGCTACAGTCCAATTTGTTTCTTCCGAACGGCAGGACGCCGCGATTGTACACCGTTTTCTTGAGTCTTCAGCACCTCGAGCATGCTGCGCATGCTGTGCTGGGATTGCGCCACGAACGTCCCAGCGGCGCAAGGTTCGTGTGGAGCAGGTGCCTCAGCGACTTGAGACGCGCTCGTTCTCCGTCACAACGTGCCTCCTCCGACTGCTGCTTAAAAGAACCATGGCCTCTCCGAATCTGCGCGTGTATCCCCAAGTTCACGAATTTGACAAGAATGTGACGATTCCGTGACAAGCCCGACAGGGCGCGAACGCTAAGTTATTCGACGACGTTGATTCCGCAAAACCGCAAGCCCGTATATGACCGATGTTCAATTCCTGAGAAAGAGTCAAGGGGCGCAGTTTGGCGAGTTCTATCTGGATTTCCGAACCATGGAACTCTCTCGCGGCGATCAGACTGTCCGCCTGACTCTTCTGGAGTTCAAAGTGCTGAAGTTTTTAGTTTCCAGACCAAGGGTTGTCATTTCGCGGCAGAAGCTAATCGGTTCCGCGTGGCCGAAACGGAAGCGCTCCAGTTACCGCACCGTGGACAATTGCATTGCAAAACTACGGCAGAAAATTGAAGCCAATCCTGACCGTCCCGTTTTCATCCGGACCGTTCAGGGAATGGGCTACAAATTTGTTCCTCTTGAAGAATTGCATCCCCAGGGTAGCCCCGGTTGAGTAAGGCGTATTGGAGAAGAAATGGGAATCAGATCTATGAAGAAAATGGCGATGCAGTGGTTGATTCTAGCGACGCTCTGTGCGTGCGCGCCGATGGCGCATGGGATTCCCGCCTTCGCACGCAAATACGGTCTGCCGTGCTCCGCCTGCCACGAGGCTTGGCCCATGCTCAACAATTTCGGCCAGACCTTTAAAGATAACGGATATCAATTGGGCAACGGCCGGGACGCGCCTGTTTACCAGGATCCTTCCTATTGGCCAATCATGTTTCGCACCACTCCGGTCTGGCACCGGGAAAGCAATAACCGGCAAGCGATCGACGTAGTTCCCGGCAACGCCGCCAGCGGTCAATTCGAGTCTGTGGTGACGACGTCGGGTTTCGATTTGGGCGGGGTTGATCTTATCACCGCCGGTACGCTTTACAAGAACATCTCGTTCTTTATCCAGCCCTTTATCGGAAACAACAGCATCGCACTCTCGCAGGCTTGGGCGCGCCTGGATAATCTTGCCGGATCCCATTGGCTAAACTTGAAGCTTGGCAAATTTGAATTGGATGAGCCTATTTCCCAAGAGCGTTCGCTCATAACCAATAATACCGGTGCTATCTACCACAGCTATTTCTTCACCCCGCCCGGGGACAACAATTTTTTTGCGGGAATTGGTTTTCCTCAACTAGGCGTCGAATTGCTGGGGCATTCCGAAAACGATTACACGCGGTATTCAGTCGCCGTGGTGAGCGACAGCAATGGATCAACCGGCTTGCCTTCAAATCAGGCTTACGACGTGTACGCCAACTTCAACCAGTCTTTCGAGGCGCCCTGGTTTGGCAGGCAGCAGATCGGTGTCTACGGATATTTCGGTGAATCCCCGACCTACTTCCAGACTAGCGGCGGGAATCCGATTCCGGGCACGGGCACGGGAAATCGCACCTTCTATCGGCTCGGCGCCTACGGGCATTGGTACGTCAATAAGTTCGACTTCTACACCTTTTATCTGCACGGATACGACAATGTATTTCTAGGCAATTCTGTGCCATCCAACCAACCGGCGAGGTTGCCAGTGGGGGCGGTGGCTCCGATATGGAACAGCGCTTTTGTCGAGGGCCATTACAATCCCACGCCGCGATGGATCGCCATCGGTAAATACGAACTCAATCGCATGTCGCGAGAGGCAAATCCGAACATTCGAAGTAATTTGGGGAATCTCGACACCTGGACGGTCGGGTATCGCTGGTATCCCATCATGAGCCCGCGTGCGGGCTTGGCGTGGACCCAGGAATACTCCCGCATCATCAACGCGGGCACTGCGCCTCTGTCGGGTAAAGACGACATCCGCAACACTTTTCTGATGGGTTTTGATTTCGATTTCTGAGGAGGTCACCGCTGTGCGCAGGACAATCAAGGCAACTCGTACGGCTGTGATTCTGATCTGCATGTCGTGGTGCATCACCAGCGCCGCGCAAGACAGCCATATTGGAAAACTGGTGGGGAATGCTAAACGTGGAAAAGCGCTGTACGTGCGCTACTGCGTCTTCTGCCATGGGCCCGACGGCGATGGCCGCGGAGAGAGTGCACCCTATCTCGTTCCGAAGCCGCGCGACTTCACCAAAGCCGTATTCAAATGCCGGTCCACCGCCAGCGGCAGTCTGCCTCTGGATAGTGATCTCTACGACACGATCACGCGGGGAATACACGCCAGCGGGATGCCGTCATGGAAGCCGCTGCTACGACAAGAGCGCGCCGACCTGGTTGCGTATATAAAAACCTTTTCTTCCGCATTCCAGGAAGAGAAGCCCGGCGAACCCGTGCCCATACCGGCTGAACCCGCCAACTCTAACGAGAGCGTCCAGCGCGGGGCAGAACTCTTCCAGAGCATGAATTGCTGGTCCTGTCATGGCAAAGACGGGCGCGGCCATGGTCCGTCGGTCGCTGCACTTACCGACAACCAGGGCAATCCGATTACGCCCTTCGATTTTACTAGTGGAACGCGCTTCAAATGCGGGGAGACGAATCGGGATATGTTCCGTGACTTGCTCACAGGCCTCGACGGTACTCCGATGCCATCGTTTGCGGCCGCTATGAATCCGGACCAGAGATGGGACGTAATTCACTACATCCGCACCTTGAGTTCATCGAAGACACATTCAGAGGAGAAAAATGACTCCATAAGGACAGTGAACTGAAACATCTCGTTGTCCGCATGGCGCCCTTCATCCTAAGTAGCATCTTGTAATGCGCTGCTTTCTTCCACATTCAACAGCCCTTGGTATTCCCAGGGCGGAAGGTCGAATTTAATGAGAAAGAGTTTTTATCTGTTCATTATCGCTGTTGCCGGTCTTGGCTTGTTCTTGTCGGATCGGATGTCCGCTGGCCCTGCGGATTCGTCCCCTTCATTAAAGGGTGCAGTAAAGTTCGAAGGTACCGCGCCCAAACCTTCGCGCATCGACATGTCGCAAGATCCACTTTGCGCCAAGACCCACTCGACGGCGGCCACCACGGAGGACGTCGTTGTCGGCGCTGACGGCGGCCTGGCCAATGTGGTCGTCTATGTTTCCGATGGACTCGGTTCCCGCACCTTTCAACCTCCGCAACAGCCGGCCGTCTTCGAGCAGAAGGGTTGCCAGTACAAGCCGCACGTGCTGGCCATGCAAGCCAATCAGAAGCTCGATGTGGTGAATAGCGACGAGACCACCCATAATATCCATCCCAGTCCCGCCAACAACCGGGAGTGGAACATGACTCAGCCTCATGGAACCCCTCTCCAGCAGACCTTCGCGCGCGAGGAAATTGCCATCCCAGTGAAGTGCAATGTACATCCCTGGATGCGCGGCTACATCGCGGTTTTCAAACATCCATATTTTGCGGTGACGGACAAGAATGGCAGCTTCGACCTGAAGGACCTGCCGCCAGGTGCCTACACGATTACAGCATGGCAGGAAAAGCTGGGTACACGGACTCAGAAGGTGACCATCGGAGCCGGTGAAGCGAAAACGTTGGACTTCACCTTCAAAGAATAATTGGCCTTTGTGAGTCGACGACAAGCCCGACAAATAAGCCCGCGACGTCACGCTTGGTGACTGGTGGGGTCGTCCTGTCGCGGAATGTACAGGGAACACACGCACCTTCGACAGATCTCGTTGCGCGCGACATCCAAGCTTGATCGAAAGTGTAGCGCTTCCGGGCTATTGACGATCTCGGGCAACGACCGGCGGTGAATGTTTCCCAGCACCGGATGGAAAAAGCATGGCCGGACGTCCCCCGAGGCCTCGATCACGGCCGAGACCCACGGAGCATTGCAGCGTGGAGCAACATTGTTGGACTGCCCAAGGTGGGCGCGGAAATGTTGAACAATGCGCCGTAACTTGTCGGCAGTTTCAATCACGAATCCGGAATCCAAGTCTGCCCGGTATTCTCTGATGAGACATTCAACTTCATACTCTAAAGCGTCCACCTCTTCAGGCACCAGAGCAACACGGTCGACGCGATCGGGCCTCCATCCCTGGGAGCGGTTGAAGGCTTCAGAAGTCAGGTCAGCCGCCAGAAATGAAACCGAATCCAATCCGATCTGCTTCGCACACGTCACGACTGCGCGCAGCGCATGATGATTTGCTTTTTGCACGGTGCAGCGTGCCCCAATCTGCATCTCAGGACGGAGATTGTGTAACGCTTTGACCCCCTCCTCCAACTGTTCAAACGCACCGGGAATGCGACGAATGCTGTTGTGAATCACGGGCGGGCCATCCAGAGACACGATAACGTCGTCTACGCTCTCGGTAATCGCCTGCGCCTGAGATTTCAGCAACAGTCCGGCGGTGAGCAAGCTAACCCGGCTTCCCGTGGAACGAAGCATTTGCGCCAGGCCACCCCAGTTCTCGTTCAGTTGCGGCTCACCGCCGGAAAACACAAACCAGCGGACACCCAGTTGTCGAAACGAACTTAGGTGTTGTTCGAGATCTTCCGGCGTGATTTCTTTGGCCTCACGAATTCGCCAGATGTCGCACATCACGCAACGGCAGTTGCATTGATTGTGCGGGAAAATAACTACGACGGGCAGCGCATGAATCCGGTGCGCCGCCAGAGCAGTC
>Ga0073928_10006829_pt1 | contig 15141 bp, 11 predicted proteins | sample PaiPotPPA55metaG_FD_76969 | JGI IMG/M metagenome (GOLD analysis project Ga0073928, IMG submission 76969) | Iron sulfur acid spring bacterial and archeal communities from Banff, Canada, to study Microbial Dark Matter (Phase II) - Paint Pots PPA... ... | reverse complement strand
TAACGAAGCGCAGACCGGCAGTCCGTAGGCGGCGCGAGGATTTTTGCCCTCGCGTCGCAGCACTTAGCAAGATTTAGGGGGCAACAATGAGATTAGCAGCTCGATGTATAGCCACACTGGCGATTGCATTCGCGATAATTCCTGGCCTACGGGCGGACGACACCACAAAGGCGAAAGCAAAAGCGGACACAGTTGCGCCTGTTACCTCCGACACCGCGCCGGCTGCCGCTGACGCATCGCAGCCAGTTCCTTCTACCACCGCGTTCACACCTTACTCGTCAAGTTTGCAATCGGCATCCGGTAACGCGTACTCGTCTGGCGCCATGCACTCATGGGATGAAGGCGAACACTTCACTCCCCGAGTCGAATGGTTCTTAGGTTACTCATTCTGGCGGGCTATGCCTACGTCGAATAGCAACCGCATGGGTTACCTGCACGGTGGGAGCACTTCCGTAGCCTACAACTTCAACCGCTACCTGGGACTCGTCGCGGATTTTGGCGGCTACGACAACAACAAGCTCACTCTGATTGGTCCAACCGGCAGCCAAACATTCAGCTCGGATGGCAGCGCGTTCTCCTTCGCCTTCGGTCCACGGATTTCCTATCGCAGATATGAAAGATTCACTCCATTCATCGAGGCGTTATTTGGGGGCGCGCACGCAAGTTCTGTGAAAATCTCCGGATGCACCGGAACACCGAATTGCACGTTTCTCGGCTCCGATACTGGTTTCGCCACTTTCTTAGGCACCGGCTTCGACATCAAAATCAGCCGCCACATCGCCCTGCGCTTGATAGATGCCGACTTCCTGCTGACTCATTTCAAAGATCCTTTTTCAAGCAACGGGCAAGGCCGCGGTTGGCAGGACAACGTTCGACTTTCCACTGGAATTGTCTTCCGCTTCGGCGGCAGCCCACCGGCGCCTCCGCCGGCAGCACTCATGGCGTCTTGTTCAGCAGATAAGAGTACGGTCTTTGCTGACTCGCGAGAGATTGTCACGGTTCGCGCGGACGTGAGCAATGCCGGCAACAGTTCTCTCACCTATTCGTGGGTCGCGAGTGATGGCGCCGTGGACGGCACTGGATCAATAGTGCGATGGAATTCTGGACACGCTACTCCAGGAGTTTATACAGTCAAAGTTCGCGCAGATAACGGGCGCGGTGGCACCGCAGCATGTTCGGTGGATATTCGTGTGGACGCCAGGCCGATTCGGCCACCAAGCCTGAGTTGCTCGGCGGACCGCAGTCCTATCGTTCAGGGAGAAAGCACCGGCATCACAGCCGATGCGAGCGATCCTGAAAACCGTCAATTAACTTACAGCTACAGCACTTCGGGTGGCCGAATCGTTGGAAGCGGGCCAAAAGTTCGCTTCGATTCCACCGGCTCCGCCCCTGGAAATTACACCGTGAAATGCAGCGTCGCGAACGACCGCGGCGGAACGGCAGACGCTTCCACCAACGTGGAAGTGCAGGCGCCGCCACCGCCGCCTGAAGTTGCTGAATTGGAAGCGCGGCTTTCGCTTCACAGCATTTATTTTCAAACCGCCCGGCCAACGGAAAAAAATCCCGGCGGCGGCTTGGTGGAGAGCCAGCAGGAAGTGCTCGCCGCGCTCGCTACGGACTTCAACCGCTATCTAACTTTCAAGCCCGAGGCGCGCTTGACTCTGGGCGGCCACGCGGACGTTCGCGGATCCGAGGAGTACAACAAGCGTCTTACCGAACGGCGTGTGGAACGCTCCAAGAGCTTCTTGGTCGAACACGGAGTCCCGGCCGGCAGCATAGACGTTCAGTCGTTTGGAAAAGATGACAATCTAACCGCCGAGCAGGTGAAAGAGCAGATGCAGGACAATCCTGACCTCACTCCGGAAGAGCACCAAAGAGCGTTGGCCAATTTGCAAATTATTGTGCTGGCCAATAATCGCCGTGTGGACATCTCACTCAGCACCACGGGTCAACAGTCCGTTCGCCGTTACCCGTTTAACGCGAAAGATGCCATGGCGCTCATCAGTCCGAGCGTTCACGGCAAACCGCCGGCGTCCAAGAGCACGCCACCGAAACAATAGACTATTATTTCCAACCGGCACAGCGCCAGGGCTGTGCCGGTTGCCATCACTGAAGGCGCGTTCGCTCCGCTTCTGAAAACGGCGCAACAACGCCACGATACTTTCAAAACCACTTTCTTTTAGCGGCTCTTCTTATTTGCGGCTCTGATGGTGGGCCCGCCTGGACTCGAACCAGGAACCTACCGATTATGAGCCGGACGCTCTAACCATTGAGCTACGGGCCCGAGCCTTAACTATAAGCGAAGCCGAAACCCATTGCACTATGCCCGCCGCCGATTTCTCGTTGCCCACTGCCGATTTCTCGCTGCCGACCGTGGACGGCCTTGCGGCCTTCACTTGAGCACGAGCCTGTACATTTTGTATTCCTCTCCGGAGCCGCCCCAGTCCGGAAAATTGCCGGTAAACACCGCGCCAAATTTCGCATTCAGCGCCTGGCTTCCGCCCGGCCGAGCGTGACCGTACACCACGTCAAATCCGTCACCAATCGCCAGACCCAACCAATGAGCCTTTAGAATCGATCCCAATCCGCGATTTTGAAACGCGGGAAGTATGGTATTTGAGTAACAATAAATTCCACGCTTCTTTTCAGTCTCTGCTAAGTTTCCTAATTCTTCGATCAGCTCGCAATGGCTTGTCAGCGGGACGCCGTAGGTTTCTCCCGCCAGTACTCCGTCCACATACATCCATACAAAAATTGACCCGAAGGCATTCCAGATTTCGGTCTTTTCTAAGATATCCAGTCGCATGGCTTCGTGGTACACGGGCTCGAAAACCATGGTCTGCTCAAGCGGAACATCGTATTTAAATTCGATCGCGCTCATTTTTGCAGAGTGTCTCACCAATTATTTTCAGCCGGCTGTCCGCTCCGTTGCTTACAGCGTTCAGAGATTTTCTGACCTTACTCCATGAACGGATTTCTCAACGCAGGAATTTCGCCGGCCGAATCCTTGACGCGCTGGATTTGCGCTTCGATCGGATCGCGAATCTGCGGGTCTGCCGGAGCATATTGCAGCGCCCGCGAATATTCCTGCAACGCTTCCTCGCGAGCGCCGCGTTTCAGCATCAGATTCGCCAGCTCGATATGGGCAAAGAAGGGAGAGGGGTCCGCATCCACGGAAAGCTGCAACTGCGCTTCGGCTGCAGCCACATCGGGCTTGTCCGCGTAGAGCTTCTCGATTCCATCAAAATAATAATATGCACCAACATCTGCAGGAATGGAAAAGGTCCCCTGATAGACAAACAGGTTGCCGAACCTAGCGACCGGCGTGGCGGCCCGGAGCGCCGGGCGATCCCAGAATGGACTGGGGATTAAAGCGATGCGCCCAACAAAAAAGGTCCCGGATTTTTCCGGCTGGATCAATATTTTCAGGTCGCGCTTTTTGTCGCGGCCCACGTATTCCACGTCACGCGCTTTCAGGTCTTCTTCCGACGCGAAGTAAAAAATGAGCGGGCGCTCAGAGGCAGGCTTTAGAACCCTATCGTAATATGCCACCAGCTCTTTGGTTCGTTGGGTCAGGTCCACACCTTCGTCGCTGAAATACTTGTATGCATTCTGCGTCCCGACGAATTCGTTAAAGTATTCCCATGGCCGGATCACGGGCAACGCCGAAACCATCGCGAGCGCGAATGCGATTACCGCGATTGCTTGCAAGCTTCTTGAATGGGATGCGAACGCTCGCTCGGCGAAAAATCCTGCGAAGATCGAAAGCAACACTAACACCGGTAGGGCGTGCCGGATTCCCGCATAGGTCGCGCCCCTCGCCAGCACCACCAGGAACAAGATTCCGCACGCCAGAATGATGCTCGCGGGAAGGTTCCAATCTGAGGGCAATCGACGAGCGAAAAATAAACCCAAGCCAAGCAGCGCCAGGATGCTCAGGCCGATCGGCAACTTGAGGATGATCATGGCCGGGAAAAAATATTTTGGTCCTTGGCGCAGGTAAACACGCCCAAATATTAATTGAGGATAAGGTCGCCCTTCCATCCCCGCGTGGACGGTGTCAGCAAAACCCCAAAGGTAGGCGCGCGGGACCACGTGCACCCTGGCCATCGCGGCAAGAACGGCATGGTACATCGGCGTATGGACGTCGCTGATCTTGTCCGCCAGCGGCCGATTGAACAGTTCCTGCCCTGTGCGCGTCTCCGCGTACCGGAATAAATAGGATCCCCATAAAACCACCAGCGCACCAACTGTTACCGCCATGACCTTCAGGAGTCTCCGCCATTTGGCGTCGCCCTCGCGCGTGACGGGGAGCCAGAAGGACAGGAACGTGCCAGTTCCCGCGACCGTTAACAACACAACGGGAGCGGAGTGTTTCGCCGCAAGCGCCAACCCAAGAAACAACGAGCAAAGTGCCAGGTCACGCCAAATCCAATCACGGAACGCACGCGTAGCCAGAACGATCGCCGTTGCAGACAAGAGCGCCACCGGCAGGTCCATCATCACCACCGGCCAATGCGCCGCCACCGTGGGATCAATCACAAGAAATAGCAGCGCGCCGAGCGCCACGCCCGTACCAAAAACTCTTTCTACCGCCAAGGTCAGGCAAATGAGCAGGAGTCCGTTGAGAATAAACATTGCGGTGCGCGCCCGCCGCTGAACAGAATCCGGATCATTCTCGCGGTAAACGGCGCGTTCGGTAAACACTCGCTCGTCAGGTTTATCGCTAAACTGGCGCAGCGGACCCAAGTGAAGGCCGGTCGTCGCGACCACGGTCCCGACCCAAAGTTTCACCAGCGGAGGCTGCTCGGGATTGATCCGAAAGTCTCCATGCCTTACGTAAGAAACTCCGGCAGCGATATGGTACGCCTCGTCAATGGTGAACCCATCCAAACGCGTCGCGATCGCCGATCGTAAAATTCCCAAGCCGACCAGCAACAGCACCAGCCACATGAAAATGCCGAACCTCATTTTGCTTGGGTTCATCGGATTTGCCGGTGATGCAGCGAGCGCAAGAGAACGTGGCGTCTAAATCCTCGAACCATGCGGCTTGAGCTCGTACTCACGTTTTCGTTTAGTGATTGTCGGCAGTGGGCTTGGGTTGTGCTGGTTGCGGCACCAGGGGCTTGGTGATGTCGTCCAGATACGCGGGAGTTCCTTCCACGCGCTCCAGGACGGGATAGCGTTCACCGTCGTGGTAATCAATGTTGGCAGTCGATACGAAATTGTCCATTTGAACGATCAAGCTGATTGGCTCGGACTTGCCTTTCGCGTCCCGGATCGCATCTTGAAGCAGATCGCCGGAAAACATTTGTCCATTGACCGCGATGATCTTTGCTCCCGGCACGATTTTTGCCTTGTCGGCAGGCCCCTTCCATCGAACATCTATGATCTGGCCGTCGGCATCGACTTGTACCCCAATGGAGTACCAGACGTCGACACCAACCTTAACGGTGGGCGCGGCATTCGCATGTACGATCAGCTCGGAAGCACTCGGTTTGTCGGCGTAAACCAGTTTGTAACCTCCCCGCTCGATTCCGGCAAGGTCTGCACGAGGATTAATTTTATCAACGCGGTCGTGAAGGAAAGTTGCCCAGTCGTATGGCGCCACCTCATTGAGGTCGCGAACCAGCTCGTCAAAAGTGTAGGTGACGATGAGGGGTCCGGTGTTTCCACCCTTACCCAGAAAGATCCTCTGGAAGTCATCGAGAGATTTCTTATTGCCGGTCATTTTGCGAATCAGAGTGTCGGCATCGAGCCAAACGAGTTCGCCCTCATCGTAATAGTCCTGTCCACGCTTCCAGCTGGCCCAGGTCGGATTGCCGTCGCGGAGAATGCTGGCGGCAACCGCCGTATCCTCGGTTGAGCGCCATTCGCGTCCAGATTTGTAGTCAAGATTGGCTGCAGAGGAAGCCAACATGTCGCGGTATTGCGCCTGAGACTTGAGTCCGGAGCGCGCGGCAAGCACGTTTCCCAAGTATTGCGTCATGCCCTCATAAACCCAGAGCAGCGCGCCTTGCTGCGCCGTGGCGAAATCAGTTTGGTACAGCCCGACCGGGCGGCGATATTTGCCATTCCATGAGTGCGTGAACTCGTGTGGGAGCAGATCCGAGTTGGCTAGCTGGTGGTCTTCATCCGAGAATTCTTTCTCGCCCAGACCGTTTTCCGACGACTGGCCATGCTCGAGGCCCAGGCCGCCGGCGGTGTCGGATAGATCCAACAGGAAATGGTATTGGTTGTAATGGTGTGAGCGGTACAGCGCGTCCGCTTCGCGAACGAGGTTCGCGATCTCAGCCAGCGCCTCGGGGTGCAGATTGGAGTCCTCGGGAGCGTCGGAAACTACGTCAATGTAATGCTTGGGAGAGATTTCCGGAGCCAGAGCGAATTCGTGGAAGTATTGTCCGGCGAGGACAGGAGAATCTTCAAGCTGCTCAACATTGGTGACCGCGAAGTGTGTAGTGCTGCCCGCAGCTGGAACAGGATATGCGCCGCCTCCGATCGGAATGAGCGCGGTGCCGATGCCCCAACCGGCCGGGACAATCACCGAAGGCTGTATGGGAATATCGCGCACCGGCGTGTTCGCCGGATAAAGCATGACCTTGTCCCATTCGAGGTACGCCAATTTCTGCGAGACATTTGTGAGAACGATGGAATCGAGATGCGCGTGAACGGTGGTCACTCCGGGCGGAATCGTCAGGTGAAACTCGTATAGGTCCACGTCGTCGCGGCGCCACGGCAGCGTCTGGCCGTTGGCGGTGAAGACTACGCCGGTGATGCTATCGACGGGGCCGGTTGGGCGGTGATCGCCGGGAATCCATTTGGGAGTGATGAGAGTGACTGGGCCGGCGGTCACCGGCAGATCTATCTCGGCGTGGAAAAGCTTGCGCGGAACGTCCGATAGGTCAACGGTGATCTGAATCGGAGGCTTCTGGTTCTGCGTGGGGGGCTTCTGGCTCTGCGCGCGCGCGCTGGTGGCCAATAAGAAACTAAAAACCGCTGCACAGCAAAGTGATCTGCGATTCCAATGCATTCTGTAGTTTCCTTTGCGGGTTGAAGCCAGGACTTCCATTTTGCCCGTCAGCTAGGCGTGACAATATACTCCAGTTGTTCGCAGTCGCCATACCTTGGAGATTCTCTCGCTCAGTGAAATGTGATAACTGGCCTTGAAGGAGCTGCGTCTCGCCATTGCCGCCCTTAGACGCGAGAGACTGCGTTCAGGTAGCAGCAGTCTGGAAATTTCCGCACCCACGCAGGCCTCTCCAACCCTTCGGCCACTGGCTAAGAGTTCTTCCCACTTAAATTTAGTGAGCATCAGAAAATTTCCAGGATTTCTTCGTAGCGTTTGAATGGGGGGATCAGATACGCGCCGGCTATGCCTTCCGTCCTTGCGGTGCGCGCCCAGTCGAGCATTCTGCGAGCGAGGACGAAGCCGCGGTCGCGGGCGGCGTCTCCGGCTTTTTCCATTTCGCGCAGAGTAGGCCCGGGAATCACGATTCCGGGGACCTCGTTGTTCAGACGTAGGGCTTGTTTGTAACTGGTGAGCGGCCACAAACCGACAATTACCGGGACGGGGGATTTTCCGCCGAGGCGTTTGAGAAAAGCGCTCCAGTGCCCGGGATCGAAAATCGGCTGAGTCATGGCGAAGTGCGCGCCCGCTTCGATTTTTTCCTGGAAGCGGCGCAACTCTTCGTCGATATCTTCCGCAACAGGATTCACTGCGACTCCGATGGTGTAATTTGTTGCGCCGCCTAAACTTTTTCCGGCCCAGTCGGTTCCTTGATTGAGTCTGGCGAGAACTTTTACCAGGCCGATGGAATCCACTTCATATACGCCGCTGGTTTCAGGGTGATCGCCGAGCGATGGAGGGTCGCCGGTGATGGCGAGGACGTTGCGCACACCCCCGACAGCCCAGGCGCCGAGAAGCATGGCTTGCAGGCCGATGATGTTGGAATCGCGCGTGGTGAGATGCGGGATAGTTTCGAAGCCGTGCGCTTCCAGGGCGCCCGCGAGGACCATGGCGTCCATACCAACTCGGGCGAGCGTTCCGCTATTGATGTCGATGGAATCCACCTGGCCGGAAGCCATCACACGGCCGGTCTGTTCCACGATGCGCTCGACGGTGACGCCCTTGGGCGGGTCAATTTCGACAGAGACGACAAATTTTTCAGCCTGGATTTTTTTCCAGAGCTTGCTATCGGGCTCGCGAGTGGCTACCCGGCGAAATCTTTCGGCGGGCTCGAATACTTCGATGGAGCCCGCCCTGACTGGCTTTGTTCCGCTGGTTTTATCGAGATGAATTTTCTTTACCGCTTCGGCAATGGCGTGGATGTGTTCCGGAGTAGTTCCGCAGCAGCCACCGATGAGGCGCGCGCCCAGTTCCGCAGCTTCTTGGGCGAAGAGCGCGAAATATTCGGGAGAGGAGCGTGGGTACACGATGCGGTCACCGACGCGCTTGGGAAAACCTGCGTTGGGCATGACGCAGAGCGGCAAGGTGGCGCAGGAGGCGAGTTCGCGCAGCACGGGAAGCAAAAGCTGCGGGCCGATGGTGCAGTTCGCGCCGATGGACTGAATATTTTTATCTTTCAGTTTTTCCCAGGAGTCTTGCGGGCGAGTGCCGCCAAAGGTGGTGCCTTCGTCGGAGTAGGTCATCTGCGCGACGATGGGCAAGCGCGAGAAGGAGCGAATCGCGTCAATGGCGGCGAGTAATTCTTCCACGTCGCTGAAAGTTTCCAGCATGAAGAGATCGACGCCCCGCTCTTCGAGCGCTCCGGCTTGCTCCTTGAAGATGGCGAAAATTTCTTCGGCGGGAAGTTCGCGAACGTGTTGGACGATTCCGAGCGGCCCAATGGAGCCGGCAATCAAGATTTCTTGCTTGGCAGCTTCGCGTGCTTCGCGGGCAATTTTCACGCCGCGATGATTCAGTTCGGCGACGCGGTCTCCCATACCGAAGAGGCCGAGCTTGTGGCGGTTGGCGCCGAAAGTATTGGTCTCAATGATTTGGGCGCCGGCTTCGAGGTAGCGCTGGTGGACGTTGAAGACGGCGTCGGGCGCGAGCGAGTTGAGCTCGTCCACGCAGCGCTGCGGGCCGATGGATTCGTAAAGCAGCGAGCCCATGGCGCCATCGACGACCAAGATGGAGTCGCGAAGGCGTTCGTTGAAGGCTTCAATCTTCATCGGGCGACCGTTGGATTAGAATTTTGCATAGTCGTAAACCGTCGAGTATATCACCACGAGGCAAGTGCTCCGACCCGTGTGGAGGTAAGTGGTTGTGGCCCCGGGTAGAATTTTTCCTCTCCTTTGTTTTCAGGAAGTTACATCGTTTTCTATATTTTGAGCAGAACCGGGTAGAAGTTGTTGTTTCGCTACGGATTCAATCTGCCCAGAGGCCGGATAAATGATGTTGGAACGGTCTTTTCTGACGTCCAGGGTGAGGGCGGCAGCAGGATTTTCGAGATCACGGCCATCACGCGCCATGGGGATGACTTTGACAATGTGAGTGGTGGGAGTGTCGATCCACTCGCCGAGATCATTCATCCGTGTGTGGGCGCGGATGGCTTTGATGATGGCTTCGGCGCTGGGCGAACTCCTTTCGGAGTGTTCGATCATGAGTTCAAGAGCAGAGCGAAGGTTGAGGTTGCGCTTCTTGAAGAGATTCAAGGCACGCGCGTGGCGGTAGATGGCGCTGGGTCCGCCGCTCGCGTTGAATTCTCCAGCGATCAGCCTCACATTGCGCCATTGAAGGAAAGCTTCTTCAATCGCTTCACGCTCGGGGTGATGGCAGATGGTGCAGAGCCGGCGATGACGCATCACGTCGATTTCCGCTTGGGTTTTCGGCTGAGATTGTTTTCGCGGAACCGAGGGGCGGCGGCTTTTGCGGGCGGCAAGGAGATTGCGTTTCTGTGTTGTGGGCTTTGGTTTGGCGCGGCTTCGTTTGGCCTGAGAAGATTCAGCGACTGTTGGCTCGATATCGGCTGGAATTAGAATCGGATCGCCTCGCTTTTCAAAGGATTCTATGGCGGCTTTGAATGCGGGCAATTCGTCCAGCAGGTTCCCCGTTTTCTTGGGAACACTTTCTTCTGGAACCTCTTCTGGAAATCCAGCAGTACATTTGGCCTCCACTGCGGCCGCAGTGCAAGCCGGCGGGCGAGTGCTTTCGTTGATTGGCGCGGCCTCAGCTGGCGCGGTTGGTTGAGTGGCGGGCGGGGTGAGCGCTGCGGGTATGTAGCGGTAGTTTTGATCGCGGTTGGCCCATAGGGCTTCGACGTCGACGGTCATGGGACCGGTTTGGACGCCGGCCCATTGGGACGCGGGGCGTCCGGTTCGAAATCTCTTCATGTTTTTCTCCAGTTTTCCTAAGTCGTGGGCTGCAGGGAGGGCGCGCGGTGTTGCGTGGTTGGCTCTCGGTGAAGCGCTCTAAATTTTTTAGAAACTAATCCTGAAAAAAAAGTAGCACGAGATTTTGAGAGATGCAAGGACCAGAAAGCTGTGGATGGGCTAGTACGCTGCGGATTAGAACTTCAAGATAACGACAGGAGAGAGGGGGATAAAACGGAATAAAAAACAACAGCAGGTCCCTCGTCGGCGAAAAGCGCCTCTGTCGGGATGACAACGTTAAAAACAAAAGCAAAAAAGCCAAGCAAAATCAGCAGCAGGTCCCAAATTCAAAGATAGCACGTCGAGAATTATTCTTCGGCGAGTATGTGGGTTCGAGGGCGTTTTGCGGCTACCCAGCATAATCGCGAACCAAACAGGAAATTCAGGAAAACGACCGGGAGAAGAGCTAGCCAAGAAAGTGGCACGTCTGGAAGTGCCTGGTAAATGATCCTCAAGGACAGAGTATGCGGCATAAAGTGGGAGTCCATAAGGAACACTAATAGTCCCGTTCCCGCGATTTGGAGACCGAATACAAGTATGGCGCAGCGCTGAAAGCCGGTAAACGGCTGGCTTCCCTTCAGTAAGAGTCCGTAAAACCTTCCTTCGTTCCAGGCCCTTTCAAGTGGAAGAATATTCTCCTGCCTCAAATACCAAGTGCGTTCCATTTCAAGACGGCCGCGTTCGAATCCGTCGAAGGCAACGTCTTCATCAGTGAGAGAGGACACTGCTGCGGATTATACGATGGAGGCACTCGAGTCTCTTTCTTGCGAGCGAAACGCGTGTACAAGGAATAACGGAGATTTAGATAATACTGAAGTAAATGCTTCCGTGAAGGAGATGAAACGTTAACTAAAGTTCGAAGAAGACTTCTGGCGAAACTTTGAAATGCTTGCTGAGGTTTTCGATGTGATGTTTGTTGAGCGGGCGCTTGCCGCGCAGGACCTCGGAAACTATGCTTTCGGAGCCGAACATGGGAGCGAGGTCTTTTTGGCGCAGGTTGTTTGCCTCCATCAAAGTGGTTAGGACTTCGATGGGTGAGGCGAAGCGAATCGGGTAACGCTTTTCTTCGTAGGTTTCGATCAAGTGAGCCAGGATTTCCGCAAAATGTTTTTCTTCCGGGGTTAGACGGCTGCGGCTTTCCAACTCAAGAAGCGCGGCGGTGTAGCGTTCGTTCTCCGCGTCGGAAGCGATGGGTTTGGGCATGACAAAACCGTTCCACTCGTAGCGTTTAATTTCAGTGGCGATCATTTTTTCCAACCTCCCTTATCGTACTCAGCATGGCTCAAAATATGCAGAACAAAAACAACGTGAATCCTGTAACCGATGAAAGCGATCAGACGGCATTTGTTGTGGCCGATATTAAAGACCACGGAGGAATCCACGATATCTACGTTCCTCCAACTTTGTCGCACGTCCGAGAAATTATTCCAGGTGGCCGCTTTTGCGATTCTGCGCCAACTAACCAGGGACGCTTCCCACTCCGGATGCTTCTTGTACGCTTCGCGAAGCTTCCTTTGAGTGATGATGCGCACGGTGTAATCTTCGCATATTGCGAAGATGAGCGTCAAGAGAAATGCTTCGCAGATTGCGAAGAAGCTCGAACCACGCAGGAATTCACGGCGAAAGATTTAAGACAATGGCAAAAAGCCAAGGCAAAATCAGCAGCGCGGGGCTTAGGCACCGGTCTCACAAAGCGAAATCGACGAATTAGCGGCGGGTTAGAAAAACCAGAAGCGTTTTTTCTTGCGGGTGGGGGTGGCGCCGGGGGCGAGGCCTGCGTCTTCAGCCAATTCCGGGAAAAACGGGAGCGGGCGGCCCTCGAACGCTGCCAGCGGATTATCCACCAGGAGCGCTTGCGCGACTTCTTTGCCATGCGCTTTCTCTAAAAACGCGAAAGCCTCGCTCAGGATGGGCGGCCGCGAGGTAACGTTGTGCGCGTCACTCGCAAGGAAGTGCACCGCGCCGGCATCGAGCCATTCCAACGCGGAGTCCTTGGCCGCCCTGCCGAATTTCCCCAGCAGCGACCCCGCGGTGACCTGCACGTAGCACCCCTGGCGTATCCAGCGGAATAGCCGGTCGGACTTCACGCGAATCAGAGGATTTCTTTCCGGATGCGTGATGATCGGCTGAAGCCCGGCCAACTGCAGGTCGTGGAGCGCGTGGTCCATGGAAGGAGGAATGGAGAAGTCCGCGAACTCGACCAGCAGGTAGTTTTTCTGGTTCAGCGTGTAGCGCTCGGGATAGAGCCTTATGTCCTGCAAATTTTCAAAGCTGAGGTGGAAGTCGCAGCCAGTGGCGATGGTGAGGCGACCTTCGAAGCGCGACTGGATTTCATCGCGGCGCGCTCGTACCAATTCGGGAATGAAATCGTGATTCGGGTGGGCGTGAGGAGTGCCGATTATGTGAGTAATCCCATCTTGGATGGCCATTTCAGCCATGGCCATGGACATATCGAGCGATTCGGCGCCGTCATCGAGGCCTGAAAGGATGTGGGTATGGATATCAACCATTGAAAATGAGAATAACGCAGGCGGGAGTTGATAACAACGAAGTAGGGCGGAAACGCTGTGAATCAAATACCGATTCAAAACGACATTGGCCAAGCGCTTGCAATCATAGGCGAGAACGCGGCGAAACTGTTCCGCTTTGGGAACCTGAATCGAGAATGCGTTCCTCTGGACAGCATATGTTTCAAAGACGAACACGATGAGTCACGGAATAAAAGGCCGGACGAAGCGAGCGCTGATAACGGGCGTGACGGGACAAGACGGATCGTATCTGGCCGAGCTGCTGCTCTCGAAAGGGTACGAAGTTCACGGGATCAAGCGGCGCTCGAGCAGTTTTAACACCAGCCGGGTGGACCACCTGCTTACCGACTGGCACGAAAAGGACGCGCAATTTTATCTTCATTTCGCGGATTTGTCGGATGCGACGAGCTTGTCGAAGCTGCTGTACCAGCTGGCGCCGGACGAAATTTACCATCTGGGGGCACAGAGCCATGTGCGGGTGAGCTTCGACATTCCGGAATACACCGGAGATAAACAAAATCTGATTAATGTGGTGAACGCGGCGGAATACTCGCAGGGCAAAATTGATTTAGTGTGGGTGCTTGTAGGGGAAGGCGAAGATTTGCCGGCATTAAGACGCGCGGCGGAAGATCACGCGCCCAATATGAGCCTACTGCCGTTGCAGCCTGCTGCGGCTATGCCTCAAATGTATGCGGCCGCGGACGTGCTTTTGTTGAATCAGATTGCGGCAATGGAAGATGCGGTTATTCCGTGCAAGCTTTTGACTTACATGGCGGCTGGGCGCCCGATTGTCGCCGCCGTGAACGAGAACAGCGAAGCCGCTCGCGTGATCCGGCGGGCGCAATGCGGAGTGATCGTTCCGGCCGAAGACCCTGAGGCCCTCAGCACGGCCATGCTCGCGTTACAAAGCGATCCTGAATTGCGCCGCGAGCTGGGCGCTAATGCGCGTCTTTACGCCGAAATGCATTTCACTAAGGCGAGCGTGCTGGAAGCGTATGACGAATTCTTCCTGACGGTGTTGTGCACTACCGGACTTTCACTTGCAGTAGAAGAAGTTCCGGAGACTTAGCTTCCGATTCCGGCTTTTGCTTGCTCTCTCTCGCAGGCCGGGATTTGGTCACGTACAAACGTTAAGTACTTCGCACCTGTAAGCAACACCCCCTTCCACGCACTGCTTGTTCGATTGAACGCAGAAATTCGATCGCGTTAGGCCGCGACGAGACAAGCGTTCAATGCCCGGTAGAAACACGCCGAGCAAGGGGTTCCAGCCAATGATTCTTCGCCTGAAGTATTACCGGTTCTGCCTGCGGGTCGTAACATATTTGCTTCCGTTTCTGGCCTTCGAATGCGGATGGCAGATATGGACGCATGTCTGGGGTGGTCTGCAGCGCCAAGCGCAATTCGATTCCTACGGACATTTCAGGATATTGGCACTGGCTGCATTCGTTTGGGCCATTCTGGCCGAACGCTATGGCGTGACAAATGTGGACGAGCTATTCCGCGAGCGCACCGGGACGCGCGCCGCCTTGTCTGCGAATGCGGCGACGAGCGCGGTGCTGCTTGCTGCGTTGTTCTTTAGCCAGGACTTCGTGTTCCCGCGCGGACTGTTCGCTGTCTGGGCTTTGATGTTGCTGTTTCTGACTGTGCTGATGCGCGGGTGTTTTCGCGTCTATGTTCGATTGAAGATAAGCGAAGGCCGGCCGGTGCGTTTGCTGATTGTGGGCGCAGACCATTTTGCGCACAAGACTGCGGTGCGTTTGCAGGAAATGCCGCTGGGGCCGTGCGACGTGGCTGGATTCGTGCGATTGCCGGGGCAACAGGCAGCCTTCACGGATAAGCCGGTGCACGAGCTTGATTCGCTGGGCGTGCTGGACGTGGAACAAGGGTTCGACGAGGCGGTGATCGCGGTCGATCCAGCCGAGTTTCATGAAATTCCAAAGATACTGAGGGCGCTGGAGCATTTGAGAATTCCGATTCGCGCCATCGTGGACTTGGGAGAGGGAATCGTTGCCCGGGAAAGAATGTTCCAACTGGGACGCATGCAGATGCTGGACCTGACAACGACGCCCGCCGAATCGCTGGACTATAATTTACTGAAGCGCGCATTCGACATCGTATTTTCCACCTTCGTATTGGTTGCGACCGCGCCGGTATTCGCACTCATTATGCTGGCTATCCGCTTTACGTCACCGGGCCCGGTATTCTTCTCGCAGGATCGTTTGGGCCTTAACGGCAGGCT
>Ga0073928_10006828_pt1 | contig 15145 bp, 21 predicted proteins | sample PaiPotPPA55metaG_FD_76969 | JGI IMG/M metagenome (GOLD analysis project Ga0073928, IMG submission 76969) | Iron sulfur acid spring bacterial and archeal communities from Banff, Canada, to study Microbial Dark Matter (Phase II) - Paint Pots PPA... ... | reverse complement strand
TTTCATGGCGACCATGATCTGAAATATTGGCGCGCTGAATTGGGCCAGGCCCTGCTCTGGCTGCTGGCCGACAAGACTGATTGAAGGGCATTGCTGGCGCGGCGAAGAAAATTAGGGTCCGGCATCACGCCGGGCTTGTCCCGTGGCTGCGTCGGCCACACCTCCACCGGGACGCGCAGCAAGTTGTGCGCCAGGGTGACCTTCTTCTCCACGATTTTGAACAGCGGCACCTCAGGCGGCAGCAGCAGCTGGCAGGACCAGCCCTCGCCGGCCAGGTGCGCCGGCTCGATCCACCGCGGCTTCCACCCGTTTTTGAAATGCCTGTTCAAGGCGGGGATACCGAGCGCGGCCAGCGCGGCCAGGATCGCCGACTCGTCCGGCACCATGTCCCGGTCCTCGCCGTTCTCCAGCTCGGCCGGGCCGTCCCAGACCAGCTCGGACTCACCGGCCCGGCCCATCGCCCAGAACGTGGCCAGGACCACGAACGGCGCGGACCAGACGGCCGGACGCCAGCCGACCTGCACAACGGTGACCAGGAACTGCACGATGTCGGCGGCGATTTTGAACGGCGTCGCCACCTGCGTGACATCGTCGGAGTTCGCCCACAGCGCGATCCCGGCGACCAGCAGCAGGAATGCCGTCCCTGCCACGGTGGCGAGCACGCCGCGGGCGATCTCCACGGGCGCGGCCAGCAGCGCCATGCGCCGCTCGTGCCGCTCGTACCGGGCCAGCCGGCCCCGCTCCTCCCAGAGCAGCGCCGACTCGTGGTCGTTCGCCTCGTGCGCGGCCTTCATCATCCGGTCATGCAGTGTGGAGGTCTTCGACTCCCACGTCCGCACCGCCGCGATCCGCGCACCGGCGCCCACGAAGTGCAGGTGGCGGCCAGTGGCAGCAGTGGCCGGGTGGCCGGCGATCGCGCGCAGCCGTGCCCAGGCCTGGCGCTTGCGCGCCCGGCGCTGCGCCCGGGTCGGGCCGGCGTCGCGGTTGACGACGATGCCCTCCACGACGTGGGAGTTCGTCGCCGCCTCGGCCAGGCTCGGCCCGGCCTGCCCCGGCTCCTGGCCGCCGTTGACGAAGGCGGGCACACCCAGGCCGTCATCGCCGGCCTCACCACGCTGCGGGAACGTGATGACCCGCGCGCCCTCGAGCTCGTAGAAGTCTTCCTCGCTGATCGCGGTCATGACTGGGCCTCCTGCCCTGCGCTCGTGCCCGGCTCGGTGTTCTCACGCAGCTCGCTCACCACGCGGAACGCGGTGGCCTGACTCACTCCGGTGGCCTTGGCCAGGCGGCGAGTCGACAGCGGCTTTCCGGCAGCGACTGAGTCAAGCCAGGTCTGCGCGACTGATTCATGGTCGGTTTTGATTCGCGCGGTCACCGAGGCTTGGCGACGTGCCGGGGCCGATACCGGGGCCGTGCGGCGGCGCTTCGCGGTGCCGTTCACCGCAGGGGGGAGATTCGCAACCACCTGCGCGAACACCGGGTGTCCGGGGGTCAGGATGTTGCCGGTCTGACTCACCGGCTGAATCACTTTCAAAGGCAGTGATTCACTGCCGGACAGCACCGGTGAATCACCCTGCGGCTCGGCCGGTGACTCAATCGCAGGCGAGTCAGCGAAGGCCTCCTTGCCGGGGATCCCCAGGCGAGTAAGGGCGTCGGCGAAGGCGGCGCGGGACAGTTTGGAATGGACCTCGGTCGGGTCGCCGTGCCGTAGCGCGTCTCCGATCAGCTTCATCCGGCCGCGGTAGGCGCGGGCCTTCGGGGTGAACGGCCAGCGGAAGCCGTCGCGCTCGCGGTCAGTGACGCGCAGGAACTTCGCGACCCGTCGGGCTGAGTCCACGGTGATGACGTCGGTGTCGATGGCGTCGGCCAGGCGCAGCCACACGAACACCCGCTCCGGCGTGATGCGCCAGCGGATCGGGCCTGCCGCCCGGCGGGCGCGTGCCGCGCGGCGCTGCGGGGCCAGTGCCCGCTCCCACAGCCAGGCGCCCACTGCCGGGATGACCGCGCGGCCCAAGGCCTCGCGGACGTTGCCGGCGACCGACGTCGACAACGCCGCCGAGATGCCGGTCAGCACCCACAGCCCGGCGCCGTCGACGCCGGCCGAGCCGGTATCGCGGATGTTCTTGCGGGCCCGCAGCGCCTCGGCCACCTGAGCGCCCTCCAACACCCCGACCAGGAACACCTTCAAATCGGTGCCGTAGTGCATGGCATCGGACAGGTACTTCCACGTGCCGGTGGCGGCGTAGGTGGTCGCGGCCAGCGCGACCGCGGCGGTGATCAGGTCGGCCAGGTCGTAGCCGGCCAGGAACCTGCGCACCCGGATCGCGGACCAGACGACACCGCCGAACACGGTGAGGACAACGACGCTGGCTACGACCAGCTGCCAGGCGGGGGCGGTGGTGGCCCAGTGGGTCAGGGCAGTGGTGTTCATCGGGCACCGCCCGTCTCACGGCCAAGCACCGCGTTGCCGAGTCGGCTGTCGGAGTCGGCGTCGAATCCGGCCGGGAGGCTGGCCCTGTCGTCGTGGTTCGGCCACACCCCGGCGTCCAGCTGGGCCTGCACGGCGTCCACGCGGTCGGCTCGGTCGAGCAGCAGCACCGCCAGGCGGCGCAGGCTCTCGGCGTCGCCCTCGATGCTGACGCCGGGCAGCTCCAGGCCGCTGTAGGCGCGCATCTCGAAGTTGCCGTAGACGTGCAGCACGCTGGCCCAGGTGTTGCCGGCCAGCCGAACCACGATGATGCGGCGGAAGGCCATGCTTATCGGGTGGCGCAGCCACATCCACACGGCCATGTACATCCAGTACGCGGCCAGCGTGACCCTGGACCGAGTGGCCGTGCGGTGCAGCACGGCAAGGCTGTGGTGCTGGACGCGGTCGTTGGTGTCGTTGGGCTTGCTCATGTCACAGCCCCTTTCGGGTCGAAGAAGTCGAGGGGAACGTTTGCGAGATCTGCATCAGGCACCGCCGATCAGTCCGGCCGGGCTGATCGGCGGCCCGGGTCCGATGCAGCGGCGCGGCCTGGATCAGGTAGCCGCCGGCCGGGGGCTCGGCCAGGCGCCAGGCGCCACGGCCGGCGTGCTTGGCCGCGTACAGGGCGACGTCCGCGCCCTTCATCGCCTGAGGCAGGCTCGGCGTCGGCAGGCCCGCCACGTCGATGACGCCGACCGAGGCGGCGGCTGGGATCCACGCCGTGCCGAACCTCACCGGCTCGGACAGGTCAGCCAGCAGCTCGGCCATGCGCACCGTCAACGGCGCATCGCCGCGACGCGGACGCCAGGTGGCCATGAACTCGTCGCCGCCCAGGCGCCCAACCGCGCCGCGGGGTCCGACCCAGGCAGCCAGGCGCAGTGCGAGCGCGGCCAGAACCGCATCGCCAGCATCGTGGCCGTGGGTGTCGTTGACGGCCTTGAAACCGTCGCCGTCGACGGCCAGCAGCCACAGCCCGGCCGGGCGGCGCACCGCCTTGGTAGCCAGCCGGCACCAAGCCGCGCGGGTCGCCAGGCCGGTAACCGGGTCGCGGCGGCCGGCCACGACCTGGCGGCGCTGCGCCAGGTTCAGCACGCCCAGCGCCGCGGTTGCGACGGTCGGGAACAGCATCGCAGCGGCGCTCACTGCGCACCCCCGGACTGTCGGGCCGCTTCCAGTTCTGCCTTCAGCGCGGGCATGCCGCGGCGGAAGACCTCCGCGTGCACCTGGCGGCGCGGCGCGTCGATCGGCGTGTCGAGCAGGTCGTGGATCCACAGCAACGACACGAACTCGCCGCGGCCGTCCTCGTCCTCCTCGCCGGCGCCGGTCAGGTACGCGTAGACGCCCACGTCCTCGGGCATGGCCGCCATGGCCATGCCGCACAGCCGGTGCCAGGTGATTTCGTCGTCCGCCAGCGCGGCCGCGGCCAGAACGCCGGCGGCGTCCAGGCGGTGGCCGGGGGCCGCGCACAACGCGTCGGCCACCCGCCCGATGGCCAGCCAGTAGTCGGTCACCAGCCGCTCGGCCAGGACCGCGCCGATGCCCAGCGGCAGGGTCGTCTCGGCGATCAGTTCGCGTGCGTGCACCAGGTCGTGGTCGGCGGTGCTGCGGGCCTCAGCGGCGGCGTTGGGGTGCCCGGCTTCCTCCAGCAGGTGACACGCCGCCGTCTCGCCGGCCGCGGTGGCAACCAGTTCGGCCAGCTCCGTGGTGTTGATCCCGGAGAACTGCGTGCTGCCCTTAGCGATCTCGAACTCGTCGTCGTCGACGACCTCGACACCACACTCGATGACGTGCAGGCCCAGCAGCAGATACGCCACCGCATGCCCGGCCTCGTGCGTGGCCATCAGACGCACGGCGCCACCGGCGTAGACGAAAGGCACTGCGGCGTTGACAGTCGAATCCGTCATGTCGCTGCCCTGCCGATCCGGAAGGGCTGGCGCCAGGCGCCGGCCTCACTGTCGAAGACCTGGATCTCAAGAAACTCCGCCACCTCCGGGCCGTCTTCGCCGCCGCCGATCTCGCGGTGGACCGGGCGCATCCGCCAGGTGCCCTCACCGCCCGGCCACCAGTCGGCGTGCCGGTCGTGGTCGAACCAGCACACCGCGCCGGGCGGGAGGAAGTGGCACTGCTCGGGATGGGTGACCTCGTACGTGTCGGTGTCGACGCCATCGAGCGGGTGCGCGCCGACGAAGGTGCGCACGGTGTGCCAGGCCGCCTCGGCCTCCTCAGCCAGCAGGTCCGGGCCGCCGTGCGCGGCCAACAGCCGCAACGCCTCCTGTCCGCCGCTGTGCCGCTTCACCTGGTCCACCAGACGGCCGCCCAGGGTCCGCTGCTCGATGCTGCCGGTACGCAACGCAGCCACCAGCCGGGACACCGAGTGCGAGCCGGTCGCGACCAGCACCACCACCACCGGGGCGCCGGTGGCGTCGTCGTAGGCACGGGATTCGAAACTCACCGGTCCGCCCCCGTCCCATCGAGGACGTCCAGGAGCGCGGTGAGCTGATGCTTGACCGACTCCAGGGCGTAGGTGCGGTCGGCGTGGTCGTCGTCCAACGTGGCCTCGACCTCGGCCAGCAGCTGCCTGACAGCGGCCACCGCCTCCGGCGCGGTGCCGGCCGCCTTCGAGGCGTCGTCGCGCAGCCGCAGGTCCAGGTATTTGCGGACCTTCGCCGAGCCGCCGCGGTTGGCGTAGCTCGCCGACTCCTCCACCACGTCGAAGGCGCGACGCATCACCGCGGCGAAGGCCTCAACCTGGTCGGGGGTGTCCATCAGCCGGATGTCCATCACGCACCGCCCGTTCCGGGCCGACGCAGGGCCCGCAGCGCCATCGACAGCATCGGGACGTGCGCCTCGTACAACCGCCCACCAGCCTCGGTCACCGCGGCGGCCAGGCCGTCCAGGTCGGTGAAGCCGAACCAGGCCGCGTCGGCGGCGTCGTCGCCGGCGGTCGCCGCGACAGTGGCGGGCAGGTGGAACAACGCGGCGGTGGTGCACACCCAGGCGTAATCGGAGTTGCGCCAGTCCTCCACGTAGCCCGAGCCCAACACCTGCGGGGTCACCTGGGTCAGGTCGACGCCGGTTTCCTCGCGCAGTTCCCGGACCAGGGCCCGCGGCGCGGTCTCGCCCGGGTCGACCATGCCGCCGGGGATCGCCCACACCCCGATGTCGGCACGCCGGATCAGCAGCACCCGACGCTCCGCGCCGTCGCCGGCGACCACGATCGGGTCGGCCGCGGCGTTCTCACCCCACTTGCCGAGGTTCCGGCCGGTGCGGCCGGTGCGACCTGTCGGGTTCAGCGGCCACCCGAATGCGTCGAAGGTGAACGGCACCAACGCGGCCTTGACGCGCGAGCCCCAGTTTCCGATCTCGGACGGGGTCGCGAACGACTCGGCCCAGCCTTCGGCGACCGCGACGGCCAGGTTCTCCGGGCGCAACTCGGCCGGGGTGATGTCCGTCGGCGCGTAGTCCGGATGCGGAACCGTCCAGGGCCGCAGCCCGGGCGGCACCGTTGAGACGCAGTAGTCGCGGCGCAGCTGAATCTCCAGCTGCTTGCGGGCGGTCCGCACCGCCCCGCGGTTGATGTAGGAGGTGTATTCCGAGGTCACGTCGAAGGCCTCGAACAGCACGTCGGCGACGGCCTCCACCTGCTCGGTGGTGTCGAACAGCTCGATCTTCACAGGGCACCCCCGGCCAGAATCAGAACAGTGAGGAACAGCCAGCCCTTGTGCCAGGCCTGGTCCAGCAGCGCCGCGCCAGTGGTCGCCGGCGCGTTGTCGTCCTGGTCCGGGCGCGGGGCGCCCAGGTCGTAGAACGCAGCCTTGCCCGGCCCGCACCACGCGGCCAGACGACGCAGCGTGCTGCGCCGGTCGGCCCAGTAGTGCGAGCCAGCGTCGATGCCCAGGCCAAGGGCCCACCACAGCGGGCGGACCGGCAGCCCGGTGACGACGAACGCGGTCAGCAGTGCGGTCACCTTGGTCGCGGTCAGGGTCGCCACGTGCCGCGCGCACGCGGCCCGTCCGGCCCCCTTGGTCATCGCCTGGCACGGGGTCTGAAGCCAGTAGTCGGCGACCTCGTGGGCGGCGATCAGCGCCACGTAGGACACGGCCATCACGGCCGCAGCGGTCAGGTTCACTGGTCCGCCTCCTTCGTGCAGGCCTCGGCGTGCCACGACGCGTCGTCGACGGCGGTCTGCCATCCGGCGTCTTTGAGCTCGGGCAGGTAGCTGTGCAGGCCCCGCGGTCCGCACGCGGTGCAGATCGTGGAGAAGGTGTTCGGCAGCAGCGGGTACACCGCGACGTTCACCGCAGCCCCGCCGGCAGTGGGGAAGGTGGCCAACGGCGCCGGCAGGCCTTCAGCCTCGTCGTCGTCCTGGCCACCGGCGCTAGGCGTGGTCACGGGCAGGTAGTCGTCCAGGTGCTCGTCGTCCCAGCCGACGGTGCCGGCCACGAGCCGGTGGACCAGGTCGGCCTCCCACGAGCCGGGCCGGTTCGCGGTCACCGTGTCCACCGAGCCCAGCTGCGCCGCGACGACGGCCAGGACACCGGCCAGCCATCCGGCCACATCCGTGCCGTGCGCGATGACGGCCAGCACCGCCGGCGTCGCCGCCTCTGTCGCGGCCTGCACCGTCGGCAGCGCCAGCGCGGCCCGCAGCCGAGCCGTCGCACCGCGGTGCGCGGCGCGGGCCGGGCCCATCAGGGCCGTGATGTTCGTGCGCTGCTCACCCTCGGGCAGCTCGGTCAGCAGCTGCTCGCCGGTCGCGAGCGTGTGGGACAGGTCCCGCAGCAGGTTCCGGGCCGAGTCGTACTCGCCAGCCTGGATCTTCCCGTTCAGGTTCGCGTCGTAGGGAAGCCAATCCAGATCGATCGCGGTGTCGCAGATCCGGCAGGACTCCTCCGCGCCGTTCCACCACGGGTGCTCGAAGCCGCAGCTCGGGCAGGACACCGGCGAGAACTCAGCGTCGTCGCCGGCGATGTCGTCGGCCAGGAAGGACTCGTCCAGGACCCAGCCGGCGGCGGTGTAGCCGGGCAGGATCTCATCGACGACCCGACGGAAGCCGTGCAGGTAGTCGGTGCTGCTGTCCGGGACGGTCGGCAGCGGCAGGGCGTCGGCCAAGTAGACACACACGGTCTGGTTGCCGTCCCACAGCCGGATCATCATGTTCCCGCCGGTCGGATGCGTCAGCATCCACTCGGCCAAGATGTCCCGCCCGTCCAGGGCGTCAATGGGCCACACGCGGGTCATTCGGCCACCCCCGGCGCCTCGATGCCGTCCAGCGCGGCCAGGTCGCCGGCGCCGTTCAGCAGGCACGCCGGGCAACCCGGCCCCTGGTGGTCGTGCACCAGCCCGGCGGCGTCGACGCCATCGACGGCGGCGATGTCGAACTCGGCGTCGTGCAACGCGGCCAGCTGCGCCAGCAGCCGCGGCGAGGCCGCCGTCTTGCCCTGCCGCGTCAGCCCGCCGATCAGGACGTGTTGCACGTACGGGCGGCCGGGGTCGGCGTTCAGCGCGTTGATGAGCGCATCGGCGACGGCGGCGTGTCCGGCGTCGATCCGGTTGGCCTCGGCCAGCCGCGCCACCACCTCCGGGTCGGTGCCCGGGTTGGCGATCACGGCACTGCGCTCGCCCATGGCGAAGCGGAAGCCGGCCAGCACGCTGCTGACCGCAGCCGCCTCGGGGATCAGGTTCGGGTTCGTCATGGCTCAGACCGCCTTCGGGTCCAGCACGCGCAGCCAGGCCGCCGTCATGGGGCGCCGCTCGTTGCTGCTCAGGTCGGAGGTGATCTGGTTCTCGGCCGTCAGCGCGATGCGGGCGGCGTCCATGTGCAGCGTGGCCATCTGCGTCCACAGCGCCACCTGCTCGGCGTCGTGCGGCGCGTCGGAGTAGTCCGCGGTGACGTTGGCGACCAGCGCCAACAGGCGCGAGGCCATCGCGTAGTGCTCGGGTCCGGTCATCGGGAAGCCCCCTTCGGGACTGAAGAATTCGAAGAAGAAGAGTGAGAGGCCTGCGGCTGCGTGGCGCTGGTCGGCCCGGCAGGGCTGAGCCCGTCGGTCGTGCCGTCCAGCGGCCCGGTCGGGCCGGGCGTGGTGTCGTCGGTCTTGGCCAGTCGCACCAGCGCCAGCACCATCGCCACGATCAGCGCCGCGTAGATGACGTTGGCCAGCAGCACCTGCCACCAGCGCGGCCCGGGCGGCGTCACCTGGTACACGGCCTGGGCCTTGAACGCCTTGTTGGCCTTGTAGATCCGCCGCTCACGGGCGATGACCAACACCACCGCCACGACCACGCCGAGGATCGCCAGCACGGTCACCGGGACACCGCCTTGGCGGCGTTGGTGGGGTCCTGCTCGCTGCGGGCCACCGGCGCGTCGATGCTGATGTGGCGGTTGCCGGCGACCAGCTTGTGGGCGTGCAGGATCACCTGGCCGTCGTCGTAGACCTGCGTGTCCAGCGGCGTGTCCAGGGCGTCGGCCAGCAGCTGCACCGCCGCGGCACGCTCCTCCATGTCCAGCTCGGTGCCGAAGAAGCCGATGGTGATGTTGCCGCGTGCGCCGACGAACGTGACCGTCGCCGAACCCAGCTCCGCGTGACGGTCAATGAACGCCGCCAGGGTCCGCAGCGACCGCGCCAGTGGCACGTTCCCGTTGGCCCCGTCGGCAGCGAAGCCGGCCCACAGCGACGATCCGCCCTGCGAGGCCGGGATCTTCTGCACTACCGGCTTGTCGATGTCGCGGTGGACCACCGCGACCGGCACGCCCTGCGCCCGGAGCCGGGCCGCGGTCGCCTCGGCGATCGCCACCGAACGGTGCCGGCCGCCTTTGCAGAACACATGAACCGGCAAGTCCAGACCCTGCGGGTCCGACACGTGGTCGAACAGCGCCAGGACGCGGGCCACCGTGTCGTCCACGATCTCCATCGCGCCCGGCGTGGCCATCACGTGGTCGAACACCACGGCGTCCAGGCCGGTCTTGAACCGCATGCCCGGGTCGTCGTGCGGGTTCCGCAGCGCCGTACGCAGGTCCACCGACAGGGCATTGCCCTCCGGCGGCTCACCGTGCAGCACGCCGAACGTGGTGATGACGACCCGGCTCATGCCGCCACGTCCTCGACCGCGGCGGCGTAGAGGCCAGCCTGGTACTCAGCGAAGGCCTCGACGGGGATGCGGATCGTGCCCCGGCCGCGGCCGATGCGCAACGCCTTCAGGTCGCCGGCCTTGATGGCGCGGTAGATGGTGGTGGGGTCGACGTCCAACAGCTCAGCGACCTCGGCCACGTGCAGGGGCTTCTCCGGCGTGTGGAGCGTCGCGACAGCCGCCTCCGTAAGGCGGTACGGGCCGTTTTCGCCCAGCACAGAGGTACTCTCGTCGTGCATCGATGCTCTCCTTGACGGGTGGGGTTGGTGCACTCCGGTCCTGGTGGGTGGCACCCCGCCAGGACCTCTTTCGTTCAGGGCTGTTCTCTAGCTGCTGTAGGTGTCTGAGCTGCTGAGATCAGTGAACTCGCATGAACGTCGCGCAACCATGTACTGGGCATGTACTGGCACTGCACTAGCCGCGCATGTACCCGTTCACTGATTTGCTTGAGTTCACTGAGTTGCTTCAGTCGCTCTAACTTGCCCTACTGCACCTAGAGTGCTCTAGGGTGCTCCGACTGTCAAGGGCACGCTCTTCAGCGCCCTAGTGAGGGCTAGGTGGCCGTGGGAAGATGACCGCATGCCCATCGACCGCAACTCGCCGACACCGCTCAAGGAGCAGATCCTTGACGACCTGCTTACGCGGCTTCGGTCGGGAGAGTTCGCCGTTGGCCAGCGGTTCCCATCGATGCGAAACCTCTCCAAGCAGTACGAGGTCGCCGAGATGACCGTCATGCCGGTCGTCCAGGACCTCCAAAGGGCCGGCTACCTCGTGGCGTATCCAGGCAAGGGCACATTCGTCCAGGCCCTCCCGGACATCAAGCCCGAGAGCAACGACGTCGAGCTCCTCAGATCACAGGTCAGCGAACTGACCCAGTCGGTGGCACGCATGGCGAACTGGGTGAGCGCGGTTCAGGAAGTCCTCACCGAGGAAGTGGTCGGCGTCTCGCATCGCGTTGCTGCGCTCGATGGCGGCGAAGTCGTCGACCCCGATGTCGTCGAAACCAAGGTCACGGAACTCAACCGTGAAACTCGTTCTTGGGCCCACGAAGACCTCACATAGCCGCACCTATAGCGCCCCAGTACCCACTACACGGAGCGTGATGGGTTCTGTACGCTCGACCCGAGACATGTGATCGGGGGTGAATCAGGCGTGGAAATCGTCGGGGTCTGGACCGGCCGCTTGGCACAAGCGCTTCGAGTCGCGATGCGCATGACGCACGAAGATTTCGCGGCGCGCCTCGGCTTCAACCCCCGGGGCGTCGCGAAGTGGGCGGCTGAGCCTGATGTCGTCCTGAAGATGTCCACCCAGCAGGTTCTCGATCTCACCCTTTCGCAGACAACAGATGAGGTCAAAGCGCGCTTCGGCCTTCTAGCCGCAGAGACTGGCGAAGCTTCGCAGCTGATGTCCGCCACGGAAGTACGGACCATTCGGATCGAGCCGCCCGCCATCCCAGGCCTCAGGCCCGCGAGCGCGCGGCGTCGCCTGACGCCGGAGACGCTGTCATACCTGCGGAAACACCTTCAAGACCAATACGTCGCCGACAACCTCCTCGGTCCCAGGGTCATGCTTCCTGGGATCATCGACCACTTCGAGACCATCGAGGCATTACGGCGCGAAGCGAACGGCGACGTGCTGATTGAACTCCTGCGCCTCGCAGCCGGCTACGCCGAATTCGCTGGCTGGCTGTGCCATGACGCAGGAGACCTTGACGGCGCTGCTTCGTGGTGTGGCAAGTCCCTGGAGATGGCCCAGGCCGGGGGAGACGACGTGATGGCGGCCTTCACCATGATGCGTCGAGCGGCAGGGGCAATCAGCGCCCGAGACGGTGCCTTCGCCGCTCGGCTCGCAGCTGCCGTGCAGCGGTATTCCACACCCGAGACGATCCGGGTTCGAGCCATCGCTGCCCTGACCGAAGCCCACGGCCACGCGCTGGCAGCGAATGCCGGCGAAGCAGACCGCGCGCTCGACCTTGCTGCCGGGCTCGTCGAGCAATCGGACCAGGTCTACGAGGGTGACCCCACAGTGGCCCGCTACTGCGCTATTCCGCTGTACGAAAGCATCTCGAAGGCCAAGTGCCACCTTGAGCTCGGTCGGGCGCCCGAAGCTATCGAGTCTTTCAAGGACGTCCTCGACACGTTGCCACCCGACTACCACCGCGACCGCGGCCAGTACCTGGCGAGGCTGACCCAGTCCTACGTGCTCGGCGAACAACCCGAGGCAGCATGCGCCGCTGCCGAGGAATCGCTCGCGATCGCACTTGAGACGGGATCCTCGCGCACCCTCGGCGACCTGCGGCGTACCGTGCCCACGATGGTGTCACGCTGGGGTAAGGTGCCCGAGATCCTCCGGTTCCGGGACATGCTCGCAACCGTCGAACGCTCGAATGGTGGTGCCTAGCACTTCATGTTCTCTCTCGCGACCGACGCAGCCCCTGGCCGCCCGAACGAAGACTTCGCCATTGTCACTCCCCACCTCGCCGTCGTCGTCGACGGCGCCGGCGTCCCACTCCGCGGGTGTCGTCACGGAGTCGCCTGGTATGCCCAGCAGCTTGCAACGCAGACCATTGCGGCGCTCGCTGGCGAGCCCAGTCGGCCGCTGACCGAAGGTCTCGCCCAAGGGATTCGTGGCGTTGCCGAGCTACACAAGGACACCTGCGACCTCGCTGATCCGAGCACGCCGTGCGCTGCCATCGGAATCCTTCGCGTCGGGACTGACTTCGTCGACACGCTCGCGTTGTCGGACTGCGCCGTCGTGGTCGAAACGGCCGAGGGGCCCAAGATCACATGCGACCTTGCGATTGAGCAGCACTCCGCGCCGGAGCCCGTCGCCCTAGCCGGGCTCCAGTTCGACACTCCCGAGCACCGGGCTGCTCTCGCTCGGCTGGTCGAGTCGCAGACCAGGACACGGAATCGCGAAGACGGATGGTGGGTCGCTGCAAGTGATCCGGATGCTGCATACCAGGCGATGACGATTTCATATCCCACCTCGACGGTGCGCCGGATGGCAGCCTTCTCCGACGGTGCGACCCGCCCGGTTGATCAAATGAGCCTCTACGAATGGCCGGCCTACCTAGACCTGCTCGACAAGCTCGGGCCCGCAGATCTCATCGCCTTGGTCCGGCGGATTGAGTCAGAGGACCCTGCCGGCGCGCGCTTCCCTCGCACCAAGCGGCATGACGACGCGACGGTGGTGCAGTACGTCGCAAGCTCACGCAACAAGTAGCCGCAGACCGTGCCGCTCGGCGAAGTAGGTGTAGTCCTTGACGTTGAGCGTCGCAAGCGGCAAGTCGTAGGTAAGACACGCCGCGGCGATCCAACTGTCGTTCGTCGGCTGCGGCCGGCCATCCCTGATGGCCTGGGCAGAGATCTCGCCCCACACGGTCGCCACGTCCATATCCCCGTGGATGAGCGGCCGGTCAGTGAGCCAGTCGCGCAGCTTCACCTGTCGCTGCGTGCCCCACAGGCGTAGCCGAACCCACTGGGTCAGCTCGCCGTAGGTGATGAACGTGATGCACAGCTCGTGGCCTGCCAACTGGGCGGCGACGGGGCCCGGCAACTTGTCCTTGATGATGAACGACGACACGTCAGTGTCCAGGACGATGGCGGCCACGGAACGACTAGCCCTCGATGCTGAGTTTGCGCTGCGAGCGGTAGAAGGCGATGAAGTCCTCGACCTCCGCGTCGGACTCGAAGGCGCCGTCGACCGCCAGCTCGTGGATGTCCCTCACGGGGGCCGCATGCTTTGCGCGGAGGACGTCGTCGATTGAGCGACGCTTGTAGTGCGGGAACGGATGGGCTCCAGTCGTCTCAGCCGTCATCCTGTGCCTCCTGCTCCGGGCGTAGTCGCTTCACTACCAGCGTACGTGCCGCGACCCGCCCCCGTCGCGTCTTCACCGCTCCCGACCGCCGGATCTGCGTGGCCTGGATGTCCAGTCGCGTGTTTTTCCCGACGCCGGGAAAAACCCTGGAGCGTTACCAGCTCGGCCGATGGACGGTCGAACGAGCTTCCTAACGCAAGGTGTCCGAAAGGGCACGGGTTGTCAGAGCCTTCTGGGACTCTCGGCGCCATGAGCTATGCAGCTGGGGCGGAGGTCCCCCAAGAAGTCGTGCCCGTTCGAGTTCGGATCGGCATCCAGGAGCAGCCGACGCATCTGCGCACTGCTGCACAGATGGTGGCGTCAGGTCTTCGGCTCCTACCTGGGCAGACGCCCGCCGGCTGGCTCGAACGTGAGATGGAAGGCGACATCTGGACGACAGCGCTGTATGACGTCTCGGCCGCGCAACTCGAACCTGTACCAGTGCCGACGGCCCAGTCAGAGATCCCAGACACGGCACCGCCAGCCAACGAAGCCTCAGTCGAGATGTGTGCCGTGAGCTGGAGCAAGCGGATGCAGCGGTGGAGCGACGGCGTGGAGTACGACAAGCCCAGCAAGCGCCACATCACCTTGAACGGTGAGGTCACTCACTGCGGCACGGCTATCCCGGACGACGCGACGTTCAAGCCGGTCACGCTGGAGCGCTGGCCCATGTACACGGATTGCTACAACTGTGCCTACCGTCTGTGGCCGGACTATGGCCCAGCTGACTACATCCGCCCCAAGAACAGCGCCGACTTCCCTCCGCGGCGTATCTGTTAGTCGCAACGGCAGCAGACGGCGAGAAATCGGGCCGGGTTCATCGAGACAGGTCAAGCGATCCCACCAACGGTCACACGCAGGGGTGGCAATGTGTATGCCCGCTTGACTGGCAGCGCCGCCCTGTTGGGCGCCGGCCAGAAGAGGCGTGCCGGCGGTCGCAGACGCTCAGCGCACAACGTGGGACCGCAGAGACGCCAGCACGGTTCGACACGCCACGGATCCGGCGCCAGCCGGCGTCTCCTAAACCGAGCAGCAGCGCCGACCACTGAGGGTGTGGCCTGTCGTGACCATCGGTGATTTGGGACTTCAACTGGCCGACGATCAGCCGCTGAACTTCTTGGCGGAACCGGCTGGCGCCTTGACTGTGGTTGCAGTTCAGCACGGTTCGCCTGGTGACCGGGGCTGCGCAGCATGTGCCAAGATCCAAACTGCACCCGAACGGTTTCCCGACGCCTGGAAATTGCCTCTGATTCCAGGGGTGCAAATGTGTATGCCTGCTCGATTGGCAGCGTCGCTTCGTTGGGCGCCGGCCAGAAGAGGCGTGCCGGCGGTCGCAGACGCTCAGCGCACAACGTGGGACCGCAGAGACGCCAGCACGGTTCGACACGCCACGGATCCGACGCCGGCCGGCGTCTCCTAAACCGAGCAGCAGCGCCAACTACTGAGGGTGTGGCCTGTCGTGACCATCGGTGATTTGGGACTTCAACCGGCCAACGATGAGCCGCTTGGCGTCGTGGCGGAATCGGTCGGCGCCGTCGCCGTAGTTGCAGTTCCAGTTGCAGTTCAGCATGGTTCGCCTGGTGGCTAAGGCTGCCCGAGACGTGATCGACTGACCCCCGCGCAGGTCACGCAGCATGTGCCAAGATCCGAACTGCGCCCGAACGGCTTGGAAAGCGTGTTGGGGGCAACCCCTC
>Ga0073928_10006827_pt1 | contig 15148 bp, 16 predicted proteins | sample PaiPotPPA55metaG_FD_76969 | JGI IMG/M metagenome (GOLD analysis project Ga0073928, IMG submission 76969) | Iron sulfur acid spring bacterial and archeal communities from Banff, Canada, to study Microbial Dark Matter (Phase II) - Paint Pots PPA... ... | reverse complement strand
GTCTACCGCACGCTGAGGCTCCGCGGCATCGACCCGACCAAGGCCATCGCACAGGCGTTGCGGGCGATGCTGCAAACCGGCACACTACCCGCGCTGCCGGTCGAAACCGTTGCAGATGGGTGATGTGTTACGCGCCATCGACCGCATGCGGTCGGCCGCATCGGCGTCCTGCTCCCGGATCGACTCGCCGGTCAGCGACAGGAAAGCCTGTTCGAGCGTATCGGTCCCGGTCTGCTCTTTCAGTTCGCTCGGCGAGCCTTGGGCGACAAGGCGGCCGAGATCGATGATCGCGATGCGATGCGCGACGCGCTCGGCTTCCTCCATGTAGTGCGTGGTGAGAAACACCGTTACCCCCTCCTGCTCGTTGAGCGTCTTCACGTGGCTCCAGAGCTGGTTGCGGGTTTGCGGATCGAGGCCGTCCAATTCGACGCTGCCGCTGGTCGGCTGAAGCAGCGTGGTGAGCATCTTGATGGTCGTGGTCTTGCCGGCGCCGTTGGGCCCGAGGAAAGCGAAGATCTCCCCCCCGCTCGACCGCGAAGGAAATATCGCGGACGGCGGTCAACTGGCCGAACTGCTTCACCAGGCTCCGGACGCGGATCATGCCGTCAACTCGCCATCGGGCTCAGGATATCGCTGGAATCTGCGGCGGCGGGAAATCCACATTCGCGTAGACCTCGCCCAACGGCACGCTCACGCCAAGCGATCGCAGCGTGACTGTCGCATCCAGACCATATGCCACGCTGAATGTCCACGACCCGTCGGGGTGGCGGAAGTACGTATCGATCGAGGGCTCCGCCTGGGCAATCAGAACGTACTCCTCAAGCGACGGTATCTGAAGATACCGCTGTAATTTTTTCCCGCGATCGTACGCTTCGGTGGACGGCGAAAGGACCTCGACAGCGACGCGCGGATTTAACACCGTCGTTCGGCCGCCCGCCTGCGGATCGAATAGAGGCGGATCGCAGATAACGCTTGCATCGGGGTAAAGGTAGAACGGCGAGCGCGGGACCTTGATTCGCAAATCCGACCCCATGACTCGGCACGGCCCGCCTTTCAACCTGGCATTGAGCGCGGAGGTGAAGTTCGTGGTGATCAGGCTGTGTTCGAACGTCCCACCGGCCATCGCAATGAGCTGCGAAAGGGGCACGATGAAGCCGTCCCAGTACTCGTGCTTCTCGTCTGATTCGTTGTCGAGCCGCAGGTACTCTTCGACGGTGTATCGCCGGTGTTGGAGCGGTAGCGTCACGGCAACAAGTATAGCACGACCGCCCGACCGTCGCCGTAGCCCCGGCGCGTGCTCGCGCGTTTCTAGTCCCGTTTTCGCCGCCAGAGGCGGGCGAGGGGAATCTCGAGGTCGGGGAACGGCGGGAGCCGGACCGTCGCGGTTCCCTGGGCATGACCGACGTGGACGTATTTGCCATCGATTAACTCCCATGCATCGATGGTCCTCAGTTGCGGGTCGATGATCCAGTAGAACCTCACGCCGGCAGCTCGATACTGCTCGAACTTGTCTTCTCGATCGACCTCGGTGCTGCTGGGGCTGATGACCTCCACCGCCAGGTCCGGCGGACCTTCCATCGCCTTTTTCCCGACCAGGTGGGATCGGTCCTTGAAGAAGAACAGCACGTCCGGCCGGCGGACGTTGAAGCGGTCCAGGATCGTGTCCACGTCCTGATACAACTCGCCCAAGTCCCGCTCGTGATTATGCGTTTCCAGGAGCACGATAAGTTGAACGACGACGTTCGAATGATCCGGCGTGGGACTGGGGCTCACGGCCACCTCCCCGTTGACGAGCTCGAGCCGAACGCCCGGCGGGTCTTCGCCGAGCTCAAGGAATTGCCGGGCAGTCATCTTCGTAGTGCTGACGATCGGCATACGAGCATTCTATCACGCACCGGGAACTGGTGGCACCCCAGCATCGATTATCTGCGGCAAACCTTCAGATTATTAGCGGCAGTTCGGGCTGAGGCGGGAACTCGACGCCGCTGTAGATCTCCGACAAGGGCAGATCGACCCCCAGCGATCGCAGCCGGGCTATGCCATCAGGGCCACTGGCGGTCATTAGCAGCCATGCGCCCTCGGGCTGACGAAACAAGGTCTCGACTCGCGGCTCGTTCTGCGAAACCATCACGTACTCTTCCAGCGATTCGATCTCCAGATACCGTCGCAGCTTTTCTCCGCGATCGAACAATTCCGTTGAAGGAGACAGCACTTCAATCAGCACGCGCGGATTGATGACGGTCCGGCGATCCGGGTCGAGCGCGTCGAATCTTGCCTCCCCGCAGATCACGCTCGCGTCCGGGTAGGTGTATTGGACGCTGCTGGCCAGTCGGACGCGCAAGTTGCTCTCGTAAACCCGACAAGGCGAGCCTTTCAGTCGATGTCGCGATTCTCCAATAAAGTTTGCAATGATGAGGCCATGCTCGGAAGACCCCCCCCCGCCATGTCGAGAATCTCGCCGTGGCGAAATTCGTGCTTCTGCGCCGAATTCCGCTCGAGCCGGAAATATTCCTCGACGCTATACCGCATGCGCGTTTGGGTTGCCTCTGTCATTGGTCGCTATTGTATCACACGATGGCCGGCGATTTGGGCCCTGCTTCGTCCGAATCTGGCGTCGCCGGTCACGACAGATCTCACACCTGATGCGCCGGCTTGGGCAGGTCGTCGTGGACCGTCTGCTGTTTGGGCTGATCACCGGCGAAGCTGAAGAGGATCATATCGTCGTCGATGCGTGCTTGAAGGTGGACGGGACGCTGCCAGATCCGGTAGATGTTCTTGAGCGTCTCGACGGCGTACTTGATCTCGATGTCCAGCCCGTTGTGCCGATGGGCCAGGTACAGCTCGCCGCGATTGCAATAGTTCCCGTCCAGGACATAAATGAACGGCTGGCCCATGTTGGTGAGCTGGTAGAGCAGCGTCTGCTTGATCCGCTGCGGGTCGCGGCTGAGGATGCGAAGCTGGCCGGTGTGCGGGTCGCGGCCGTACTGGTAGAACTTGTGCTTCTCGATGAACTCCGGCGTCATGAACTCGTCGATGAAATTGACGTCGTTGTAAATCCGCCGGACCTCGAAGATCTTCTCGCGTCCGAGCCCCAGCCCCTTGTCCCACTTCTTCTTCTCCCCCAGGTTTTCGGACTCCTCGTACTGTTTGCCGAACTTCCCCTTGTTCCACCGGTCTTCGATGTCGCGGAACAGCTCGATGCCGATCTTGTAGGGGTTGAAGTTGCCCGGCGGCATGTGAACGGTGCCGCTGTGGTGATCGGCGTAGTCGACGATCTCCGTGGCCTCGACGAAATGCTTGGTCATCAAGGTACTGTGCCAAAAGCTGGCCCACCCCTCGTTCATGACCTTCGTCATGCCCTGCGGGGCGTAGTAATAGCTCTCCTCGCGGACAAGCCAGAGGCAGTCGGCCTGCCAGTCTTCCATCCGGGCGTGCTCGATCAGGTATTGCAGCACGTCGCGGGTCGGGCGGGCCGGGGTGGCGTGCCGCATCTTCGCCTTCTGCTCGCGCCGTTTTTTGGCCTCGGCCTCCAGCACGGCAGGCGGGTTGATCCACCGGTCCAGATAGTCTTTCGAGCGAAACTTGGTGACCTCTTCCTGCTGCCGCGTCGGCGGCTCCGGACGGACTTCCAGCGGCCCCCGGTTCAGGAACATGCTGTGCGCGTCGATCAGGTGCTCCACCGACAGGCAGACGTCCATCCACTTCTCGACCGCGTCGTACCCGTGCTTCTCGACGTGCTTGCGGACCCGGGTGGCGTGGTTGGCCATCTCGTCCATCATTTTCCGGTTGGTCTGGCTGAACCACAGGTTGTTCTTGAAGAAGTCCGCGTGCCCATACACGTGGGCGATGACCAGCTTCTGGTCCACCAGCGCGTTGGACTCCTGCAAATAGGCATAGCAGGGGTCATTGTTGATGACCATCTCGTAGATGCGGCCCAGGCCGTAGTGGTGTTGCTTACGGAGCCGCTCGTACTCCATCCCGAACCGCCAGTGCGGGTAGCGCTGGGGAAACCCCCCGTAGGCGGCGATCTGGTTCATCTGCTCGTAGTCGCACATCTCGAAGATGACCGGGAAGAAGTCCAGCCCGTAGGCGCGGGCGCGCTCGCGGATCTGCTTCTTGGCGGCAAGCAACTCTTCGGGGAACGGTGCGAGGGTATGGGAAGCCATAGATGCTACGCTTTCGAATACGGCGCTCGCACGTCCGCGAGCATCGGGTAGTGCTTCAGATTGAGGGTAAACAATTCTGCCTGCATCGATTCGGCGGTTGCGGCAATGAGTGCATCGGCAAGCTGCACGTTGTGGCTCTTTCTGAACTTTCGACGGTGCGATCCACCCTGAACGGCAATCGGTCGCGTTACTGGGATGACCCGGAACGCGACCGCCAACCGATCCAGTGATTCACGCTCCGGCCCATCCTTCACACCGCTGTAGAGTTCTCCCACGGTCACGGCCGAGATCAGCGGCCGGGTATTCAGGCCGCGGACGAAATTGACGGCACTGGGATGGCGGCGCAGGTAGTCGATGACTATATCGCTGTCGAGCATTGTGCGTTTGGTCATCCCGAACTACCTCGACCACACGTCCCGATCCATCTCCGCCCGAATCTGGTGAAAATCGGGCAAATCATCTCGGCCCTCCCACAGCCCCTCCAACCCCGCCAGCGCCGACCGCCAGTCCACGGCGTCGTTCTCGTCGAGTAGGCGGTCCACCGCGTCACTCACCAGTTGCTGCGGCGTTCGCCCCGTCGCCTCTGAAAGGGACTCTAATCCGACCCGCTGCGAGTCGGTGAGGTCGAATTCAATCATCATGGCAGGTCTCCGGGTATCACCGCCAAGTCGGCCGAACCAGGCAATCGGGGCAAGAAGCAGGCCGGCAGCGATAAAGACGCAACTGGTCACGATCACACCCCGTCGGACGCCGGGCGCCTCGAGCATGGCGAGCATGACCAATCCAATCACGAGGCATGCCGTCGCCAACACTCCGACCAGCACCACCCAGCCGGGGTGGCGCGCGGCCGGGGGTCGATCGGGGCCGCCGCGGGTCTGCGTCTCCATGCCGGCCATGACGATTATATTCCCGGCAGGCCGACCGTGGCATGCCATGGCGAAGGGCTTGTAACGTCTATCGGGCGGGCGGCAAGGGTCCAGCAAGATTCGGCCGGCACGGCCGATAAGCTCGCCGATTAACCGGGCGGCAATGCCATTCGGCTGCAAGACCTCTGGCAGTTGTGAGCCGGCGCTATGCCTGCAGGTTTCTCACCCCCAGCCATTGCCCGAAGACCGGGACGAGCCGATCGAGCGGGGCCTTGAATTTCTGCTCGAGGCTCTCGCGCCAACTCAACCCGTCCTTGATGCCATTGATGAAGTCAACGTAGTTGCTCTTTCCGGCCTTAATCATGAACGTGCAGAGCATCTCGGCCACCGGGTACTGCCAGGCGTCCAGGCGGTCGGCGTCGAAGAAATCGCCCATCTGCGACCCGTGTTGCTGAAGCCCCTCGCGGGCCCGGCCCTGGACCTGGCTGCGGCGGCCGCTCTGCGGAACCAGGTCCGTCGCGATCGTCTCCGCCAGCCCCTCGTTCGCCCAGCTCGGAATGAAGACCGGGGTGCGGTAGCGGTGCAGAAAGCCGTGCACCGACTCGTGCACCAGCACGTGTGCGAACTCCAGCGCGTCCTCCTGCCGGTAGAATGCGATCATCACGGTGCCGTTGCCGGCCATATGGCATCGGCCCGCCGTGGAGCCCGCATCGCTGCGGGTGATCTCGCGCTCAAACCTGCGGTAGTCGCCCGCCTTGGAGAAGACGAAGACGAGCGCCTTGCCCCGCCAGATGTTCTGGTTCCTGGGCACGGCAAACATCTCCGCCAGCCGTGCGTACATCCGGTCCAGCAGGCCGGCCCAGTTCTGCGCCTCTTTGGGCGCCAGGTCCGAGAAGAACAAGAAGTACCTGGTCTCAAAGCCCTGGAGCGGCCGCTGAAGCTTGGAGGCCGCGTCGTCGGCATACTTCTTCAGTTCCTTCACCGCCGCCGACTGCTCTTCTTCGCTCAGCTTCGGCCAGGCATTCTCTGTCGCGGGCGGCGCGGGCGGCTGGTTGTCTTGTCGCGAGTTCGCGGTTCGAGCCGGCGCGGCGACCACCATGCCGCCGAACACAGGCAGAGTCGCTACGAGGATCGTCACTACCTGAAGACGACACGAAAGCATCTGAACTCCCCGGTTGAAGCGGTCGGAGATAGCGGACCCTACGCCATGATCGTGCGCTTGGCCAGACCCGTAACCGTCTCCCAGGCGGCGCCGGGGAACCGTTGCGTGTCGGCCAGCACCTCATCCAGTCCCGTCAGGAACCAATCCATGTCTTGCTTCGTGACGATCATCGGCGGCAGGAACTTGATCACCTCGATGTGATATCCTGCGACCTGCGTCAGCACCCGGTGCTTCTGGAGCAGCGGGATGACAACCATCTGGCCGAAGACGCTGAAGTTGAGCTTGTGGAGCATGTCCCAGGCCATCTTCAGTTTGAACGAGCTCCTGGGACGGGCGAAGTCGAGGGCGAACATGAGGCCCTTACCGCGGACTTCGGAAACGAACGGACAGGACTGGGCGATGGGCTTGAGTTTTTCCATCACGTACTGACCCATGGCGGCGGCGTTCTCGACCAGTTTGTCTTCCTCGATCACGTATAGGCTGGCCAGTGCCGCGGCCATGGCCAGGTCGTTCTGGCCGTAAGTGTTGGAGTGGACGACGCACCGCTCCATCGTGTCGAACACGCAATCCATGATCCGCGGCCGGGTGATGACCGCGCCGACCGGCACGTACCCGCCCGATAGCGCCTTGGCGGTGCAGATGATGTCCGGCTCCACGTCATCCCAATGCTGGAAAGCGAACCACTTGCCGGTGCGGCCAAGGCCGCACTGCACCTCGTCGACCACCAGCATCGTGCCGTATTTGCGGCACAGACGCTGAGCGTCAGCCAGGTATCCGTCGGCGACCACTTCGCAGGTCTTGCCCTGCACCGGCTCGATAACGAACGCCGCGGCCTTGCGGCTGGACAGCGCCTGCTCCAGCGCCTCCAGATCGTTGAAGGGGATCATGGCGGTGCCGGGCAGTAGGTCGCCGAACCGCTCGCGGAAGAAATCGGACCCGTTCAGGGCCAGTGACCCGGTCGTCAGTCCATGAAAGGCGTGATCGCAGTAGATGATGCCGTTGCGCCCCGTCGCGCAGCGGGCGAACTTGATCGCGGTTTCGACCGTCTCGGTTCCGCTGTTGGTGAAGAAGACGCGAGACAACGGCGACGGCGTATGTTTCGTCAGCATCTCCGCCACCAGCCCAGCCAGCAGGCCGCAGTCCATCCGAACCAGGTTCGGCATGTCCCGTTCGATCAGTTGCTGAAGGATCGCCTTGACCTTCGGATGGTTGCGGCCAAGGGCGAAGACGCCCCAGCCGGTCAGCAGGTCCAGGTACTTATTGCCGTCGGCGTCCCACAGGTAAGCCCCTTGGCCTCGGACGTAACGCTTATCGAACCCGATCGCCCGCAACATCTTGACGAATGCCGGGTTGACGTGCTGCTCGTGCAGGTCATATTGCCGGCCCTGATGTTGCTCGAGCCATGCGATGAAGTCCGTGTGCATTAGACAGCCCTGTGGTCGGAGGATCTTCCATCCCGCCTCACCCGTCCGTTCGGGCGGCATTATAGCTACATCCGCCCGATCGGCCATGGCGCTTGACCGTTTCCCGCTCGGCGGAGGACGGAATCCGGGGTAAGATGGCTTTGTGCGGCCTGTGGCGTCACTTGCCAGCGGGCAATTGGGCCGCTACCTTTCCGGCCCTTGCGCCGCCTGACGACACGGCAAGGTTCTGCCCGGCTCGGACGGGGCGGCGCGGCGGCAAGGATTGCCGTAATCGTTGTTGTTACTGAGGGATAGGAGTTTGAGGTTGTGACTGCATCGATAGATACGTCTCCCAATCGAACTCGCGTTCCGCATCCGGAACCTGTCTATCGCGCGCTGCCGGGGCCGCAGGGACGGGTCACAGAGCCGGCCATCGAACACGCCTTTGCCAAGGCCAAGGCCGCGCTATTGCACGTACAGAAACCGGACGGCCACTGGTGCGGAGAGCTCCAGGGCGACAGCATTCTCGAATCGGAATACCTGCTGCTGAAGTGGATCCTCGGACAGGAGAACGAGCCGGCGTTGCCGAAGATCGCCAGCTACCTCCGCCGCCTACAGATGGGTGATGGGGGTTGGAGCCTCTATCCTGGCGGCCCGGCCGATCTTTCCGCCACCGTCAAGGGTTACTTCGCCCTCAAGCTGATGGGCGACGATCCCGATGCCCCGCGCATGCGCCGGTGCGCCGAGCTTGTGCGTTCAATGGGCGGCGCGGAGAAGTGCAACAGCTTCACCAAGTTTTTCTTCGCCTGCCTCGGGCAGATCAGTTTCGATGCCTGCCCGTCGATCCCTCCGGAGATCGTGCTGCTGCCTAAGTGGTTCTACTTCAATCTCTATCACGTCTCGGCATGGACGAGGACCATGGTCCTGCCCCTGGGAATCGTCACGACGCTCAAGCCGGTGCGGCCCATCCCCGCTCACTTGCAGATGGACGAGCTATACCTCGACCGCGCCGCCGCCGGCCGCGTCGCCGAGCCGGTCCAGGGGTTTCCACGAACCTGGCGGCAGGCGTTCCTGCGGATCGATCAGGCCCTCCGTTGGTATAACCAGATGCCGATCGAGCCGCTGCGCCGGCACGCGCTCGAGAAAGCCGAGCAGTGGCTGCTGGAACACCTCGACGGGTCCGAAGGACTGGGGGCGATCTTCCCGCCGATGGTTTACATCCTGATCGTCCTCCGCCTTCTCGGTTATCCGGACGATCACCCGCGCGTCGTGGCCGCACACAAGCACCTCCGGGACCTCTTTATTGAGGAGGGGGACGAGATCCGGATTCAGCCCTGCTTCTCTCCGGTGTGGGACACCGGCTTGGCGCTGCACGCGATGGCGGAGGCGGGCCTGCGGCCGGAGAGCGACGCCGCCCAGCGCGCCACGCGCTGGCTCCTCGAGAAGGAGTGCAAAGTCGCCTCCGACTGGCGGAAGAACTGCCCCGACGGGCCGGTCGGCGGATGGTTTTTCGAATATGAGAACCCTCACTATCCCGACGTCGACGACACCGCCATGGTCGCGATGGCCTTAAGCCGTGCCGGCGCCGCGACAGCGCGCGACGCCGTCAAACGCGGCATCGACTGGCTGTTGGCGATGCAGAACGATGACGGCGGCTGGGCCGCCTTCGACCACACCAAGGACCGCCCGATCCTGGAGAAGATCCCCTTCGCCGACCACAACGCGATGCAGGACCCAAGCTGCCCGGACATCGCCGGCCGCGTGCTCGAGTGCCTGGGCCACAACGGTTTCACCGCCGACCACCCGGTGGTCCGCCGTGCCATCGCCTTCATCCGTCAGCAGCAGGATCCGAGCGGCGGCTGGTGGGGCCGGTGGGGCGTGAATTTCATCTACGGCACCTGGCAGGTGCTCGTGGGGCTTAAGAGCGTCGACGAGCAGATGACCAGGCCGTACGTCCGCAGGGCCGCCGACTGGCTGCGGAGCGTGCAAAAAGCCGACGGGAGCTTTGGTGAAACCTGCCAGAGCTACGACGACCCCACGCTCAAGGGCCGCGGACAGAGCACTCCCTCCCAAACCGCATGGGGCGCCATGGGTCTGATGGCCGCCTGCGGCGCCGGCGACCCGGCGGTCCACAAGGCGCTGCTGTGGCTCGCCGACCACCAGGACGAGGACGGCGCCTGGGATGAACCTTTCTACACTGGCACCGGCTTTCCCCGGGTCTTCTATCTCAAATACCACCTCTACCGGCTCTACTTTCCCCTCACGGCGCTGGCGCGGTACAAGCGAATGCTGGCAACCTGATGGGGCCACTGAAGTTATAAAGCGCGCCGCCAAGGACGGTGGATGAACGGTGCATGAACTGTCGTGCAAGGCAGTTGAACTTGTGGGGGGTTCGCGCTCCTGTCATGTAGTCCGCACGGGCCCATTAGGTTGTGAAAACAGCCTCTGGCAGCAATGATGATGCATGCGGAGTGTGCGAGGAGGAATCGATGCCGAGCGACGAGCAGAACGTACTGGTGCTGAGGATGCCGGCGGAGGAAGGTAATTACGCCTACCGCTTGGCGGAATTGAGCGTCAGGGATGCGCCTCGTTGGGAGCAGTTGCTGGCAAGCGGAGACATTGCGGCGATCGAGCCGCGCGTGTCCGGGATCTTCGGTCCTCCGATGGATCTGGGGGAGGCGATGGATCGGTTATCTGAGATCCGGAACTTCAAAGTCATCGACCTGCACAGCCATCCGACGTGATCGATTTGTGACTCTGGGCTCCGCCCATGCATCACGGCCGAGCATTCAAGGTGGGTGACCCCGTGGTGTTCTGCGCCCACAAGCGCAGCAACCACCCCGGGCCCAGGGCTCGCAACGTCTGGCCCGAGTCCTACGGGGAGGGGTATCAGTACGAGGTGGACAAGTTCTGGCTGGTACACGAACTCAGCGGCCGACAGCTCATCTTGAGGACGCGCCGAGGAAAGCTCCATATGGTGGATGCCGAGGATCTTCGGCTGCGCCGCGCTCGTTGGTGGGAACGGCTATTGTATCGCGGGCGGTTCCCTATGCCGGATCGACCGGTGGCGACCAGTTAGATGTCGGGGAATGCCCCAAATCTCAACCGGGCCGGCGGGCAATAGGGAATCAATCGCCCTGCCCATCGCGCGCATGCCAGCGAGCGAAGTTAAAGTGGTTGACGCTCTGCGCGGGCGATAAGCGGTTGGCCGCGGGCTGCCAAGCGGCTGAAGAACGAGCAGCGCGGCGTCCTGGTTGAAGCGGGCGATGAGTTGGTCGACGGCATCCACCCTTCCGTCTTTATTGTAATCGGCGGCATCGGTAATCGGGCCGGGGTCGGTAAACCCGTGCGGGTCGTTGCGGGCCGCCAGTTCATCGTCGCCAGTGACGACAAAGGAGCCGTTCGCGGGCGCTTTGTCGCTCTCGCCGACCAGGTTGCCGAAGTAGAACACGTCAGGTGAAGTCAGGCCGGTATTCGCGTCGGCATTGAGTGTGACCTGAAGCCACTGGTTACGGATGACGCCATCCGTCCAGGTGATCTCGATGCGCGTGGAGCCCCCGGCCCCCGCGCCGGGCCGGAGCAAAAAGGCGGCGGGGGCGGGGGCGCCCGACCAGCCGCTCGGATCGGCAGCATTGCCGGTCAGGAATGAGAAATCGGAGGCGGTAGGCGTGCGGGCCAGCCCGGAGACGTCCACCATGATTCCATTGATCCCCTTTGAGTAGCTGGTGTAGTTCGCGGCGGTCGCCGGCCCCGAACCTGGCACCAGCGCCTGCTTGTCGCTGGCGATCGCGTTGTCATCGGCGGCGTTGGGAGATGGATCGTTGCCGTCGAAACTGCTGTCATTGTAGAAGACGTATCGGCCTACCACCGAAGCGGCGGGGACGATTGCGGGCGGGACGCCGGCCAGATCATTGACCAGAAGATTTGCCACTGGCGACCCGAGGCCGGTCACCTGGTCGTAACCCGGGCCGGCGGAGAAGTCGCCGTTGGAGCCGCTGGTGATGTCATGGAAGTCGGCCTGCGGCAGCGAGTAGAGGATCGGCAGTGTCTGAGTCGGGCCGTCGAGCGACGACATCCCGGCCGAGGCGCGCCCCTGATCGGCGATGGCAACCAGCGCGGCCCACATCGGAGTTGCCAGGCTGGTCCCCCCGAACTTCGCCCAGGGAGCGGCGGCGCCAAAGTCATAGGAATCGCGGACCGGTACGCCACTGGCTGGATCGGCATCCATGGAAACGTCGGGGATCTGGCGCGCGCCGGAGTTTTGCACGGACTGCTGATAGGCAGGCTCCGGCTCGATGGGAGTGCCGGTGGAGCTCCCGCTGCTCCCCCCGCCGCTGCCGGACCATCCCGTTTCGCCGCCGTAGGCGGCGCCGGGCCCGAGTTGGATGGTTGTCCCGCCAACCGCCACCACGTTGGGGGAGTACGCCGGGTACCCGCCGGGCGATCCGCTGTCACCCGTGGCGGCCAGAAAGGTTACGCCGTTGTGTCCATCGGGCGTGGTGAACGTGCTGTCGGAGGACGTTTCGTCGAAAGATTCTCCGCTGACAAAGCTCATCGAGACCGCCACGACACCCGGCAGGTCCGCGGCCATCCGCGCCCCGGCAAGCAGGTCCGGGAGCCCATCCGAATCGGTCTCCACCAGAACCAACGCGGCCCGCGGGGCAATGGCGTGGGCCCACTGGATGTCCAGCGATTCCTCCACTTCCCAACTCCGCGCCCCGCGGCCGACGGGATCAGTGCTGGGCGGTGTGCTGCCGCCGTCCTGATTCACCTGGTCAAACGCGGGTGGGTCCGGCAGACTGAACGTCGAATCGAAGGCCTGCAAGTCCGACAGCGCGTTGGGATCGTGGTAGGCATCGACAATCGCAATCGTCTGGCCGGCGCCGTCGCCCGAGATACCGCCAAAATTAATCCGATCGATGCCATAAAAGTGACGCATTTGCGACGGCGCGATACCGATTGGCCCGGAAGTATGAAGCGGCACGCCGCCGGTGTGCGCGATCACGTAGGTTGGATGAAATCGCGCAAGGTGGTGCGGCCCAGCAGGGACAGCGGAGAGCAGTACGCGCGATTCAAGTGGCTCGCAGCCAACAGCGCCCCGCATCGCTGGCGAGGACCGCGCGCGTTTGTGCTGTTCTTGCCGACCACGCCGCTTCCACATCCGTTGTCACCTGGTTTGTTTGAGGCCCCCGCAGTCAAGCGTTTGCCGCGGCATTTTATCACAACCGCACAAGTTCGGGGCAAAAATCGCGTGGCAGGGGCAGGAAGGATACAATTTCCGGTCGATGTCTACCCGCCTCATCGAATTGGTCGAGGGCCTGCCGCGCAGCCGGGTCGTGCTATTGGGGGACCTGATGATGGATCGGTATCTGTACGGGAACGCCGAGCGGCTCTCTCCCGAAGCGCCGGTACCGGTATTGCACTACCAAAAAGAAGAGATGCGGCTGGGCGGGGCGGGCGGGGTGGCCGCCAACCTGGCGGCCCTGGGCGCGACCGTCCGCGTGGTCGGAGTGGTCGGGGCGGACGAGCCGGGAAGACAAGTCCGCACCCGCTTGATTGAGTGCGGGGCCGACCCCGGCACGCTGGTGGAGGCGGCCAACCGCCCCACCACCACGAAGGTTCGGCTGGTAGGCCTCGCCCAGCACCGCCACCCGCAGCAGATGATGCGGCTTGATTTCGAGGATCACGCCCCGCTGGACGCAGAGGTTTCGCGTCGCGTGCTGGAGAACCTGGAGCGCGTCCTTCCCGACGCCGACCTGCTGTGCATCGAGGACTACAACAAGGGCCTGCTGACGCCCGAGTTGTGCCAGGCGGCCCTCGAGCTGGCGCGGGACCGGCGAGTGCCGGTGCTGGTCGACCCGGCGGCGATTTCAGACTATCGCAAGTACGCCAACGCCACCGCGTTGAAGCTGAACAAGACCGAGACGCAGAAGGCGACCGGGCTGCCGATGGCGGACGAGGCCCAATACGCTGCCGCCAGTACCTGGCTCATCGAACGATTGAACCTCGAGGCGGCGGTTATCACTCTCGACAAGCTCGGCGCCTATCTGGCGACGCGCAGCGGCGAGCGGCGCTGGCTCAGGACGCGCCCTCGCCACGTGTACGACGTCACCGGCGCCGGTGACATGGTGCTTGCGATGTTGGCCGTTGCCCGCTGCGCCGGGGCCACCTGGAGCGAAGCCGTCGCCCTCGCCAACGTCGCGGGCGGGCTGGAAGTCGAGCGGTTCGGCTCCGTCCCGATTACCCCGCAGGAAATCATCCAGGAACTGCTCAGCGAAGCCCATGAACGCCTCGGCAAGCAGCGCGCGCTCGACCGGCTCCTGCCGGAGCTGGCCCATCATCGCTCCGCCGGGAAGACGATCGTCTTCACCAACGGTTGCTTCGATCTGATCCACCTCGGTCACGTCAAGTACTTCCAGTTCGCGAAGAGTCAGGGAGATTTGCTGGTGGTCGCCGTGAACACCGACGACAGCATCCGGCGGCTCAAAGGCCCCAGCCGGCCGATCATCGAGGAACAGGACCGGCTCAGCATCCTGGAGGAGTTGGAGAGCATCGACTATCTGATTCGATTCGACGATGACACGCCGTTGCGGCTGATCGAACTGGTCCGGCCGGACGTCTTGGTGAAGGGGGCGGACTACAGCAAGGAGCGGGTGGTCGGAGCGGCCCTTGTGGAAAGTTACGGCGGCCGCGTCGCGCTTGCCCCTCTAATGGACGGCCGCAGCACGTCCGCGCTGATCCGCCGTATCCGCGAAATCGAAATCAAGGATGCAAGGCAAGCGTAAGTGACGCACGATGCGTCGAGGCACGCGGACGAGGCTGATGGGCTATTTTTGCCCTGCGAAGACCGGCTCCACTTCGTCCTTGCTGTTGTCCGGACAGACGGGGGTTTCCACATCTTCGTAGGGCTGCTGGTTGTCCGGATTGAATTTCGTCCACTTCTTGACGCCCGGTTTTTTCACTTCGGTCAACTGTCGTTTCATCGACCCTAAGGCGCGAGCGGCGCCGGGCTGACCTTGGAGTTGTTGAAACTTCTTCTGCCCTTCGGGGGTGTAGCGCTCGAGGTATCCGCAGAACTCCTTACCGTCCTTGCAATGGAAGACGTAGGCCTTCGCGGCCATGCCCTTTTCGGTCTTGAACGGCGTGACCTTGTCGGCCTCGTCAGCAAACCAGGTCTTGCCATCGTCGTCGCTGTAGAAGTCCTGCCGAATACCGGCCCCGGCGCCTGCGCCACCGCCGCCCCCGCTCATCTCATAGATGATGAAGATAATCGCAAGGACGATCAGCCCGACGGCAAGGCCGAGGCTCAGACCCGGTTTCTCGTTCAATGTCTGTCGAATTCCCACGGACACTCCTCGCTTCTGATATGTAAAGATATCGCCGGCATGTTAACGGACGCTGGCGAGCGGAGCAAGAAGAACCTGCACGTGTGCGCGACAGTTTCGGCGGCCTAGTTTGGTTCCCTCCCCCGGACTACCGCTTGTCATTACCCACATCTCACCGCCGCATCGTGCGGCCGACTTCCGCTCCGGCGACCAGCAGGTCCAGTTT
>Ga0073928_10006826_pt1 | contig 15153 bp, 10 predicted proteins | sample PaiPotPPA55metaG_FD_76969 | JGI IMG/M metagenome (GOLD analysis project Ga0073928, IMG submission 76969) | Iron sulfur acid spring bacterial and archeal communities from Banff, Canada, to study Microbial Dark Matter (Phase II) - Paint Pots PPA... ... | reverse complement strand
TCGCTCCTTACAGACCCTTCTGGGTATGCTCGTCGCTCGCGCCTCGGCTGAGTCAAAAATCCATTGCCGCGCAGGTATCGAAATTTCTTTGTCACAGTACTAGCCCATTCCGGCGGTTAGTCAAATTCAAAGTAACGTCAGCCCTTTTCGATGCAGGCGTAGGCGTTGTGGTTGTGGATGCTCTCATGGTTTTCGGCCTCCACTTTGTACCAGGTCACGTCCGGGTGCGCATTGAGTTTGAGCGCAGCGTTGCGCACCAGGTCTTCCACGAACACCGGATTCCGATAGGCGCGCTCGGTCACGGCCTTCTCGTCTTCCCGTTTCAACAGCGCATACAACTCCGAACTGGCCGCGCCTTCGATGATGCCGATCAAGTCCTCGATCCAGACCGGCTTGCGGGAACGGATTTGCACCGTCACCTCTCCCCGCTGGTTATGCGCGCCGTAGTCGGCAATCGCCTTCGAGCACGGGCACAGCGTGGTCACCATCGCCTTGACCGTCAAAACGAAATCGATGTCCTTGTGGCACGCCGTCGCGTCGAAGCGCGCGACATAATCCATGACGCTCTCCATCTTCGATACCGGCGCGCGCTTCACCAGGAAGTAGGGAAACTCCATTTCCAGGTGCGAGGTGGCCGCCCGGAACTTCCCCTGCATGGCGCGGAGGATGTCGTCGATGTTCTCCACATGGACGACGCTGCCGTGCGCGTTGAGGACTTCGAGGAAGCGGCTCATGTGCGTGCCTTTGAATTCCTTGGGCAAATCCACGAACATGCCGATGGTGGCCACGGTGTTCTGCACGGCGCGCGCCTTGTCGCGCACTTGAATGGGGAAGCGCAAGCCGCGGACTCCGACTTTGTCGATGCGCAATTGACGATGATCGCGCTCGCTTTGTTTGTCGTGCAGTTTTGGTTTCACAATCCCTGAAAGATAATCACGAACCCTCGATTTGCAACATTCCGGATTTCATTCTCGTTTCTCTTCGAGCTTAACCAACCGCTGGGTCAGCAAATTGAGGAACAGGCCCACGTCGGTAACGATGCCCACTGACTCGACCGATCCGCGGTCGCTCAACTTGGTCACGACCGCCGGGTTGATGTCCACGCAAACGAGTTTGACGCCCGCGGGGGTCATGTTGCCCACGCCAATGGAATGGAGCATCGAACAAAGCATCAGTATCAAATCCGCGCCTTCCAGCAGCCGCGCATAATCCTCTTGTGCCTTCATCAAATCCATCTGGGTGTCCGGCAGCGGGCCGTCATCACGAATGGAACCGGCCAGCGAGAAAGGGACGCCTTGCCGAACGCATTCGTAAAAGATGCCGCTTGGCAAGACGCCGGCGGAGACCGACTGGGCGATGCTGCCGCAGCCGCGGATGGTATTGATGGCCTTGAGATGATGGCGATGGCCGCCTTCGACGGAACTGCCGAATTTCAAATCCACTCCGAGCGAAGTTCCCAGGAGGGCTTGCTCGATGTCATGCACGGCAATGGCGTTGCCGCCAAGGAGGGCCTGGACGTAACCATGCCGCACGAGCCAGGCGAGGTGTTCGCCGCCCCCGGTATGGACGACCACCGGCCCAGCGACGACGACGATGCGCCGGCCCTGCCCCCGAATGTGGTGCATCAGCCAGGAAATTTGGTCCACGAGAATCTCGACGCGCCGCTCGCTCGAAACCCCGGCGCCCATGAAGGAAAACTCGTGCTCCGCTGCCGCGCCCCCGCGCAAGTCGCGCGACTCCGTTTTGCGCACCGTGCGCACGCCTTTGCTCCCGACGACGACCTGGTCCCCGGCCTGGAGGGAACGCAGCAACGTGCAGCGCGCGGCTTGCTGCTTTTCGTCCACGACGATGACGCCGTCCATGCGCTGGTCCTGAACGCGCATCCATTTGCCGCGCAGGCGGACTTCGGTCGGATAAATCGTGGTGGCGAAGAATTCATCCGGCGCGACACCCGGCTTGGTCACCGGCTTGAGTTCGGCATCGTCTTCGAGCCGTGGCGCCAGCACGGCGCCCAGCTCGACCATCTGCGCCATGATTTTGTCGAACACTTCATCGTCGGGGGCGGAGATTTTGATGTCCGCCAGCGAAGTGCTTTGGCGCTGCTTGCCGAGGTTGAAGTGCAGTATCTGAAAACTGCCACCACTTTGGACGGTCAGTTCGAGCGCGCGGTCGAGCAATCCCGAATCCAGCAGGTGGCCTTCGAGCTTGAACTGGCGGCTCTGCACGGAGGACGCGGGCTTGGGACGCGCGGGTGCCGCCTCGGTTAGACGCAAAGTCAGGCACTTGGCCGCCCCGCCCGATTTGATGAATTCGTGCAGCGGGGTCTCGATGACTTCGAAGCCAAGTTCGGTCAGGCGCGTCTTCAGCGGGCTGCTGATCTGGTTGAGGATGAGGCGGCGGCCCACGTTCACCGCATTGCAGGCAAAACGCGCGGCATCGGCTTCGCTCACCGCAATGCGCTTTTCGACGGGCGTGCGCTGTTCGATCAAGCGGTTGGACCAGGCGTCGAAGGCCTGCGGGAAATAAAGCAGGCAGCCGTCTTCGAGTGGACAAAAGCAAGTGTCCAGGTGATAAAACCGGGGATCGATCAACCGCAGGGAGAGCACTTCCATTTCCAACCAGCGCGCGAGATGCGGGTGGGAGTCCAGCTCGCTCCGAAACCCATAGCCGGCCCACAAGCAATCTCCCGTACGGCTGACGAGCGCGTCCCCCGCCCCTTCGAACGGCAGGTCGGGCGGCAATTCGAACACCTCGAATCCATGCTTCTCGAACCAGCTCTTGAAATAAGGTTCTTCGCCCTGGCGTTCACGGTGCAGAAACCGGCTCAAGACCGCCTTCTTGCCCACCACGACGCCGGCATTGGCCGTGAAGACCATGTCCGGCCAGCCCGGCTGCGGAGGGATGCACTCGACCTGGGCGTTCTGCTCCAGCAGACGGTGCAGCTCGTGCCATTGCGTCACGGCCGTTTCGTGCGAGGCTTTGTGAATGTTGCCTTCCATCCACGGATTGATCACGTAATCCACCGTGAACAAGTCCGGCGGGCACATCAAAAAGCGCGTTGGCGTTTGGTTGCTCATAAGTTCGGGGAAAGTAAGTCCCGTATGTTTCCGGGAGATCTTAAGCAGAAATCCGTGGAATGCAAAAAGCGAATCCGGTCTGAATGCACACCATAAGATTCCATGGATGCGGCTCTCCTATTCGGCCCTCGGATCGCTTCTGGACGTCGTGCGTCATTCACGCGCCTAGATATAGCATATTCCGAGAAATTGTAAGTCCACTATGTCCACTATGTCCACTATGTCCACTATTTTTTTAATAATTTGCATTTTGCTCAGCAAAACGAAGGGCTTTTGGGAGCGAAAAGTGCGAGAATTTTTTCGTTTTGTGCTGCATTTGCCACGCTGCGGAAAGAAATCGCAGCCAGGGTCATCGAAAGGAGCGGGGGCGAGCGGAGTTCGAATTCACAGCACCGGGCATGAGGCGCGCAAAGACAGCCACAACCAATGCACGTTGTTGGGAGCTACGAGGGCGAAATGCTGGATCACTTTGGAAGGCGGCGCCAAAGTGGCCAAGCCGCTCGCGTGGATGATATAGGGGAGGCCGTAGGATAAACTACACAAACGGACCCCTCACCCCAACCCTCTCCCCTTCTGAATGGGAGAGGGAGAAGCACCGCCAGGTCGCAGGTGTATGCCAAGTCGCGGACTCTTCAGTAAGCCCCCATCCCGAGCGATTTTTGGACCCATATCAGTGCTTGCTTCCGAAAGGGCGATCGTATATCGTCGGAGGAAATTGCCCTCAGAGAAAAAACACCTCGTGCCAGGGGCAGCGGTCGTTTGCCATAACGCCCGGCGGAGAGCGTTCACCTTGATCGAGTTGCTGGTGGTCATCGCCATCATCGCCATCCTGGCGGCGCTCCTGCTTCCGGCCCTGTCGCGGGCGAGAATCAAAGCCGAGAGTGTTTGGTGCATCAACAACCTCAAGGAGTTGCAACTCGGTTGGGCCGCCTATGCCCACGACAACAACGATAACATGATGCCGAATGCCGAGTTCCTGCCGACGGCAGCCCACACTTGGTGCTTTGCCACCGAGGATTTGCTCCTGCAGAACGGCAATACCAATCCGGTCCCTTATTTGGTTTCATTGATGGCTCCGTATATGGCCAGCCAGTTGGGCGTCTATCGATGTCCCGGCGACAAAGTGCCTTCGGTCAATGGCCAGCGGATTCGCAGCTATTCGATGAACAGTCAGATGGGGTATGTTCGGGCATACGGAAGTCTGAACTACAACGCCGGTTGGCTGACCTACACCAAGACGAGCGACATTACGTGTCCCGTTCCAGCCAATGCTTTTATTTTCACGGCGGAAAATGCGCGCAGTATCAACGACGGCTCCTTGCAAATGGGACTTGCATCTCCCAGCTTTCCCGATGTGCCAGCGTCCTACCATGGCGCGTTGGAAGGTTTTTCATTCGCTGATGGCCACGCCGCGCTCAGAAAATGGCTTACGGGAATCCTGTCGATTCCGATTGGGCGCAGCGCCGCGGTTCTCCATTATGTACCTGGCGTAACTGCCAACGATGTGGACTGGATTTGGGCGCGCGACCACACCAGTTGCCCCGACCCGAGCGCCAGGACAAGTATCGTCCAAGGTCCATAGCGAGGTTCGGCAATTCGTGGGAAAGCAGCGGGCCACTCGCGCCACGCCGGACGTTATCACTCAAAAGTTTCCGGCCACGGCGACCGGGCCGCGAAGTCACTGAATCAGGCAAGAGGAATGCAGCCGCAGCCACAACCAATCTACGTTGTTCGCAGCGGCGGGCGCGAAATGTTGTATCACTTTGGAAGGCGGCTCCAAAGGAGCCGAGCCGCTCGCTTGGATGATCAGCGCGGAAGTGAGCCACTTATGGATAGCGGCGTGGCCGTCGCCATAGCTGAAACCGCAGGCGAGGCCGTGGTACGCGGCGGGGATGTCCGGGAATCCCCCATTCGCTTTGGAATCCATCTGCAAAAAGCCATCATTGATACTTTCGGGATTCTCGTCGACAAAATCCAGGAGGTCGGCCGGACCCGGACAGGTCATATCGCTCCCTTTCCAATAGACCAGGTAACCCGGATCGTAAGGGTTGCCACGAATATACTCTGTTCCCATGTGGCCGTTCATCGAATAGCTGCGCAGGCGCGGGCCGACGACGGGATTTTGGAGGGTGTCACAAGGGCACTTGAAGGAGCCCATCGTATTGGCGACGTAAGGCGCCATGAGCGAATTCGTGAGGAATTCCTGAACGTTGGTGTTGTCGGGATTGCCGGTCCAATCCTCGGGATACTCCTTGGGGCACCAGCCCGCGACGGCGCCTGGATCGGTGGAAAGGGTAATACCAATCGGGGCATTGGGTATGAGATAGTCGTTATTATCATGCTGGTACATGGTGGCGCCCAATTGAATCTGCTTGAGATTGTTGACGCATTGAATGTTGCGGGCCTTCAGTTTGGCCCGCGCCAGCGCCGGCAGCAGCATCGCGGCCAGAATCGCGATGATGGCGATGACCACCAGCAGCTCAATGAGCGTAAAGCCGCGGCGCACGATCCCTACGGGCGACCCGGTGCCTCTTGACACTGACACCATTTTCTCCCTCTCCTCCACATAGGGAGGAGAGGGCCTGGGTGAGGAGTCCACTAGTTTTCGAGCTGAATTCGCCTCACCCCAGCCCTCTCTCCGCTCAGTCGGGGAGAGGGAGCCGGTGGTGGTTTCAAGATGCGCGCTGGGGGGACGCGCTGGTATAAATGGTCTTGCGGATTGTTTCATCCACGCTCTGATTTTTGAGCCTACACCTTCGCTCAATCCTCGAAATACGCAATGAAAAAGGAGCACTTGACGCAAGGAAAATACGACCATGAGCGGACGATGCCGCCGAGTTGGGCGTCAGCACCGCAGGGCCCGAGTGGCTCAGCAGTCCGTAAAGTTACTGATTTTGACAGGTGGCGCGCAGTTGATACCACGCCCAATCCACGTTGTTCATATCCCCGAGAGCATAGTGCTCCACAACCATTGAAGGCGGATCCAAAGGAGCCGTACCACTCGCGTGGTTGATGAGCGCCGAAGTGATCCACTTATGGATGGCGGAATGACCGTCCGCAAAGCCAAAGCCGCACACATGTCCATGGTACGCGGCGGGTATGTCGGGCCAGCCTCCGCCCGGCGTGGGGTTCACCTCCAGAAATCCATCATTGATGCTCTCGGGATTCTCATCGGCAAAATCATACAGGTCGGCCGGAACCGGACAGGTCATGTCGGCCGCTTTGATATATGAGGTGTAACCTGGGTAATACGTGGCATTCTGCACGCCGCCCATGTATCCGTTCATCGAATAGCTGCGCATCCGGGGTCCCACGGCTGGATTGAAAAGCGTGTCGCAGGGGCATTTGAACGAGCCCATCGTATTGACGACATATGGGCCGATGAGCGAATACCTGAGGAAGTATTGATAGTTTGTATTTCCAGGATTGGCGCTCCAATCCTCACCGGCGCCGGGAATCCACCCTAAGGTAGTACCGGCAGGAGCGTTAGGCACCAAATAGTCGTTGTTGTCGTGCTGGTACATGGAAGCGGCCAATTGAAGCTGCTTGAGGTTGTTAACGCATTGGACGCCGCGGGCCTTCAGTTTGGCCCGCGCCAGAGCAGGCAGCAGGATCGCGGCGAGAATGGCGACGATGGCGATCACAACCAGCAGTTCGATCAGAGTAAATCCGCGCCGAGCAAACAAGCCCGGCCGAGTCGCTCCCCCGGGAAATCCCGATGATGCTTCCTTCATGCGCACATCTTCCACCGTGTTCTGCCAGCCACCACTCAACTGCCGAAGCGCGGCATCCGCATCCGCAGGCGCCGCGCCCGAAACTCACGCGTCTCCCTGGCGCTGCTACGGGCCATAAACGCGATAGAACTGAGCCGAACCGCTTGTCGCCGTAACGGCTTGGAAATTGCCGGCCGGACTGCCCGCAGTAATGGTCGCGCTTCCAACCAGCGCATAGGGTCCTGTAACAGCAGCGGAACTGTAAAGGGTGAACGCCGAGGCCGAGGCACTGGGCGGCTCGGTGAATTTGATGGTAACGCTGGCGCCGCTCACCGCGATACTCGTAATGGTCGGCGGCGGAACAAGGGTTAGTTGTCCGAGAGCTACTGTCGTCGCCGAGTTCGTTCCCGGTGGCGACCAGACCCGCCACAGATTCGTTGTGGGAGATGCGGCATACAGATTGCCAACCTTATCCCAGGCCGCGCACGAATAGCCATTGCCCCAATCAAGATTGGTCAGGACCTGGACGGATGCGCCGTTGGTGACGGAAACGAGGGAGCCATCCGCGACATTGAGCAAACGAATGCCTCTTCCAATGAGATTGGTGCTGCTGGTGTCGTTGGTGTTGCCGTAGACCATTGGGCATGCCATCAAGGTTGGATTCTGCCGCCTGTTGATGACCACATCGCGAACGTCTTCGAACGTGGGATTACTGGTGCATTGGGTGTCAACGTCACACCCATAACCCCAGGCCACCTGGTCGGGTGCGGTACCGGTCATAAATGTGTAGCCGCTGCTTTCGGGCGGGAGTTGGCCCCCGTTCCAGTTCGTGAAGACCATGGCATCATAAACCGCGTTTTCGCTGAACCGATCCTGGCCAACGAAAACATCGAGATTATCATCCACGGTGCAACCGCCTGAGGATACCAGCGAGAGATCGCCGTAGTCGGTTTCCACGACCTTTGACCCCTGGTCATTGGGGTCGGCCACTCCGTTCGTGATTCGATACATCCAAATGCCCCAATTGTGATAATCATTGTCGCAGAGCCAGACCGCGGCGTTGGTGGTGGTGGTGGCGGTGACATCAAACTCTTGAAAGCCGTAAATCAGCAGGCCGTGGTCCGGGTTGCTGGAAAGATAATTGGCTTCGTTGAGCACGATCTGGTTCGTCGTTGCCAGCACATCAGCCGCGATGATTGCACCCAGGTTGGAATTATCAACCCAGTAAATCCGGTCATCGTCCCCAATTCTAATCTTCATGGGATCATAACCGCCGGAGTTGGGCGTCTGGCCTGCCGTGGGAGCATCGCCGGCGTCATCGCTCGTATAACCTGCATCGCCATACCAGCCTTCGTCGGCCTGGCTGCCGTCGGCGTTCATCTTGAACAGGCCCACCTTTTTTGCCGCGGCGGGAACATTGGTATTCGAGCCAATCGTTGCACAACCCATAATTACGCGGCCATAGTATGGGCTGTTGTTGTTGTTATCCACGGCAATGCCCAACGGGTAATTGGCGGCCATGCCGGAATTCGTATCAATGCTCGTCTGCGTCCAGTTCGTGTAGCCGATGGCCGCCGACGTGATGGAAACGGAGTATGTCCCGAGCGGCACCGGCGCTCCAAGGCTGTTGGTGCCGCCCCAAGGGACAGCGTTCAGACCCCGGAGTGATCCTGCGCTGCCCGCGGAAATGCTAATCGTGTCCACCACAGTGGCGCCGGAGAGGATTTGGATTGTAGCGCCCAGTGTGGCCGGCTCGTTGAGGATGTAACTGATAGTGACGGGGCTGCCTATCGGGGCGATACCCCCAGTCAGGGAACCGTTGAGTTTGATGTCCGAAGCGAAAACATTGGCGCGGGCGCCAGGGACGAAGGCGGCCAAGGCCAACGCCAACGCCAGCCCGGTGAGAACGGGATAACAAGTCGGTTTTTTCATAGGTGTCATGGGTTTTGCTTTGGTCTGGTGCGCATTCTGAGTGCGCTCTAATTATTCTGGTTGCTCTAAATCTAAGCCCCTTTTTTACAAGTTATGGGCACCGGCCACAACCGTATGATCCTATGGGACGCCCGCGTTGCGGGAATGACGAAGTCCGAAGGCCGAAGCCCGAATGAAATCCGAAATCCAAAGCCCGAGGTCTTGCAGCGAGTCGGGGAACGGAGGAGCGTGGGAAGCGTTGCCATTCCGCCGATTCGGGTTTCGGCCTTCGGCCTTCGGATTTCCTGAATTACTGGCTCACCTTGATCCGCAGAAAGTGCTCGGCAAAAGCCGACACGGAAGTGTTGTCGGTCACTGTTACGGTTTCTGTGCCGTTTCCGTTATCGTTGACGGTCTGCGCGGTGTAGGCAGGGCCAGACAACCATGGGCCGGAAACAAGGTTGGTGGTGACCTCGAACACGTAAGTAAGCACTGGCGACGGCGGATGTGTCCGCTCGAACGTGACGGTCAAATGGTTGCCCACGAGAGCCCAGGCAAGATTGGTCAATGCCGGAGGATAGGGCGCTGGGAGGATGTTCAGCGCGACCGGCAGCACGGTCGACGCAAGCGCCGGGTCGGCGGTTTGCACCAGGAGGTTGGCGGTATAGGTTCCCGGCGAAAGGCCTGCCCCGTCGAACGCGAGATTGACGACGTTGCTGTCGTACTGCGGGACGAGCCCCGCATTGGCGGCCGGTTGGAACCAGGACACCGGCGTGAGCCGGATGCAAAAATTGGTCTGGAGATAGTTTTGATCGAAGGCCACCTGCAGCCCCTGGTTCCGCGCGGCGTTTTGCACACCCACAGTGCAGCCGTTGGAATAGGTCATGGACTGATACTGCATCAGAATCTCGCCGGTTGTTTTCAGGATGAGTTGGCAAGTGACCGAGCCGCCTCGCAGATGGAAGGGCACGTTTTGATATTGGAGCGTGAACGTGCCGCTGAGGGGATCGCTCAAGGCATAAACCTGGCCGTTCGTGGTCAAATCGAGGTCCTGCCAAAAGAGCGCAATCAGGTTGGCCGGAGCTTGCAGATTAGGGAGGCTCAGATTGGTGGCTGTGTTGCCATTGAAGGAGCCGAATGAAACGAATCCGTTGGGGGAAACGTAGAGTTGCGAATAAATCCCCGGCAATTGGGCCCCGCTGAAAAAGGGAAATCCGAAACCGATATTGATTGGCCCTGCGATGCCTTCGTCCAGTGCGTTCCTGGGAAATGCGATGCGCGCAAAATTCGTGATGTTGGCGCCGACCGCCGAAATGTCCTTCCAGGCAAACACCGGACTGCCGGGTTGCGTCGCGTCGATCGCTTTGTAAGCAATGGTGTCGAAACCGGTCACAGTGAGCGACCAGGCGAGCGGCAGGCCGCCGCTGTTGGTGACGACGAGCGGCAGCGTGAACGGCGGCGAATTGGTGCCAAGCGTTTGCATCAATACCGGCACGCCGAGGCTCGCCGCGGGCGGAGGGCCGGCGAAAAGCGCGATGGAACGAAGGATTGGCGGGGTAGCGACGAGGACGGCATTGGTGCCCGAGACGCTGAATGTGAAATTGCTGATTGCCGCGCCTCCAAACGTGTCCCACCACGTCCCGCTGTATGTCCCTGGCTGCAAACCAGGGAGCGACAACGTGCCGCTCATCGTGGCGGTGGCCGTCGCATCATAAACGTTCGTGCGATGCCACAGCCATACGGCGGCGAAGTTAGTCGTCCCGATTTGGTAAGCGCCAAGCATCGGCGCGTAAGGATTAAGCGTGATGTTGCCGAGGTTCACCCAATCCGGCCCGGGATTCGAGAGATGAACGGTGTGCGAGCCAGCGGAGACATTGACCGAAAGAGTGAAGTTTGTGTTTTGGTCCGAGCCGCTCCCAGGCCAGGAAATCGAATTCGAGCTTGTGTTGTCCACTGTGATGGTCAGCCCGGCGCCCGAGGCCGCGATGGTCAACACCTGAACGGAGAATGTGCCCCCGCCAGACGGGTAATTGACCAGAAAGGTGTAGCCGCCGGGAGTCATGGCCTGATGGTAAGCGCCTTGGAGATAGCTAGGGAGGCTGCCGATGCCTGCGGGCGCCACCGGGCCAACCGTAAAGGTTTCTTGCGTGGCGTCGGCATATCCGCCGCCCGGAGCAAAAACCAGGCTCGTGCTGGCAGGGCAAGTCACGCTCGGCGTCGATTGCGCCAACGCGTTCTGGCCGGGAATTCCGGAGAGCGCCACGAAATCAGCATACGCTTTGATGAGCGAATAATCGCCTTCCGCATCGATGCGGTCCCAATACCACGGTTGGGCACCGCCCGACTGCGCACCCATCAGCCCGGCCCAGAACGGCGTCGATACGCCATAATACGCCGTGGGATCGAGACCGCATTCGGCGGCATAAATTGGCTTGATCGGTTGTCCAGCGGGGATTCCCGGGGGCTGGCTCAGGTCCGAAATGATATCGCTCGGGTAATCGTGATGGGTGTAAAAATCGCACTGGTTCCAAATGGGTTGGGTCATATCGGAACTGGTCGTGATGAGATGGTGATAGGCATCCTGCGAGCGGATGAATTGCGCCATCTGATCGTGCCAGGCGCCGATCATGCTCCACAGTCCCTGTTGCGCGGCATCCGTGAATTGAACCTCGTTGAAAAGTTCCCACGCCATAATCGATGGCGAGTATCCCCAGCGTGCCACGGCGTAGCGGAGCTTGCGTTGCGTGAGCGATATGGCCATGGCGTTGGTAAAGAATTGGGTCGCGTTCGCGAGAAATCCGCCATTGGTAACGTTATACGGATTGGAACTCCATTGCGGATCCACGGTGGAGGAATATTGGCCGTGATGATGCAATGTCATTTGGAACGCCACGCCGCTTTGATCGGCGGCAGCGACAATGGCGTCCCACTTCCGGGCCACATTCAGGTCGAGCTGGCCAAACGGGCCGGCCTTCGGCCAATCGAGATTCTTTCCGTCCCATTCGTCCATCCAAATACGCGACCAGTTTTCGTGCGTCGCCCCCAGCCTGGCCAGGATACCGACGACGTTCGTGGCCGGGGACGTGTCCCACGCCACATCGTGGCCCGCAGGGAAATAACGGCGCCCGTTGCTCGTGATGAACCGGCTCGCGTTGGCCGGGTCGACAAGGACGAATCCCGGACTCGTGGGCACGCCGCCGATCGTCCAGGACGCCGGCTGCAAGTAGTTCGCCGCCAGCGGCTGGCCGTTCAAGGTAAATCCCGCCACACGATAAAAGCCGGGAGGAACCGGCGTATGCCGCACCCGCCAGGTCGTCCCGCCGTCGAAGAACGCCGGCAGCGAATTCGTCGTCCCGTCGGGCTGGACGATTTGGACGCGCACGTCGGTCTGTGTGTAATCAAAAGGGTCGTTGACGGTGTTCGTGATTGAGAACGAGGCTTCGATTTTGGGATAAACATCAGCTCTCGCCGAAACGTAACTCGCCTGCACCCAGAGCGAGGCTGCAATCACCAATACCAAAACGGCGCGCGTCTTTGGAAAGTGCAAGGTGACTGAATTTATCATCGCGCCGCCTTTCGTGCAAACCAAGGATCGCAATGCAATGTCGAGAGCATATCGACACTGCCACAGGACCGCGGGTCTGTGACCCGCAGCAGCTCCGCCACGCGTGACACGTTGAACGTACGGTGCGACGTCCGGAGGCACGGATGAACTGCGGCTCACAGAGCCGCGCTCCGCGTCGCTTACAGGTTGGTCCGTCCCAAATCGCAATCTATTCGCCGGCAGCATCCGCCACCGCTTCGCGCATCTGCTTCTTGAACTGATCGATGCCCTGGTCGAAAGCTGCGGCAATGGGTAGCACCGGCGTTTTGCGGACGAGCCGCTTGAACTTCTTGAGGTTTGCCTCGGCCGCCGGTTCGTCCATCTTGTTTGCCACGACGAGCCGCGGCCTTTCCAGGAGCGCCGGGTCGTAAAGCTCGAGTTCGTGCAACAAGTTCTTGTAATCATCCCACGGCGTCCGGCCATCAGTAGCCGCCATGTCGAGGAGCACCACCAGCACTTTGCAGCGCTCGATGTGCCGCAGGAATTCGTGGCCGAGGCCCACGTTGATGTGCGCGCCTTCGATGAGGCCGGGCACATCGCACACGGTCAGGCGATGGAAATCAGCATACTCGACGATGCCGATTTGCGGATGCAGCGTGGTGAACGGATACGGAGCGATTTTCGGGCGCGCGTGCGATATGGCCGCGAGCAAGGTGGACTTCCCCGCATTGGGAAATCCTATCACTCCCACATCGGCAATGATGCGCAGCTCGAACAGAAACTCGCCTTCGGTGCCCGCTTCGCCCGGTTGCGCAAAACGCGGCGCCTGGCGTGTGGCGGTCGCAAAATTTCTGTTGCCGAGACCGCCGCGGCCGCCTTTGCACAAAACGAATTGCTGCCCGTGTTCGGTCAGGTCGGCGGCGAGATCGCCTTTTGGTTTGGCAGCGTGGGCCGGAGCTGATTCGCCAGATTCGCTCAAATCCACTTCGAGCGCGCGTCCCGCCGCAGCCGTGCGAAAAAGCGCGCGATGGCTCGAACTCGACCGGAGCGCAGGATGGGTCTCCTCCGTTTCGGTCGCAGTGGAGGCTGGCACCGGCTCGGTTGGAGCGAGTTGCCAGATGAGTGTGCCGCAAGGAACTTTGACAACGAGGTCCTTGCCGGCGTGGCCGTCCATGCCGTTGCCCATGCCGAACTCGCCGTCCTGCGCGAGCAAACGCGGTTGGTAATATTGGCCGATGAGATTGTTGAGGTCGTGATCGGCTTCGAGAATCACACTGCCGCCGCGACCGCCGTTGCCGCCGCTGGGCCCGCCTTTGGGACGATACTTTTCGCGCTGGAATGCGACGCAGCCTTTGCCGCCATGGCCCGCCCGCGCGTAGATCTTGATCTCGTCAACAAACACGGCGGTCCCCGACCGGCGGCTTAACCGGCCGCGCAAAAAAAGGGTGGTGCGGGCGACTCGCCCGCCCCGGTCGGCGACTCGCCGACCGGAACTGCGGAGAGCTACTTTCCAAGCAGACCTTCTTCATTGGAACAACAGTTGCCTCCATTCCGTCCGGTCCCGATGCATCGGGAGACGGCACAGGCGGGTCGCCTGTGCTACCCTGGGACGCGTTTAACCGCCCGCCTTGGCAGGCGGCGCGCCCGCCGCGACGGCCTCCGTGAAGACGTTGATGCGGTGGCTGTTTTTGTCGAAAGTGACTTTGCCGGCCACCAGGGCGAACAACGTCCAATCCCGACCAGTCCCAACGTTCTTGCCCGCGACGAATTTGGTGCCGCGCTGGCGAACGAGGATGCTGCCGGCGGTGACGACCTCTCCGCCAAATCGCTTCACGCCGAGCCGCTTGCTGGCGCTGTCGCGCCCGTTGCGGACGCTGCCTTGACCTTTTTTATGTGCCATAAGTTCGCGAAAATTTCGCCGCTGCTCCCGCTCAGGCGACCCCGGTAAGTATCTCTTTGATTTTCACCACCGTCAACTCCTGGCGATGCCCGATGGTCTTATGATAACCCTTGCGGCGCTTCATTTTGAAGGCGATTTTCTTGTCGCCGCGAATATGCTCGACGACGTCGGCCACAACGGTGGCGCTGGCCACGGTCGGCGAGCCGACGGTGAGCTTGCCCTCATGGTTGACCAGCAGCACGCGGTCGAAAGTGAACGGCGTTCCCGCCTCGACATGGAGGCGTTCGATTTTCAACGTGTCGCCTGCGGCGACGCGATATTGTTTGCTTCCGGTTTCTAATACAGCGTACATAAATCATCCCCGGCAAAGGGGCAGAGATAAAACCACAAGGCCGCCCCGGTGTCAAAGCCTTATTTTGGGGGTTATTTTGGGCGTTTTTGGGGGTGGGGCGCACCTTGCCATTGCCCCCAAACGAAAATGGGACGGAGAGCGGCTGTGTCTGAAAGACCAGCCGCAGGGCGTCCCGAAGGAGTAGGGTGGCATTGGGTTCCATAGGCTCCTCCTGGCGAAGCTGCTGCGACTGGCCTCGGAGGCACAGTCGCGCTCCGGGGGCAGTGCCGAGATGCACCCTTTGGTGCCGCAGCGGAGCCGGGAACCGGAAACCCAAATTACCGCAGCCCCGAACTCCGAAGGACTTCGCGAGCAGGCGCATTCGGGGTAGCGGGCGCGATGGACGCGGAGAAAGACGCCGGAACCGCATTTCAAAGAACGAACCTGCTGCCACAGAAAGGCGGCGGAACGTCAGGGGAGATGGCAGCCCCGAATGTTTTCCGGGTTGCGCTACACGGACGTGGCAAATCCTTTTCTTTGTAGGAGACGACGTGAGGGCGTGTTGCCCAACTCATATAATATTCTAATTATATGAATAAGGCACATGCATTATCGTCAAATGCCCTAACATGATGCGATCCCTTGAGCCCAAAGAGCCGACTCTTTTTGCGTACCAC
>Ga0073928_10006824_pt1 | contig 15154 bp, 12 predicted proteins | sample PaiPotPPA55metaG_FD_76969 | JGI IMG/M metagenome (GOLD analysis project Ga0073928, IMG submission 76969) | Iron sulfur acid spring bacterial and archeal communities from Banff, Canada, to study Microbial Dark Matter (Phase II) - Paint Pots PPA... ... | reverse complement strand
GGTGTGGCACGCCTCGCTCCGCAAGGCCGGGCACATTGTTGGCTACTTCACATTAAGTGTTCTTTTGTTTCGCTCGTGGCGTGCCACTTTCCCCCGGCTCAGCACGCGATGGTGCCTGCAATGGGCCACGGTTGCGTTCTTAAGCACGGTACTTGTGGCAATGCTCGATGAGTGGCACCAGAGTTTTCTGTCGTCACGGACCGGTACATTCCGGGATGTGATCCTCGACAGCACTGCGGGCCTTGTCGCACAAATCGCACTCTTTGCGATCCTGTGGACGCGGCGTTTCAGAATAGAAAAAGGTGTGCTCCCCAAGATCGGCGTTCGGTAGGGAATGTCTGCCCATCAATCGCTCTATAGCCCAGACCCCTCAAAAAGTGAAACGCCTGTTTGCATCAACTATCTGCACGGCTACGAAGAACAGCAGAACCCGGCCACGCACCCTTCTCCTACAGATTCGACCGACGGGGAGAGTCCGGTGTTTACCGTTCCGCCTGGAGTCAACGGTCAAAAGAGCTCAGATAGTTTTCATTGCTATATCTAAGCTTGCAATTGAGGCAATATCCATGAAACGAGCCCAGGTTATCAGCACAGCAGTTCTGTTCTTGCTTCTCGGAACCATCCCTCTTGCATCCGCACAACAGGAGCAGCAGGGCGAAAAGCAGGATAAGCAAAAGCAAGCCCAGCCAGAAAAGCAACAGCGCGCTCAGCAACCGCAGCAGCAGAAGCAGAACAATCAGCAGCAGCAGCGCGCCCAACAACAGCAGCAAAACCAAGACAAGCAGCAACAACGTGCCCAGCAGCAACAACGTGCCCAGCAGCAACAACGTGCCCAGCAGCAACAGCAGAACCAAAACAATCAGCAGCAGCGCGCCCAGCAACAGCAGCAAAACCAAGACAAGCAGCAGCAGCGCGCCCAGCAACAGCAGCAAAACCAAGACAAGCAGCAGCAGCGCGCCCAGCAACAGCAGCAAAACCAAAACAATCAGCAGCAACAACGTGCCCAGCAGCAACAGCAGCAAGGTCGTGTTTCACAACAGCGTCAGCAACAGCTGATTACGCAGCAGCGGCAGCGGGTGACGCAATACGGTCAGCACTTAGATCAGCAGCAGAATCTCGAACAAGGGCATATAGCACAGCTACAGCAGCAAAATCGTAAGTCGCAATACCGTTTTCAGGAGCAATATTCAGAACGCTTGCGTCAGCAGCAAGCGACTTTGCAGAATGACCGTAATCATGATTACGACGGCGATCCGGGCTACTACATGGCTCCGAACTATCGTTACCAGCGCAGCGGAACCGACTACCAAACGAATCAATACGGCGTAGACCTGCTCCGGCAGGGCGTGAACTACGGGTATCAGCAGGGCTTCCAAGCCGGACAGGCAGACAGGCAGGATCGCTGGGCTTCCAATTATCAGAGCTCTTATGCCTATCAGGACGCGAACTACGGATATAGCGGCTACTACGTGGCCCAGGACGACTACAACTACTACTTTCGCCAGGGCTTCCAACGTGGCTACGAGGACGGCTACAACACACGCCATCAGTATGCCAGCTATTCGGATGGCTCATATAGCATGCTTGGCGCTATTGTGTCGCAAATCCTCAACTTGCAGGAGCTTCGCTAAAGACTGAGGCGGTGATGTCATAAACAAGCGACTGGATCGGCACTCAAATCGGATAGCTGTTGTAAAGATCCCGACTCGTTCCACAACGGCCTAGTGCGGTTCGTCCGAAAAAAGAAATACGGATTCGCAAATCGGAAAGGGCAGATTGTAATACCTCCTGTTTACGACGGAGCCATGAACTTCGAGAGTGGCGTCACAAAGGTCTGCAATGGCTGTCAAGAAAAGTGTGCACAGGCTGATGTGCTAACACGTGATAGTGACAACGATCCTCTTACGACTGCTACTTTTTCGGACGACGGACCTTTTCGCGAGCGTAAAAATCTGGACGCCACGCATCATGCATGAGTTTTTCCTTTAATTGGGCAGACTCCTTTGGACTGATTCTGCTGACTTGCATTTTGGACCCGAAAAAAAAAGCTGAAATTCGGGATCGCGGTCAGCATTCTTCTCGAAGTATGGAATGTCGCGCTCTACCCCGATAGCTAAGATTTCTTGGGGGTGCGAACGTCGGCATACTAGCAGGATAACGCCGCTCCGCTCCAGGGCTACGGGTGATGTGAGAGTCGGACGTGAGCCTGACTTCGCCTTCGGATGCGACCCAATGGCCCTTGTCCTGAATCGTTGCGGGTGGGATATCACGACCAAAATAAGTAGATCTAAGTAGATATAGCTACCGTCCGGGAAGAAATATAGATCGTCGCCACTGAGGGGAAGAACCCTCTTGCGTAATTCATCTGGGCTGCTGCCGTATTTCCCAGCGACTGCATTCATAGTTAGGTCACCAACTCGTTCAACATCAATCTTTGAGTGCAGACGGGGGAAACTGATCTCAGGACTAAGGGACTGGGTAGGAGAAGAGCGCTCTTGGCCATGCAACGCGCCACAAGCGTACTACACCATGCCGCCCACCAAGCAGCAGGTGTACACGGTTCAGCGTACGTACGACTATCCGGAACCCGGCCTCGATGCGGTGAAGTTGGTTGCCGCGCTGCGCCAGAAGTATGGCCCGGAAACGAAAGCCATCTACCCCACCGACAACGGGCCATATTCGAGCGGCGACGCCAACATCACCGCGATGTATTGGGTCTATGACGAGCAGGGTCATTTTATCGCTTCGGACAAAGGTGCCAGCCGGCCGGCGGAAGCTCCCTTCGATTGCGAGCCAATGGGAGAGATCAACAACTGGGGAAACATGTTCAACCGATCTCGCCTCAACACGCTGGCCCCCTCGAGTGTTTGCGACAACCTTGTCGTGTTGAGTGTGTCCATGGGAGCGACCATGCCAGCCCCGTATCGCCGGCATACTATCACAGAGATCGAGGACCACGCGCTGCTGCGCCGCGACGTGCAGATCGCCGGAGACGCGGCCAAGGCGGACGCGCAGAAGAAGCAGCAACAGCAGTTCGACAAGTCCAAACAGGCCGTACCCACGCTTTGAAGCATCCTCTCCACGGGCCATCTTTTCGAAGATTTACGTAATGGAGGAACAGCATGCGGATGGAACAGATGCGCAACACGATGCTCGCCGCTTTTGTTTTACTCGGAGGGTCCGCAGCGAACTCACAGGCGCCGGATCCTTCCAAACTGCCGGATGTCGCGGGCGTACATGTGGGAATGACGCTCGACCAGGCGAAAGCCGCATTCCAGAAGGCTTCCCCAACTCCCGTCACTGCGGTCGATAGAGGCTACGGCCGCCGCAACAGCCTGCGCAGCATCAACCTGCTGCTCACCAACTCGGCGGACAACAACAACACCATGCAGCTGTCGATTACCCCGCCGCCCTCGCCCCCGATTGTCTGGCGCGTGCGCGATGCGACGCAGTCCAACGTCAACCGGAACGTGCTCATCGCCTCGCTGCGCCAGAAATACGGCAAAGAAACGGTTGCCGTGAGAGGCAACAATGTGGTCATCAACGACGATTTGATTGTGGACATGTGGTGGGTGATGGACGAGCAGGGGAACCTCATGTCCAGCGTGCCGCCGATCGTCAACCACACTCCCTTCGGTTGCAACGACGGCAGCGGCACTCCGGACGGCTTCGCCACGATCGATGGGGCGGCCAACTGCGCGTCGCTGGTAATCCTGCACGTCCAGTTACGTGCCGCTGAGATTAATCCGGCCATCCACATGCAGGAATGGGACTACCCCGCTCTCACGCGGACGCAGAACGCCGCGCAAGCCTTCATCAAGGACGAGACGCAAAAGCTCAATCAGAAGCAGCAACAGAGATCCAAGGAGATTACGCCAGTGCTGTGACACTCATCCCGGTTTCCAGCGTCCCTGATCTTGATGAGAAGTGACGCCGCGAGGGCGAAGAGAATCGCGGTCCAAGCTGCCCTTGCTGTAGGCATGGGATGCCGAAACCAAGGACCGTGGCCAAGCATGTCGAAGCGAAACGCCAAAAGCCGATAACATACGCAAATACAAGCCCGAGCATATCTGACTTTGAGAAGCTCAAGAAGCGTCTGCGTTTATCTTGCCTGCCAGCTTCGGGTGTTTCCATGTCATAGATGTTAACGCCGCAATCCGCACGGCACAACGCAGAAGGCAAGTAACTACGGGTTGAGCGTCAACTGTCGATAAATCGCGATTACACCCATTGAGGTCGTAAGGGTAACTTTAGTTCGAGTTATCGCTCGGATAAGGGACTACGATTAAAGCTGTGAGACATTACACCATCAAAATGATGAAGGGCTTTTCCATGTTCAAGTGCCCACTTTGTAAACACTCCGTCACCACACGGGAGTTCAGGAGCCAAGACGGAAACTGCCGCACCCAAGCGGCAAGGGCAATGAACGAGCACGCCGCCGCAGCACATGGCTTCCCCGCACCCATGTCATCGCGTGATGCGCCGCCGCGCCACGCTTATTAAACAGCATTTCGCCACAGTCAATTAAGTTAAGAGGCAGTGGGCATGAAGCCGATTACTGTCGAGAAATCTTAGTACTCTATCGACAAGTGCGCCGCCGCGGTGCGTTGGAGTGGACCGGAATGTATTCCCCCGGGGCACTTGCGATAGGGGGATTTGGACGAAGTCGCTAAAGTTATGAGCATGAAGAGGGTGTGCATCTTTGTCGTAATCGTGGCCGTGTTGGTTTCATGCCAAACGAAACGCGCTGCTCAAACAGATGTACTCGCCGTCAAGCTAGATAACCTCACCGGAATGGAAGAGCGCCGTGTGAAGTGGATTGAGATGCGCGAGTTTCTCTGGACGCATTGGGTTGCAAAAAAGCGTGCCAACTTACTTCTTACCAGCGTTTCAAAGGAAGGCAGAACGACTCACGCCGAATACAGAATTGTGCTTCTATCCGGCCTACTCATGCTCAAAGTAACCTTCGTGCGAGACCGAATCAGCCATCAAGAGCAAGTGATCCCAGAGCCCGATGGCGGATATGAAGCCTACATCGTTGAGAGAGTGCTATCTAAAAATCCACGTGGCGTGGGCGAAGATGCAAAAGCGACGATGTTAGCCGGTGACGCGGTCGTTCCGCCAGCGGACTATTGGCTCCGATTCAAAGGATGGGGCGACACAGTAATCACCTACTTCTGACCACTACTATTGCAAAATCGCGATTTCACGCATTGACCCCGTCGTGAGTGCTGACGCCTCCGCTGGGGTTCCTTACCTGCCCCTCTGGGTTGAGGCGACATCGCCAACGAGCTTTCCCTTCGCCGTGTTCAAACGACAGAAAGTTCTTATCGTGGACGCAGGCTACTTGCCCGGCAGCCTCGTCTTTGCTCATCTCAAAGCGAGCGACCACGGAGCCATCGTGAGGATTAATCTGATAGATGGCTTCGTGTACCGATGTCGGCCCCCGCTCCACACCGAGGCCGACGGATGCATAAAGACCTTCATCGCTGGGAATGAGCATGTCCACCATTTCGCCTCCCGCGAGCTTCGGCCGAATTGCCCGAATTGTTCCAGCCTCGCTTACTTCCAGCAGAGGATACGTCGAGTTACTCTGGACCACGATGATGGAATCACGCTCTGGAGCGAGTTGTATTAGCGAAAGTACATCGGCGGGTCCCTTTCCTGAGGCATCTCTGGTATGTAGCGCCGATTCGGAGACGTCCACATCGGGAACCTGTAAGTACTTCAGAGTGGTACCATCATGATTCAGCATTGCCAACCTTGGGGCGTGCGTGATCCGATCGAACCCGTACGCGAGGAACATTCCGGATGGAAACATTCCAATCTGGTGAACACGAAGGGTGTCGTCATCCATCTCCACCTTTCGCTGGTATCTTCCTTCTCGGTCGAAACTAAGAACATAAAAGTGGTGCTCGGCCACGTTCCGCGCCAGCTCATGTCTTTCGCCGGATGGCGAGATCGCGATCATCTTCCCCTGCTTGTCTTCGGTTGCCGCTTCGACAAGGAAAATGACGCCTGCGTCGGTTACGTAGTGGCTGACATTCGCTACATCATAAAGGCCGGTTAGTTGTTCGAAGTGCAAGACGTGTGCCTCTCCGGCGATGGAAAAGGACGTGAGCAGCCGGGAAGCGTAGTCATTGTTAGCTCCCGCCATTTCCACAAACAGGGTGCCTCCGCTCGTGCACTGGAACGGCAGAAAAATAACCGGCGACGCATTGGCCCCGCGAACTGGTTCTCCGACTTGAAAACGTATTTCATACAGCGGCGCAGCGGGCGGGGAAGGCTTCTCCTGATGGGTAGCTTTTGTCTGCGCGTGCAAAGGCAGGCAAGTCCAGGCAGCTAACCGAAGCATCAACACGAAATGTGAACTCATGGGCACCCTCTCAATTCGCACGTGAGTTCACTGTGAGGCGGTCGCGCAGCCCACTCCACGTCGATCGCCGAGACTCGGCAGTATACCGAACGTACCGGCCGTGGCAATCCGCAACTAACAGCCTGGAGCTCTAAGCTAGAACTTGCAGTTTTTCTTGCATCTCCGGCGTCCCTAGTTCCGTCCAATAGCACATTCCTCCTGGTTGGTAGTCGGCGATCCACGTTCCGCAGCAAAGAATTAAGGATAGTTTACTAGAGGATTATCGCCGCCACCGAAAGGCACGTACGTTGGGTAGTGTCCTATTTAGCCGGCGAAAGAGCCTGAGTTAAAGCGGAATCGGCTCGGACGTGTGAGCAGTCGTTCGTAAAATAACGACGCGGTTGAAGTGTGTAAGTTTGCGCGTCGTCAGATTGTAATGTCCCAAAGATGTTCGCAAACCCCTTGGCAGACGCGCCGGGCCTCCAATCCGCTGCGTGGCGCCGGAGTAATCCTTCTAGCAACTTGGGGACGTAGTGCCCGAATCCTGCGCCAGCTTTTCAGGCGAATGCGGACAACGACTCAGGGCTTCACTCCCGGTACTCTCAACTTGATGCGGTACACACTGGTGCTGGCCGTAATGTAGAGCGTCTTGCCATCTTTGTCGCCCCAAGCTACATTGCTCACGGTCTCGGGGACTTTGATGGTGCCGAGGTGTTTCCCTTCGGAAGAAATAATCCACACGCCGCCGGGACCGGCGCCGTAGAGGTTTCCTTTTTTGTCCACCCGGATGCCGTCTGGCCCCCCAGGCGCACTATCGTGGGAGGCATCGAGAAACAATGCGCCGTCCGTAACCGATCCGTCAGGCTGTACCCGATAGCGCATCCAGATCTTCTTGCCGGAATCCGCGATGTACAGGTACTTCTCGTCCGGCGAAAAACAGATGCCGTTCGGCCGCGGAAGGTCCTTAATTACAAGCTGGAGTTGGTCCCGTGCCGGTTCTGTCCCAGGCTTCTGCTGCCGCGCTCCAGGAATGCGATAAACACCGTTGACCTGCAACTCTTTTTGCGGATCGTTGTCCTCCTGGGTGGGCAGGCCGTAAGGAGGATCCGTGAAGTACAGCGAGCCATCAGATTTGTACACCAGATCATTGGGGCTATTGAGCTTCTTTCCTTCATAGGAGTCGGCCAGAATCGTGATTTGTGCTTTCGGGTCGAGGGACTCCAGGCGCCATACATTGCGTCTGGCGTGTCCCGCCACGCTCACTCGACCCTCAGGATCCAAGATCATTCCATTGGAGCCGGGCTCCGGGCCTTTGAATGGCTCTGCACCTGTATATCCGCTGGGGTGCATGAAAACGCCCGCGCCCTTACCCGGGATCCACAGGTCGATGTTGTTTGCTGGGATCTCCGCGAACAGGAGAGTTCCTTCGTGCGTCCAAACTGGGCCCTCAGTCCACTTGTTGAAGCCAGTGGCTATGCGCTCCAGCTTGGCGTCAGGCCCCACCAACTGATCGAGAGCGGGGTCGAGCCTCTGAATGTCCTGCGCCAATGCCGACACGGTGAAAGCCGTGGCAGTCACGATCAAGAGAAAGAGCCAGTGGATCGGGATTGAGGTCATGGTGCGGCGAAAAGCACAGCGCACTGGAAATGTATTCATGTTTCCTCTCCGAGACTTCGCTGCTGAGTCGAGCTACTGACCTACTGATATACACAGTACTCAGTTCAGCAACTCAGGGTTCCACAACCACAACAGGCCGATAGCCGCGCACCGCGAAGTAGAGCACATAAGCCTGGCAGATTAGGGGCACTATGAAAGCCACGCGAATGTTGCTGTGGTCAGAAATGAATCCCATAATGGCCGGGAAGATGGCCCCACCGATAATCGAAGCCACTAGCAGGGACGACCCCAGCTTTGTGTATCGCCCAAGCTGTTTGATGCTTAGGGCAAAGATGGTTGGGAACATGATCGAATGAAAAAAGCCGATCAGGACGACCGCCCAAAGGGAAGCCGCGCCGGAACCGAGAAGAACCACGAGGAGACAGATCAGAGTCGAGAGCGCAAACAATGAGAGCAGCTTGGCAGCAGGCACGCGTTTCATGATGTAGGAACCAGAAAACCTTCCGATCATGAATCCAGTCAAATGCAACTTCAAATAGAACGAAGCATCCTTCTGAAGCAATCCGGGAATACTATGCTGCGCCAGTCGAATGACGAAGCTGCCCACGCCGACCTGAGCGCCAACATAGAAAAACTGTGCGATAACTCCTTTTACCAGGTGGCCATAACGCCAGATATCTCGCAGCTCTTCCCGGGTTGACTCCTGCTTCACCGCTCCGTCGGTTGCGCCGACCTCTGGCAATTGGGAAAGAAAAATCACAACAGCATAGGCGAGAAAAATTCCTGCTATGACGAGGTAAGGCATCCTCACTGTGCTGACCACGGCCGTGCGATACGCAGCCATCTGTGCAGGCGTCATGGTCGTCAACTTCTCACGCGAATACTCGAGAGCCGAGAGAATAAAAGCCGAGCCAATGAATGGCGTCACGACCGCGCCCACTGCATTGAACGACTGTGCCAGATTTAACCGCCGCTCTGAGCTCTCCGCAGGTCCCAGCAGTGTTACGTAAGGGTTCGCAGCGACTTCAAGCACCCCCTGGCCGCACGCCATAACGAATGAAGCGAAAAGAAATAATCCATACACCTGAATTGAGGCTGCGGGAATAAACAGCAGCGCGCCCGTCGCGCACGTAAGCAAACCGACGACTATTCCATTCTTGTAGCCGATCCTCTCCAGCAGCCGTCCCGCAGGCAACGCGGAAAGGCAATAACCGCCGAAGAATGCCACCTGGATGAGCGCCGATTGAAAGTCGTTCAGATCGAAGACCTTCTTCAAATGCGGGATGAGAACGTCATTGAGGTTCACTCCCAGCGCCCAGAGAAAAAATAGAGTTGTGACGAGAATTAGCGGGGCGCCATACTGCCGCTCGGTGATGGGTGCTGAGGTTGTCATCTCTTATGTCAAAGCCCGATCAAGATGCACGTAGCCGCCATCCACGAACACCTGCTGGCCGGTTATGTGCGCGGTGGGGACAGAAAGCGGGAATACTACCATTGCCGCGATCTCGTAGGGAGAGGTCATTCTTGTCTCCAGAGGCTTTCGTACGGAAGCTCTGATAATTCCTTCATTCGATAGCTGCTGGCAAAGAGGGCATTGAAGGCACACCCGCGCTGCTCAAAGCGATCACAGTATAGACGTGCTTGGCGCCAACTTGGGCAGACATGTCAACGTGCCTCATTTGAGGGAGCGGTGCGAATGGCGTGTCGTGATAGGAGAGCCCCTGGAAGAGTGGACGTCCATACACTGCTTCTGGAGCTTGCGTCGGAAGCCTCGCTATCCCACGCCCATTTCGAAGCACAATGAAGCCACCGAGTCCACTGACGATATCCGCCTCGGCTTCCCATGTGATCTCATTGCCGTGATTTGCATCAGCGTTCGCTCGCACATTGACCGGAGTAGGGGGTGCGCCTGCGTCGGTTACGGTTCCGGTTCTAACATACTCCGTCCAGATTTTTGCGATGGCCTCGTTCGGCAACCACGCGGCCTTCTTAGGATCGTCTTTGAATTCCGCCGCAGGTGTGGCTGTACCCCCGAACGGAGTTGCCAGCCATGCAGAACTCAGGTCCACCGGCCTCAAGATTTTGTTCCATTCCGTTAAGCGCATTTGAAGGCAAGCGTCGAAGAACGGGATCGCGAGATACCGGGAATCCCCACAGAAGTGTCCTGCACGCGGATCGGGAGCGAACCCAATGGGGGCGCCCTGGGTTCGGTACTCCTGGAAAGTGGCAATGGAGCCGTCCCAGGGATGGTTTCCTCTCTCTCCGATGCCGAAGTTGACGATCGTGGGAATCTCATAGACTGCAGGCGGAACTTCAGGCTGGATAAACTCGTGCCTCGGACGAAACATCGCCGCAGTACCCGAACGAAGAAAAGCAGCGAGGACCCGGTCGGGATGAAGAATGCTCATTACATTGGCCCATATCCCGCCACCAGAGTGTCCCCAGAGACACCAAGGGACCGTAGCGATCTCCGCGTGGCCCGACTTTGTCGCAAACTCATCCAGGGCGCGAAGGAAAACACGGTCAGAACCCTGTCTCGGGTCGAACCATAGCTCCGCGCCTCCTGGAGTTAAGTCAATCGCATCGTTCAGAACATGATAGGAAGGTCCAAGAAGGACACAGTTCCATTTCTTCGCGAGAGCTTGCCAGTGCAAATCGTAAGCAGAAGTTGCCCCCGCCTGAGCGGCTGGAATACTTGCGCCGTGCTGATGAACGATCACCGCCCTCACGGTCTTGATATTGTCAGGGATCCAGAGGGTATATATGACACCAATCTGCAGCTCCCCTTTGGTTGTGGACGGCGGGTAAGCAACTTGGAGATATCGGCCTGCGCCGCTCGATGGAGTAAAAGGTCCCCACCCAACCTGGTCTGGAGCTGCCTGGTTGGCAGGAGTTGCCGGCTGATGACTCTGAGTCTGAGCAGCGATAGCCGGAGAGAGCGAGGCAGAGGCAAGCGTCGCGCCAAGGCCGGCCATCCCTTTCATAAGTAAGCGTCGCGCCGGCGACTCCAGACTAAGTAGCCTTTGTGCGGCTGTCCTCTCGCTTTGGCTAATCTCGTTCATTCTTTCTTGTCCTCATCACCAGCTTGATTCAGTGCACTTCCGCACCTGGACATGTGCGATGGCAAGTCCTGTGCGGGTGTGACGACCTTCAAGGTTGAACCACCTTAACGACATATGCGTATTGACCAGGGAGAGTCGAAGGCAGATCGATTACAGTGTCACCACCGTGCTGGGACCAAGACAGTTGCTTTGCAAGTCCGAGAAGGAAGAGTTTCGAAGATGCTTTTGGAGTAAAGGACCTGAGTGTGAGCGTCGCACCAGCGGGTTTCCCCAACAGCGTCGCGTACACCGAATTACCCTTGGCTGTAAATCGGACGCGTAGGCCTCCGGACGTTTCGCCGGAGGCTCGTTTCCAGGGATGAGTACCGTAAATGGCCTCGCCATTTTGACGGAGCCAAGACCCCAATGCCTCCAAACGGCTCATCTGAACCGGAGGAATGGTACCGTCTGCTTCTGGGCCAACATCAAGCAGAAGGTTCCCGTTCTTGCTCACGATATCTACCAATAAGTAGATCAGCTCATCCGGCGCTATGGTCTCAGCTTCTCCCTCGGCCCGGTTGTAGCCGAAAGACCGTCCAAGACCACGGCACTCCTCCCACTTGATTGGGCTGATTTTATCCAAGGTTTGGTATTCAGGCGATTTGAAATCGGAATGTTTTACACCGAAACGGTCGTCGATAACACCGTCCGGAACGGCGTTGTAGTATTCCGCCATAATCTGAAGAGGATGCCCGGACTTTGGATAATCTATGTCGTTCCAGAGGACAGTTGGGTGATAACGGGCTATGAGTTCCCGATAATGCGCATCTACGTACTTTCCATACTCCCCAGTCTCGGGTTTCACTTTCTCATAGTCGGCAGCAGTCTGAATGGGACCTGGTAAGAAAGTCCAGTCATATCCCCCGGAGTAGTAAAGACCCATTCGCAGGCCCTGCTTGCGGACAGCAATGCTTAGCTCACCGACGAGGTCCCGCGCAGCATGCTGTCGATCACGCGGCAGTGTGGGATTCGGAACTGAGCTTGGCCAGAGGGTAAACCCATCGTGATGCTTCGTAGTGAGAACCACGTACTTGGCCCCTGCGCGGCGAAAGATCTCTGCCCAGGAATCGGGATTCCATTTCTGAGTCTCGCGATTAAAGGCCGCAGCGAAGTTGTAGTAGTTGTAATCGGCGCCGTAGTGTTCACGATGGTAAGCCTGGGTCGGCGAGCCATCTAGCCGCATGCTGTTGAGGTACCACTCCGCATAAGGATTGTGAGTGATGTAGTCCTGCGACGTGAAATCATGCTCCGGATGAACGAGGGGAGCCCAACCCGGAACAGAGTAGAGACCCCAATGTACAAATATCCCTAATTTGGCATCGGCGTACCATTGAGGAAGAGGATGGCGATTAAGAGAATCGAGTGATGGCTCGTAATGGGAGGCCTGCTGACCATTCATGCCGGGGAAGTAGAGGCATAAGAACCCAAGGACGACAACTATTCTTCGAATTTCAAACACTTCAAAGACGCGCATATGATTTTCCGCTCAATTGTTTGCCATTCCCGTGAATTTCATATATAAAATCTCATATGCGCCCACGAAAACCGAACCGGACGTTACGCCAGCTTTTGTGCTTTTGTCAAGAGCTTTCTTAGGTGCGATAGTATTTCGACGATCCGGCGGGCTGCGGTCCGGTTGGCAACGGACCAATGCTGCTAGAAATTCGTTTACGCTATCGGCCATCATTGCCATTTGCGTTCACCCTAACCCAGTGGTTGGCTTCGACAATTTATGAAGACAAAGGCGCCTAAAGCTTCCAGCCGGTACCCGACTCCGGCTCTTGAGAAAGGCTTGGATATATTGGAGATGTTTGCCAGCGAGCCAACGGGACTCACAAAAAGCGACGTGGCACGCAAGCTCGGCCGCACGATTTCAGAGATTTTTCGCATGCTAGTATGCCTCGAAGAACGTGGCTACATTGCCCAGAGCCCGGACAGCGATCGTTACAATCTCACCTTACACTTGTTTAGGCTCTCGCAAGAGCATCCGCCGATCAAACGCATGACTATGCAGGCCTTGCCGATTATGCAGCAAGTTGCTCACGAACTTAGTCAGTCTTGTCATTTGGGCGTGCTCAACGGCGGGCAGGTCGTGATTATCGCCCAGGTGGATTCCCCCGTCAGCCCGGGCTTCTATGTTAAGGCTGGTGCAGTTGTGGATCTCATGCATGCTGCTACAGGTCACGTCATCCTGGCACACCAAACGCAAGAAGCTCGTGCACGTGCCATACAGACTTGGTGCAAACGCAACAAGACTGAGGCGCCGCGTGATCTGACTTCGCATCTTGCCGCCATTAAGGAGCGAGGCTATGAAGAGAAGGAAAGTTACGAGGTGGAGGGAGTCATCAATGTTACTTATCCCGTCTTGGACGAGCACGGGTATGCGGTTGCCGCATTAACCGTTCCCTACATCCGCCGAATCGGCGACAACACCACCACGGCTATCGTTCGCCAAACTTTGAAACGAGCGAGTTCTCAGCTTTCCCAAGGGATCGGGGGAATCTCGCGAGAGCGCCCGAAATTGGACACTTAAGCCCGTCAAGTCATACCGGCTTCTGCCAAATCCACAAAATGTTCGCCTCAGCACAGCTGTCAGTGATTTTTATTGACAAACTTAATGTTTCAGGAATAGAAATTATGATTCTGGACTGGCAGTCGCAGAAAACTGCCTCATGCGCCGGCAATCTACTGGCGAGACCGCCTCAGCAGAGGACATCTTGATTTTCACTTGTCGAGGGCTGGCGACGACTTGAAAGCCCTCCCGAAGGAGAGTTGATCCGTTTGAGCGACCCTAAAATCACGAATGTTCGCGTCCTCGATCTGCGTTTTCCAACCTCACGCCACCAGATTGGGTCGGACGCGGTCAACACAGACCCTGATTACTCGGCGGCATATTGCATTCTGGAAACGGATGTGGGTGTCGAAGGATACGGCCTCGCCTTCACCTTGGGCCACGGAACAGAAATATGCGTGCTTGCACTTGAGTATCTTGCGCGATTTGTTCAGGGTCGCAAGTTATCTTCTGTGACAGACGACACAGTCGCCTTTTCCAGACAGCTTACGGAAGACAGTCAATTCCGCTGGCTGGGGCCCGAAAAAGGTGTAATCCACCTGGCTGCCGCAGCCCTCATCAATGCAGTCTGGGATCTTTATGCGCGAGTGGAAGGCAAGCCTCTCTGGAAACTGTTGGCAGATTTTGAACCTGAGCAGATTGTCCGTTCGATTGACTTTAAATATATCGAAGATGCCATTACTCCGGGCGAAGCCCTTGATCTACTAAGGACACGTACCGCGTCTCAAGCCGAGCGTTTAAGGGATCTTGAAAAGCACGGGTATCCCGCATACACGACTTCCTCAGGGTGGTTCGGCTTCAGTGACGACAAGATTCGGCGCCTCTGCCGTGAATCTCTTAGCCAAGGCTGGACACATTTCAAGTTAAAGGTCGGTGGCAACCCGGCCGATGATCTCCGCCGCGCCCGGCTGATGCGCGCAGAAATCGGCCCGCACAACAAGCTGATGATGGATGCAAACCAGAAGTGGGGGGTCATCGAGGCAATTCAGCGTACGAAGGAACTAGCGGAAGTAGACCCTTGGTGGATGGAGGAACCCACCAGCCCTGACGACATTTTGGGCCACGCTCGCATTCGTCGAGAGGCTTCTCCCGTTCGCATCGCGACGGGTGAGCATTGCCACAATCGAGTCATGTTCAAGCAATTCATGCAAGCGGGAGCAATGGATGTCTGTCAGATTGACAGTTGCAGGGTTGCGGGTGTGAACGAGAATCTTGCGGTGCTATTGATGGCCGCTAAATTCAACATTCCGGTTTGCCCTCACGCGGGCGGCGTCGGCTTGTGCGAATGCGTGCAGCACCTGGCGATCTTTGACTATCTGCGTGTGTCAGCGTCGCTCGAAAACCGGGTCACTGAATTTGTAGATCATCTGCATGAACATTTTGCTGATCCCGCTCGCATAGCACACGGCCATTATCTGCTGCCTGAAAAACCCGGATACAGCACCGAGATACTTCCCGAGACTTTGCTCGCCTACCAGTACCCGGATGGTCCGGTGTGGAATGGTGACC
>Ga0073928_10006823_pt1 | contig 15156 bp, 12 predicted proteins | sample PaiPotPPA55metaG_FD_76969 | JGI IMG/M metagenome (GOLD analysis project Ga0073928, IMG submission 76969) | Iron sulfur acid spring bacterial and archeal communities from Banff, Canada, to study Microbial Dark Matter (Phase II) - Paint Pots PPA... ... | reverse complement strand
TGGCCGAGCACAGAGAGATCTCGGCGCCCCCGGTCCTCAGCGCGCGAAGTAGGTTCGCCGTCTCTGCGGTGACGTGCAAGCACGCGGCGATCCGGACCTGATCGAGTGGTCGCTCCGCCGTGAAACGCTCCCCGACTTGCCGGAGCACCGGCATCTGATCCGCCGCCCACGCGATACGGCCCGCTCCCTCCGTCGCCAACCCGAGGTCGGCGATCTCATGCGGAGGGAGCGCTACACGTGGCATCCCGGCTGTCCGTCTGGTCCGGGCCGTGTCGTCGCGGGCCTAATACCGATAGTGGTCCGGCTTGTAGGGGCCCTCCTGAGGCACGCCGAGATACGCGGCCTGCTCAGCCGAGAGGGTCGTGAGCCGGGCCCCGAGGGCATCGAGGTGCAGCCGTGCGACCTTCTCGTCGAGGTGCTTCGGGAGCGTATACACGCGCTTTTCGTAGATGTCTGGGTGGCCGAACAGCTCGATCTGCGCGATGACCTGGTTCGTGAACGAGTTCGACATCACGAAGCTCGGATGGCCGGTCGCGTTGCCGAGGTTCAGCAACCGCCCCTCTGAGAGCACGATGATTGAGTGTCCGTCTCCGAACACCCATTCGTCGACTTGCGGCTTGATGTTGATCCTCTCGATCCCTTCGATGTCCGCCAGGGCGGCCATCTCGATCTCGTTGTCAAAGTGGCCGATGTTGCCGACGATCGCCTGGTGCTTCATGCGCGACATGTGCTCGGCGGTGATCACGTCGCGGTTGCCGGTCGCCGTGACGAAGATGTCAGCGGTGCCGATCACATCTTCCAGCGTCGCGACCTGATAGCCGTCCATCGCCGCCTGCAACGCGCAGATCGGGTCGATCTCGGTGATGACGACGCGGGCGCCCTGTCCCCGCAGGGATTCCGCACACCCCTTGCCGACGTCGCCGTAGCCACAGACGACGGCGAGCTTTCCGCCGATCAGCACGTCCGTTGCGCGGTTGATTCCGTCGATCAGCGAATGCCGGCAACCGTATTTGTTGTCGAACTTGGACTTGGTCACCGAGTCGTTGACGTTGATCGCGGGGAACAGGAGCTGTCCCTGCTCGGCGAACTGGTAGAGGCGGTGGACGCCGGTCGTCGTCTCCTCAGTGACTCCCCTGATCGCGTCGGCCACCTTGTGCCAGCGCCGCGAGTCCTGCTCGAGCGAACGCTGCAGCAGCCCGAGAACGATCCGGAACTCCTCGGAATCGGCAGTGGCGGGATCGGGCACGGCTCCCGCCCGCTCGAACTCGACCCCCTTATGTACGAGCAGCGTGGCATCGCCGCCGTCGTCGAGGATCATGTTCGGTCCCTCGGTGCTGCCGTCCTCGCCGGGCCACCGGAGCGCCCGCTCGGTGCACCACCAGTATTCCTCGAGCGTCTCCCCCTTCCACGCGAATACCGGAACACCGCGGGGATCGTCGGGAGTGCCATCGGGGCCGACCACCACGGCGGCGGCAGCGTGGTCCTGCGTGGAGAAGATGTTGCAGCTCGCCCAGCGCACCTCCGCCCCGAGCGCGACGAGCGTCTCAATCAGGACGGCGGTCTGGATCGTCATGTGCAGCGAGCCGGTGATCCGGGCTCCGGCGAGCGGCTGGCGTTCGGCGTACTCGTGGCGGGTGGCCATCAGGCCGGGCATCTCGTGCTCGGCGAGCCGGATCTCCTTGCGGCCGAATTCGTAGAGGTCGAGCTGGGCGACTTTGAAGTCGGTCGTGGAGGCGGTCGTGCTCATGATGTCCTTGGGTTCGTGGTGGTCCTGGGTCGTCCGTGTCGGGTCTAGGCCGCGGCGAGCAACTTCTCGTGCTTGTCCTGCTCGAATCGCAACCAGTCATCCTGCTCGATGTTCGCCGGCCTGCGGGGCTTGGCGGCGAGCCATGCCTGAACGGAGTGGCGAAGCTTGGGGTCGCCCTCGATCCGCGCTGCGAACGCGACATCAGACAGACCCAGCTCAAACCGCGAAAGCAGCTCCCTGAGCGTCCTCAGGCGCTGCAGCTCGGCGGCGCCGTACAGCCGGTAGCCGGAGGCCGAACGCGGGGCACTGACGAGGCCGGTGCGCTCGATGTAGCGCAGCATCCGTGCCGACCAGCCGGTGAGTTCCGCGGCCTCGTGAATCGTGAGGGCGTCCATCGGTCACCAACGTTACCACGACTGTGTCAAGGTTGGCCAGGGCAGGCCTGGATATGTACTACGACAAATGTTTAGTTGCTGGTAGCCAACGGAGGCCGATGGGAATAGCATCCTTGACGCACGCGACCAAACAGGAAGTACGAGTCGCACAGCAGTTGCACGTACCAACACGTCCATCGATCATCAAGCGCGGCAGGGGGACCGCAGCGGCTGCAGCCATTGGCGCCGCCCTGTTCGCGTGCTTCGGCGCGGCCGGTGCCGCGGGCTGGGGTGGTCGTGACGGTCAACAGGGTGGCGGCCCTGCGTTTATCGAGCACGGCGCCAGTCGCGGCAACGGCAATGGCGGCGGTCAGGGCAACGGCAATGGTGGCGGTCAGGGCAACGCCAACGCCGGCAGTCAGAGCCAGGGCGCTGGCGGTCCGGGGCAAAGCCTTGGCCACGGCCGCGGCGGACCTGAGAGCGGTGGCGGCTTCGGTGGCTCGGGTAACGGGCAGGGCGGACGAGGAGGCGGCGGACCTGAGAGCGGAGGCGGCCAGCCTCCCGTCCAGCCGGGAGGCCAGGGCACGCCGGGTGGATCCGCCCCCGGCGGCCAGAGCGGACCTGGATCGAATGGGCGCGGTCCCCACCAGCATGTTCAGAGCGGCTCGGTATCGGAGCATGGCCGGTGCCCGGCCGGATGCTCTTCGTCGAGTGTGACGCCTGTCGTGACGCCGACGCCGGTCGTCACCCCCACGCCGGTGGTGACGCCCACACCAGTCCTGACCCCGCCACCGACGACGACCACCACCACTCCGAGCGGCTCGCCCCCGACTCCGATCGACCTAGTTGTGCCCACTGCGAGGACTCGTCCGCGCTCCCCCGCTGCGACCGGTGCCGGGGGGACCGGAGCAGCTGGCCTGTTCGCCGTCACGGCGCCGCTGACCCCAAGGCTGTTCCCGGCCGCGGGCAGCCCGGCGCTGCTCGGCACGCGGGGCAGCGCAGCTTTGGCTAGGAGCAGCGCACGGACCTCGAACGCGCGGACATCCGGACCCGCGAATAGCCGTCGGCCGCCGGTGTCGCCTCCCAGCGTGATCCAGCGGATCGAGCGTGTCGTGCCCGGCTGGGTGTGGTTCGGGCTCGTGGCAGCGCTGCTGTTCGCGTCGACCGCGACGGCATCTGCCGTTTTCTCCGCATTGCGAGCACGGCGCGATGGCCTCCGGCTCGAGGCAATGAGCGCCGCGGCGATCACAGACCCGCTCACCGGAGCGCTGAACCGGCGCGGATTCATCGAAGCACTCGAACGCGAGCTCGCACGGGCGCGCCGCTACCACCGCCAGTTCGTGCTGGCGTACGTAGACGTCCGTGGGCTCAAGGCCGTCAACGACTCGGAGGGCCACCGAGCCGGAGACGAGCTGCTGAAGGAGGCCACCCGGTTGCTGCGAGGCTCTGCCCGTGCGGACGACGTGGTCGGCAGGATAGGCGGCGACGAGCTCGGCATGGTGCTTGCGGAGATCGGCCCGAAGGGCGCCGCCACAGTTACGCAGCGGATCCAAGCCGCCGTCGTCAGCTGCCGCGAGGTGCTGGGGCTCCGCTCCCCGTGGGACCTGACGATCGGGACGGCGACCTTCCCCGAGGATGGGCAGACCTCGGAGGAGTTGCTACGGGCGGCCGACACCCGGTTGTACGAGCAGCGCGGCATCGCGCTGCAGTAGCGCCAGACCTCCGGCGACGCAGACAGCGCTTCGCGCTATCCCTGAGCGAGCGCCTGCTTGAGGCGCTCGATCGCGTCGACCGGTGACGGGTCGACGGACCGCAGGACTGCCAGGTAGAGCGACACCAGATCACCGAGCAGCACCAGCGAGATCACACGCTCGGTGCGTGTCTCGCCGACGCTCTCGACCCTGTAGGTGGTCGCCCCGCGGCTGGCGATCACGCCGCGGGTCAGCTCAATCCGCTGACGGATTCGCGGATGCAGATCCGAATCGTCGAGAAACACGGCGCTGAAGCGACCCAGTTCGCTCGCGCCCTCCCAGCCAGCAAGCTCGTTGTGGTCGAGCTCTGGCAACTCGCCGGCAAACGACGGCACCTTCGCGTTTTCATTGATCTGGGTCTTCCACCGGTACGCCACTGGAGCGGTTAGTCCAGCCCCCGCCACCTGCGGAATCGTGCCGTGCAAGCCACGGGCGAGGTCCTTCGCCAGGGAGTTGTTGGGCCCAGCGGGACCCCATTCATTCACCAGCTCCTCGACGTGGGCGGCGGCCACGTCGATCTCGGCGTGGAGTCGCTCCCCCGCCCCGCACACCGCCGCGACCTCGAGCGCGACGACGAGCGAGTAGGCGACCGCGGCCCTCGGCTGAAACCCGCCAGGCAGCGGAATCACGGGGATGCCGTCGGCGCGGGCGGCCTCAGCGAGCTGGCCGCCGGTGGTCGCGACGATCCGGCGGGCCCCCAGCGCCCCCGCAGCTTCGAACGCCGCGAGCGTCTCCTCGGTATTCCCGGAATAGCTCGCGCAAAGCACGGTCGTGTCGGGCGTCGTCCAAGCCGGCAACGCGTACCCCCGGGCAAGCACGATCGGCCGCGAGGCCCGGTCGCCGAGTACCGCCCGCGCGAGCGTGCCGCCAACGGCCGAGCCGCCCATCGCGGCGACGACCAGCCCGCCACGAGCATCGTGGGGCTCGAGGTTGGCCGACTCGACGCGCCAGAGCGCGTCGCGGAGCTGATCGGGCATCGACAGGATGTCCTGGAGCTGCCCGGAGCGATCGACCGCAGCGATCGACTCCCGGGTCAGTTCGAGCGTAACGCTCAAAACGTGATCGCTCGCTCCGGCAGCTCCACGTTCGGGAAGATACGCGCGCCGGCGGTGAGGACGTTCTCCGGGCCGATGCTGGCGCCCTCACCGAGGACGACGCCCTCCCCGATCTGGCAGTGGCTGCCGATCGTTACCCGCGGGGCAACGATCGAATGCCTGATTTGGCTGCGGGCTCCTACGCTGACGCCGTCGAGGAGGACCGAGCTCTCGACGTGGGCCCCAGCGCCGACCGTCACACCCCGGCCGAGCACGGTCCGTCCGCCGACGATCGCATGGTCCTCGATAACGGTGTCCGCGCCGACCAGCACCGGGGCGACTACGCGACCATCCACCCTGGCTCCATCGACAAGCGCGAACCCGGCGTCCGCCAGGCGGCGCCCCATCTCTGTGCTGACGTTGCCCTCGAGAATGTCGAAGGTCGCCTGCAAATAGCGCTCGGGGGTGCCGATGTCCAACCAGTAGCCGCTCGCCTCGAAGCCAAACAGACCATGGCCCACGAGCTTGGGGAAGACGTCGCGCTCGATCGAGAAGTTCGTGCCGGCCGGCGCCATCTGCTCGAGCATCCGCCGCTCGACCACATAGGCCCCGGCGTTGACCAGGTTCGTGTCAGCTTGCTCGGGCCCTGGCTTCTCGACGAACTCCTCAACGGCCCCGTCCGAGCGCAGTCGCACCAACCCGTACGCGGAAGGATTCTCAACGGCGATCAGTGAGAGCGTCGCGAGTGCACCGCTGCGTTCGTGCTGCTCCAGCTGGGCGGTCAGGTCGTTGTCCGTGAGGACGTCGCCATTGAGCATGAAGAAGCGCTCATCGAGCAGGTCTTCTGCGAACCTGAGCGCGCCCCCGGTGCCGAGCGGGTTCGGCTCCTCCAGATATCGGAGCCTCGCCCCTAGTCCGGCTTCGTCGCCAAGGACCGCCCGCACGTCGTCGGCCATAAATCCGCAAGAGAGGATTACGTCGTCGACGCCGTGCTGTGAGAGCCACTCCAACATGTAGGTGATGAAGGGGCGATCCACGAGCGGGACGACCGGCTTCGGGATCGTGGACGTCAGGGGACGAAGCCGAGTGCCTTCGCCGCCCGCGAGGATCAGGGCTTGCAACTACCGACCGATCCCCTCGTACGCTAGACCCGCCGCGCGGACAACCTCGGGATCGAGGAAGTTACGCCCGTCGATCACCAGCCCCCCGGACATCTTCGCGGCTGCCTCGCGCCAGTCGACCTCGCGAAACTCGGGCCATTCGGTCACGATCACGCAGGCGTCGGCCCCCTCCACCGCGCCCAGCGCGGAGTCCGCGAAGTCGACCCCCACCAGCAGTGTGCGGGCCTGGTCCTCGGCCACCGGGTCGTACGCCCGAACCTGGGCACCGTCGGCCTGCAGCCGCGCCGCGAGCACGAGCGAGGACGCCTCGCGCATGTCGTCGGTCTCGGCCTTGAACGCGAGCCCGAGGAGCGCGATCCGCTTGCCGACGAGCGCTCCGAGGTGCTTTTGAAGCTTCCCGACCACGCGGCGCTTCTGCAGCTCGTTGACCTCAATCACCGCGGTCAGCAGCTGGAAGTGGTAGCCGGAGTTTCCAGCGAGCTGCTTGAGCGCCGAGACATCCTTGGGAAAGCAACTCCCACCAAAACCGACGCCGGGCTTGAGGAAATGCGTTCCGATCCGATGGTCGAGACCCATGCCGCGGGCGACCTCCAGTACGTCCGCGCCGGTCTCCTCGCAGACGTTGGCGATCTCGTTGATGAAAGAGATCTTCGTGGCGAGGAACGCGTTGGCCGCGAGCTTGATCATCTCGGCGCTGGCGATGTCGGTGCGAACGAGCGGCGCGTCGAGCGGTGCATAGAGCTCGACGACGGCATCGCCGGCCCAATCTCCGTGATCGCCAACCACCACCCGATCGGGTGCGAGGAAGTCCTCGACTGCGGAGCCCTCCTTCAGGAACTCGGGACAAGAGACGTACGCGAAACCAGCCTTGCCCTGGTCCGCGAAGATGCGCTTGATCGCGGCGCCTGTGCCGACTGGAACCGTCGACTTCATCACGAGCGCGTGACGGTCAGACGCCGGCATCGCGTCGACCACGGCGTGGACCGCACTGAGATCGGCGTCACCCGAATAGGTTGGCGGGGTTCCGACCGCGACGAACAGAAGCCGCGCGTTTTCGAGCGCCGGCCCCAGTTCGGTTGAGAAGTGCATCCGGTGGCGGTTGCGGTCGACGCACTCCTCAAGCCCGGGCTCGTAGATCGGGATCTCCCCCCGGTCGATCCGAGCGATCTTTTGGGCGTCGACGTCGACGCACCAGACATCGCTGCCCAGCTCGGCGAACCCGGCCGCGGTCACCAGACCCACGTAGCCGGTGCCGATCACTGCGATTGGTTCACGTTCTCCCGTCATTTGGTCACCGCATTTGGTTCACGTTCTCCCGTCATGCGGCGGCCAAGGGTAGCGGTCGCGAACTAAGGCCTACGCCCGCGTCAGCGATGCCGCGATCGCGATCATCTGCTGGTTTGAGAGCGCGTCGGTCAGCGTGTTCGAGATCCAGTAGTCCGCCCGCGGGGTGCGCCAGCCGACCACTGCGAGCTTGCGGCCGTTCAGGTAGAGCGAAAGCCGCTTTCCGTTGACCATACGAGTCTGGTTGGGGTTGCGGAGGATCGGCGGGTCAAGCCAGGTTGTTCCCTGCACGCCGTAGTACTGGCCGAGTGTCGGGTTGAGCACAAGCACCAATCTGTATGAGGGCCGCGCCACACCACCCTGGTCGTGGATCTGATACCCGCGGGGGTACTCGTCGGGCGTGATCGGCTCATAGCTCGAGCCGCTCGCGATCACCCTCGGGTAGTAAATCGGGAACCCGACGCTACCGAGCGCCGCCACCTGGGCCTTGCCATCGGCCGGGTCGGGCGGGGTGGCGGAAGCCCCCGCTGACGTCGGTCCGCCGCCGCCTGCCGTGGCGGGGCCGCCATGCGATCCGCCCCCCGCAGCCGCCGGACGAACCACTGTCGGAGTCATGAGCATGTTGAACGCGTGTTGCTCGGCACCGGAATCCGCGGTCACGTAGCACGGTGGATTGCCTGTCTTCGCCTGCTGCGGGGTGCACGGCAGGATGATCGCCGGAAACGGAATCTGCTTGATCGTGTGGCTGTCGGAGAACGCCACGAGGTTGAAGAGGTTGATCAGCCCGTCGACGGTGTGCAGATCGGGATCGGTCTGCGTGTGGGCGCCGAAGATCTTCAGCAGGGTGTCCCGACTCGAGAGCAGCGCCGAGACCGGGAACTGGTTCTTGGCCCAGCGAATGAAGTCCTGCTGCCGAGAATTGCGGACGATGTCGTTGTCGGTGTGTCGGAAGCGCACGAAGGAGAGCGCGTCCGAGCCGCACAGCTTCTGATAGCCGGCCTGGATGTTGATGCTCGAGTAGCCGGTGAGCGCTGTGTTGTTGTAGTAGCGATGGTCGACGTCCGTGTAGACGCAACCGATCGCGTTGACGAGCGCCTCGAAGCCGCCGAAGTTGATGTCGATGATGTGGTTGACGTGGAGCGCAGGGAACACCTGGCCGTGCAACACCTTCAGCAGCAGGTTCGGACCGCCGACCGAGTAGGCGCTGTTGAGCTTGGCGGTCAGGAGTGATCCACCCTCGGGGATCTGCACCTGCAGGTCCCGCGGGATCGAAAGCACGTTGATCGTGTAGGAGGACGGATCGAGCCGGACCAGCATCATCGTGTCGGTGTTCGCCGAGGAGAATGACGCCCCCGCTCGATGGTCGGAGCCGATGATCAGGATCGTCTGCGGGTTGCCGGGGTTGGCGATCGTCACGTCGGCGTGCTTGATCGCAGGGGTCGCGGAGATGTCCTTGGCGGCCTGTTTGAACTGGAGCAGGCCGGCCACCGCAGTCGTCGTCGCGGTGAACACGACGACGATCACGGCGCCGATCGCAAAGCGGAGGAGCGCTCCCGCGCGCGAGGTGGGGATCAGCCTCACGAGCCGCGTCCGCCCTCGATCGCCCGCAACGATCCGGGTTCCATCTGGCGAGAGGCGGCAGCATCAGCGGGCGGGGACGCGGCCTCGGCGACCTTTCCGTCGATCCACATCGGCAGTGACTTCACAAAATCGCCCAGCGCGCGGCGGTAACGCGCGAGCGAGGAGATCGAGACCCATTCCTCCGGCCCGTGATGACCAGCACCCGACGGTCCGAACTCGACGGCCGGGATCCCCGCCTGGATAAACGCCGCGGCGTCCGAGGCGCCGTCGCGGCCGACGCTCATGATCTCCATCTCTGGCGTGGAGCGAGCCACCGCGTCTCGCAGCCCCCGCACGAACGGATCGGTGCGAGAGACCATCACTGGTGGATGGATGAAGGTCTTGGTCACGTGGATGTCCTGGATTCGGCAAACCTGGTCGACGATCTCGTCCGGATCCTGGCCTGGGAGGTAGCGGACGTCAACCGCCATCGTGCAGTGGTCGGGCACCTGGTTGAGCGCATCGCCGCCCTGGATCCGACCGAGGTTGATCGACGGCCGATCGAACAGCTCCGAGGACTCGCGCGTGAACGGGAGCGACTCGATCGCCCGGAACGTGTCAATCGCCTTCAGCACCGCGTTGTCGCCGAGCCACGGCGTGGAGCTGTGCGCGGCCCGACCCTGAACCTCGATCCGCATCACGAGCACGCCCTTCGCCTCGACGCCGATGTGCATGTCCGTCGGCTCCCCGGTGATCGCGAAGTCGCCGCCCAGCCCCATCTTCACGATCGCATCGGTGCTCCGCTCGTCGAGCTCCTCGGACTCCTCGTCGGGCACGCAGACCAGGCGCACGCGCACGCGCTCCTGGCGCTCAACGTCCTTGAGCGCGCACATCATCGCGGCGAGCCCACCCTTCATGTCGTAGGCACCTCGACCGATCAAACGATCGCCTTCGATGCGAGCGTGGAACTGCCCCGGTCTGCCTGGGACGACATCGAGGTGGCCATGAAAGACGACACAGCGGACGTCCTCAGAGGCCGGGGGGCCGACCTCGGCCACAAGCACCGGCAAGCCGGCGTGATCGTGATGACGGACCTCGACGTCGCGAGACTCGAGCCAGCCCTGGACAAAGCCCGCCGCCGCGACCAGCTCGTCGGGCCGGGAAGTGTCGTAGGCGATCAGGCGCTCAGCGAGGACGCGCTCATCAAGCATGCCTCCAAGAATAGGAGGCTAGTTTTCGCTGATTGCCAGGTACGTTGTCAGTCTGCGTTTGTCGCGCTCGGCGACGCGGCGGCGCTCCGAATCCTCCTCCGATTCCGACAGCTCGCGCTCAGCCTGCTGCAGGCGTTCGCGCAGCTCGCCCGCGTTCAGATGTCCGGGCGGATGCGCCTCCTCGACCAGCAGCATCGCGCGGTTGTCGCCAACCTGAAGGTAGCCCTCCGCCTGGGCGAAGCTGACCACCTCCGATTCGGACTTGTACAGGCGCAGCTCGGTGGGATCGAGCATCGCCAGCAGCGGCGAGTGGTTTGCCAGCACGCCGATCGATCCGGTCGTAGTCCGAGTCGAGACCATCTCGACTTCGTCGTTGAAGACCTCGCCCTCAGGGGTCAGGACCTCAACCCGGAACTTCTCGTGGGCCACTAGCTCTCGTCGCCCTCGGAGGACTCGGCGTGCTCGCCCTCGGAGGACTCGGCGTGCTCGCGCTCGGAGGACTCGGCGTGCTCGCCCTCAGCGGACTCATCACGCTCGCCCTCGGACGTGTCCTCATCAGACTCCGCCTCGCGCTCGCCGCCGGCGTCGGCGATGACCTCGTCGATCGTCCCCTTCATGAAGAAGGCGCGCTCGGGGAGGTCGTCGTGCTTGCCCTCGAGGATCTCCTTGAAGCCGCGGATCGACTCGGCGATCGGGACGTAGACGCCGGGCGTGCCGGTGAACTGCTCGGCGACGTGGAACGGCTGCGAGAGGAAGCGCTCGAGCTTGCGCGCGCGCTGCACGGTCACCTTGTCCTCGTCGGAGAGCTCGTCGATTCCGAGGATCGCGATGATGTCCTGGAGCTCCTTGTAGCGCTGGAGCACCTCCTTGACCTGGTTGGCCACATTGAAGTGCTCTTCGCCGAGGATCTCCCGCTTGAGAATCGTGGAGGTCGAGTCGAGCGGGTCGACGGCCGGGTAAATCCCCTTCTCGGCGATCGAGCGCGACAGTGTCGTGGTCGCGTTCAGGTGCGCGAACACCGATGCCGGCGCCGGATCGGTGAGATCGTCGGCCGGCACGTAAATCGCCTGGATCGAGGTGACCGAACCCTTGCTCGTCGAGGTGATCCGCTCTTGGAGCTGGCCCATCTCGGACTCGAGCGTGGGCTGGTAGCCGACCTGCGAGGGCATCCGCCCGAGCAGTGCCGAGACCTCGGATCCGGCCTGCACGAACCGGAAGATGTTGTCGATGAACAGCAGCACGTCCTGGCCCTCCTGATCGCGGAAGTACTCCGCCATCGTCAAGCCGGACAGAGCCACACGCATGCGGGCTCCCGGCGGCTCGTTCATCTGACCGAAGACGAGCATCGTCTTCTCGAGCACGCCCGACTCTTTCATCTCGAGCCACAGGTCGTTGCCCTCGCGCGAGCGCTCACCGACACCGCAGAACGCCGACAGCCCCTCGTGCTCTTCGGCCAGGTTGCGGATCAGCTCCTGGATGATCACGGTCTTGCCGACCCCCGCGCCGCCGAACAGGCCGACCTTGCCGCCCTTGGCGTAGGGCGCGAGCAGATCGATCACCTTGATCCCCGTCTCGAACATCTCGGTCGTCGGCGTCATTGCGTCGATACCCGGGGCCTCGCGATGGATCGGCCAGCGCTCGACGTCGTCGGATATTGGATCGCCCAGGTCGATCGGCTCGCCGAGCAGGTTGAAGATCCGGCCGAGCGTCTCGCGACCGACCGGCACTGTGATGGGCGCACCGGTGTCGATCACCTCAGTCCCCCGCGCCAGTCCGTCAGTGGTGTCCATCGCCACGGCCCGGACTCGATCGTCGCCGAGGTGCTGCTGGACTTCGCAGACGAGCCAGTCGTCGCCGGAGATGTCCATGTCCTCCTCGGCGCGGGCCGCCTCAGGCCGCTTGACCTTGATCGCGTGATTGATCTCCGGGAGCTTCTCCGGGAACACGGCTTCGATCACGACTCCTTGGATCTCCTCGATCCGGCCGACGTTCTCGCTCCCGCGCTCCTGGCTGGTCTGAGTCTCTTCGGTAACGGCCATTGAGTCTCCAGTCTAGGTCAACCGAGGCCCTCAGCCCCGGCAACGACTTCCATGATCTCTTGGGTGATCTCGGCTTGACGAGCGCGGTTCATCTCGAGCGTCAGATCCTCGATCAGCTCTCCGGCGTTCTCCGACGCGTTGCGCATCGCGGTCATCCGCGCGCCGTGTTCCGACGCGGTCGACTCGAGCAGCGCGCGGTAGATCGAAATCTCGACGTAATCGGGCACGAGCCGTTGGAGGATCTCCTCCGGGTCTGGCTCATACTCGACCAGCGCATGATGCTCAGAGTCTGAGTCCCCGGACGCACCGGCGTCATCGTCCGAGTCCTCGTCCTCCTCCAGCACGGTCGCCTGCTGAAGTGGGAGCAGCGTCTCCCGCGTCACGACCTGCGTCATCGGCGAGACGTAGCCGTTGTAGAAGATCTCGACCCGGTCGACCTCGTCGTCCACGTACGCGGCTATCAGCCGCTCGGCGATCCGGCGCGCGTCGGCATACGCAGGCCGGTCCGTGAAGCCGGTGAAGCTCGCGGCAAGCTCAACCCCCCGGAACGCGAGCGACGAGGCCGGACGGCGACCGGAGGCGAAGTAGACAGGCCGGCAGCCCTCGGAATCGTGCTGGCGTCCCGCCGCGACGCCGGCGCGGACGATGTTCGAATTGAACCCGCCCGCGAGGCCGCGATCCCCGGCGACGAGCAGCAACCCAACATGGCTGACCTGCTCGTGCTCAGCGAGGATCGGCAGCCGCGGCACTGACCCGGCCGCCTCGGCAGCCTGGCGCGTCATCCGGCGGATCGCGCTTGCGTACGGGCGCAGCGCTTCGATTCGCTGCTCGGCGCGACGCAACCGCGCCGCGGCGACCATCTCCATCGCGCGGGTGATCTTCTGGATGTTCTTGACCGATCCGATGCGGTTGCGAACGTCGCGCTGTGACTGCGCCATGACGCCTCCGGCTGGGGCGGGCTACGCCGCCTTTGCCCGCTCCTCTCCCTCGTCTTCCTCGAGCGGGTGTCCCTCCTCGTCGAGGTCGAAGCCAAAGTCCTCGGCGAACTGCTCGACGGCCTGCTCGACCTCGGTTTGCGTCCCATCCTCCCAGTCGCCGGCCGCGATTTTCTTCAGCAGCTCTGGATGGTTGCCGCGCACCGACTCGGTCAAATCCATCAGGAACCTGTCGACCTTATCGACCGTGATCCGATCCAGATACCCGTTTGTGGCCGCGTAGATCTGGACCACCTGGTCCTCGACCGGCATCGGGTTGCGTTCGGGCTGGTTGAGCGTCTTGACCAGACGCTCCCCGCGAGCCAGCGTGCGCTGCGTCTCCGGGTCGAGCTCAGAACCGAACTGCGAGAACGCCTCCAGCTCACGGAATTGCGAAAGCTCCAGCTTCAGCCGACCGGCGACCTTTCGCATCGGCGTGATCTGGGCGTTACCGCCGACGCGCGAAACCGAGATGCCCACGTTGATCGCCGGTCTGACCCCCGAGTAGAAGAGCTTTGGTTCGAGGAAGATCTGCCCATCGGTGATTGAGATCACGTTCGTCGGGATGTACGCCGAGACGTCGCCCGCCTGCGTCTCGATCACCGGCAGCGCGGTCAGCGAGCCGCCCCCGAGCTCATCGGAGAGCTTGACCGCGCGCTCCAGCAGTCGCGAATGGAGGTAGAAGACGTCGCCCGGGTAAGCCTCGCGGCCCGGCGGACGCCGCAGTAGCAGCGACATCTGACGATAGGCGTAAGCGTGCTTGGTCAGGTCGTCGTAGATCGCCAGCGCGGCGCGCCCGTTATAGAGGAAGTACTCGCCCATCGCGCAGCCGGCGTAGGGCGCGAGGAACTTGATCGGCGCCGCCTCATCGGCGGCCGCCATCACGATGATCGTGTTCTCGAGCGCGCCCGCGTCCTCGAGCGTCTTCGCCAGCGCGACGACAGTCGACTTGCGCTGCCCGATCGCGACATAAACGCAGATCAGGTCGCGGTCCGTGTTGTTGATGATTGCGTCGAGCGCGATCGCGGTCTTGCCCGTCTGCCGGTCGCCGATGATCAGCTCCCGCTGGCCCCGACCGATCGGGATCATCGAGTCGATCGCCTTCAGCCCGGTCAGCATCGGTTCCTTGACTGGCTGGCGCTGGACCACGCCCGGGGCCTTGTGCTCCGCCGGCCGGGTGACGCTGGTATTGATTTCGCCCTTCCCGTCGAGAGGATTGCCGAGGGGATCGACGATCCGGCCGAGCAGCTCGTCTCCTACCGGGATCTCAAGCAGCCGCTTCGTGCGCCTGACCGTGTCGCCTTCGACGATCTTCTCCCATTCTCCGAACATGACCGCCCCGACGTTGTCGGACTCCAGGTTCAGCGCGAGACCGGTCACGTCGTGCGGGAACTCGAGCATCTCGAACGACATGCACTTGTCGAGCCCGTGAATTCGGCAGATGCCGTCCGCCACCGACAGCACGGTCCCGACCTCGGTCAGGTCGGCTCCGGAGGTGTCGAGGCCTTCGATCCGGCTCTTGAGGATTGAGGTGATCTCGTCGGGCTTGATCTCCATGCAGTGACTCCCTTTACAGGCTGAGGCTTCCTAGGCCTGCGCGACTTGCTTTCTTAATTGGTTTAAGCGGTTGCGGATTGAGGCATCGAGGATGAAGTTGCCCACCCTCAGCACGATCCCTCCGAGGATCTCGGGATCGACCTGGCTCGAGAGCTCCACCTGCAGCCCGGTCTGATCCCCGATCCGCTCGCCGATGCTGCTGACGGTCTCCTGATCGAGCTTGACCGCACTCGTCACCTCGACCGGGAGCAGCTTGTGCTCCCGATCCCAGAGGGACTCATAGCGCGTTCGGATCCTGAAGGTCACAGGCATCCGGTGGCGCTCGATGAGCGTCTGGAGGAAATTCAAGAACGTTGGCTCGGCACCCTCGATCACCCGATCGAGCCCCTGCTTCTTCTCATCGGTCGAGAAGTACGGCGAGAACAGGAAGGTCGCCAGATCGCGGTTTGCGTTCAGCGCGTCGGCAAATTGACCTAGCTGCTCGCGGACCTCATCGACGACGCC